>Ga0307970_1000492_pt1 | contig 24017 bp, 19 predicted proteins | sample OrgLakmetagen712_FD_202093 | JGI IMG/M metagenome (GOLD analysis project Ga0307970, IMG submission 202093) | Saline water microbial communities from Organic Lake, Antarctica - #712 | ecosystem: Environmental > Aquatic > Non-marine Saline and Alkaline > Saline | place: Antarctica: Organic Lake... | reverse complement strand
CAAGCCGTAATGATCGCCAGGACCGTCGCAAAACCCGCGTCGCCCGTGACGACCAGCAAGACAGCCGCGGCCGTGGCGAACGTAGCAGCTCTGGCACTGGCTCTAGCTCTAGCTCTAGCTCTAGCTCCAGTAATCGTAACGACGATAGCCGAAGCACTCGCACCGACGACAGCCGCAGCCGCAGCAACCGCGGACGCGCTCGCAGTGAAGGTCGCAGCGAAGACAAAACCAACGCTGGCAGCCAGAACAGCAATGCTCAAAGCAGCAATACTCAAAGCAGCAATGCCCAGAGCAGCAATACTCAAAGCAGCAATGCCCAGAGCAGCAATTCACAGAGCAGCGGCGCCCAGAGCAACAATGTACAGAACGGCAACACCCAAAGCAGTGGCAACGACACACGCCGGGATGGTCGCCGCGACAACCAGAATCGCAGCCGCTCCAACCGCGATTCAACTCGTGACACAAGCCGCGATGGCAATAAACCAAACGCTGAACAAGCGGATCAGAAGCCTGCTATAGAGCAAAAAGCTGCAGAACTCCGCAGCTCAGGCCCTAACCCAAGCCCCAGCCCCAGCCCCAGCCCAAGCTATAACGACCAGAACGATGCGCAAAGCCCCGCAGTCGCAGGCAAAGCCGGTGGTGACGAAAAACGCCGCAGCAAGCCTCGCCGCAGCCGTGGCCGTGATGGTTCACCGGCAGAGAAACCGGTATCAAACCCGGCTAAGCGCAAGGCAGCTCGCAGTGAAATTCATCAGCAAGACACGCAGCCGGAAACCCGTGACGCAGAAGACCGCGCCAAAGCGAAGGCCAAGGCCAAGGCCGCTGAGAAGCCCGCAGATGCTCAGGTAGAGCCCTCAGCCGCCGCAACGCCTGCCGAGCAAGCAGCGCCGCAGGTTGCACAAAACCCGGCCGATGCATCGCCTGAAACAACCAGCGAGCAGCCTGTTGCAGCCAAGCCGGTGGAAAAAGCGCCGGAGCCAGAAGTAGCCAAAACCGCTGCGCCTGCATCCGAAGCGCCTGCTGAAGCAGCCCCGGAAAGCGCAACGGTTTCTGCGGCCAAAGCAGCACCTTCCAGAATAGATGCCTACAATGGCGGCACCCGAAAGGCGGCAGACAAGGCCGAAAAAGCCGACGCACCTGAGGTAGATAGCCCGAAGGTAGATAGCCCGAAGGTAGATAGCCCGAAGGTAGATAGCCCGGAGGTAGCGAGCCCAAAGCTGGATAGCGCGGAAGCTCAAAGCTCCACCGCTGAAACCATGACAGCCGATGCAGAGGACGAAAACGCGGATAAGCCAACCAAGCCAACCCGCAAGCGCACCCCTGCCCGCAAAGCCAAAGCGGCGAAAACAGAACCCGCTAACGAGCAAGAGCCGCAGCCCGCAAACAACGGCGCCAGCAACAGCAACGCCGCCACCGCTAAGGCCGACGTTGCTACAGAGCAGCCAACGGCAGCGCAGCCGGCAGCACAGGCAGCCGACGCAGCGCCCGAAACCCCGGCAGCACCAGTAGCACCGGGCCGGGCCTATAACGACCCACGTGAAGTACGTAAGCGCCAGCGCGCAGCGGACGCTGCCAAAAATGGCGGGAGCGAGTAAGTATGCTGAACGACGCTGACATTGAAGCCCTGGAAGAAATTCTGTTTGCAGAGCCCTGGGGTGAAGACGCAGTAGACTTCTTCGGCTTCCACGGTTTGGTGTGTGCCAGCGTTGTAGGACCGGTAGACTTCTCGGTAGACGAGTTGTTTCTGCTGGCCACAGGCGTTGACGCCCTTCCTGGCGGCAAGGTGCCAGACGTGTTCAGTCGCTGTGTGCAGAAACTGAGCGGTGCCATGGCCAACGCGCTGGATATGGGCCTGGCCCTGGAACTGCCCGAGCCCGAAGACGATGACCCCATGAACGCACTGGAAAACTGGTGCGCCGGGTTCATCGAAACCTTTATGGAACAGGAAGACGCCTGGATGGAAGCCTCCAGCGAAGAAGAAGTGGGCGATTTAATTCTGCCCATGCTGGCGCTGTCGGGCTTATTCGAAGATGAAGACTTCCAGAACGTGCGCGACAGCGAAACCCTGTCGACACAGATGGCAGAAGCGATCCCCGATTCGCTCACCGACCTGTACTTGCTGTTCCACGCGCCGGACTGATTCGGCGCGTTAATCGGCCAGAATTAAAACGCGATGGGTTGGTTGAAATGATGCCAGACGGGTGAAAGCCCTTCTGGCATTTTTTGTATGCGTCCCAGCTCTGCCCAAGGCGCCTTAGGCGTATGAAAGTCACTGCCCTGAGATGCCCACAATCCCTCGCTTTGGCAAAGCTGCGCCAGAAAGCTCACATCAGACGCCGTTTGGCCCGGACTGCACACCTCCATACCACGGCCAGCTGCACGGCGAAAATCCGCCACCAAGGCCCGCAGTTTGGTCGCGCTCAAGTCGTACTTACGCGGGTGCGCCAGCACCGCTATACCGCCAGCGTCGTTTACCCAGCGCACCACTTCTTCCAACTCCGGCCAATACGCTTTTACATCTCCCGGCTTGCCTGCGCCCAAGTGACGTTTGAAAGCCTGTGCGATATTCTTTACCACACCGGCATCCACTAACGCCTGGGCAAAATGCGGGCGCCCTGGCACATCGCCACCGGCGTGTTTGGTCGCGTGCTCTAGCAGATTATCAACCTTCAACCTGGCCAGACGCTCTACAATCACGCCGGCACGGGCGTGGCGATTGGCATTCTGCTGCTGCAATCGCGCCAGAAACTGCGGGTCATCTTCGGCAAAGTCCAGGCCTACAATATGAATGGTATGGCTTCTCCAGACGCAAGACAGTTCAACGCCGGAAATCAGCTCAATATTGTAATCCTGAGCGGCAAGGCGCGCCGACCCCAAGCCGTTAAGGGTATCGTGATCGGTTAATGCCAGATGGCTAACGCCCTTCTCATGCGCCCGGGCCAGCAAATCAGCGGGGCTTAGAGCGCCGTCTGAGGCAGTACTGTGGCAATGCAGGTCGATGCACAACGGTGATTGTTGCGGTATAGTCGCGTCATGCTGCTGAGTTGGCTGTTGCTGCATAATGGTCACAAGCATTCCTGATTACGGGGAAGGGTAAAAAACGAAAAGCGACCCACTATAACAGCCATCACCGATACGACCGAGCTTAAACACCGAACCTAAACGCCGAATCTAAACGAAGAGCGCTCCCTTATGTACTACGCTATTATCAGTGAAGACATCAATGACAGCCTGGCACTTCGCCAAAGCGCCCGCCCGGCTCACCTGGAGCGTTTGCAGGCACTGGCCAATGAAGGCCGCTTATTGGTCGCTGGCCCGCACCCGGCCATAGACACCAATGACCCAGGCAATGCCGGCTTCAGTGGCAGCTTGGTAATAGCCGAGTTTGAATCACTTGAACAAGCGCAAAGCTGGGCAGACGCAGACCCTTACGTCAGCGCCGGGGTTTACCAGCAGGTAAAGGTCAAACCGTTCAAACGGGTATTGCCCTAGTGCTCTGCAATAAATGTCGGATAAAAGTCGCCATGAGCGTTTGGTAGTCAACTACCCCGCCCTAAAGGACGGGGCTTGTAGAGAACACCCTGCAAGCCAGGTTGACCAGGGAAAGCGGTAGCCAACCCGCTACATTTATCACAGGTCGATAAGACCGACTCCGGAGTGCTTCCTCAGCTCCGGACCCTCGAAGACTGGGATCACGCTGGCGAAAGGTAAAGCGCCGAAGGTCCCGGTCGCCGCGCAAGCGGGAGCCGGTGATAGACATTCCCGAGGGGAGACGAATCGCAAGATTCGCGTCACAAGGCCCGTAAGGGCATTCATTGAAAGGAAAACGATGTCGGTCTTCGTACTGGATAGACGCAAGCAACCACTAATGCCATGCTCGGAAAAGCGCGCACGGCTTCTGCTCGGCCGTGGTCGAGCCGTGGTAGTGCGTGCGTATCCGTTTACGATCCGGCTGAAAGACCGTACCGGTGGCATCATACAGCCGGTCCGTATCAAGATCGATCCCGGCAGCAAAACCACCGGGATTGCAGTGGTTCGAGAAAGCGGCCAGAAGCAACACGCTCTGGCGTTAATGGAGTTGGCTCATCGCGGTCGCCAGATCAGCAAGTCTCTGGAGCAACGTCGGGCGTTTCGCCGGCGTCGTCGCAACCAGCTCAGGTACCGGGCACCCAGATTCCTGAATCGAACCAAGCCCAGGGGCTGGCTGGCCCCGAGCCTGCAACACCGGGTGGATACCACGAAAAACCTGGTGAATCGGCTTCGGTCTTTGGTGCCGGTTGAATTTATCAGCCAGGAACTGGTTCGATTCGACACGCAAAAGATGGAAAACCCGGAAGTCAGCGGTGTCGAATATCAGCAGGGCACCTTGCTCGGCTACGAGGTCCGCGAATACCTTCTGGAGAAGTGGGGGCGCGAATGCGCTTACTGCACCGACAAAGACACCCCTCTTCAAATTGAGCATATCGACCCAAAAGCCAACGGTGGTTCGAATCGCATCAGCAACCTGACATTGGCGTGCCGGCCGTGCAACCAGGAAAAGGACCGGAAGTCCCTGGTTTCATTCTTTGCCACATCAAAGCGGCTAAAGAACCATCAGGCCAGGCTGGATCGCATCCTCAAACAGTGCAAAAAGCCCTTAAGAGACGCTTCAGCGGTCAACTCCATCCGGTGGGCGCTGTATCAGACACTGAAGCAAACGGGCCTGTCTGTTGAAGTGGGTACCGGCGGCCGCACCAAGTTCAATCGTCAGCGACTGAACATGCCAAAGACTCACGCGCTGGATGCGGCTTGTGTCGGAGAAGTCGGGATCGTAGAGGGGTGGAACGTTCCAACCTTGGCGATCAAAGCCACTGGGCGCGGCAGCTATAAGCGCACACGCTTAACGAAGCACGGTTTCCCTCGTGGCTATCTGATGCGCCAGAAGAAAGTCCAAGGGTTTCAGACTGGCGACATGGTGCGAGCCATTGTGCCGACAGGCACGAAAGCTGGCACCTGGTTGGGTCGTGTGGCGGTTCGTAAAACCGGAAGCTTCAATATTCAGACAAACAGTGGCGCCATCCAGGGAATATCTCATCGCCACTGCGTTTTAACCCAACGAGCGGATGGCTACGGCTATCACATCCAACCCAACCAACCCAAGGAGGAGGGAGACAGGAAAAACGAGTCGCGCTAACGCACGACGCGCTATCCCTCCCCGACCTGAAGGACGGGGTATCCCGCGCAAAATGATGAATACACGCTTGATCGACAAAGCCAGTGTGCCAAAATTACGTTCTTATCCATTTTTTGTTCAAACAGAAACTTTCAGGAACCCCGCCCAGTGACCCCTTTTCGTCTGCTTGTTGTCCTCGTTTTTGTGTTCTCGTCTATTGCCGCGGCCCAGGCCAGAACGGTGTGGGTAGACGACAAAATCTACCTGCCGGTGCGCTCTGGCGCAGGCAGCCAGTTCCGGATCATTGAGAACGCCGTTCCCAGTGGCACCGCTATGGAGCTGTTGGAATCCGACCAGGATGGCTACAGCAAAGTACGCACCGCCAAAGGCACCGAGGGCTGGGTGTCCAGCCAGTATCTGAGCTCGACACCGATTGCCGCAACACAGCTCAAAAAGGCGCGTCAGGATCTGGAAACCGCACAGTCGGAAGTGCGCCAGATGCAAGACCTACTGGCAAACGTGACCGGTGAACGCGACAGCCTGCAAAATTCTGAAAGCAGCCTGGCTGACCGCTCGTCCGAACTTATGGCTGAACTCAAACGTATCAAGGATATTGCCGCCAACTCGATTAATCTTGAGCGCCGCAATGGCGAGTTGTTGGAAGAAAATCAAAAAATCCGTAATGAACTGGAAGTACTGACAGCTGAAAACGAACGCATGGCAGCCGGTAAAGAATCAGATTTCATGCTGCTCGGCGCCGGCTTGGTGCTAGGCGGTGTGTTGTTGGCACTGCTGATACCGATGCTAAAACCCACCCGTAAAAACGACAACTGGGCTTGACTGCTATGAGGGAATATTCAGAAAAGCGTGATTTTCATCGAATGCAGGTGAACACGGATATTGAAATTATAGACAGTAACGGCAATACCTTTGCCGGCGTGTGCCGTGACCTGAGCGCTTCGGGAATGCAGATTCTGGTTGCTCAGCGAATGGCTGTAGGCTCTGAGCTGCGCACCACCCTGCACCCCACCAGCGACAAGTTTCCGCCATTGAAAACCCTGTGCGAGGCGCTGCGCTGCGAGCCCGAAGGTGATGGTTTTTTGTTGGGTGTGAATATTGCTGAAGTGACTGGCTAGCGAGATAAGGAACCAAGATAGGGGACAGATTTGAAATCTGTCCCCGGTCCGAGAGAGCAAGATAGGGAACAGACTTGAAATCTGTCCCCGGTCCGAGAGAGCAAGATAGGGGACAGACTTCAAGTCTGTCCCCGGTCCAAAGAAGCAAGGGACAGATTTCAAATCTGTCCCCGATTAGTATGTCCCTGATTCGTAGTTTGCCAATCAGAACAGCGCTTTTTCCGACACAATAATGCCGTTGTTATCAGCGTACACAAAATGCCCCGGGTGGAAGATAACGCCACCAAAGGTCACGGCAATGTTCAGATCGCCAACATCACGTTTTTCAGTTTTGCGCGGGTGGGTTCCCAGCGCTTGCACGCCGAGAGCGGTTTTGGCGATCACGTCGGCGTCACGGATACAGCCATAAATAATCAGCCCGGCCCAACCGTTACTGGCCGCTTTTTCCGCCAGCATATCCCCCAGCAGCGCGTTACGCTTTGAACCACCACCGTCGACGACCATTACCCGGCCAAGGCCCGGTAAGCCTACCTGCTGCTTCACCATCGAGTTATCTTCAAAACACTTAACGGTAACAATCTCGCCGCCAAAGTTGTCGATGGCGCCAAAATTGCGAAACCCCGGTTCAACCACCTGTACTTCAGGAAATTCGTCGCACAGGTTAGGGGTTATGACCGTTCTTACCGTCAGGCCGTCAGCATCAGACACGTTCTTCTCGGACACAGCGTAATCACTCCTTTTATCAGCACCGGGAAATAGGGGACGGATTTGAAATCCGTCCCCGGTCGGTGGTTTAGGTTCCTCAGACACGATTTGTTCACTCCTTTTATCAGTGTGGGTCCGCTCTAACGTATCGTGATAGAACCAGACACGCCGCCTGCATCGATTGCGGGTGCAATGAATGCGATGCAGGCGGCGTCTGCTCATCAGTCTGGCTTCTGATCTGCTAGGAAAAACCAGGTATCCAGCACCGAATCCGGGTTCAGAGACACGCTGTCGATGCCCTGCTCCATCAGCCACTTGGCCAGGTCGGGGTGATCAGACGGGCCCTGCCCACAAATACCAATGTACTTACCGGCCTTGCGGCAGGCCTGAATGGCGCTCGACAAGAGCACTTTTACCGCGTCGTTACGCTCGTCAAACAGGTGGGCAACAATGCCGGAATCCCGGTCCAGGCCCAAAGTAAGCTGGGTAAGATCGTTAGAACCGATAGAAAAGCCGTCGAAGTGCTCCAAGAACTGATCCGCCAACAGCGCGTTACTGGGCAGCTCGCACATCATGATCATTCGCAGGCCATTCTCGCCCCGCTTCAGACCGTTCTCCGCCAGCAAATCCATAACCTGAGCCGCTTCGCCTACGGTGCGTACAAACGGAATCATCACCTCTACGTTGGTGAAGCCCATTTCGTTACGCACCCGCTTCATGGCACGGCATTCCAGCTCGAAACAGTCGCGGAAGGTTTCAGAGATGTAGCGCGATGCACCGCGGAACCCCAACATCGGGTTTTCTTCATCCGGCTCGTAAAGCGCGCCGCCAATCAGGTTGGCGTACTCGTTAGACTTAAAGTCTGACATGCGCACAATCACTTTCTTCGGTGCGAACGCCGCTGCCAGGGTGGAAATACCCTCCACCAGCTTGTCGACGTAAAAATCCACCGGCGAAGAGTAGCCGGAAATACGCTTGTCGACCGTCTGCTGAATATCCCGCGGCAGAGTGTCGTAGTTCAACAGCGCTTTTGGGTGAACACCAATCATCCGGTTGATGATAAATTCCAGACGGGCCAGGCCAACGCCTTCGTTTGGCAGCGCCTGGAAATCAAAAGCACGGTCCGGGTTGCCCACGTTCATCATAATCTTGAACGGAATATTGGGCATGGATTCTATGGTATTTTCGCGCAGTTCAAAGTCCAGCGCACCCTCATAAATAAACCCGGTGTCGCCTTCAGCGCATGAAACCGTCACTTCCTGGCCGTTGTTCAGCAATTCGGTGGCATCGCCACAGCCAACCACCGCAGGAATACCCAGTTCACGGGCAATAATGGCCGCGTGGCAGGTACGGCCACCACGATCGGTGACTATGGCGGAAGCACGCTTCATCACCGGTTCCCAATCCGGGTCGGTCATGTCGGTGACCAGTACATCGCCGTCTTGCACCTTGTCCATTTCATTGATGCTGGTGATGATTTTCACCGGGCCAGCACCAATCTTGTGGCCAATGCTGCGGCCTTCCACCAGCACATTGCCGGTTTCTTTCAGCAGGTAGCGCTCCATCACGTTGGCAGACGCGCGGCTTTTTACGGTTTCCGGACGCGCCTGCACAATGTAAATTCGGCCGTCGTCGCCGTCTTTGGCCCACTCGATGTCCATCGGGCGCTGGTAGTGATTTTCAATAATCATCGCCTGTTTGGCCAGCTCTTCCACTTCCGCATCGGTAATGCAGAAGCGGCCACGTTCGGCGGCATCCACCTTCACGGTTTCCACAAACTCACCTTCTTCAGGATTTGTGTGGTAAATCATTTTGATGGCTTTGCTGCCCAGGTTACGGCGTAGCACCGCAGGGCGGCCAGCGGTCAGCGTGGACTTGTGCACGTAAAATTCGTCAGGGTTCACTGCGCCCTGCACCACGGTTTCGCCCAGCCCGTAAGAGCCGGTGATAAACACCACACCGCGGAAACCGGATTCGGTGTCCAGAGTAAACATAACGCCGCTGGAGGCCGTCTCACTGCGCACCATTTTCTGGATGCCTGCCGACAGGGCAACCAGTTTGTGGTCGAAGCCATGGTGAACACGGTACGAAATCGCGCGGTCGTTAAACAAAGAGGCAAACACTTCTTTCACCGACGTGCGAATCTTGTCCAGACCCACCACATTCAGGAAGGTTTCCTGCTGGCCCGCAAAAGAGGCGTCTGGCAGGTCTTCCGCAGTGGCGGAGGAGCGCACCGCAACCGCCATTTTAGGGTTGCCGTTCTGTAGCTGGGCATAAGCTTCAGCTAGCACATTATCCAGCACTGCGGGGAAAGGCGTATCAATCACCCATTGGCGGATCTTCGCGCCAACGCGGGCCAGTTCGTTAACGTCGTTAACGTCGAGCGCGTCCAGGGTTTCGTCAATTTTGTCTTTCAGGCCATCGGTCGCCAGAAACTCACGGTAGGCATGAGAGGTCGTCGCGAACCCGCCCGGCACAGTCACGCCAGCATTGGCGAGATTACTGATCATTTCACCGAGGGAAGCGTTTTTACCGCCTACCCGGTCCACATCAGACATTCCCAGGTGTTCAAACCAAATGATGTAATCGTGCAAAATGCATCTCCCTTGAGTCGGTTTCGCGGAGTGTCGAATTTGGGGTGTCGAATTTGGAGCGTTCAATGTGGTGCGTTTAATTTGGAGTGTATAATACTGGAAATTGTGGCAATTACCTAGGGAACCGCTCCAACATGAAACGCACCGCATTCTTTCTGTCAGACGGAACAGGCCTGACTGCCGAAGGGCTAGGACACGCGCTGCTGGCTCAGTTCGAGAAAATCGACTTTGAACGCATCACCGTTCCTTACATTGATGACGAGAACAAAGCCCACGAAATTGTGGAGCGCATCAACCTTGCCGCTGAAAACGACGATGCCCGTCCACTGGTATTCGACACCATTGTAAACAGCGATATCCGCACAATTGTGTCTACCGCAAACGGCTTTATGGTGGATATATTCGGAACGTTTTTAAACCCGCTGGAACAGGAACTGCAGTCTGCATCTTCCTACACCGTGGGCAAATCACACTCCATTGTGAACGGCGACAATTACGAACGCCGTATAAACGCAGTGAACTTTGCACTGGATAACGACGACGGCGCGCGCATTCGCCATTACGACGAAGCCGACCTGATTCTGGTGGGCGCATCCCGCAGCGGCAAAACACCCACCTGTTTGTATCTGGCCCTGCAATACGGCGTGAAAGCGGCCAATTACCCGATCACCGAAGAAGACCTGACAGACCAGCAGCTACCGAAGGCACTGCGGCCCCACAAACAGAAAGTGTTCGGCCTCACCATCGAGCCGGAACGGCTGGCCACCATTCGCAACGAACGCAAACCAAACTCCCGCTACGCGTCCATCAGCCAATGCATGCATGAAATTGAGGAAATAGAGCTGATCTACCGCCGCGAGCGCGTGCCGTATCTAAACACCACGGCTTACTCGGTGGAAGAAATATCGACCCGCATTATGGTAGCAACCGGGCTCAAACGAAATCGCTGAGCCCGGATTGCTTGTTTGCTAAAACCCGCCTTACAGCTCCTGAATAGCCAGGCCCAACTGCTCTACCAGCGCGCGATTGTCGGCGCTGGTGACCACCGCAGTGCTGGCTTTTTCTGGCGCCAGCCAATCTGCAGCCACCCGTTTCAGGTCGTCAATCGTGGTAGCAAGAACCCGCTCGCGGAAACGCCCACGCTGCTCGGCGCTGCGGCCAAACAATGCACTGTGAAACGCATGGCGCGCTGCGCCGGCCGGCGAGTGGGGTTTGTCCAGCTGGCCGATCACGCCCAGAATAGACTCTTCCAAATCTTGATAGCTGTGATCGGTTTCCACCAACCACTCCAGAGCCTTGTCAAAATCCGCCAGGGTATCGGCCAGGCGCGGGTCGCGGTAAGAGAAGAACTTGAAAGTGCCGTTCACGCTGTCCTGCGCTGCACCGCCGCCATAAGCACCGCCTTTCTCGCGGATGGCACGGTGCAAATAACCGTTACGCAAGAATCCGCCCAGCACCGTCAACGCGGCCGCATCCGGGTGATCAACCGCCACGGTGGGATAGGCCTTGGCGCAGAAGTTCACCTGGGTTGAAGTCAGCCAGGCTTCATGGGTGGTGTAATTCACCGGCTCCATGCGCCACGCGCTGCTCGGTGCAGACTCCGCGTTTTGCCACAGGCCTTTCACATCGTCCAGCATCGGCTGCAGTTGCTCGTCTTCACCAATCAACAGGAATTGGCGGCTTTGCTTGCCAACCTTCTGATGCAAATCCGCCAGTTTCTGGCAGAACGCCTTCAGCTCAGCCGGCTCTTTCAGGGATTTATCCAATGATTTGGTGCGGCGAATGGCTTCCAGCCCGCCCAGACGGAAACTCAACCAAGCGCCCGGGCTCATACCCTGGGCCGCGGCGCTCATGGCCAACGCATGGCCACTGCCGGTAACGGCTTGTTCACGGCGGGCACGCATCTGGGCAATAATTTCCGCAATGCGGCCGGTTTCATCAAAACGGGCGTTGCTGTAAACGTCTTTCAGCAAACGAGCAAGGGCATCGCTGTTGCGCGCCAGAGCCTTGCCGCTAAACACCAGGTAGCCGGACATATCCTGCACGTTGTCAATTTTGCCCTTGCTAACAAAGCTGGCGGAAATGCCACCGGTTTCCGCAGAAATACGGTCCTGCATCTGCAGGTAATCCAGCTCACCACAGCCCACTTCTGAAATCAGCGTTGTGTAATAAAGCATGAGCGCCAGCTCTTCTTCATTCAAAGACGGCAGTGGCAATACCACCTGCTGATACACCAGTCCGTTGGTGCCGCGGGCATAGACCGTGGCCGACAGGTCGCCATCAAAACGACCTTCGGGCTCTGGCATCTGCAGGGGCACATCGGTCAAATCCACCTTCGGCAGAATGGAATCGTCGTCTTTGCGGGTTTGGCGCTCTTCCAGGGCTTGGGCGCGCTCAACGATCTGTGCGGTTTCTTCGTCGCTCAGCTTGGCTTTGCGCTGGGCCAGAGCCCCACGGATAGATTCCGTACGCAGGCCTTCCAGCTTGTCGTCCGGGCGCAGGGTCAAGGTTACCCGGTGCGGGTTGTCCAGCAACTTGCGACGAATCAGGTTCGGCACAAACTGCGGGTCCTGAATTTTCTCCCGCAGGCGCGCCAGAACCGGCTCCAGATCCAGCAGATCCACCGGGTCACCGCCGTGTACCATCGGCGAAATGGCGGACATAATCAGCTGCAAACCGTAGGGGAAACCGTCACCGGAAATTTCACGCTGATGCAGTTCCAACTGGTGCAAAATCGCTTCCAGCCGCTCGCTGCTAACGCCGTCTTCAACAACCTTCTTCAAGGTATCTTCAATCAGCTGCTCAAGCGCTTGCTGCTGCTCCGGCTCGCTGCCTTCGATACCGCACACGAAGGTCATTTCACGATTGGAATCTTCCAACCCACACAAAGGCGAAGGCGCCTGGCCCAGTTCGGTGGTTTCCAAAACACGCATCAGCGGTGACGCGCTGTTATCCAGCAGCACCGACGACAACAACTGGCCTTCCAGATTTTCTTCCAGATCAAAACTGTGGCCCAGCAACCAGCCCATCACAATGTGGGTCTTGGCTTGGGTTGGTTCGCCCTCGTTCACCGCATAAGCCTGCTCTACCCGCAGCGGCGCAAACATGCGCTTCTCATCGTAAACAGGCAGTTTTACATCCAGCTTGTCAAAACGCTTGAGCACCAGCTCTTCGAAGCGCTCCTGGTGCTCAACAGCCGGAATATTGCCGTAGGTCGCAAAAATCGCGTTGCTGGGGTGGTAATGGTGCTTGTAGAACGCCAACAGATCGTCATAGGACAAATCGGTAATGTGATCCGGCTCGCCACCGCTGTTGTAATGGTAAGTGGTGGTGGGAAACAGATGGCTGGACAGGTTCTGCCACAGCTGAGACGTGGCCGAACTCATAGCGCCTTTCATCTCGTTGTACACCACACCGCGGTAGACCAAATCGCTGGTCGGATCTTCCGGCTTGTCGAACTCCAGGCGATGGCCTTCCTGGGCAAAATCCAGTTTATCCAGCTTGGAAAAAAACACCGAATCCAGATACACGTCCAGCAAGTTGTCAAAATCCTTGCGGTTCATGCTGGCAAATGGATAGGCGGTCCAGTCGCTGCTGGTGAACGCGTTCATAAAGGTATTCAGCGAACGGCGAATCATCATAAAGAACGGATCCCGCACCGGATAACGCTCGCTGCCGCACAGTGCGGTATGCTCCAGAATGTGAGCCACGCCGGATGAGTCCATCGGAAACGTACGCAAAGCCACAAAGAACACGTTTTCGTCGTTGTCTGCAGCCATGTGCAAGTGGCGCGCGCCCGTTCTTATATGGCGGTATTCTTCAACATCCAGATTCAGGGTGCCGATGTGGTGGGAACGGATTTTTTCAAACGCCGGGTGCATTGCGTTGTCAGATGTTGCAGCCATTCAAACTGTCCTGTTGTTGACTCTATAGTTGACTCGAGAGACGAATCGAGAGATGAACCAATTATGGGTTGCGCGGTAAAATCGTTACACGCTGGCACTGTTGCAAGGTGATGCGTTATACACAGATACGATGTAAGAAGCGCAAAGGTACAGGGTAACACGGGTTATCCGTTATCATGCAGCACACCCGGTGCAACAAGGTAATTGCTATCACTATGAGCACAATAGAAAATACCCCCGGCAACCACGCAGATTCACAAGCCCCAAAACCGTCCCCGGCACTGAGCACCAGCCAGGCGCCTGGCGACCCGGTTCCAGCCCGTGAGGTGGCCGCTTACTGGGATGAACGCAGGCGCTACCTGAAAAGCATTCGCAAAACGCCGGCTGTGCGCAATCACTACTGGCGAGCCATGGCGGTTTATCTGTTGCGACGGGTATTGTGGTCATTCGGATTTTTTCCAGTGTTTTTCGCCTTCTGGATTCCGCTGGTGCTGGCCCAATTTAATCCGGTTGTGCTGGCCAACGATATGATTGCGCTGCTGCAGGACTTCACCGGCAGCAATCCAGAACTTCAGGCCAACACCCTCAGCACCCTGGTGATCGCCTGGGCGTCTATCGGCGGCTTTTTTTTGATCTTTGATTTTGTACTGTCGCCGTTCCGTTCGCCCTATGAATACGAAGCCGACGTATACATGCGCGCCTGGGAGCATCAATACAGCGCACCGAATTCTTTAGCCATGGCGTCAGTCAGCGCGTCAGCCATTACATCGCCAAACACATTATCTAACACTACGGAAGCTTCATGAATCACCTGTTTGTAGACAACCTCACCGTCATCGACTTCGCCTACCTGGACGCAACCCGCGGCTTAGTGGGTGAAAGCTGGATTGCCGACATTGTTCTGGGCGGCGAGCTGGACGAACAGGGCATGGTGTTCGATTTTTCACACGTCAAACGTGTGATCAAGCAGGTGATCGACGCCCAGGTAGACCACCGCCTGGTAGTACCAAAAGACCACCCGGGATTGCTGCGCAATGACCAAACCCCTCATCACTTTGTATGGCCGCTCACCAACGGCGAACAGATCGCCCATACCGGCCCGGATGAAGCCGTGCTGTGGCTGGCCGGCGACACCGTCACCAAAGCGGCTGTTGCCACCCTGCTGGAACACGAACTGAAGACTGTACTGCCGAACAACGTGATTTCCGTAGACGTACACCTACGCGAAGAAGTGCTTGAAGGGCCTTACTACCATTATGTGCACGGCCTTAAGAAACACCTGGGCAACTGCCAGCGCATCGCCCACGGCCATCGTTCGCCCATTTGCATCCACCGCAACGAACAACGCGACACCGCCCTGGAAGCCCTCTGGGCAGAACTCTGGAAAGACATCTACGTAGGCACCGAAGAAGACATCAGCCGCCGCTTTGTGGACGACAAGGGCGCCGAATACATCCACTTCGAATACGAAGCCAACCAGGGCGAATTCGCCCTGACCCTGCCCGCCAGCCGCGTATACATGATGGACACAGACACCACAGTGGAACTGATCGCCGGGCACATCGCCGATCAGCTGAAGCAGGAGTTTCCTGAGGATTCCATTCGGGTGAAGGCGTATGAAGGTGTTGGGAAAGGGGGCATGGCGTCGCGATGAGCCAGACGGGAACAGCCAGACGGGGACGGATTTGAAATCCGTCCCCTTTTAGATAGAAGCCTGGGGACAGATTTGAAATCTGTCCCCTTCAAGCTTGACCCCATATTACAGGCACAAAAAAACCACCCGCAGGTGGTTTTTTTGATGGCTTGCCGGTGGACTAAACCTGCAAGCCGTATTGGCGTCCCCTAGGGGGTTCGAACCCCTGTTGCCGCCGTGAAAGGGCGGAGTCCTAGGCCGCTAGACGAAGGGGACTAGAAAAAATTGGTGGAGCCAGACGGGATCGAACCGTCGACCTCAACACTGCCAGTGTTGCGCTCTCCCAGCTGAGCTATGGCCCCCAACGGATGCGTATATTAAGGATCGACCCCTGAGCCGTCAACCCTTTTCTGTCACTTTTTTCAGGTGTGTCAAAAACCGCCGGCATCCCTGCCGCTCGCGTTTAATAATTAAACAAATAGCGCTTACCGATTGAACAGATTGATTATTCAGCAATCAACGCAGCGTATTCTTTCTCTACCTTTTTGGTTTCCTTCTTGGAAAACCCACCCAAAATTTCCAACGCATGGCGCAAACGCGCACGGGTCATGTCTGGCCCCAACTGTTCCATAGAGTCCATCACCGACCAGGAATTCGGCGTACCGGCAATCGCCACGAACACAGCGAACATGAAATCGCCCATTTTCAGGTCCATCGCCTTGGCCAGGAACTTCACATCGGCAAATATGTTGTCTTTACTCCAGTGGCGCTGAGCCTCCAGGTGCCACAATGTGAACTGCAGTACCCGCTTCACCTGCCCTTCTTCCAATTTGTTGTGGGCGAAGCTCTCTGGCGTCAACGGCAACATGCCGCTGAACATGAACTGGGCCATCGGTGCCACATCCGAGAACACGTCGGCACGGCCCTTCACAAACGGCACCAGCGCCGCCAAATCGTTCTGATTGAACCACCACTGAGTCATTCGCTGCAGAAACTGCTCGTCGCTGAGCTCTTCCCGCAGCCACAGGCCGTTCAGCCAGCGCAGTTTCTCGACATCAAACACCGGGCCACCCAGCGACACTCGCTGAATGTCAAAATGACTGATCATCTCGTCCAGAGTGAACTTCTCGCGCTCATCCGGCATCGACCAGCCCATGCGGCCCAGATAATTGGTCACCGCTTCCGGCAAAAAGCCCATCCGCTCATAGAAATTGATGCTGGTAGGATTCTTGCGTTTGGACAGCTTGCTCTTGTCCGGGTTACGCAGCAGCGGCAAGTGACACAGCACCGGCATGTCCCAACCGAAATACTCATACAGCAGCTTGTGCTTGGGCGCCGAGTTAATCCACTCCTCACCACGCAGCACGTGGGTGATTTCCATCAGGTGATCGTCCACCACGTTCGCCAGGTGGTACGTAGGCATGCCGTCAGACTTCAACAGAATCTGGCAGTCCACCTGAGCCCAGTCGATTTCGATAGTGCCGCGCAACATATCGGCAATTTCGCACACGCCTTCGTCGGGCACCTTCATGCGAATGACATAGGAATCGCCCGCTTCCCGGCGACGATGCACCTCTTCCGGTGACAACTCCAGATTGCCCTTAATACCCGGATTCAGGCCCGCGGCCTTGCGCTCTTCACGGATCACATCCAGCTCTTCAGGCGTACGAAAGCAATAGAACGCGTGGCCGGCCGTAACCAGGTCTTCCGCGTACTGGGCGTAAGAATCCTTGCGCTCCGATTGGCGATAAGGGCCGTGGGGGCCACCCACATCGGGGCCTTCATCCCAGTTCAAGCCAAGCCAGCGCAGCGCGGTCAGAATTTCCTGTTCGGATTCCGGTGTGCTGCGGGCCTGGTCGGTGTCTTCAATGCGCAGAATAAACTGGCCACCGTGCTGGCGCGCAAAACACAGGTTGAACAAAGCCACGTAAGCGGTGCCAACGTGCGGATCGCCGGTGGGCGACGGGGCAATTCGGGTACGTACTAAAGTCATGGGTGGTTCCTGAAATAAGTTCCCGAGAATAGCCTGGGAATAAGAGCATTATAACGGCCAAACCGGCAAACCGCATTGCCACCAACGCTTTCGCTTCAGCTTACATTTGCATTGCACCCCGTTAATGCAATATTATAACATTTCTAAAGCAAGCGACGACTCACCCGCACCCACTCTAATAAATCTGAATGGAACACCAAGCCATGAACACCCAACTGCGCCTGCCCCGTGCCGCTTTTATGACCGGCCTGCTAACACTCGCCGCTGCCCTGCCCGCAGCCGCCGAAACAAACATAGTCACGTCCATCAAACCGCTGGAACTGCTGGTACGCGCCGTGGCCACCGATGACGTCACCATTACCAGCCTTGTCGCTCCAGGCGGCAGCCCGCACAACTACACACTGCGCCCGTCCCAACGTCGCGCCCTGGAGCAGGCCGATGCCATCTTCTGGGTAGGGCCGGAGGTGGAAAGCTTTCTTACCCGCCTACTGGCCAATAACGAATTCAGCGGCAGAACCCATCAACTGATGGGCCAGACGGACAGCCACAATGAAGAAGCTCCCCACGCCGACGATGATCAGAGCCGTGAGCACAATCACGACCATGACACGGGTGACGACCCACACATTTGGGTAGACCCACAACTCGCCCTTGAAATGGCCCGCTCCATTGCACAAACACTGTCAAAACTGGACAGCACCAACGCCCAGGCCATACAGCAAAACCTGCAAGCCTTTGAACAACGCCTGAATGCCCGCGAAGTCAGCATCCGCGAACAACTCAAACCGCTGCAAAACCGGAAACTGTTTTCCTACCACAGCGCCTTCACCCGCTTCGCCGAACACTACGGCCTGCAACTGCAAGGCGTACTCACACTAAACCCGGCACTCAGCCCCGGCGCCAAACACATCGCCGAAGTACAAAACCAGCTAAAACAAGCCGGCAGCGCCTGCCTACTCACCGAACCCCAATTCAACACCCAATGGTGGGAAAGCATCACCGATGGCCTGGACATCACCTTCAGCACCTGGGACCCACTGGCCACAGACATACCCGCCACGCCCGAAGGCTATGAGCAGTTCCAACAAAGCATCGCCGATGCCGTGCTGAACTGCCACTAGGGATGGGGCCAGGGGACGGATTTCAAATCCGTCCCCGTCTTACGCATTAAGCTCTACCTCGGGGACAGATTTGAAATCTGTCCCCACTTTGTCCGTCCCCGCTTTGTCAGTCCGTCCCCGCTCCTTCGGGACAGATTTCAAATCTGTCCCGGCATTACGCTTTATGAGAAACTGCTCCCCCAAAAAGGAGCCTCAGCCATGCCCGATCACAGCCCATCACCCAATCACCACCCCGCCACCCGCATTATTCACAACCGGCGCCATCGGGACCAGCAAGGCAGCCCTTACTCGCCGGTATACAACACCACCACCTATCGGTTCGACACCACCGCCGAACAACTGGCCGTGGTCAAAGGTGAAAACGACGGCAACCTGTACACCCGCTGGGGCACCAATCCCACCATTAAAGAGCTGGAGCAGGGCCTGGCGCAGCTGGAATCAGCACAGGCTGGATTGGCGTTTGCCTCCGGTATGGCGGCCATTTCCGCCACCCTATTTGCCCATGGCCGCAACGGCATCGTATGCGTGGGCGATCTGTACGGCGGCACCCAGGAACTGCTGGTGAATCATTTTGAGCCCCTGGGCATTCCCGTCACCTTCCTGCTGAACCAACAGCTGGCTGAACTGGAACAGCACCTAACCGAACCCGGAATGCTGGTGTACTGCGAAACCCCGGCCAACCCGACCATGGCCATATTAGACATCGCCGACCTGGCCCGCCGTGCTCACGCCAAGGGCGCCTTATTGGCCGTCGACAACACCTTCGCCAGCCCCATTAACCAGCGCCCGCTGGAACTGGGCGCCGACCTGGTCATGCACAGCGCCACAAAATATCTGGCCGGCCACAGCGACTTAACCGCCGGTGCCTTTATGGCCAGCGCCGAACTTGCCAAACCCGTCGCCGCCTGGCGCAAAAGCCTGGGCCAGATACTGGCACCGGAAATGGCCGCATTACTGTCGCGCAGCCTGCGCACCCTGCATGTCCGAGTCCGCCAGCACAACGAAAACGCCATGGCCGTCGCCATTGCCATGGAAAAACACCCGAAAGTCAGCCGCGTACTCTACCCCGGCCTGCCAGATTTCCCCGGCCACCAACTCGCCAAACAACAAATGCACGGCTTCGGCGGCATGCTCAGCATTGACGTGGTCGGCGGCGGAAAAGCTGCAGAATGTGTCGAAGACCACCTGCAAGTCTTCCTGCTAGCCACCAGCCTCGGCGGCGTAGAAAGCCTGGTCAGCCAACCAATCGCCACCAGCCACTACCGCCTGACGCCCGAAGACCGGGCACAAAGGGGAATCAGCGATGGCTTACTGCGATTGTCAGTGGGGCTTGAGGATGCGGGGGATTTGATTGCAGATTTAGAACAAGCGCTGGATAGTTTAGCGGACTAGCTGCGGCACTCCCGGGGACGGATTTCAAATCCGTCCCCTCTAGATTTTCCTGCTAAGAGCCCCATTACGCTGATATCCTCATCCAGCGCGTCCCAATGAATGCCATGTACACTCAATTCAAAACCTTGCCGGCTCACTGGGTCCGCGTGCAGAAGGCTTGGAAACCATGCCAAAGGTGCACCGATAGTTCGCGCATCCGACAGCATTACCCAAAGGTTGTCTTCATCAAACCAGACTTTTTCAGGCGAAATAGTCATGCCATGCATCCTTGTTGCCGGTTGCCAGGGACAGACTTTAAGTCTGTCCCTGGCTTAAAAGACGGGGGCAGATTAAAAATCTGTTCCGGTTTTATCCAATTTGTTAGCCAGCCACTCCATTAATTGCCTCCAGCACCTCGTAAACATTTGTATACGGGGTCAACCGGTAAGGCAGTTCGACGTCAGATGCAGGACAACCTGCCTGCGCTTGCTTATTAATACGTCGAGCTCGTCTTTTCGCATTTTCAATCCGGTCTCTAGTTATCAACTCATCCGCCACTTGGGCTTCGCCCTTTTGATAGTTACTAAACCCGATTTCTCGAAAAGCAGATTTGAATGCCACCGTACCAGTCAAATCATCACAACTATTTGCAGGCTGGCTGGTTTCCGTAAGATGAAGCAGTAGCCAATACTCAAAACAAACATTGGAAAGTGCAACATTTACACCATTTTTTTTGGCCTTCAACCAAGCTTGTCCGTGATTATCATCGGAGTATTTGGCCGGTGACTCACGGTCGTACATTACCCACACCTGATCTTTCTTAAAATCCAGTGACTTCGAAAACGTAACAGCCTCATTTACCAACTGTTTTGGCGTATTCTTAACGGTATCCTGTAGGGTTACCGGCTTTTCTGCATCTTTTAACCGCGCGCAGGCCGGATAAAACGTCTTTATGTACGCCCGAATATAGTTGGGCTCTGTTTTTCCCTTCGCAAAAAATATACACCCTCGACTTCACCGGCCTGACAGATCCCTTGCGTTGTCTAGGCATCCCTTACTCCGTATTCCCAACAGACTCAAATAATTCGATCACCTTAGTGGCGTCTATCGCGGGCAGCCCACCAAGCCGGCCTTCGTCGTACCATTTTGCAAAGGGGCTTGTTGACTTCAAACCAGAGTCGAACTCGTCCAGAGAAACCAACTCTGTCGCGCCGTCTTTCTTCTCGGCTAACCACAACTGATCTTTCCGCATTTTTGAGGAGTCCATTAAGTCCAGGTTGTGCGTTGTAAATAACAGCTGAGCATGCTGACGATTTACCTTTGGGTTGTTAAACAAACTAACCACTAACTCCGAAACATGAGGGTGTAAACTTGCTTCAAGTTCATCCCAAACCAACACGCTTCCGTTCTTAAATACTTGCAGTAACAGCGGCAAAACGTTGAAAAGCGTTTGCGTTCCATGAGACTCATCAGATTCTGAAAACAACTCCTGACCGCCTTCTTCAGTCTGATGCTCAAAATAAGGCTCCAGTGAAAAATCTTCTAGAATCCTGTTTTTAATAGCTTCTGGTAGATTTTTTGGAAAACGCTCTAGCAAATCATCTCTAGATTGCTTTTTAATTAGAACCCGGCTGATGCCTGTATCCACGGCAGACAAAAAATCTGCAACTTGTTTAACAATCTGCTCGTCTTTACGCCATGTGGGTCGGGTGGGCCGACTGTTTGACCCCGGAATTACAAAAAACACATCGCGCTTGAAAAACTGATAAACCTTGCGAATCAGTTCCGGGGCATCGGGACTATTACCTGCCTTAGAGAGATAGGCTTGGTTGTCAAAAACCGGAATTTTTCGCGCACCGCCTTTAAAATAGGTGCCGAAAGTGATTTCTTCCCACGTTGAGCCTTTTGCGCGCTCAAAAAGCTTGGACCGCACCTCGCGGGTGGTGCCTTGGGAGTAAAAATCCAGCCGTTCAGAGACAACACGCAGTGCATCAAGTTCAATCTCGTAAACGTAGCGCACTTTTTCAACCACAAATTCTACGGCAAACAAACTGGGTTGAGCTTTGCGAAGAGTTGAGAGACGGAACGGCTGGTAGGCCTCGATTGCATCGCCTTCGGAAAGCGTGTGGCTTTGACTCAGAAACTCCAGAAACACTTTAAGAGCCATTAATACAGTGGTCTTGCCTGAAGCGTTTGCTCCGTAAATTCCGGCTGAAGCAAGAATTCCCACTTTTTTGGAGCTTGGGTAGTGAATAGACGAAGCAAAGTGATCTGTCTGTTTTTGCGCAAAAAAGCTTAACGTTTGCTCGTCTCGAATTGATCGAAAGTTTTTAACAGTAAAGTCAACCAGCATTGCTAGCCATCCTAAGAGTAGATTTTCGCCAATATGGTCGAAAATCGAATATAAAGTAGATACTAGCAGCTACCATCAACGTTGGCGACTGAATGACGAGCCGTTGAGGATCTTATTGCGTGGGGACAGATTTCAAATCTGTCCCCATTAAGGGCAGCGGCAGTGCTGTAGAGGCCAACTAAATTTGGTCCCCGCAACCGCAATTGTCTACGCAGGATGAAGTAAGATCCAATCCTGAGGCGCGAAAAATAGACCTATCGCGGAGTTGCTGTACTTGTTGATATTAACGAGTACGAACGGATGCAAGCGCGACTGGAAATTCTTGAAGATATACATAAGGCGGAAGAACAGTTGGCTGCGGGGGAAGGAGTCTCACACGAGGAAGCGAAGGCTCGGCTTCTCGGCCGACGTGCAAAATGAAAATTGTTTGGTCTCCGCTAGCTCACTTTGCCCCGCGTGGGCGGAGTAACCGCCTACTTGGTGAATACGGGCGCAGATGGAGTAACGTTTATCATCAAGTTCCACCCAGCCAGCCTGATCCGATGTTCGCACACCGGCGTTGCTGCCATATTTCAGAATATCCCGCCCTTTCACTCCCACCCTCGCGTTCGTGTTCATCATCGTGCGCCCTACCATGCTCTCCATCATGTTCTGCCGCGGTAACATCACATTCCACATACACTGAGCCCAGAATGTGACCTGCCGGCTGAAAGCGAATATCCAGAGAGCCACCGGTTTCTTTATCCGCCTCAAACACCGAATGCCACTGCCCATAAGCCACCGGAACCAAGCGCTGCCGAATCAACCCCAGCACTCGCTCAATCAGTCCTCTATCCCGCGTAAAGCCAATTTTCAGAGCGTCTTCCAGAATCTCCGGCAACATAATAGCTGAAGGCTCGGAGCATATAATCGGCCCGCCAAACCCGGCCGCCAGCAAATACGGTATTCGGCCAACGTGGTCAATGTGCACGTGGGTAACCACCAGCGCACGAATGTGATCAATGGGGAAATCGATAGCGAGGGCGGCAATACTCGTCGAAGCAGGGACAGATTGATGAGTTAAAGGAGGGACAGATTTAGAAATCTGTCCCTGTGCGAACCTGCCAGCGGCGTCTGCGCCCTGAAACAGGCCGCAGTCAATCAGGATGCCGGCGGAGGGATTTGACCGATTAGAAGGGGTAATGCTCAGCTCGTGGCAGGAGCCCGTAACGCCAGAAACAGCGCCGTGGTGGGAAATATTGATCATAACAACCTCCTTGTTGCCGGCTCCAGAAGCCAGCAGGGACAGACTTGAAGTCTGTCCCTGCTGTCCGCTTTACTCCCTGGGGACAGATTTGAAATCTGTCCCCGCTTTTCTTCTGTTAATGCTTGTCTTCAATTCGCAGCTTGACAATCTCGTCAACCGATAACCCCGTCGCTGCCGCAATCTGATCATTACTGAGCACGCCAAATGAAAGAAGATGACGAACGGTTTTACGTTTTTCTTCTAACGCGCGCCTATCGCCCTCCTGACGACCTTCCTGCCGACCCTCTTGGCGACCCTCAAGTCGCTCTTTCTTAACCAGATTTTCAAGATTTTCTGCCAACATTTCTCTATCCTCCACCAAACTGCTCAACCGATCCAAATCAAGCCTGGCCTTGGGAGCCACTCTCTGTAAATGGCGCTTGATCCAACGAGTAATGATTTTATCCACCCGATCTTTGTTCGGGTCAGCTTTAATAATTTCAACAATCCGATCCACCGCCTGCTGCAGAGCTTCCCAACTATGACCGGCGTTCTCAACGCCAAATATGCCACTTAACGGCGTTTCCTTGCTGATCAATTCTTCATCAGTGTAACGCCCTTCGTCAATCAGGTAATAGCGAAGGTGCGGTTGGCCGCTGCAGATCTAAACCGGGGACGGATTTCAAATCCGTCCCCTACTTTGCACCATGTCGTAAATGTCCTGACGAGCGGACCAGCGTTGGGAGCCGTTGTACAGCACCATCGGAAAAATCGGTGGTAGGCCTTGGCGCACCTTTGCTTCTCGGGTTTTCAACAAATGATCGTAAAA
>Ga0307970_1000478_pt1 | contig 24348 bp, 19 predicted proteins | sample OrgLakmetagen712_FD_202093 | JGI IMG/M metagenome (GOLD analysis project Ga0307970, IMG submission 202093) | Saline water microbial communities from Organic Lake, Antarctica - #712 | ecosystem: Environmental > Aquatic > Non-marine Saline and Alkaline > Saline | place: Antarctica: Organic Lake... | reverse complement strand
CTGCCGCTCAAGAGCAGCTGGGTATGACTTGAACACTTCTGGATACAGCATGAGCTGCGGTGCGGCTTCCGCTGGTAACAGGTAAGCGTCCTCCTTCCAACGATTGGCGCTGTTTCTGAGGGCTGCCTCCGCGTGACCACGTGCCTCGCTATCGAATCGCGAAAATACGGAAGCAAGGCCACTTCCATACGCAAGGGTGTTTGCCTTAACTTTTTCGTAGAAAGCTTTCTGATAAGGAGCAACACGCTCGTTCATCAACTCCTCAGCGCGCTCGAAAAAGCTTTCGACATCGTATACCGGATTCAGACCTTCCTCAGCAGCGGTTTTTCGAGCTAGCGGATTCTTCTCTCCGTCCATTTGTTTCTCTGGAATTTTCGTTACCTCCGGCTCCACGCTGCCACCGTCAAGTTCGGGGGCCACAACCGGATCGTCTACTTCATTGCCGGAGATAACCTCCTCTTGAACTATTGGCACCTCTGAGTCCTCTTTTTTGTCTTTTACCTTGAGGAAATAGTAGGCGCCGGCCCCTCCGATAAGAAGCATGACGACGAGAATACCAGCTCCCGGAGATTTTTTCTTCACTGTCTTCGGCGGGGTATAAGGCTGCGCAGCGGCCGCTTGGCTGGCTCCACCGCTCAGAAAAGGGTTCACCGGCTTGGAAGCAATTTTTTCGAGAGCTACAGCCATTTCATCTGCAGAATTGTAGCGTTTTGCCGGATCAGGACTCACGGCGCGGCGGATGATGGCAGCAATTTTCGGATGGGAGACACGGATTTCAGAGCTCAGCTGAGTTTCCCCATTTGGTGTGATACCAGTCAACAGCTCGTGTAACATTACGCCCACAGAGAAAATATCCGCGCGGTGGTCAAAAACGTGCGGTGGCTCGGTCACCTCTGGCGCAGTATAACCCGGGGTTCCGAAAATTTGTTCTCCCTCCTGTATTTGACTTTCCAAGGCCCGGGCGAGCCCGAAGTCTCCGATTTTTGGGGTGAAATTCGCGTCCAGCAAGATGTTGCTCGGCTTGATATCGCGATGGAGAATCTGAGCCTCGTGTGCATGAGTCAGGCCGTGACAGGTATCGATGACAATTTTCAATGCGACGGTCTGATCAACTGCCTGACCATCCGCTGCCTCGTAGAGTGAGTTTCCAGCCACGTACTCCATGACGATGTAAAGCATGCCGTCAACGTCACCGAAGTCATAAACCCCAATCAAATTGGGATGGTTGAGCTTGGCCATTGCCTTTGCCTCTGCCTCAAATCCAGCTTGGAACTCTGCGTCTTGTGAAAATTCACGTGGCAGAATTTTGATCGCAACACCTCTGTCCAATGATCGCTGTGTTGCATGGTAAACGGCGCCCATTCCCCCGCAGGCGATGAGTCCGTGCACTTCATAGCTCGGGAAAAGAGCAACAACCTCCTCAAGGCTTGGAGCTTCAAAAGGTGTCTGGTGATCTGAATCGCTCATATAAATACAAAGGAGAAATGTCTTGGGCCTATCGAAAATGCCCTTAACTGCGGGATGGATTACACAGAACTTGGCGAACAACGCAAGTGCCAGAACTCGCTTTCCCGTATTTTCTGAAAGTCTGACTTAGGCCGTTTTCGAGATGAGATTGTCGATGTGGGCAGATCATAAGGCGGCCTCTGCACATTGAGTGAGACTAGAATCAGCATTACTTATTCTAATTGTGAATGGAAACTTAGCGCGGGGCTTCAAGCAGTTTTATCATCGAGTCTCCCATGTGCTTGCCTATGAGGTAGTAAGTTTCCCAATTCCGCATCCAATGGTAATCTTGCTTCGATGGAGACTCTTCTTGCGGTCTCTGAAAATCACGAGTTTCAACTCCTGCCAAGTTGCCGCGGAATTCCGGATATTTCTCTGGATCGGCTAGAGCGAGCTGAGCTTCCATTAGCTTCTCTACCTTCGCCTTGTAGCCGCCTTTGATATCCCAGCCACCCATACCGGTGTTGGCGATCACGAAGGGAAGCCGTTCAATACCGAGATCCTTCCGGATATCTTTTACGAAATGGACCATGTTGCTTTCGTAAACATCAACCGCTGCTTGGTTGATGCGATCGTTCCAACCCTGGTGCCAACCGAACCCCACAACCTCATATCCTTTGCCTGCGTAATCGGGAAAGTAACCATCCAGATCCGCAGTGATTTCTCTCACGTGTCGCAGCACTTCCAAGTATTGAAAACCTCTATCTCCATCTTTCATCGGAGGCGGATAATCCGCAGCGCTCGGTGACAGAAAGTTCTGATACAACGATCTGCCGCCCCAAGCGCATTTGATAATGAGAACCGGATCCTCGAAATGATCACCGAGCTCGAACCCGAAGGCATACTCGGGACCTATGTGCTTTGGGCTGGCTCCATAGCCAGTGGTAAGCCAGCCACTCTGCTTTTTATTCGGGCTGGAGAGATTCACCAACCAGACGTCATCGCGGACCACTGGATCACCTTTTCCATCAATCAAATGGGCATAGGATTCCGGATTGCTCTCTGCATAGCTCTTCATCGTTCCCGGCTTCCCCTCGACCTGGCCGAAACCGACCATGTTCGACTGCCCTGCAAGGATGAAAATTTTCAGTTTCCCATCGGCCGGGACTGGCGGCCCGGCTTCTGCCACGGCTATGCCAGAAAACAGCGCGCCGTAAGCTAGGAAACGCTGTGCTTTTAAAAATAAATTTTTCATCTGATACTGTTAATTAGGTTATGTGAAAAGCGGGACGCGTTCTCACTCTAGGCCCTCAAGCCTGCGAAGGAGCGCTCTGAGGACTGCTCCAGCGACTGCTTCACCTAGTAAGCGTTGCTCTTCATACGAGTAGAAGTGTGGATCGAAACCTTCGCGCCACTCGTCATAGACCGGTGAATTCTCGACCACTGAATGGAGATCGTTGATGAGAATTTCTGGATGGTTTTGCATCACCTCAAGCGCAGCTTGGTTGAATATAGCAGGCACGCCTTTGCGGCGCGCATATTGCGTTTTGATATCTTGGGGAACCGGAGTGGTGCTCGCCCAAATCAAGGTGGCACCGGTCCTTTTGAGTATGGAAATTTCTTTCTCGAGGCTCTCTTTATAGAGCTCAAGAGACACAGCGTAGTCGCCGAAGGTATCCGTATCTTTATCGTAGCTCTGCTTCAGGTCATGCAGGCCATGGTTGAACTGTATCACATCCCAATGCAGACCTTCTTCCTGATAATTGCCTAACCAAAGTTCCGCATTGCTCGCACCGTGGACACTGGAGAACGCATTGCCATCGTTGCGATGGTAGTTGACGGTGCCGTCTAGAGCATTGATCGCCGCCTTCTGGTAATTCATGCTGATTGAATCACCAATCACCAGAACCCTTGGCAAGCTCGCGACGTCCATCGCACGAGGATCGGGGAAGGACGTGACTTCCATGCGGTTGATCATGAATTTGCCCTTCTCTTCTGCTCCGCTTAAGGTCGCTTTCCAAAAGCCATCCGCCAGCACGGAAGCCTCCACCGGCTCATAATAACGAATTTTCCAGTGACGCTTGCGCATGGAAACAGGAACTTTTTTCCCATCGACTTCGATCACACCGTGATGGACTCCACTTTTCCTTTCCGGCGTGAACCGACCGATGACGCTGAAGCGGTCATCTGCTGATGGTTCAAGAGAATCCACGCCAGCATGAATTTCCGCCACTCGCGCTTCAAATGCCTGGCCTGCGGCTAGTGCTTTAGTCCCTGCCTCGTCGATGCCATAAAACTTAGCCATCACTGGGCCTTCGACATCCGCGAAGGTTTGGATTTCTTTCGCTCGTGTAACCACGGTCGAATCTTTCCAGAAAACGGTGAACCGCGATTTACTGATATCTGTCTTAGGATCATATTCAGTCTCTTTAAGCAGTTCGAAGCTTTGCGCTTCAGTATCGACTTTGAATACTTTGCCTGTCGCACCATTAAGATCCACTAATGGCTCTGCTAAAACAGTTAACGCGGAAGCGACAAGGCAAAGACCGTTGGCGATGATTAATTTAAAGCGTTTCATTGTTTCTCTTTTCTGAGCTTGGCCACGAAATCGATGAATGTCGATATCATGACCGGATCTTTCTGGCAGGGCTCATTTGGCGGTTTCCTTGACCGTCACTCGCTTTTGAAGAACTTGGCATGAGCATATATTTCCCTAGATCGCTGATGGTGGCTACCCGAGATCGTGAAAATCCTGATGCACTTGATACAGCGGTTTCGCATAAATCTTTCAGTTTACATAAGGCTTGGTATCGCTTTTTAACGTCGCGAAGGGTTCCTTAGGGCGTTCCGGTAGAAGATTATCTCTCGGCAAAATGCGCGCATTTGAAATCGATAGCTTGACGTCCACCGCTCAGAAGCCAGAGAATCTTCACCATGGCATGGCGTCTGGACGAAGCTGTCGAACATGGATTCATCGACAATACTGTCGAAGGTATTACCTCTGGTAAAATCTGGCTAGTTGGGCGCGATGAGCCGTTAATACTTTCTTTAAACGGAGATTGCTGGAGAGACCTGGCAGGAACAGTGCTCGAGTTCGAAAACCCAAAACCACGCGCCTGCGAGGAGGCCGATACCTTCGATACTGACCAGACTGGCATTGTTGGTGATATCACTGCCTCGCGAAAGGCGCGGGTTCCTGAAATTTCCGAAGCTGAAATCATCCAGTATCACCGCCAGGACAAAGAGATCCCATGCCAGTGGCGTAACATCTTTTACATGGAGTGGTTTAGTGAAAGCAACGGTCGCATACTGATCGAAGCTTCCGACTATCAGTTGAACATTTCTCCTCAGAAATGGCAAATGGACGAAGACCTCGAAGAAGCACAAAAGCTAGCCAACATGAATGGCATGCGTGATTTCATGGCTCAAATCATTCGCCGTGACGGAACTTCTGAAATCAAACGCAAAGCCGAGCCCAGCGATTCACAGGCAGAATTAGATGAGTTCCAATGGGAGAAACGGCTCAAAGAATCCGACCGCTTGTCTGACGCCTATCAGGAGGTGCTTGAGAAATACATCGACGATCCAGATGCTGAGCGCATCGAAGCTTTTGTGATGGGCTGGGATGGCTTGCTCGGCGCAATGGCAGATCGGGAAGAAAACGATGAGTCCTTTGATTTTGAAAACGAAGATGACGAGGATGACGAAGAGGAATGGCAATGCTCTGAAGAAGAGGATGACACATCCAGTTACGGGAATGAAGAGGACGAAGATCATCCATTGCAGCGGCAGGCATACGAAATCGCGCTTCGATCGCTTGATATCATCAGCGCCACTCATGAGGAGAATGGTCCAGGCTACCTAACCACTTCACGATTGATGCGCATCAGCGCAAAATTGGCAGGAATTCTCAATAACCGGGATTCGGACTATCAACCAGAGTCCGGCTTCGTCCTTGCAATTCTGAAGCGCTGCCTGCACTGGACCAACGAAGCGCTTGGCGGATGTAATGCGCTCATCAAGACCGAGCAAGATCCCAGTCAAATCACCGGCTTGGAGAACCTAAGCAATGATATTTTCAAAATGCGCGATGGCATCATTGAACTTCGGCGATTACTAAAGCAAAGTTGACAAAGCTGGAGAATCGTCGACTACTCATCCAAACATTTGGCACCCCAATACCTTCAACAATATGAAACTTTCCTTCTTAAGCTTAGCGGTAATCTTCGCACTTTCCTCCTGCAACACAATGATCGGTGTCGGTCGTGACACACGCTTGTTTGGAGAAGGCTTGGAAAATGTTGCCAAGAAGGCCGCTGCCTCGGACTCGGGACCAGCCGATTACGATACTGGTGCTTCCGGAGCTCCGGTTTACTAAAACCGATTTGTTAGTAGCCGCGCCAAAAGCTCACGGCGCATACCAAAGTCGCCACGCCATAAAGCAGGCCAGCGATGGCAAAAGCATTCCAACGCTTTCCGGAGGCTGTTACCCATGTCACCAAGTCACGGAAAAGATAGGGCATGCCAACCATGAACAGAGAAGCTGTGAGCATCGCGTAAGCAAAGATTGGTATCAGCAATCGGCTGGTGGGATCTTTCAGAAACGCAGCCTGTAAAAGCGGAGCTGCAACCATCAGGCCCAACAAGCCTAAGGCACGAACTGCTAGGAAATCGCGGACACTAATAGCAACCGCAACAAGAGCAGCCGGAACAATCAGCCTCAATAGCGGCTTTGCATTGTTGAACTCACCTAGGTCCATTTGTAGGGCACTGAGCTTTCCCATTCCATCAGGGGCAATCAGCAACCAGAACCAAGCAAGACCGATACCGAGGATCACCTGCCCTGAAGTCGCATTACGTGGAAATTTTTTCAACCAAGCCTGAGTAAGGTTCGGCTTGGCCAACATCACGCAGTGCAGACCAATCAGCCACAGGGCAAGAAGCAAGCCGGCGGCGAAGAGCGAGAGCTGCTCATAAGGGTGACGTGGATCCATGTGCGAGAGGCTTTAGGGCCGCCGGCCCAATCATTCAAGCCGGAAGTCTCAACTCCAGTTTTCAGAAAAGGTCGTGAAATCGGGGTTGTCGGGCGCCGTTCAAATGGTTAGCGTTCGCGAAGTCTTATTTCCCTAACCTTTATTCCATCTACCTCATGGGCATTTTTAACAAACCCTCACTTCGCAGCAAACAGAAGCGTGATGACATGCCCGAAGGGCTGTGGTCCAAATGTCCAGAATGTGGAGCGATGGTCCACACGCTTGAACTAAAGCAAAACCTCCAAGTCTGCCCACCATGTGGCCACCATTTCCTACTTGGTTCTATGGATCGTGCATTCTTGCTCGCTGATCCGGGTAGCTTTGAGGAAACAGAGATCAATCTTTTCTCTGCAAACCCACTTGGCTTCAAAGGCTACGAGGAAAAAATCGCCGGTCTCCGCGAACGCACGGAGATGAACGACGCAGTCATTACCGGGCGGCTCACCATCCACGAAAAACCTGCGATGATCGCGGTGATGGACTTCAAGTTTTTCGCCGGCTCGATGGGCTCGGTAGTTGGGGAAAAAATCACACGTGCGATCGAAACGGCGATCGCTGAGAGGCGCGGCATGATTATCGTTTCCGCATCATCCGGCGCACGCATGCAGGAAGGCATGCTCTCTCTCATGCAGATGGCCAAAACCTGCGGCGCTCTCGCCAGACTTGGCGAAGCAAAACTGCCCTACATCTCCGTTCTCACCCATCCGACCACAGGCGGAGTCACTGCGTCCTTCGCGACTATCGGTGATATCAACATCGCCGAGCCTAAGTGCATGATCGGTTTCGCCGGCCCACGTGTGGTCAAGGAAACCACCCACCAAAATCTTCCTCCCGGCTTCCAAACTGCTGAGTTCATGCTCGAGCACGGACTGATCGACGCGATCGTTCCCCGCCATCAGATGCGTGACCGTATTGGCAAGGTTTTGAACTTCACGATTAAGTAAAGTCTGAGCGATCAACGCCGATAAAGGCATTGGACAATCTGGGCGAAAAATTTGGGAAGTAAAAGAAGCGCCTTGCAGAATATCTACGCTCCTTACGGCTAGCGATTTACCCGGGTGGCAAACAGCTCAGCGAAGGATCCGCAGCCTAGAAAGCTCGGCCTCTAGGAAAAATAGATTGCGCGCTGCGTTACAGAAGCATCAACGCGGGATTCTCGATGAGCTTCTTGATTTCAGCGAGGAACGATGCCGCAACGGCACCATCAACTACCCGGTGGTCTGCGGAGACGCCAATGTTCATGCGCAGGCCGACAGCCAGCTCGCCGTTTTTGACGACAGGCTTCTGAATCGCTGCTCCTACCGAAAGGATCACGGCTTGCGGTGGGTTTACAATCGCGTCGAACGAATCAATTCCCCATGCACCAAGATTGGAAACGGTAATCGTTCCACCGTCGAACTCGTTGGGCTTGAGTTTCTTGTCCTTGGCACGAACCGCGAAGTCTTTCACCGCGCGAGAGATGGCGAGCAAGGATTTGCTTCCGGCTTCTTTGATAACCGGAGTCACCAAGCCATCGTCAACTGCGATCGCGACGGAAAGGCCGATGTTTTTGAAACTAACGATATGATCGCCGGCAAAGGATGCGTTGACCGCTGGAACCGCCTCGGCGGCGTTGATCGTCGCTTTCAGGATGAAGTCGTTCACGGAATACTTGTTGCCGTGCGTTTTCTCCGCTTGGTCGTTGACCTGTTTGCGCAGAGTCATGAGCGGTGCGGCATCGACTTCCACGTGGAGGTAGAAATGCGGGATGGTCGTTTTTGATGTCAGCAGGCGCGAAGCGATGATCTTGCGCATGGAGGAGAGCTCGATGCGTTCGTCTTCGTCAGAGGCAGTCGGTTGAATTGCCTGTGCTGCTGGAGCTGGAGCAGAAGGTGCGGCGTTGCGCGATTTAGCGGATTGGGAAATCTTTGCTGCTGCGGAGAGCGCTTTGGAAGCTGATGATGGCGCGGTTCCAGAACCGGAAGAGGCTTTTTCCACGTCGTCTTTGACAATGCGACCGCCAGGGCCTGTTCCGGAAATACCGGAAAGATCCACCCCGGTTTCCTCGGCGATTTTACGCGCCAATGGCGAGGCTTTGATACGATCACCATCCGAAGACTGAGGAGCTGCCGGTGCGGTGCTTGATTCTACCTTGGCGGACTTGGAAGGTTCTTCAGCTGCCGGTGCATCTTGTTCTTCAGCTTTGGTTTCTGAGCTGGAGTCCGATGAGTCGGACGAATCTGCGTCATCTCCATCAAGAATCGCAAGAGTTCCGCCAATCTCGGCCTTGTCACCCTCTTGAACGAGAATTTCTGTGATTGTGCCTTCGTCAAAAGCTTCCATTTCCATGGTGGCTTTATCTGTCTCGACTTCAGCAAGTATGTCGCCGATTTCGACTGCGTCGCCGACTTGCTTGTGCCATTTGATGAGAGTGCCTTCGGTCATGGTGTCCGAGAGCTTGGGCATTTCAATTTTTACTGACATGATTGGGAAAAGAGATGTTTAGGTGGGAACAATGGTAGAACCCGCAGGTATTTCCAATACTTTTTGTGGACCCTGACAACAAACAAGCGCGGAAGGCTAAAACCGTTCCGCGCTTTGTGAAAATTTCGTATCGTATATCGCCTATTCAGCAATTTTCTTCATGGTCGGGATGAGACCGATATGTGGGCTACCCGTAGGGCCCTGAGCTGTGGAATTTCTAATCGCAGTCTCATCGTCCATTGAATAGCAGGAAGAAAGCGCGATAGAGACCGTGGCGAGAGCGAGAAGGCTAATGATTTTCATGAGTTATTTTGAGTTTGGATTGGATTAAAAGAGACAGCAACAAGAAGTCGCCGCAAGGGAGGTGAGAGTTAAGGCAGTCAGAAACGCAATACGCTGAAACATAGCCCAATCGTATGAACTTCAGTATTCTTGGCAATCGAATTTTGAGCGCACTGCCTAGATGTGCGTTTATACTGGCTGGACGCAGCGCATGGCTTACGACACTTTTGCCAGAGGATGATTGATTTGGACTGGATGAAACTTGCCTTGGAGGAGGCTCGCAAAGGGGTGGGGAAAACTGCTCCAAATCCACCTGTGGGCTGCGTCATCGTGAAAAATGGAGAACTGCTTGGAGCTGGCTGGCACCGCGCGGCTGGCTTGCCCCATGCCGAGATCGAGGCGATGAATGGCGCCAAGCGAGAGCACGGCGATAGCTGCCTCGAAGGCGCGACGGCCTATGTGACTCTGGAGCCTTGCTCCTCGGTGGGGCGCACTCCCGCTTGCGCTTCCGGGCTGATCGCGGCGAAAATTTCTCGCGTCGTTTATGCCTGTGAAGATCCTAACCCGAAACACGCAGGAGCGGCGGATGCCCGGCTGCGGGAGGCGGGAATTGAGGTCGAGTCAGGAGTTTTAGCTGATGCTTGCGCGGAAATCCTCCGCCCCTTTTTCAAAGTTCAGCGCGCCGGCCTGCCATGGGTTATCTGGAAATGTGCGATGTCACTCGATGGCAGAATCACGCGGCCGGCAGGCGAGGGCCAATGGCTCAGTGGCGAGGCCTCACGTCGCGATGTTCAGCGGATTCGCAGCGAAGTCGATGCCGTCCTGACAAGCGGAGAAACTGTCCGGCGTGATAAGCCAGCTTTGACAATAAGAGTTCCCGAGCTCCTTGAAGGGCGGGAGCAACCGTGGCGTGTAGTTATTACAGAGCGCCCCGAAAGCTTGCCTCAGGATACGCCTTTGCTCAGTGATGAATGGAAAGAGCGAACCCTGATACGGGGCTCTGCTGACCTAGAAGACACTTTGCGAAACCTCGTCAGCGAGCAAGGTGTGCTTTCGGTGATGATCGAGGCCGGTGGCACTTTCTCCGCAGCCATGATTCAATGCGGTTTGGTTGACGAAGCGGTGATTTACTATGCCCCGCTGCTCTGCGGCGAGACCATCCCGGCACTGGCTGGGAATGCTTGGCCGGAATCTGTGAAACTCGAGACGGTCGATTGGAAAAACTTTGGAGACGATCTCCGGCTGCGCGCTCGATTCGTAAAGTGACCGTGATGAGTTCCCCGTTTTTCGAAATCACCAATGCCAATGTCTGGCGCGGAGATGTATTGGCGCTGCGCGACCTCAATCTCTCATTGAGCACCGATGAAAACGTCGCGATCCTCGGGGCCAACGGCGCAGGCAAAAGCAGCCTTCTGAAACTGATGACCGGAGAAGTCCGATCCGAAGCCAAGCAGGGCAGCTACTGCAGACTCTTCGGCGAGAAACAATGGTGCTTGGAAGAACTGCGTCACCGGCTGGGCCTGGTGATGCCGGAGGAGGTCAGCCGGTTCCTCAAAGAAGAAGTCGCAGTCGATGTCGTGCGCTCCGCCTTTCGCGGTGCTTACGGTCGCACCGGCGATATGCGTTTCAAGGCAGAGGAGAAAGCCTTGGCCAACCAAGCCATGAAGAGCCTTGGGATCAGCAATTTAGCCGAGCGGCTGTTCGGTCAACTTTCCTCCGGCGAGAAACGCCGTTTCCTAATCGCTCGCGCCTTGGTTCACCAACCGGAAATTCTTGTGCTCGATGAACCCTCAACCGCTCTCGACTTTGCCGCCCGTCTCGCGATGCTAGAGCGACTACAAGTGATCGCCAAATCTACGGGAACTCTAGTATTAGTCACCCATGACCCCGGCGAGATCCTCCCAGAGATCGATCGAATTATTCTACTAAAGGAAGGCCGCATCATTGCCGACGGGAGCAAGCGTGATGTCTTGAACTCAAAAACGCTGAGCGAGCTATACAATATGAAGCTCAAGCTGACCTGGTCAAAAGGCTGGGCGATGGTCAGGCCTGAGCGTTGAACTTTTTACTTAGTATCTCGGGCCTGTTTCCTCCCCGGCTTTTTTCGGTGGCACCGGATCGTAGCCATGAGTTCCCCATGGGTGGCAGCGCAGCAAACGCCGCAAGGTCAGCCATGAACCTTTGAGCGGGCCGTGCACTTTTAATGCCTCAATGCCATAATGGCTGCAGGAAGGATCGTGGCGGCAGACGCCATGCCCGCCGCTCACCACCCGTAACCAAGGCGAAATTGCCAACTGGTAAAAACGTATGAAAAGAATGAGCAGCTTGGACACGCTTCCAATAAAGCCTGAAGTTTTGGAAACGAAAACGCTGAAAGCAAATTAGCGGAACAACAACACGGGAATGTGGCAGGTACGCACAAGGTTCGTCGTGGTGCTGCCGAGAATGAACTGCCGCACGCGCGAGTGCCCGTACGCACCCATCACCAAGAGATCGCTTCCGCTATCTTCCACCTTAGCGGCAATCACTTCATCCGGATCTCCGGCGAGCAACTGTGAGTCGACCTCGTAGCCAGCTCCGCGTAGGGCGGTCGCAGCGTTCTCCAGCGAACGCGCTATTTCAGAATCCTCTTTACCGATGGAAAGCAGATGGCACTTGGCACCTTTTAACAAATGGTTGGTGCAGAGATAATGTATGGCTTTCATCGAGCTGGCGCCGCCATCAAATGCAATGGTGAACTCTGTGATGGGATTAAACTCGCGCGCGGCAACCAGCACCGGAATTTTCGCTGCGCGAACCACGCGCTCCAAATTACTACCTAGGTGCCCTTTGGCAAAATCCACGTGTTCGCCCCGCTTACCAAGAATAACCAAAGCCGATTCCGCCTCAAATTCCGCAACCGTATCCACTAGCGCCCCATGGCGCTGAGTCGATTGGACCGTGACCCCAGAAAGCTGCTTCTCTGCATCCTCCAAAATCGCTTTACCACGTAATCTTGCAACGCGTGCATGGGACTCCTCCAGAGTCGCCATTTGCTCGATCAGTTCCGAGCTGGCCGTGAAACCAAGATTGCCGCTGTGGTCACGCATTGCGGGAACCTCATCGCGCTCAATGACATGTAGCAGGTGTATGGATGCGTCCAACTGGGACGCGGCCCAGGATGCATGATCGTAAATACTGGACGCGTAAAGCGAACCGTCGGTGCAGGCAAGAATGGTTGGCATATTGAATTGTATATTAGTGTTCGGGCATGCGCTCGAGAGCGTCGGGCTTATCGTGAATCGCTAGCTTGTCTACAATGCTAGCACTGGCGTCGTTCATTCCAAGGATTTCCACCTCGGTGCCTTCGCGGCGGTATTTCAAAACCACGGTATCGAGGGCTCCGACGGCCGTGAGATCCCAGAAATGCGAATTGGAAACGTCGATGTTGATTTTTTCCAAGACCTCTTTGAAATCAAAGCCATTCACAAAGTCCTCAGCAGAAGCGAAGAAGATTTGCCCGCGCACCTTGTAGCTACGAGTATCGCCTGAGCGCTCGCTGGTGATTTCGATGACTTGTGAGACTTTCTTCGCGAAGAAAATCGCACTGAGCAGCACTCCCAAGCCCACACCGATCGCGAGGTTATGTGTCCAGACCACGGTGATAACCGTTGCCAGCATAACCAGACTTGTGCCTTTTGGCTGAATTTTCAGGTTCTTGAACGTTGCCCAGTTAAAGGTGCCGATCGACACCATGATCATCACTGCAACAAGCGCCGCCATCGGGATCTGCCCCACTTGAGAATTCATCGCGAGCAGTAAAATAAGAAGCACCGCACCTGAAGTAAAGGTCGAGAGACGGCCACGACCACCGGATTTCACATTGATCACCGACTGACCAATCATCGCACAACCCGCCATCCCGCCGAACAAGCTGGAGGCAACGTTCGCGATACCTTGGCCGCGTGCTTCCTTATTTTTATCACTCGGCGTATCTGTGAAATCATCGAGAATTTTCGCCGTCATCAACGATTCCAAAAGCCCGACCACGGAAAAACTCAGGGAAACCGGAAGGATGATCCAAAGCGTATCGAGAGTCAGCGGCACCATTTTCCAATGCTCGAAATCAATCCATGGTAGACTGGAAGGTAACTTTCCGAGATCGCTTACCTTGCGCACGTCCATTCCAAAATAGTTGGCAATCACTGCGACGACGACAATCGCGATGAGCGGTGAAGGCACAGCTTTAGTCAGCCGCGGAAGAAGGTAAATAATCGCGAGGCCAATCGCAACGAGCGGGAAGGACATCCATTGCCCCTGTTCTCCCGCCCAGACCAGCTCCTTAATCTGGGTGATCATATACAAGACCGCGAGGGCATTGACGAAGCCCGTCATCACCGAGGTCGAAACGAAACGCATTACGTTGGCGACGTTCACAAAACCCAGAACGATCTGAATGATGCCGGTCAACATCGAAGCCGCTAGCAGGTAGGAAAGGCCCAGCTCTCCGTTGGAAGTCACCAGATCTCCTACCAGTAGGGCAATCGCTCCGGTTGAAGCAGATATCATGGCTGAACGACCGCCCACAAAAGCTATCGTCATCGCTATAATGACAGAGGCGTAAAGGCAAACTTGCGGATCAACTCCGGCGATCACCGAGAAGGCGATCGACTCCGGAATCAATGCTAGAGCGACGACAAGACCGGCCAAAATATCCAACCGGACATTTGAGAACCAAGAAGCAGGTAAACGGGAAAACATAAGACAATAACAGGTTTGACCGAAAAGATTTCAGTCGGGAAAGCGCGCAGACTCCAAGCAATGCCCACCTAGGGCAAGGGTATTTTCATCCAAACCCCCTCTTTCGAGCAGGATTTACCCTTGAAAAATAGACGCTTCGAGGCCGTTTCACGGGGTTGACCGGTGGCGGCGCGGTTGCTAGCTTCCGCGCTTCTATAATGAGCACCGCCCCGAATTACAAAGACACGCTGACCCTTCCGCAGACCACCTTCCCGATGCGCGGAGACTTGGTGAAAAACGAGCCACAGCGTTTGGAGGCCTGGGAGAAAGACGGGCTGTATCAAAAAATCACCGGCAATCGCAAAGCCGCCGGAGCTCCTGATTTTATTCTCCACGATGGCCCTCCTTTCGCCAACGGAGACGTCCACATGGGCACGGCACTAAACAAACTGCTCAAAGATCTGGTCGTGAAATCCAAGACCATGGCAGGATTCCACGCGCCTCTCGTTCCCGGCTGGGACTGCCACGGCCTGCCGATCGAATTCAAGGTCGTCAAACAAGCCGCAGGGCTGGAGCCTGCGGAAATTCGTCGCCGCTGCACCGAATTCGCCTCCGGTTTTATCGATATCCAACGCGCTTCCTTCCGCCGTCTCGGCGTCTTCGCAGATTGGGAGAACCCCTACCTGACCATGGATCCCGCCTACGAGGCGAACATCCTGCGCGTCTTCGCCAAACTGGTGGAAAGTGGTTCCATCTACCAATCCAAGAAACCCGTTCAATGGTCCTACGGCGCGCAGACCGCCCTCGCGGAAGCAGAAGTTGAATACGCGGATAAAGTCTCTCCTGCGATCTTTGTGAAATTTCCCCTCGTCTCTGGCGAGCTTGCCGGCAAGGCAAACATGGCTATCTGGACCACCACCCCGTGGACGCTTCCCGCCAACCTCGGCATCGCAGTGCATCCGGAATTCACTTACGTCGTTGGCTCCTTCTCCAACGGGGAAACCGAAGAAACCTTCGTGATCGTCCGTGAGTTGCTCGAATCATTCGCTGAGAAAACCGGATTCCAGCTCAAGGAAACCCTCCAAGAAATCAAGGGCAAGACGCTGGAAGGAGCAGAGGCACAGCATCCCTTCCTCGACCGCACTTCAAAACTCATCCTCGCGAATTTTGTCACCACGGACGCGGGAACCGGCGCGGTGCACATCGCTCCCGGCCACGGCGCAGACGACTACGTTGCCGGCCAGCAAAACGGCTTGGGCGTGCTCTCACCTGTCGATGATGCCGGACTCTTCACCGAGGAAGTCGGAATCGACGAACTCGTAGGCACACACGTTTTCAAATCCAACGCACGCATCATCGAGATCGTCACGGAAAAGGGCAACCTCCTCGCTCAAGAAGACTACCACCATTCCTATCCGCATTGCTGGCGCTCGAAGACGCCCATCATCTTCCGCGCGGTCGAGCAGTTCTTCATCTCGCTCGACACTCTTCGTGGCCAAGCCCTCAATGAAATCGACAAAGCCAAATGGATGCCCGCATGGGGCCGCAACCGCATCTACGGAACCGTCGAGTCCCGTCCCGATTGGTGCATCTCGCGCCAACGCACCTGGGGCGTGCCACTTCCCGTGTTCTTTGATGAAGACGGCAAAGCCATCATCTCCGCAGAGCTTGCCAATAAAGTCGCCGATCTGGTGGAGAAAGAAGGCACCAACATCTGGTTCGAAAGCTCCGATGAGGAACTCGCCGCCAAGCTCGGCCTCCCGAGTGGTTTGAAAAAAGGCAAAGACACGCTCGATGTTTGGATCGATTCCGGTTGCTCGCACGCGGCGGTGCTCGACACACACCCCGAGCTGCATTGCCCCGCCGATCTCTACCTCGAAGCCACCGACCAACACCGCGGTTGGTTCCAGAGCTCGCTCATGCTTTCCACCGCCTTCCGCGGCCACGCGCCATACAAGAACGTGATGACACACGGCTTCGTGGTCGATAAAGACACCGGGAAAAAAACCTCCAAGTCCGACGACAAGAAAAAAGGCAAGCCCACCGACGCCGCGCACTTCTACAATCAATACGGCGCAGATATCGTCCGCCTTTGGGCCTCCAGTGTCGATTGGCAGAACGAAGTTCCGTTTGGCGAAGACCTCTTCAAACAAGTTGCCGAGCCATACCGCCGCCTGCGCAACACTCTGCGCATTCTCCTCGGAAACCTCGATGGCTTCAAGCCCTCCGACGCTGAACCTGAATACACGCTTCTCGATAAATGGATTCTCGAGCGGCTGCACGAAGTCACCACCGAGTGCCTAAACGCCTACGAAGCCTTCGAGTTCCGCAAAGTCTTCAACGCAATCAACCAGTTCTGCACCACTGATCTCTCCGCCGTTTATATCGACGCGCTGAAAGACCGCATGTATTGCGACGCTCCGGATTCGCCACGCCGCATCGCTTCCCAAGCCGCGATGTACGAGATCTTTAGTAGCATCACCCGCCTGCTCGCGCCAATCCTCGCCTACACCGCTGATGAAGCATGGGAGCACGCCGCCTTCACCGAGGGCAGCATACACCTACAGGATTTCCCTGTTGCCAATCCAGCTCACACACCCAGCCAAGCGAGCAAGGATGTGGAACGCCTGTTCCAGATCAAAACCGCAATGCAGACCGCGATCGAAGCCAAGGTCCAAGCCAAGGAATTTTCCCGCAACAACGAAGCAGCAATCACGCTGACTCTGCCGCAAGCCGACGCACACCTTTTGGAAATGCTCAAGGATCGCGACTTCGCGACCGAGTTTTTCATCATCGCCGAACTTTCGGTTGAGCTAGGCACCGAGCTTTCTGCAACCGCTTGCAAAACCGAACTTCCTCTCTGCCCTCGCTGCCGCAAGCACGAGCCAGTGCTTGAGTCCGGCATCTGCCAGCGCTGCGATGACGTGGTCTCCGCCCAGTAAGCCATCTATTTCAACCCCCAAGTCCATGACTCTTCCACGGCTACTACTGTTCCTCTCCCTACCACTCTACGTTCTAGATCAGGTGACCAAGGCATGGACCGTGGCGAACTTTTCAGAGCCACCCAAGGGCGGCTTCAGCTCGTATGACATGCCGTGGATGATTATTCCGGATTGGTTTCATTGGATCCGCGTGCACAACCAAGGCGTCGCTTTCGGCATGGGAAATGGCACCAGTTGGGCCCCTGTGGTGTTCCTCTTGATACCCATCATTGCCCTAGTCCTCATCCGCGTGTTTTGGAAAAAAGGCGCCTTCGATCACATCGTCTCCAAGTTCGCCGTGGCCTTTCTACTCTGCGGAATTTTCGGCAACCTCACCGACCGGCTAGTCCAGGGCTTCTTGCTCGAGCATAGTAAAGACGCCAGCTTCTGGGAAAGGCTTTCCGAAGGCTACGTTGTCGATTTCATCGCTGTGAAACTTCCATACTACGACAAGATCGTTCCCGCCAGCGGCGGTTGGTGGCCCACCTTCAACGTCGCGGATTCCTGCATTTGCATTGCCGCGGTCCTCCTGTTCATCGGCGGCACCCTAGACGAAAGAGCCAAAGCCAAAGCGGCGAAAGAAGCTTAGAAACATTGGCATCTTTCCAACGTCTGCCAGTTGGAGAGCCGCCCACAACGGAGCTTCGCTCAAGATAGATGAGCACAGGATTGAAACATCCGTGCACCCGAAAACTTACTTCGTGCTTAGCAGCAGATCGATTTCCTTTTTGGTCAGGATCGCCCAGCGGCTTGGTTCGAGATCGCCGAGCCAGAGCTGGCCAATGCGAACGCGAAGTAGCTTCGTCACCGTATAGCCGAGAGTATCGAACATGACACGGATCTGGCGTTTCGCACCATGATCGAGAATGACTTTGATGCGACGCGCGGAAATGCGTTCGATGTTCTTAGCCTTAAGCTTGCCCTCTTCGGTGAAGACACCAGCAAGAAATTGATCGAGGTGTGCGTTCTCAAACGCTTGGTTAGAAGTGACGAGATACTCTTTTTCCACCGACTTGGATGGGTGCATGAGTTTCTGCGAAAGATCGCCGTCGTTGGTCATGATTAGCATTCCCTCGGAATCCGCATCAAGACGGCCGACGTGATGTAAATTATGCATCGAAACCGGGAGCAGATCATAAATCGTTTTGCGCCCGAGCTCGTCGTTGCGCGTGCAAACATAACCACGTGGTTTATGAAAAATAACGACGATTTCTTCCTTTGGAAAAACACGTTTGCCATCGACGCGAACACTGTCGGACTCGTTGACGCGAGTTGCCAGTTTGACGACGGGAGATCCGTTGATCTCAATCCTACCAGTCGCGATAAGATCATCGCAAGCACGTCGAGATCCGACGCCGCATGAAGCAAGATATTTGTTTAGGCGAACTCCCTCAGACATAATGTATACAGTTAGGCCGTGATTTCACACGGTTTCTGGGAGCAATGAGATGCTGAACAGCACCTGCAGGATTAGCTTTCGTGCTTGGTCTTCGGAAGACCGACAGGAGAAGCACCTGGCTTCCATTCGCCGCGCTCTTTAAGAAGTTTCACGCGCTCGAAACGTTTGAGGACAGAGCGTTTGCCGCCGACAGTGGCGTTTGATTTGAGTGAATTGTGCTTGGACATCTTTTAGTCGGGTTGGACGGTTGGGGCGCGGAACCTATGGCCCAACGGCGAAGGTGGCAATGCGAAAATGAGAGATTTTTTAAAAAATCGCAGGTTTTATTAAAAGTTGATTTAGATGGGCTTAGTTTTGTTTTCGTTTCGATAAGCGCGCCTTGTGGCTCAATCTAAAACTTCAGCTACTTTGGTGTTATCTCCAGCAGGAGGAAGTTCTGGCTTGGGCACCATGGTGTAAAGAGTCGTCCCTTCGGATACTCGATTGAGATCTGCAGAAGCTGGGCGCAAACCACGGGAATCTGTCAGGAACATTACAATCGCGGTTGGGTAGGCCTCTTTGAAATTCTCAAATGTGAATTTCTCGGTGATGAGCGATTTCTTCATCTGCGCGCCCATGGCGAACTTTTTACAAAGCTCCGAGTGGCCGGGGCGATTACTGAACGGGTTCTGGCTGCGCATTTCCTCGGAAGTTGATTTCTTGTGATGCTCCTCACGGTCAGCTGGGGCAAGCTGCCAAACACTTCCGCGTCCAAATTGATGACTAAAAAGCTGCGACGCCATGGAATTGACGTGATCGTTTGGTGTTGCGGCGACAAGCGTGCCGATGCCGTTCAGATCCAATTCCTCCTCTGCAAACTCCGAGAGAATGTTCGCCCGCTGCGCTTCTAATCCCTGCATTTTCGCAGCGGAAACATTCTGGAAATTGGTATCGAGCAGCATCACCCGATGGCCATCCTCCTGTAGCATTTTTGCAATCATGCGCGTCCATTCATCCGCTCCTGCGAAGAGAACGCCCGTGACGTTCTTCGCCGCTATACCGAGACGCCGTGCTAACGGAGAGGCGGTCAGGCCATAAAACATCACCGTGCCAATGATGATCAAGAAGACCAAAGCGACCAATTCCCGTGACTGCTCCGCAATGACAGGGGAGAGCTCGGGGCCGAAAACATTTCTACCAGCCGCTTCCTCAAACTCTAGGGCAAAAATGGAAGTCACCGCCGCCGCAACAATGCCCCGTGGCGCTAGAAAGGCGAGGAAGGCGCGCTCCTTTAGATTTGTTTGTTTCGAAAAAATCAGCGAGCCGATTACAGAAAGCGGCCTTCCGATCAGGATCAAGAAAGCCAGCAGAGCGAGACCTTTGCCCAGCGCGCCATAAAGCTCTTCTGCGGAGATTCGCCCCGAGAGCACAATGAACAAGAGAGAGATGATGAGAATTCTCAGGTTTTCCTTAAACTCGAGGATATGTCTCACGGAAATAGAGCGTTGATTTGCCAACGCGATACCGAGCACCGTCACGGTCAAAAGCCCCGCTTCTTTTTCGACAAGGTTCGAGCCAGTGAACGCAAGCGCAACCACGGCCAATAGAAATACTGGCTGCAAATAATCCGGAACGAGGTGGTGCTTCAGCAACAGCTCAACGATTTTCGCCAGCACCAAGGCGCCGATGACGCCAACGGCGAAGGTCAAACCCAGAGCCTGAAGAAGATCTGCCTGGGCGCTTGCAAAATCCCCAGCGATAGCGAATTTGAAAACAAGCACTGCGAGAATCGCGCCGATGGGATCGACCACGATGCCTTCCCATTTGACGATGGATGCCATTTTCCGAGTCGGGTTCACATGCCGCAGTAGGGGTGCAATCACCGTCGGCCCGGTCACCGTGAGTATCGAACCAATCAGCGCTGCAAGCCTGACGTCGTAACCAAGTGCGGCAACCATGAAGAAAGTAGTGAGCGCACAAGACAAGGCGACGGCGACGGTGCACAACCGCAAAATGGGTAGGCCGGATTCCTTCAGTTCCTTGAACTTCAACGTCAGGCCACCTTCAAAGAGAATGATCGCCACGAACAGGCCCACCGCGGAAAGCAGGGGGCTGGTATGGCCCTGCGCATCGGCGAGGAAGTCATCAATACGCACCCCGGAGAACTGACCCAGCGCGAAACCGAAAGCGAGTAACAGGAGAATGGAAGGGAGCTTGAACTTCCAAGCCAGCCATTGAGCGGCAACGCCCAGAATCAGAATTAATGTGAGAAAAACAAGTAGCGACATCTGCCCATGTAACTAGCGCGGATACTCTGTTTGGCAAAGATTTATCGGCTACTTTTTGTCACCACTCAATACCTACGCCTTCCTCTGGAATCAGGATTTTATCGCTGATGCCTAAGCGGTCGGCTTCGGCAAGAAGGCGTTCCACGGGTTCTTCCAAGCTTTCGTTTCCGAGAGGAAACGTGCCGTAATGCATTGGAATGAGGACTTTCGCACCAAGATCCGCGAAGGCGCGCACCGCTTGTTCCGGATTCATGTGCACGTCGCGTCCACTGGGTGACTCGTAGGCACCGATCGGCATCAGCGCGATGTCGATATCGTGGCGTTTACCAATTTCCGTGAAACCATCAAAGTAAGTACTATCTCCGCAGTGGAACACACTCTTGCCAGCCGCCCTGACGACATAACCACCGTAGTCCCGATGCGTGTCGTGTACGTATCGGGCGCCCCAGTGATGACAGGGCGTGTGAATGATTTCCATACCCTTTACCTCCATCTCATCCCAAACGCCGACTTCATGGACCGCTGAGAAACCTAGCTTTTTCACCAATGAGCCGCTTCCCTTGGGAACGACGATACCATCACTGGACTGGAGTATTTTGAGGCTGGGTTTGTGCAAATGATCGAAATGCGCGTGAGTGACGAGAATCAGATCAACCTCAGGAACGCCCCCAAGGCGCAAGCCAGGATGGCGCTGGCGTTTTACCGGGCCGTGCCACTTCGCCCAGTTCGGATCCACCAATACCGAGTTCCCCGCAAACTGCAGGAAAAACGAGGCATGACCGATCCAAGTGACGCGAACACGATCGTCCTCCGGAGGGGTGAGCACTGGCTCTAAAATGCTACCGCCCATCTTACGGAACATACCCGGAACGATACGGTGACGCAGGAACTTCGCATTGCGGCCCGGCCAACCCTTTTGGGGCGCCAGTCCGGAATACTTATTTCCAAAAGGTTTTTCCATCTACGAAGGCGATTGAATGATCAAGGAGCTGCGTAGCCGTTCGAGATTTTCTCCATCCAATACTCGGCGCGCGCGCGAAAGCCTTTTTCATCCTGAGCGTAGAGAATACCGCGGGAAACATTAATGACATCTGGAGCGGTGCGACCGGCTGCAGCGAGCACTCCAAGATCGCCTCCTTGGGCACCAAGACCTGGCACCAACAACGGTGCGTCTGGCATTTTTGGGAGCACGCTTTCCGCATTAGTTAGGCCGACGACGTAGCCGACATCCGTAGCCCGATCTTCGGATTTCGCACGTTCGCCAAGCGCCGTCACCAGCTCGAATACCTTGCGTCCGTCCTTGAGTTCCTGTTGTTGAAAATCCGCACTTCCGGCATTGGAAGTCACCGCGAGCAGGTAAACGGCTTTACCTTCATAATCGAGAAATGGCTCGATAGAGTCGTATCCAAGAAATGGATTGAGCGTCACCGCATCGACATTCCAGCCGTTGAAATATCCTTGCGCGTAGTATTTCTGAGTCTCACCGATATCGCTTCGTTTTGCATCGAGGATCACAGGAATATCTGTCGGTATCTCAGCGAGAATTTCTTCAAGAATCTTGATTCCGGCAATTCCCATCGCCTCGAAGTAAGCCATGTTTGGCTTGAACGCTGCCGCCCAAGTCGAAGTTTCTTCAACCACTCGCAGTAAGAAATCCTTCGCATAATCGGCCCCGTGCTCGCCGGGCCTGGGATCGAGCCCGACACATAATCTCGACCCACTGGACTTCACTCGCTGTTGCAGCTTTTCAGTAAAACGCATGCCAGAGTGTGTGCTGAAAAATCTGATTTCGGAAGGAAAACTCCTAAGATTCCGCCGGAGATTTTCCAGCAGGGCCTCCGGACGCGGATTTCCAATCGGACCAGGCAATCCAAGCAAGCGCTGCATAGTAGAGAGCAAATTCTAATGCTTTCCTCCAATAAGAGATCGGTTCCGTTCCACCGAGGCAACCACAGCTAATATCCAGCCCACGTGCCCAAGCCGAGCCAACCGCAAAGGTGAAAGCCACCACCAGACCGAACATTGCCAACCACGACCCTTTGCGCAGAATTCCCAGCATGAAACACAAACCAGCGACGATCTCTATCCACGGAAGAAGATAAGCAGCGATGATCGCAAACCATCCCTCGACCAACCGGTAATTCTCGATGTCGGTCACAAACCGCTCCAGCCCACTGCCGAAAATCTTCAGCCCACCCGCATAGACGAACCACGCGCCCATCAGCACTCGAAGGCTGAGAGCAATCATTTCGGGGTAACGTTTCGGCATGGACAGAGAATTTCGCAGGGAACTACCACTTGTCACGGATTTTGCGTTTCGGATTCATCTGGTTTTGCCGCTTTTCTTCCGAAAATTATCATCGGTAATGGTGAACAAAGTAGGGAAAGAAGTGCCACAAGTGGCCAACCACGAACTGGTTCCATTAACGGCGCATTCGCAAGCGATTCTGCGTAGCCGCGGCGCAACTCTCTAGCGCGCTCGGCGTCTTCACCGGCGACCATGACGCGAACTCCTCCAATTGCGCTCGTGTAATACCATATCCATTGTGAAGTATACTCGTCGAAGACATAGGAGGAAATGCCCTCTGACTCCAGAAACGAGCGAAACAAATAAGCATCCTCAGGTCGGTCAAAAGAAGCGATGGTCTCCATTCCTCAGTGAACCATTTCCCAACCGACTCAGCAATCTCCATCCAAAACCCAACTTAGTGTGCTTGGCGGTTCAATTCCTCTTCAACCCATCGCGCAGCTCAGTTCGTATCCCTCGAAAGTCGTTTACTATTTCCATGGAAGCCGATAGCCTCCTCGTTTTTCCGCGAAACGTCGGAAGCAAGTCAATGAACACCACCGAACAATTCCAAGAGCACGTCATGGCAACCTATGGCCGCTTTCCGCTTACCTTGGTCAAAGGAAAGGGCACGAAGGTATGGGATGATCAGGGACGCGAGTATCTAGACTTTTGCATGGGTATTGCGGTGTGTTCGCTGGGCCACAGCCACCCGCGGCTGGTTTCCGCGTTGCACGCGCAGGCAGAAAAGCTAATGCACGTCTCAAATCTGTATTTCACTGAGCCTCAGGGAGTTATAGCACAGGAGATGAATGAAAAGGACGTTCAACTGAACGGAAAATTCTTCTTTTCCAACTCCGGAGCGGAAGCAAATGACGGCTTGATCAAGTCGGCGCGCCGCTACGGCCATCTCAAGCCACAAGCAGACGGGAAGCCGCGTTTCGAGGTCATTACCTTCACCCAATCTTTCCATGGCCGGACACTCGGTGCCATGGCTGCCACCGGCCAAGCAAAGATTCAGCAAGGGTTCGATCCCATGTTGCCCGGATTCCGTTACCTACCGTTCAATGACATCGCCGCTCTTGAAAACGCAGTAAATAATGAAACTGTGGCCATCCTTCTCGAACCCGTGCAGGGCGAGGGCGGTGTGCATGTCGCGACCAAAGAGTTTCTCCAAGCGCTAGACTCGCTTTGTAAAAAGCACGATCTGCTGCTGTTTTTTGATGAAGTTCAAGCTGGCTTCGGTCGTTGTGGCGATGCCATGGCGTGGCGCATGATCGCTCCTGAAATCGAACCTGACGGCATCTCTTGGGCCAAGGGCATGGGCGGGGGAGTACCGATCGGTGCTTTCTGGCTCAGCGATCGCGAGGTCAATGTTGACGGAACACAGCTTTCCTCGCTAATGGGCCCAGGCTCACATGGTTCTACCTATGGCGGCAATCCCTTGGTTTGCGCAGTTGCTTTGGAAAAT
>Ga0307970_1000445_pt1 | contig 25064 bp, 21 predicted proteins | sample OrgLakmetagen712_FD_202093 | JGI IMG/M metagenome (GOLD analysis project Ga0307970, IMG submission 202093) | Saline water microbial communities from Organic Lake, Antarctica - #712 | ecosystem: Environmental > Aquatic > Non-marine Saline and Alkaline > Saline | place: Antarctica: Organic Lake... | reverse complement strand
ACAATTATATTACTCGTTCTATTATCTACTTTTGCTCTACCTTGCTGCTCAGTAAATCCAGCTACGCCTTGTACAGAATTACCTTGAGTAGATCCGCCAGTTAAGTAATCAGAAATAATGGCGATAATTTCGATTGGCTTAGCGAAGCTAATTGGGAAGATTTTAGTCACCATTGGCTCTTGAATTTTATTTAAATTCTTTCTTTCAATTTCCAGTTTCTTTTCTTGTCTAGCCTTAGTCTCTGTTTGAACTGTTAATATATTTGAGTGCTTCTTAGCAACAAGCTTTCCTAGGCTCATAATTGTATCTAGTGCTTCATCCCAAGGAATATTTGTTAAACTTAAGGTTAGTGGAGGGAGCCCATTGATTTCATTATCGATTATAATATTAAAACCAGATGTATCAGCGATCATTCTCAGAACTTCTGGGTAACTAACACTAATTACGTTTATTGAGATTTTCTTACCAACATATTTTTTTACGCCGGAGAGAGTTAAGTTTTCTAATATATCTTGAATTGTTCCTGATTTTGGAATGTTTAATTTTTTATCTTCTTCGCTGAGAGCTCCAGTAACTTGAACATCTGCTTTTTCTAGTTTTCTTTTCGAGAAAACTCCAAACCTATTTTCAATATGAAGCACAATTCTGTTTCTTTTATTTTCTATAAACGATCGAACGTTGTCTCTTAATTGAATTGCAAACCTGAGATCATTTTTGCTTCCCGGCTTCTTATAAGGAGATACAAAGACAGCACTTCCAGAGAATTCAGATGTATCCATTCCTCTTAAAAACTTTTTACCTGCTACAGCATTTTTTACATCGAGAATAATTTGTTTATCATCTGTGATGTGAGTTCTTTCCCCAAGTGTGGGCTTATCAAACTCAATAATAAGCTTAGATACATCTCCGTCTTGGATAAAGTTTACAAATTTTACATTTGAGGGTTCGTCTGCTGACTGTGCAGACGACAGAATAAGACAAGTGAACAGTGCAAAAATCATTTTATTCATATAACCTCTTCCTTAAAGTTACTTTTTATTCATCGTATCAATTTTATTTTGATATAGGAATAACTGTTTCTAAATATTCTTCCTGACCATATATATTAGTAGTTTTCTCAACTAATATAATCCCACCGGGTAAGATTGCTTTTAATTCAGCATCGTTCTCTCCCATTAATTGGCCTTCTTTAACGGTATAGGTAGTTGCCCCGGGATTATCACCCTGCCTAAGCTTTATAAAAGCTCTTCTTTCTTTTCCAATTATGACTCCGACAACTTGAATTGAATCTAGAGCAACGTCACCAAGAACAGGGATATTTGAATAAACACCAGTGGAGACTTTACCTACAACATTTGAATCTTTATCAATTCTAATATTAGGTGCCTTAAACGGATCTCTCATCTCAAATGGGTCTTCAATTGATGTCATCCCCTTAAAAATATTAGTAGGAGCACCAAGTACGCTAATTGAAAGCGACATAAGAATAATGAATTTACTTATTGAATTTCTTTTCAATTTCTTCTACTCCACTTCTTTCTTTGTAGTCAGTATTATATCTATAAGATTCGATTGTAGTCTTAATATTGACGATTGGAAATCTACCTCTCGTTTTATCATCGTCATAAATAAGCTCTAAGCCTTTTACGTTTAATATTCGCTCTGTTTTTTCTAAGTTTTCAAAGAATATTAAAAACTGGATAAATGTTCCATATCCTGTAAACTTATAGTCTTTTGCAAAATAAAAACCGTTGTTTACCTCTTGAGCAGGTGATGGTTGTGGCTCTTTAATTTTAAGATTGTTTGCAATATCGCCAAGAAGAGATTGAACCTCAGTATCATTTACATCGGAGGGTAATTGCTTTTGAACTTTTTCAATCTGTTTAACAACTTCTTTAACTCTTTCTTTTGATTGACTAAGATTCTTCTTAAAAGTCTCGATTTGTCTAAGTTTTCCCTTGGATCTAATGATTTTAGCTTCAATTATAGGTATTGATACTCCGGAATTTTCTAATTCAACTTCTTTTTCCTCATAAAGAGTAAAAAGTCCCCAAAAAGCGTAGAGTATAATAAACCAGTGAAGATTTTTAATTAATCCATCTTTCATTATTTGAACCTCAAGATGGTTGCATTAATTTCATATACCTCTACTCTTTGGCCTCTATATTCATTTGGTGCACCCTCGGGTCTTGAATATGTTATCTGCTTTGAGAAAAATATAGAGTTTTTTAAGTTTTCTAAAAATGCACCAATGCTCTTCCAATTTTTAGAATGCCCCTTAATTAAAAGGTTTTTATCATTTATTGAAATATGTGTAACCCATACATCTTCAGGTATATTTTGAGTAACATACTGAAGTAGCTGAAATGGATTTGATCGTTTATTAATAATACTCTTAACAGCATTTAATTTTTGAGATAGCTTTTCTTCTTGTTCATTTAAAGCATCGACCTGTTGCTGAATATTAGATAAGCCCCTTACCTTATTACTTACTTCTCGGAAATCCTTATTAAGTATCTGAACTCGATTATTATTTTCTTGAATTTGAGAGTCATAGAAATCGACTAAAAAACCCTCAGGTATAAATAGAATTAACAAGGCGATAAACACCATCTTTACGTTAACTAAACTTAGATCCATCCCAGCAATATTTGCAATGGACCCTGATTTTTTAGATGGTGATAAATTAATTTCAATCATTATACAGACCTCATCCCTAGACCAATAGCGACAACCCCAGTTGTTGCTATTTGTTCTATTTGAGCTTCTGAAATATTCTTTTTATTGTAATCTAATATTTTAAATGGGTTAAGAATATCGACGTCACCACCAATCATCTCGGCCATGGCTTCCATTAATCCAGGAAGCTTCGCTCCACCACCAGTTAGTAAGCAATGAGTTATTTGTTCACTTGAACCAGTTGCAATATAAAAATTTAATACTTTTTTAATTTCTAAAAGTTGAGTTTCAATTTGATTTGATATTATTGATACAATCTCTTCTGGAAGATTTCCCTTTTCGTCTCCAAAGGTTTTTAGATCTTCAGCTTCTTCGTAGCTTACACCCATTATTCGCTGGATTTCTTCTGTGATTAGAACTCCTCCGACATTAACTTCTTTAGTCAACACGGGACCGCCGTTTTTATAAACTAGAACAGTAGTTGTCTGTGCTCCAAAATCTACAATGATAACACCTTCGTCTGAATACATTTCTAAGTCTTTAGCGTAAACAGTTTCAAAAACGTTATTAATAGCAAATACATTTACATCTACAACTTTTGGAATGAGTCCGGCGTTTTTGACGTACTCTATATATTTTTCAGCGACATCAATTCTAATCGCCGCAACAATTACGTCTTTTACATCTTCCTCTGGTATATCTCCTAAGATGAAAAAATCAACTTCAGAGTCATCAGCGCCAAAAGGAATATACTGCTCGGACTCCCAAAGAATATTATCTTCAACTTCTTCTTTTGTTCCATCTGGAACTTGAAGTCGCTTTGTCATTGTGTTTGGGCCATCCATTCCAATATTAACAATTCTTGTCGAAATTTTGGCTTTCTTTAATGCTTCTTCTATCGCGAGAGTAAGCTCTTCTGGCTTTTGAACTTCATCCTCAATTATAGCCGCTTCAGACAATGCTACTGACCCATAATTTTCTAGGGTGTAACCTTTCTTATTTTTTGAAAGGAGAGCAACTTTTACAGCGTTAAGTCCAATATCAATACCAACGAGCTGTCCCTTTTCGAACTGCGCCATCAAATCTTTATATTGTTGAACGATGCTTGACAAAATTATTCCTTCAATTAGTTATAATTCATTTATTATACAAGAAAGATTTTCGTAATATCAAGGTTTTACTGCAAAATGTTATCTGAAAGAAAATAGATTGATTTGGTCAAATATTGCTGGATAGAATATCTGAGCAACTGCAACAACTATTATATAAGGCCCAAAAGCCAAAGCTGTATTCTTATTCATTTTACCAGACAGAATAAGTATAAGCCCTACTATTGACCCTAAGAAACAACTCATAAATATATTTTGTAAAATTCCAATAGGCCCTAGGAGAAGTCCCAAAATACCAAAAAGCTTTATATCTCCTCCACCAAGACCTATCTTCCCTCGAATTTTATAAAAACCCCACGTAACTACCAATGGTAAGAAAAATCCTATGAGTCCACCTACTAACCAATAATTTAATGATTTGGTAAAAAGAACAAAGGGTAGTGTTATGAAAAGGAAATAGATATTAATTTTATCAGGCAAAAGTTGATGTTCTATATCAATAATAAAATGTGCAAACAGAATACAAGCAACAGAAAAATAAAAAGTAAAAATAAGAATTGACTCGTTATTGATAAACTTAGGAAAGAGGTTAAATGCAATTAGGCCAACAATAAGTTCAATCAAAGGATATCGCAGTGAAATCTTTGCTTTGCATTCAGAACACTTACCTCTCAAAATTAGTATGTAGCTAAGAATTGGAATATTTTCATACCACTTTATCATATGGCCACACTTTGGACATGATGAGCGAGGTTTAACAATACTTTTATCTAAAGGAACTCTATGAATCACAACATTCAAAAAGCTACCTACTGTTGCACCGAAAATAAAAACTAAGACATTTATAAGAATCATTAGTTAAGATCCTTTTTCTTAAAAATAAAAATCGACAGAAGTAATAACGCAAGGATATAAGTAGCTCCATATCCTAAAGTCGAAAAGAGATAACTCAGGCTTAAATCATTTTTGTAGAGGAGAAAGTCTTTTATATTGAGTTTGTAGAAGCCTGGCAATAGAAATTGATAACCATCAATAATCGCCTCTAATGCTGGCCGTTTCTCTACGAAAGTTAAAAGTTTTACTCCACTTATAGCGTGTCCTGAAATATATAAGCTGATTGTGATGATAACCGAGAAGACCTTACTTGTTAATAACGAACAAAGTGTCACAATGGCTAAGCAAAGAAAAGCTTCTAAAACGGTATAGATTATATTCCACAAAATAAGAGAGTTATACTCTCCACCAAGAACGAAGTAGAGAATTAGAGAAATTACGCTAAGAATAACTATATTGAGAAATAATACTGAGCCTAGACCTAGATATTTTCCAATCAGAAACGAACCTCTACTCACGGGTCTAGAGATTATTTGGTAAATAGTGCGATTATCTATTTCATCATAGTAAAGTGAGACTCCCATAAAAATAGAGATTCCAACCGAGGACAAGCTCAAACAGCCCATTCCAAAGTCAAGAGCTACTCTAGTAGGATCTCCATATGAAAAACTATACGCAACAAATGTTACGATAAATAAACCTATACCCAAAAAAAGAGTATTAAGAAGTATCTTACTTTTGATAATTTCTTTCGCGGTATAAGAAGCAATAATTAAAACTTTATTTAACATTATAAATTATCTCCTCAAGTGATGGACGGTCTCTAGACACCTTGATAATTTCCTTTTTCTCTTGAACTAATTTCATAAGTTGATCATTAACTTTATCACTATCAATAGTTAATTTTGACAACTCGTCGTTTTCGCTGAAGGTTATAGTTGTCATTCCACTTGAATTCTCACCAATTATTTTTTCAACTGTTCCTTCGTAAAAAAGAGCACCGTCCTTTATAAAGATTACATTCTGACAAACCTCTTCAACATCGGATATAATGTGACTACTAAAAAAAACGGTTTTTCCTTCGTGGTTCACCTTTGTGATTACTTCTTTCAGCTCTTTTCTTCCGATAGGATCTAAACCAGATAAAGGCTCATCTAGTATAATTAATTTGGGATCATGAAGAAGAGTCACTAGGAAGCCAATTCTTTGTAACATCCCTTTAGAATAGTTTCTAACTTCTCGATCGAGAGCAAATTCAATTTTGAAAATAGGACCCCATTTTTGAATTTGAGAATCTATATCGGATTTAGACAAACCTGACAGCTTTCCCATATATATACAAAACTCTCTACCAGTTAAATGAGGATAAAAGTACGGTCTTTCAGGCAAGAATCCAAGATTAGAAAGGATCTTAGACTTTTCTATTCCCATAGCTTCATTGAAAAGAATTTCTCCACTGTCAGGGCGAATAAAGTCCATAATCATTTTTAATGAAGTCGTCTTACCAGCTCCATTTGCTCCAAGGAAACCTGTTACGCTACCCATTTTTAGCTCAAAAGAGAGATTGTTGACGGCGACAAATTCTTTAGTAAATAGGTCAGAGTTAAATTTTTTCGTGACATTTTTTAATTCAAACATGTACTCTATATTGAGGAGCAAAACTTGATTTGGCAATTTAAAACAAACTATATAAAGGGCATATTTAACATTCTACTTGTAATCTTATTTCTATACGTAGCTTGGTTATTGAAGTCTTTCGAGAAAAAGCCTACTCTTACAATAACAAAAGAACAATCAGCATTAAATTTCGACTCTTCTCTTTTAAATATTATCTCTATTGGTCAAAGAAGACTCTTGTCAGATATATTCTGGATCTCAACACTTTTAGAATCTGATATAAACCACGTAACAGATGGCGCCGTAAATTCGTGGATGTTTCTACGATTTAAGACCATATCTGACCTAGACCCGTTATTTTTAACAAATTACCAACTTGGCGGACAGTACTTGGCCATCGTCAAGGATGATATAATTGGAGCAGAAGCAATTTTAGAGAAGGGTCTTAAGTATTTTCCTGAAGACTATAAGCTAAATTTTCAAATGGGTTTTTTACAAACCTTTGAACTTAAAAACTTCCATACAGCAGTCTCCTTTTTTGAGAAGGCGCTGCAAAGTGATCAAGCCCCAAGTTATCTACGCTCGTTAGTAGTTAAATTGAAATACAAAAAAACTGGGGATAAAGAATTAACACTACTATTGCTGAAGGATATGCTCGAAAGCACAATTGATGAGAGGATTATTCTTAAATTAAAATCTGATATAAACTCTGTTCAAACTGAAGTAGATCTCAAGTGTTTAAATACAACTAATAAAAACTGTAGGTCAGCAAACTATTTTGGGGATAAGTATATTAAAAAGGGCAACATTTTTGTTGCCCCTAAACCATATGAAAAATATGACATTTATTTAAGATAGAACTATTTAGTAACCAGTTCTAACGTTAATCATAACTTTATTTTGATCCATTGTAATAACTGAAGCTTGCGTCCCAGCAGCACTGGCAGCACCATCCGACGATATTATTCCAGCGGCTCCCATAACAAAAGTCTGCGTAGTTGGAGTCTGAGTACCAAGAGCTGTGGTTGCTAATTCAGCATCAAAAACTGTAGCTGTTGCAACAACACCACCAGAACCTTTTCCTCCGGCAAAAAATGATGCTCCAGCAACTGGTAAAGCTCCAGCTGCTGTCACTCTTGCTGCTGTCGAAGGACAAGCGCCATCAGCCATACCTGAGTTTACTGCACCGGCGTGCGCAACAGCGTTTATTGTTGCCCCACCTTCAAAACCAATAGCGTAGTAACGAGAAGGAAATTCTCTAACAGGTTCATAACCCATATATGCCAGACAGTTGTGATAGATACCAAAGTCACCGTAAAAAGCTTGTTGTGCAGTATAGGCAGCCGCTAACTGAACTTTAGCCTCAGAGGTTTTTGCTTTTGCTTGGTACTTTTTAAAGTTTGGTACTGCAACTGCAGAAAGGACACCAATGATCGCAACAACGATCATAAGCTCAACTAGGGTAAACCCATCTTGTTTTTTCAATTCTTTAATAAAATTTTTCATGTTTTTCTCCCTTTTTAAACGTTAAGAGTTTAGAAAGTAATTAAGGTTAAATTGCAAAAACTGTTAAGAAGTCTCTACAACGACTATTTTAATACATATTCTTACTTATCGAGCATTTATTACTATTTCTTTAGCCTAACTCAACAATATTACTCATTTATTAATTATATATTTATATTTCTCGAATTTGAATACAGGCAGAGTTTTCACAATTGTGCCAACTTTTGATGGTTTATTCGTACCCAAAGTCTTCATCTTCGGAAATCTGAGTACTTTCTTCAACTCTTCCGCCAGAAGTAACCTTATTTTTTTCAAGCTTTCTCACTCCACTATTGAGGTCCCAGTTTGTAAGTTCTGAAGAAACCATACCAACTCGTTGAAGCTCCCCAAGCATTGTATTGAGAACCTCGTGATTAAAGCTCTCTCCACTTCTCTTTAATAGAGTTCCCATCAAGCTAATCCTAGTTCCAGAACAAGAAAGCTGTAGTTCCCCAAGATCAACATCATGTTTACTTAAGATTCTTCTAACTTCTCGAGTTTGCTCTGCTCGTGATAGTTTACCTTTTCTCAAAACTTATTCCTTTTTTTAAGCTCCACCAGCTGACATAAATATTGGAAGATACATTGCGATTAAAACCGTACCAATTAAGCCTCCGAGACCAATAAGAATAGCGGGCTCAATAAGTGAGGTCATAGTTTTAATAGCGTCCTCTGTTTCCTCTTCAAAAACATCGGCAACTTTTACAAGCATTGTATCCAGATTACCGGTAGACTCACCAACTTTTACCATCTGATTTACAAGCGGTGGGAAGTACTTTATTCTGCCTAATGGCTCTGTAATAGATTTACCTTTAACAACGGCATCTCTAACTTGTTTTAAATCTTTTGAAATTTGAGTGTTATCAATTGTATCAATACATATTTCAAGAGCTTCAATCAGGGCAACACCAGCTGAGAGCATAGTTGCCAAGGTTCTTGAAAAACTTGAAAGGTTACCTTTAATAATAATGTCGCCGAAAACGGGTGCTTTCATCGTAAATCGATCCCAAGCAATCTTACCGTCTTTAGTTTGAATAAAGTTTCTAAAAAGAAGGAGCGCCACAAATCCCGATGGGATCATAATCATTGTATATTCTTGAAAAAAGTCAGAAACATTAATAACGAATTGAGTAACTGCCGGGATTTCTTGTCCAGACTCATTAAGCATTCCAACAAACTGTGGGACAACAAAAACCATTAGACCATAAGTTACAGCAATACCGACAACTAATACTATCGTTGGATATGTCATTGCACCTTTAATTTGTTTTTTCATTTTCTCTTGCTTGTCCATAAACTCTGATAATTTCACAAGAATTGTATCAAGAATACCTGCTGCTTCTCCAGCTTTCACAAGTGAGCAGTATAGTTTATCGAACCCTTTTTGCTTGGACATTCCATCATGAAGAGACTTACCACTTGAGACATCTTCCATAATATTTTTTATACACATTTTTAGAGAGACATTTTTTTCTTGTTTGGACAAAATATCCAAGCACTCCATAATAGGAACACCTGCATTGATAAGAATAGATAACTGACGTGTAAAACGATTTAACTCTTTTTTACCAAATGGCTTAGCAAAGCCTTTATCAACCATCCATACTGACAAGTCTATATCGAGGGGATTTGGCGCGGTCATTTTTCGTGCTCGAATTCCCTGTCGACGAAGAAGCCTTTTCGCGTGTCTTTCATCTTTGGCGTCAATTTCGCCCTCAACCTTTCGGCCGTCTGCACTTACTCCAATATATTTATATTTCCCTTCAGCCATCTATAACTTCTTCTCTATTCCTATCATTTTCGCCATCTCTTCTGGATTATTAGAAAATGACATTGCTGTCTCTGCATCTATTAAGCCAGCGTCCAATGACTTTTTAATACTCTGATTCATCGTAGTCATTTTAGTCACTTCTTGGTTTATTTGCATCTGAGAATAGACCTGGTGAAGTTTATCCTCACGTATAAGGTTTTTAATTGCTGGAGTCATTCGCAGTATCTCTTGAGCTAACACCCGACCGCCACCTTTTTTAGGTAAAAGTTGTTGAGCAACTACGCCTTGAAGGACAAAAGATAAAAGGGTTCGAATTTGATCCTGCTGATCAGCTGGGAATACGTTTATAATCCTCGATATCGTCTGGATCGTTGAGTTGGTATGGAGTGTTCCAAAAACTAAGTGACCAGTTTCTGCAATTTCCAAAGATGCTTCAATTGTTTGAAGATCTCGAAGCTCTCCAACTAAAACAATATCTGGATCCTGCCTAAGGAGAGATCTAATTCCATTTGCAAAGGATAAAGTATCAACTCCGATTTCTCTTTGATTAACGAGGCAGTTTTTGTGCTGGTGAACAAATTCGACTGGATCTTCCAGCGTCATAATATGTCCATTCTCTGTTGTATTAAGTCTATCTATAATTGATGCAAGAGTCGTTGATTTTCCAGATCCAGTTGGACCAGTAACAAGTATAAGACCGTTAGAGACATCAGTCATTTCAAGTAGTACTTGTGGAAGACCCAAAGAATCAAAGTCTGGTACTTGACTAGGAATTTGTCTAAAAACAGCAGCAACTGCTCCTTTAGAATAAAAACAGTTTGCTCTAAATCGCGCTAAGCCTTTTACGCCAAAAGAAAAATCTAGTTCAAGGTTTTTTTCAAGTTCAGATCTTTGTGCCTCTGTAAGGATTTGATATACAAGTCTTTTAGTATCGTCAGAAGTACATGCCCCTACTTTTACTTTAATAACTTCACCTGAAATTCTCATTCCAGGTGCACTTCCTACAGATATATGAAGGTCGGATGCACCTTGATCGACCATTACTTTAAAAAGTTGTTGAATTTGTAAACTTCCAACACCCGATCCGCCAATACTTGTTTTTGTACTATCCTCAGACATAAAACATTCCTTTTATAAATTATCAGAAGCTGAGTTTGATAAAGCTTCTTCAATAGTTGTTAATCCTTGTGCGACTTTGGTAAGTGCCGTCATTCTTAATGTTTTCATACCATCTTTAATGGCCTGTGCTTTTAGTTCATCAGAAGACGGATGTTTTAATATTAAGTCTTTTATCCTAGGTGATGCTGGCATCACTTCATAAATAGCAACTCGTCCTTTATATCCAGTACCGGAGCAGACATCACATCCTTTTCCTTTATATACTTTTATTTTCTCAGCTGAAGAGGGAGCAAATCCACACTGAACAAGTCTCTCTTTTGTTGTAGGCACAGCTTCTCTGCAACTAGTACATATTTTTCTTAAAAGTCTCTGTGCAACAACACAGTTTAGAGCAGCGACAACTAGAAATGGTTCAATTCCCATATTTAATAGTCTTGTAATTGTTGATGCGGCATCGTTAGTGTGAAGAGTAGATAAAACCATGTGTCCTGTGAGAGCAGCTTCAACTGCGATTTCACCAACTTCAAAGTCTCTAATCTCTCCAACCATTATAATATCTGGATCTTGACGAAGAAAAGATTTCAGTGCCATTGCGAATGTTAGTCCATATTCTTTTTTAACATTTACCTGGTTAATACCTTCCAGATTAAATTCACATGGATCTTCCGCAGTAGAAATATTAGTTCCTTCTACATTTAGCTCTGCAAGTGCAGAGTAGAGAGTAGTTGTTTTTCCAGAACCCGTAGGCCCTGTAACTAGAACCATCCCATAGGGACTATGAATTCCTTTTTGAAAGATTTCAATTTGCTTGGGCTCAAAACCAAGTTTCGTCATATCTAGTTGTAAGTTTGATTGATCTAATAGTCTTAGAACTACCTTCTCTCCAAAAAGAGTGGGTAGGGATGAAACTCTATAGTCAATTGGTTGCCCACCAATTTGAAGTTTAATTCTTCCATCTTGTGGTTTTCGTTTTTCTGAAATATCAAGCTGTGCCAGAATCTTCAGTCTAGACACAACTGCAGGCATCATAGATTTTGGAGGTTTAGCAACTGTTACAAGTGTTCCATCTAGCCTAAATCTTATTCTAAAGCTTTTTTCATACGGCTCTACATGAATATCAGAAACTTTTTTTACAAATGCTTCAGCTAGTATTTTATTGCAAAAAGTAACAACATCTTGCCCGATATCTTCAGCTTTAACTTCAATCTCATTTTCAGTGTGAGAATTAATTTCTACAACACTTCCTATAAGGTCTTCTACTGAATCTTCTACTGATTCAAATAATTTTTTCCATGAACTAATATTTGTAAGAATAAACTCAACTGGTTTTTTAAGTTCTTGGCCTAAAGCTTGCTTGGTATTAATAACAGTTGGATCAAATGTTGCGATTGTAGCTTTAGTGGCAGTTATCTGTATTGGAATAGATCTATATTTTAAAACTATTCTTTTTTTCAATACTTTTATTGTATCTTTTGAAACCTTTGCATTTTTCAAATCTATGAACGTTAGCCCATATTTTTCTGATATAACTTTTGCAAACTTATTTTCGTCGAAGTGTGGAATATCTAGAAGCTCAAATTCAGTGACTTGATCCTGATCTTTATTCAATGTAAGACGACGCAACTCTTTAAGGGTGGCCATCCCCGTATTTGTTACGACTTCAATGAACTCCTTGCGGATCATAAATACTCCAGTTTAATAACTTATCGGAATTACTTATTTCTATTTTACGGGCTTTTGAGATTCCAGAAGCTTAGAGCATATTTTGCCTGTAGCATTAGAAGACTTTCTCCATCAATATACTTGACCTTTTTATTCTCATTAAACTTATCAGCATAAGCTTGGGCATAGTTGAGATCCCAGAAAACACCCGATAAAGTATTGGATAGTACCGGTATAAAACTGCGTGAGGTTGCATTAATAACTAATACGTTATCTTCATCAAGTGAAGGAAGCATGTCTAGCTTGGAGTTTTTTCTACTTAGTATTGAAAATGAGTGACCTTTTCTGTCAAGAATGAAACATAATAAATCAGACATAGCACCGGAGCCGAGTATATAAATCTTCGAATAGTTTTCTACTTCAAGAGTTGAAAGAATATCTTCCATACCCAATAGATCTGTATTTGTTCCAATAACTTTATTACCCTCTATTTTAATACAGTTAGCTGACACTATTGCATCTGGACCTTCAAATGTATCACACATATTATAGGCAACATTCTTATATGGACTGGTAACACTTAGGTAAGGTGTTTTTTTGAGAATAAATGTTAAATTAATCAACGATGAATTTTCAAAATCATATAGTTGGTAGTCAATATGACTATTACTTATCAGTCTAGAATATATATTTGATGACCTAGAGTGACTAATATCTTTACCCACTAACCCAAATCGTCCGTAGAAATAGAGACCTTGGCACACCTCTTTATCTTTTTGTATTTGTATTTTTAATTCCTCAATAGATGAGAACTTTTTTTCACTTCTTATTTTATGATAAAACTCTACATCTAGTTCTTCGGCGTATATATCTTCATCAAAGTTAAATAAGTTAACTTCTACAACTCTAATTTTATCTTTTGATACTGTCGGTCTTATTCCGATATTTACTAGTGCACTATAATCTTTTTCTTTATAAATTGCCTTAGCAAAATACACTCCGTCTTGAGGGAGAATTTGGGTTTTACAAAAGTTCAAATTTGCAGTCGGAAAGCCTATTGTTCTTCCAATCTTACTTCCATCTACAACTATTGCTGTTATTTTAAAAGGATGGCCTAATAAAAAGTTAGCTTTTTGAATTTCGCCTTTTTGTAAGCACTCTCTTATTGCTGAAGATGAAAAGGTGAATTCATTCGAGGTGTACTTACTTCCTTCAACTATTTCGACTGAAGTTAAAAGTTTTTTTGCCTCCACAACTGTAAACTCTTTTCCTCTCCCTAGACTAAAGTCGTGACCAGCATAGAAGAGCTTAATGTTTTTCATTTGTTTAATAAGTTCTTTAAAGAAAGATTCTCCCGACATCTCACGAAGTTTCTCATCAAATTGGACTTCAACTAGATCAATATCAAATCTCCTTTTGAGATAAATTCTTTTTTTATGAGATGAATCGATTAAAAAGTTTTCAAGGTTTTTTATAACTACAAGGGGGTGTGGCGTAAAAGAAATGACTACCGGTCTAAGATTTTTTTTGGCACATTTATACACAAACTCATCTAAGATATATTGGTGTCCTTTATGCACACCATCAAAGCTTCCAATTGTTACACCGATATCACTATTCTTAATATCTTCCAATGATGTACCACTAAATTGCATGATATTTATTCAACAATTTATGAATCTCATCAAGCACAGACTTTTTTATCTTAATTTTAGAAATATCTTTATTACCTTGATATAAATTTTCGCATTTCTCAATTAATGTTAAGAGGTGTTTTTTCGCACCTTTTGATAATTCAGATGATTTTACCATCTCCTTCATTGTTTCTCCTTCTCCTATTTCTCTGAGCAGGTTATGAAGTCTTCCATAAGATAAGCCATTTTTTCGTATTTGAGTAAGAATATCTATTTCACGCAGTCTATATCTTTGTATTATTCGATATAGACTTAAAAACATAAAAGTCAGGAGTATAATTGCCAGTCCAATATTGATATATAATTTATTATAAATATATGTATTTTTTAGATTATATAATGGAGATAGGTCTAAGCTCTCATCTTTAGGTATAACAACTCTTGGAGTGTCTGATGGCATTGGTGGTACTTGGGTAGTTCTTCCCTGAGTTTGGATGCCTGAAACACTGATTTCACCAAGAGGTAGTTCTACCGTTACGTATCTTAAAGACTCCGGATCGAAATAGCTAAATGGTATACTAGATGATTCTTTTGAAAACTGATCTCTTCCAAGGTATGTGATGTTAAAAACTTTTGTCGCATCAAAGTCAGAACTAATTTGAAAATCGCTACTAGCATCAAATTCTTCTAACTTATCACTACGGAGTATCTTTGGAGATTGATAAAGCTCAAGTGCTCCAGGGCCTTTGACGGTGAATTTCATTTCAATTGGCTCATTAATGAGGAATTTATTTTTATTTAGAGTTAATGAGAAATCATGTTTTCCAACAAGAGCTGTGAAGTCTGGGGGAATATTATCCGAAGGTAATGCTTTAATTTGAATTTCTACAACCTTGCTTGAAACAGTCTTCCTTGCTGATTGTCTGAACCCAAAGCCTCCGAATCCACCATTTCTGCCTCGGAGGTAGTTTACACCCAAAGTAATGGGGTCAATTTTAAAAATTCCAGGCTTCTCAGCATAAAGCTGAGCTGTATATATTATACTTCTAGTATATATTTCACCATCTAAGTTTACTCTCTCAGGCCTGGTTTTCTCTTGATGGAATCTTTTTAAAAATTTGTCTAGTTTTGGGAATTTTTTGACCTCGGTACTAGAGACTTGAGGTTTATAGTAGAGATAATATCTAACCAGGATTGACTCACCTACAAAAGCTTCCTCTTTGTCTACAATCGCCACGGCCATTATATCTTTTGGCTTTCTAGCTCTAGATAAAATACTGAGACGTACAGTATTGTGCTTAATATTTTTTCCATTCAGATCAATATTAATATTTCGTAAATAAGAGCTTCCAGCTTTTTGAGCAACCATCTCGTAGACAATCGTGAGACTTCTTTCAACAGTTAACTTACCGTTCATATACGTTGTCTTAGTTGAGTTTCCAGTTTCTTGGCGACCAAGGACTTCAACACCCGATGGGTCGAATCGAATCACAGGATCAGTCCCTTCCTCAGTGATAACTTTAAATATAACATTAAAGCTTTCTCCAACAACTGGTTCAGCTGGTTGAGTTGTAATTTCCACTTCATTAGCAGATGCAATATTTAAAAGTAGGAAAAAGAGTACCATCATCTTCATCATTACCAATCCTTTACTTCTCTGGGTTTTCTTTTTGTAGTACCAGTGTCAATCATCTTTTTTTGTAACTGGTTATCATCTGACATAAGTTGTTTTAATATCGCAGGAATTTTCTTTTTTTCGTCAGTCTTTCCATCGCCTTCATCGGGCTTACCCTTTTTTTTATCTTTTTTATCTTTATCTGATTTTTTATCGGGATCTTTATTTTGATCGCCATCTTCTCCATCTTTATCTTTTTTATCATCTTTATCTTTATCTTCACTCTTTTTATCATCTTGGTCACTCTTGTCTTGACCTTTCTTACCATCTTTTTTCTGATCATCATTTTTGCCATCTTTATCTTTTTGATCTTTATTTTCTTTATCCTTATTTTCTTCATCTTTTTTATCTTTTTTGTCTTTTTTATCCTGCTTAGCTTTATCTTGAGCCATTTGTTCTAGTGCTTTGAGCATATTTTTTTTAACAGTAGGAAGTAGTTCAGAATCAGGATCATTTTTCTCCAGATAATCATGGAGCTTTTTATAAGTCTCAAATCCTGCAGCAATGTCTTTACCTTTAAACTGAGCGGCTCCTTTATTAAAGTTATCAACTAAGCTTTTATCATCAATCTTATCTCCAGTAATCTCATCATAAAGAGCATTGGCTTCCGGAATAAATCCTTCTTGCAACAACTGACTTGCAAGTGCACGTTTTTCTTCAAATGTTATTTTACCATCTGTAAACTTTTGTTCTAATCTTTGAACAGTTTCGCTTTTCTCTTTTTTTGGGGGATCTTCTTTTTCCTGGGAGTTTGCATTTGTAGATCCAATTATAAAAATTAACATTGGAAGTATAAATGATCTTCTCATCTTCAACAAAATACTTAAAAATAAAAGTATCATTGCTGGAATTAATAAATAGTTTGTTAAGACAGGTCTTATTCTAAAGTTGTTTTTAGATTGTTTAATTCTATGAAGTTTTGTAAAAAAAGACATAATTTCTTCTGTTGGTAAACTGTACGATGTAGCTATCCAATACCTAAAGTCTTTTATTTTACTTCCCAAACTTTTTATAAATTTTTCATCTAGTTTAGTTATGACTGCAGTCCCCTTAAACTTTTTGTTTCCAATAAAGACGCCTTTATCTGTTCTCATTGGAATAGTTGATCCTTTGGCAGTTCCAACACCTACAACTCCAACTGTTATCGAGTCTGGAATTTCAGTTTTAATACCACCATCAGTTTCTTCTGCGTCAGTAAAAATCAATATATTACCAGAGACGTCCTTTGAATTATTTTCAAAGAACTGAATAGATTCTTTAATGGCCAGTGTCAGTGAGGTCCCCCCACGACTTAGTTTCATTCTCTCAAGTGCGCCTAGTCTTGCCTCAAGTAAATCTATATCATTTGTAAATGGCATAATTTGTTTTGCAGAGTCGGAGAAAACTACTATTGATAGTTGTTGTCCAACTGCTTTTTTAATGAAGTGTTTGGCCAAAAGTAATGCCTTTCTAAAACGGTTTGGTCGAACATCTTCAGCCAACATACTAGCGGAGCTATCTATCAGTAATATGGTTTTTTGATCACTAATTTTACCTTGAATATTTTTTTCAGGACCTCTCAAATCGAGAAGAGCAACCATTAAAAGAATGAAGCCAAAAACAAAGAACAAGCTAGAAAGAGTAGATGATTTGGAACGTTTATAAAACCAGTGATCCTCAACCCATTTAAAGAAACTTCTTTCTTGCTTGAGTATTATAAGAGATAACAAAATTGCTATAACGATAATTACTAAGAAATAGTTTGAATATACAAAACTCATACTATCTCCTTAATCAAAAACTTCCTGGAAAGTTCACATCCTAAAAAAAGAAATATACCCCAAAGAAGATATGGAAAAAATAGTTCATCGTATACTACTTGTCCTTGAGTTTCAATTTTAGTTTTCTCTAAGTTTTGAATATCACTCAAAATTTCTCTTAAGGATCCTTCACTATTTGCCATATAGCTTTTTCCACCAGTAATCTTTGAAATCTTTTCAAGTGTTCCCAAGTCAATAGAACCACCTGGTATGTTTTGATATTGCATACCAAACAGACCCTTACCGACAGGAAGTTTTGCGTCTTTATTTGATCCTAAACCTATTGTATAAACCTTCATATTAAAATCCGCAGCCAATCGAGCAGCTTTTAGAGGTGTCATATTTCCTACATTGTTAACTCCATCAGTTAGAAGAACTACAACTTTATTTTTAGTCTTACTCGCTTGTCCACGACCTACTGCCAATGCTAAAGCATCACCAATGTTAGTTCCACTTCCCAAAAATCCGATCTTTATATCAGAAAGAACTTGGTCAACTAGTCCAGGATCAGTAGTTAGGGGAAGTAGAGTAAAGACTTTTTCTGAGAATATTATAATTCCAATTCTGTCTGTAGGGCGAAGCTTAGCAAACTCTCTAAGTTTTTCCTTTGCGACCTCTAGTCTATTGGGTTGAAGGTCTTCAGCAAGCATAGACCTAGATACATCTACCACAACGTAAATATCATTTACTTCTATATTATTTGGAGAAAACTTTAGCGGCTTTCGAGGTCCAGTCATTGCAAAAGTAATGAGAGCTAATCCCGAAAACCCAATAACAAATAAAATGAGTCTCTTATAGCTAACTGAATCCTTAATATATTTAATGGGCATACTCAGTTCAGCATCTTGAAGTTTCTTCCAAAATTCAAGAGACCAAGCTATTAGAACGATTAATCCCAGTAGAGCAGGAAAAAAAGAATTAAACTCCATTTTTCCTCCCCATGGTAATAATTAGTTTTGAATAACTTTCTTTTATTTGTTTTAACTCTTCTTCACTCCATGTTTCTTTATACTGAATCTGGTTAAGCAATAGTAAAAAGTCTTCATATTTACTTGTTTCAAATCTAAAGTCGTTTAATATACTTTTTCGTTTAATATAAAATAACTCGAATTCATTTTTTGAACTATTTGATCTGATTTCACCTTCTAGTATCTCTAATCTTTTATTTTCTTTAGCTTTTAAGTTTCTTATTCTTAGCATTTTTTTTATAATTAACAGACCTATCACTAAGCCTATAAATGCCATGAAGATCTTCAGAGCTCTTTTACTACCTTCACTAAATTTAACATCGGGGCCGTTATAGATTATAAAGTCTTTAAGTTTTTCATTTTCAGACGGTTTGTAGTTTAGATTTTTAATTGTGAAATTATCGTTTGGTGCAATATTCTTTTCACTTATGGATTTTTTCTGCTCCGGAGATGCAAGTATACCTCTTATAAAAATACCATTTCCATCTCTATTTACCTCAAGCACGTAGAGGATATCTCCAATTCTCTTATTCTTATATTTTTGTAGATCATCAAAACCTAGTTCACTCTCAACTTTGAATGTAACAAGATCACCTGTTGTTTGCGCTTCTCCACTTAGTGATAATAAATCAACTTGAGCTGATAGCGCATGTGTTGTAATAATAAATATAAACCAGTAGATTCTTTTCATAACATTTCTTTAACAAAATCCTCTAGATATCGCTCCGCAACATTAATTTTTTTCCATCGACCGTGAAGTTCTTCGTTGTGTCTCATATCTGGACTAATTAATCTTTTCTTACCTTTGAAGGTTGTAAATATAGAGAATGGTTGTTTCTTAACTTCATCTAGGGGTGAAACAACTTTAAAGCAGTGCATGTTTTTTCTATAAATTAATTTGTTAAGAACATCCATCTGCTCGATTTCAGAGAAGTCAGATAGAAAGACAACTTCCTTTCCCTTTGCTACAAAAGATTTTAGTAGACCAAGTTTCTTAGTTTCCGACATCATTTTATCGAATGAATATCTAAAGTTTACTTTTCCATTACTCATTAAAATATTATTTTTTTCAAGTAGTGAGACAAATAACGCTATCCCTTTATGTCCTGATTGAGACGGTAAGATGACAGCTTTTTCTAACATAATTACGACTTTAACCTTATCCTTACTTTGTTCAGCTAATAGGTAAAGAAGGCATGTTATTTCTATTGCTGATTGCAATTTAGAAATGCCTTTATAACCTGTTAGCATATTAGATGCGATGTCTATTGCGACAATTATTTCAACATTTCTTTCCTCTTCAAATGTTTTAACGAACGTATTATCGGATTTAGCTGATAGTTTCCAATCTATAAACCTTACGTCATCTCCAGGAGCATAGACCTGATGTTCTTTGAATTGAAGACCAGCTCCTTTGAAGTGTGACTTTAACATCCCAACAGAAAAAGAGTTTGAATTTCTGAAAAGGTGGGTGCGTATGGTTGCAACAACCTTCTCAATTTCTTTAAGGTTCATTAAACTTTTTCACTCGCAATTTTATAAACCAATTCTCCAACATCAACTTTATCTATGATTGCCTCGTATGACAGTAGTACTCTATGGCCTAATACGCTTTTAACAATTGAAAGTATATGCTCTGGAGTAACGAATTCGGCACCCGCTAAGAAGGCCTTAAACTTTGCAATTTTGAAAAGCCATATCGATGCTCTTGGTGATGCACCGGCCATGATTACGCCTTCATAGGCTGAGTTAAAATGTGTTGAGCCAGGTCTTGTTGCATGAACAATTTTAACAATTAAGTCTTTAATTTTTTCATCGACGTAAATACTTTCAACCTTCTCTTTTAATTGAAGTAAGTCATCAGCTCCAAGCTTTGCAACAAGTTTATCCATACTACTTAATTTTAAATCAAGTATAGATTTCTCAGATTCAAAGTCTGGGTAATCTACTGATATTTTCATCATAAACCTATCAAGCTGAGCTTCAGGTAGGTTATAGGTCCCCTCTTGTTCTATAGGGTTCTGAGTTGCGAGAACGACAAATGGTGTTTGTAGTTTAAAAGTCGTATCTCCAATTGTAACTTGTTTCTCCGCCATTGCTTCCAGTAGTGCAGCTTGTACTTTTGCAGGAGAACGGTTGATTTCATCTGCTAGCACTAATTGTGTAAAAATAGGTCCAAACTTTGTTGAGAACTCTTCTTTTTGTTGGTTATAAATCATTGTTCCAATAAGGTCTGAAGGCAATAAGTCTGGTGTAAACTGAACTCTCTTAAAGTCCAAGTCACATAGCTTACTCATCAATGAAACACTTAGAGTTTTTCCAAGCCCCGGCATCCCTTCAATTAAAAGATGCCCCTCACATACAAGGGCTCCAATAATTGCCTCAAGCAAATTATCTTGTCCAAAAACTACTTTTTTAGCATCTTCAATAACATCAACGACTTTACTTCTTAAATCAGACATAATTACACCACCCTATATGCAAAATATTTTAAATATGAATTTTTATTATTTAAATTAGTTGTTGGGTGGTCAAAACCTTGAACACCACAGTCTAATAATTGTATTTTTCTTTGTTTAGCAAATGCTGCTTCTTCTATATTTTTCTGGAATGAATTCCAATCAATATACAATGTACATGAACAAGCAATAAGGATGCTATTTGGCTCAAGAAGATCAATTAGCATTTTATGCAGCTTTAGGTAACCGTCATATGCTTTTCTCTCATCCTTTTTACTTTTACAAAATGCAGGGGGATCTGAGCATATAATATTATATTTATTTTTTTCAGATTTTTGTTCCTTCAAGTATTCAAATACATTTTCTCTTACAAAAGTACCTTTCTTTGAATATCCGTTGAGATCTAGGTTTTTCATCGTGCTCGCGTTCATATCACCTTGATCAACAAAGGTTATATGATCCACTCCAGCAGCAAGAAGATTTAATCCCCAGCTACCGACATAAGAGAACAGGTCTAATCCCCTTTCAGGCTTATTAGTGAGTTTCTCTACGAGTGATTTCGCACGAGCTCTATTTTCACGATGATCGTAGTAATATCCAACTTTTTGAACTTTCTGTTTCTCTACTATGAAATTGAGATTATTCTCTACAATTTCAAGGTCACTTTCAATTTCTTCTTTTTCATATATTGGCAGAGCTTCTCTTTCCCGATAGTTTTCATTATCGAGAAGGTATATTTTTTTATCTTCAAATTTATCATTGAAGTATTTTTTGATTTGCTCCCTATATTTATCTATTCCTGCAGTGTTAATTTGAATTACTACAGCATTTACATAACTATCTACGATGAGACCGGGGAGACAGTCGGCATTTCCATAAATAAGACGACAGCCTTTATCGTAATTAAGATAAAAATTTCTTTTAGTTACAGCATTCCCTATAAGTTCAAAAAGGATTTGCTCTTCTGTATTATCAGTAGGTTCTTGTTGAACAGTAAGGTGAGCTATTGGAGAATTTATGGCCAAAGGATTTACGAACGCTAGATAGTGAAGGTTCTTTCTTGAGTTTTTAAGGTACAACCACTCACCAGGAGTACAGGATTTAACCGACCCCTCTAAGTCACGGGGATAAAGCTCATTGGCTCCTTTTGAAACTTTTTGTGCTCCTTCTTTAGAGAGCTCTATAATCTTCAACAACATTCCTTTGTTTATTTGAAGACATCATTATACATCAAAGAGAACTTACATCACAACTATTTAGCTATGCTTTGATCTTCAAACCGAGCAAAAATGTCGGCCAAAAATTGAGAGAGTTGATTAGATTTTTCTACAAATAGTTTTTTAAAACCATGGCCTAACATGGTGCTACCATCTTCCTCTGCGGCCAAGACATTTATTACTCCATAGAAGTAATTGAAATTTCCATCTTTTCTATAAGTGCTCTGCAACATTTTTAAAACGGGGGTAAAATGAAAGTCATTGTCTCCAATGATCTTATTAAAAAACAAACTGTTATTGTCTACTTTACCTAGGTACAAGCTTAAATTTGTTAAAAAACTTATAATATCTGCATCTTTAACAATAAGGTTTTTAGGTAAATATCGAATAAGACTTAAAGCTGAAATTCTTTGAGCTTTACCCATTGTAGAAAAATTTAAAAAATACTCTTCAACGCTAGAAACTACTTCATTGTGTTTATCAAAGTTAATATAGTTGTCCATCACCAGTTCAACTATCCATTTTACATTTCCTAATTCATTATTTTTTAAAGTTTTACTTAAATCTGCTGCTAACTGGATCAGGCTTGGCATTTTCTCCATAATATTAACTTCTTCAGACAAAAAATCCATAAGTATTGGTTCGAAGTTTTTATGACGTAAAACTAATTCAATAAGTTCTTGCAACTCACTTTTTGAAATTAGTTTTAAAAAGTTTTTAGCTGTATCAATGAGTTCGCTATTATTGATTAATTCATCTCTTGTGAAATTTTCACGTATAAAGAAGCTGATATGAGTTAAAGCTGAGTTTTCGGTTAGAAGTTTAATAAACTTACCATTATGCCTCATAACCCGTTGAAGATCAGGTTTTCTGATTGCAGAAAAGGATTGCGCTCTTATAGGTGAGCTAATAACTGTCGTTGCAAGAATTGATTGAACTAAGTCTCCGTAGTTCATTTCGCCATCATTTAACTGCCACAAAGAATCATAAGCTTGATTTATATTTTTAAATGCCCATTTTGTTTCGTTCGGAAAGACTCCAAGCTTACGAAACAAACCACTAGTTTTATCAATAACCTTAAGCATCTTCTTCATTTTTTTAATATCTTTTGTGTAATCTTCAGCTTTGGATATTTTATTTATAAAAAAGGCTCCATAGAAGTTTTCTAAAAAGCCTATCTCTCTAATTACTAACTCAAGCCTTTGAATTAAAGTTAGCTCTATGTCGATAGATCCATCAGCATCTTGGTAGTGAACATTTTCACTAGTTCCAGTAGACGAGGCATCATAAAGAAATAACAAAAGCTGTTGGAGATCAAACTTAAAAACCCTCTGATTTTTTTGGAACAGAGGAATTGTAACTCCTCCATCAGGATGAACCAGTTCAACAATACTTTTAAGTAAACTAGATCCATCGTTATCATTAAGCAGAAGCTCTTTAGCCTTTAGTGTAGTCTTAAGAAGGCTTTCCTTAGTGATAGAAGTCCTCTCCCCGACTGCAGAATTCAATTTTTTTGTATAGCTGTAAGAGGTTTGAATCTTGCTAGATGATTTATCAACCGAAAGAATGTTTTTTAACGACTCATCAACTTCATTAAGATCTGACTCAATAATAAGTTCAAGTGATTTATCGAGCTTTTCCCTGTTGTTCTCAAGTGTATTATTTGCCAATGTAGTTATTGAATTCAAGACATCTAAGAATTTATAATCAAAAAGATGATTTCTTATATGTTCAATAGTACTTGAGACATAATTCATATTACTTCGATCAATGTGTCTATTCGTCAGATGAATGAGCTCGTGGTAGTAGCGCATCATATCGGGAGAAATAACTCCGTAGTCAATAGCAAAACTTTTTCCTGTGTAGGATAAAAAGATTCTATCTATATCAAATGTCCATTCAAACACGAGGTGAGCGACTTCCTTTTTATTTTCTGGTAAGGTTTTACAAACTTCAGGATACGTTTCAAGTAAAGACCAAAAATTGTAGTTTTGTTTGGCATCCTTAAATAGTGCTTGCAAACAGCTTTCAATTGGAGCTACAGCAATATCTTGATTGACTCGAGCAGATGATCTGCGAGGCTTACTTTCTTTAGGTACAATTTCATCTCGACCAAACAGTCTAAGCAATTGTTCAAAATTCTCATAGCTAAGGAAAGAGTCGAGTTCATCTTTAAATTCATTATTCTGTAGTGCTTTTGAAAACGAATTCACCAGGTATTTGATGCTCTCTCTATTAAGACTTTCATAAAAATCATCAATCATGCCGGGATAGGTTCTGATTAACTCTGATACAACCTTTAGAGTGGAGGTCATTCCTTCTTCTTGGAAAAAACTATCTCGGATTGATTCGAGTAATTGCATTTTTTCTTTAGTTGAAAACTCATTCCAGTAAGGTTTAATATCTGAGATTAGCTTTAAGTCGACAGAAATCTCTTTACTGATATTATGAATATGTCTCAGATCTTCTTCTGTTAATGAGTGGAGAACATGAAGTAGTGACATACCTGCATTAGACTCATCTAGCTCTATGACTTTTTGGTAACTAGAGAAAAAGTCAGAGCTTATATATTGAAACAAAGAATAGTTGTCATCAGAACCCAAGGCTACACGTTTCAATGTATTGAATCCTACGGGGCTCAAAGAAAACTCTATTAAATCATCCAAGAAAACCTTTACTAATGAGTCCAACTCTTCGTAATAACAAATATTATTAAATAAAGTAAACTTTAAAGGTAGGTCATATAGACTGTAGAGAAATTGACGTTGACCTAATGCTTTAAGGTCATGCATTCTACTCATAAGTTCTTGAGCTTGGTTTAGACTATAGATATCAGTGGAATCACTACAGCTATATTCGTTATTTTTAATGATTTCTTCTAAGCGGGCGGCATTCTTTCTTAAGTATGACCTACCACGTGGATAGTAGAGAAGGCTTTTAAAGTCTGCTTTCTTCAGAGAATTTAGTTGGCTTACA
>Ga0307970_1000405_pt1 | contig 26131 bp, 24 predicted proteins | sample OrgLakmetagen712_FD_202093 | JGI IMG/M metagenome (GOLD analysis project Ga0307970, IMG submission 202093) | Saline water microbial communities from Organic Lake, Antarctica - #712 | ecosystem: Environmental > Aquatic > Non-marine Saline and Alkaline > Saline | place: Antarctica: Organic Lake... | reverse complement strand
AAAGCCTGTTGATTCGATGCTAATTTTCCGTTCGGCGTGAACAACTTCCCAACCCTCAGCATGAGTGGCGGCTTGCTGTAGAGCGAACCATGAGAGCCGTTGTTTGATCGAATGCACCTGAATGCGAACGGCAAGTGGTGGATTTTTCCCGAATTTTCGAAAGATGGTCGCCTCGAGTTCGGCATCGAAGTATGCCGTGAGTTTTTGGGGGTCGGAGAGAAGTCGTGCTTCTGTGTCGAGGCCCCATTTTTCTAATACATTGTGACTGATGTATCCGAAATCGCGGGCGTTCATTTCGCGCCGATCCGGTTCAGGTTGCGAGGCTTTTGCGAGATGCTTGAGGTAAAAGCGAAATGGGCAGGCGAGGTAGTCGCGCAGGGTGGTTACGCTCAGGTGGGTAGGTAGTTCGACTTTGGGAGTTTGCCATTTCCAGTCCCTTTTCCAGATTAGGTTTCCTTCCGGTGGCTCGATTTCTTTGAATAATTCCGTGACGGTTAAGATCAGTTGGTCCTTGGGCACCTGAAGCAGCAGACGAGATGGTAGGTAGGTTTCTCCTTCGTTACCGTTTTTGCCGCAGAAGAGGTGGGTGGAGCCTTGGTTTTCACGCATATGAATCATGGCGTGAAGAAGGAATGCATCGCGTGCGTGGCGGACGGTGTCTGAGTTCAGGCCCAGAGTTTCACGAATGTTTTCGGAAAGCCATGGTTCGCCGCCGCAGCGTGCGGGAACGAAGGTTTCGTTCATTCCACAGATCACCAAGTGTTCTCCGGGTTCGTAAAGGAGTTCCAGCCAGCCCTGAATATCGATGACGCGGTCGGTTGGTGGTTGGGCGGGAGAAGCGGGAATCTCTGAAAGTAAGACTTGCAGCCAGAATAGATGACTACGTTTGATGGTCTTCATTAGTGGCGTAGCAGATTCCAAAAAATCCTCGATCTGTGGTTGAGAATCGATCGAGACTTTGGCGTTTATTTGAAGTTGTTTAAGATGAGCTCCGAGTATCTCGGAGAAGGGTCGGTCCAGAAATTGCTGGCGCTGCTTGAGTAAATCCGAGATCGAGGTGTGGAGGGCCTGATATTGTGGTTTTTCACTCGTCGCAATTTTATTGATAAGCTGAGCTGGTTCGATGGTCGGATTGCGGTCCCGTAGTTGGTTGAAGAGTAACAGTTGCTCGACGCGAGTGCCGGAGAGAAATGCTTCGACTTGGGGAAAGGTGAGTAGTGCGGCGAGGCGACGGCTATCGGGCTTGGATAACCATTCTTTCCAGGCCATCAGCCAGCGGACGATAGGCGGGAGTGGTTGTCGAGTGGCGGGGTGGAAGGCGGTCCAGCCAGCGGCAGTAAGAACATGTGCTAGTGCTGATCCAGTTTGATCATCCGCGCTTCCCAAAGCGATCTGTGTCGAACCTAGGCCGCTTGCCGAAATCGAATCGAGTGCTGCTTGGGCTTGGCTCGCTGGGTCTGAGGAGATGGATGCTTTGGCATAAGTGGGGAGCTTGCGGTGAGTCCAATTCTCAAGTGGAAGACCTAACTCTGAGAAGTGATCTTGTTCAGCTTCTGGGGCGGCGACCCATGCAATGACTTCGCCATCGAACTCGGTGAGTGCTTTTGCCAGGCAGGGTGGCATTTCCGTGATTCCAGCGAGGATGATTTGCTCATATTCTTCCGGTAAATGGAAACCCGCTCTGAGGGCTGTTGAGCGGGACTGATAGCCCCATGCAAACAGCTTTTGTTCCATCAAGGTTTCAAGCTTCGCTAGGTCGTTCCAACGCGCTGCTTCCGGCGTTTCGTTGAGAAATTTGGAGGCAGTGAAAAGATTGTGGAGATGTTCTTCCAGGGTGGATCGCAAAGCGACGAGTTCGGAGGCTAGCGAGGTGGACCAATCGGACGAATTGTTATCCTGATTTGGGGGACTTGGAAATAGGCCGTGGTAATTCGCCCATTCGGCTCCCTTGATGGTATCGAGTGTCTCGATCCACGCAATTTTCTCCAACCATCGCGGCGCAATCGTCGGGTCATCCAAGTGCAGCAGTGCTCCCGGAGTGGAAACCGTGGGTGAAAGTAGTGCGCTCGCGCTGGCAGCGAGGGACTCACGCAGGGTTCGGCCACTTTGCGAGGTCGGGACAATTACCAAGGTCCGCGCTAAGGAGTTTTCTGACGAAAGCAGGCGTTCAACCAGCTTTGGTAAAAAGGGGCTATCGTAACCGAGGAAGACGCGCTTAAGCATTCGCGAAGCTTCAACATTTAAGGTTTAAGTTTCAACTTTTGAGTAAAATAAAAAAGCGAGCAGCCCTTGCGGGTGCTCGCTTTGAAATAAATACCGTTTGATCAGGGAAACTGATCTATGGGATTAACCGTTTGTGAGGTCAACAGTCTCGGTTTCAGCCGCAGGAGCTGCGGTGGTGAAGCGCCATCTGACTTTGTTACGCTTCGAGGCAGTGCGTAGTTTCCGCTGCTTGCGTTCGGTTGGTGTTTCGAAAGCACGACGGCGGCGCATTTCCTCAAGGATTCCTTCGGAATCGAGTTTGGTTTTGAGGCGTTTGAGAGCGCGATCGACTGGCTCTCCTTTTTTGACGTTTACTCCACGCATACTATAATCTTCGTTGGTTGGTTTCTTTTGAAATCTTTGTTTGGGGCGCGGTGTATGAACTTGCTGGACTCTGTAGTCAAGCAGGAAACCGCATGATAACGTTACTCGCCGAGGCCGAAGCGGACGAAACGAGTGACGGTGAGGGTATCTCCGAGTTCTTTACCTTTTAGGTCAAGAAGCTGGGTAATGGTGAGATCGGGGTCTTTAACGAAGCCTTGCTCCAAGAAGCAGGACTCAGCGAAGAATTTGCCGATTTGGCCTTTGAGAATATTTTCGATGATATTTTCCGGTTTACCTTGTTCGACGAGGCGAACGCGGAAGATATCTTTCTCTGCATCCACGATGTCCTGAGGAATGTCATCACGTGACAAGCCTTTCGGAGCGGAAGCGGCGATGTGGAGGGTGAGATCCTTGACCAATTCTTGGAAATCAGCTTTTGCAGCGGTTTCGGATTGAGTGGTTCCTACTTCGAGAAGGACACCAACCTTACCACCGAGGTGAATGTAGGATGCCACAACTCCACCCGGAGCGGCATCGAAGCGGACGAATTTGCGGAACTGCAGGTTTTCACCAAGCTCTACGACCTTGGCTTTCACGAAGTCCTCTACGCTGCTTTCTCCGTGGGAAAGGGCGAGTGCAGCGGCGTGGTCTGTTGCGTCTGAAGCGGCGACCTTGTCAGCTATTTCAGCAACGAAAGCTTGGAAGTTTTCGTTTTTAGAAACGAAGTCAGTTTCGCAGTTTACTTCAACGAGGATACCTGTTTTGGCATCGTTGCTGATGCGTGCTGTGATGATTCCTTCAGTAGCGGCGCGGTCGGATTTGGCACCCGCTTTGGCAATTCCGCGTTCGCGGAGGAGTTTGATGGAGGCGTCGATGTCGCCATTGGTTTCGGTGAGGACTTTTTTGCAGTCCATCATTCCGGCGTTGGTTTTATCGCGAAGTTCTTTGACGATTGATGCGGTGATCATGAAGTAAGTTTGCTAGTTGAAAGTGTTCAGTTTTCAGTATTAAGAAAAGAGGAGTGGACCTTATTTCTTGCTGGCTTTGAGCATGCCGTCGACCAGGTTCTGGAGGATGATGCGAATCGAGCGAATGGCGTCATCGTTACCTGGAATCGGGTAATCGACTTTCGCAGGGTCAGCATTGGTATCGACGATTGCTACGATAGGTATGTTGAGGCGATGAGCTTCAGCGACTGCGATGGTCTCGCGAGCGGAGTCCACGATGACGATGGCGTCAGGTTTTTTGTCGAGGTCGCGAACGCCGCGAAGGTTACGCAGGAGTTTTTCGCGCTCACGGCCGAGGGCAGCGAGTTCCTTTTTGGACATTGCTTTGAACTCCGGCTGTTTCTCGATGTTTTCGAGATACTTAAGACGCTCAACGGATTTGCGAACGGTGGTCGCGTTGGTGAGCATGCCACCGAGCCAGCGGTGATTGACATAATGCTGTCCGGTTGCTTCAGCAGCTTCGCGGATCGCGTCTTGTGCTTGGCGTTTGCAGCCGACGAAAAGAATGTTTTTGTTTTTACTGACGAGGTCAGCGAGGAAGTCAGAAGCTTTATCGAGCTGCTGGACGGTTTTCTCGAGGTCTATGATGTAGATGCCGCCTTTGTCCTTCATAAGGAAGGGTTTCATGCGTGGGTTCCACTTTTTGGTTTGGTGACCGTAATGGACGCCTGCGTCCACCATATCCGAGATGAGTTCGTTAATCATGTTGTTTGTTTTGTTGTCCTGTCTTGAATCAGATCAGGCGATTTTGAAGTGCTGCCATTTATTTTTCCCTCGGACTTCGTTGCTTTGAAATGGCTAAGAGGGGGGCGGGAGATACGGTTTGAACCGAGTATTGGCAAGCACTTTCCTGAGTTTTTGAGTAGAAAACTCGGTGTATTCTCAAGAAGGCTGCCTCAATTTAAAGAATTCGATTAAGAAGAGTAGCGGCTTGCCCCGCCACCACTACGGGACTTCCTGCGTGCGGCGCCACTGCTACGGCTTCCTTGAGATTGGGAGGCTCCGCCTTGGCTACGGCGATTTCCACCACCTTGTTGGCCGCGGCCGCGACCGCCACCCCCACCGCCTTGCTTAACCTTCGGCGGTTTGAAGCCGGTGCGGTGTTTCTCCTGAAGGTTTTCGCTGTGCCATTCCTGGGCTGTATCGCGGGGAATGGTGGATTTGATGAGTTTCTCGATATCGCGGAGGAACTCAATTTCGTCCTCTGCGCAGAAGGAGACAGCGAGCCCGTCTGCACCGGCGCGTCCGGTGCGGCCAATGCGGTGGACGTAGGCTTCAGGTTCGTTAGGGAGGTCGAAGTTGACCACGAGGCCGATGTCTTTCACATCGACGCCACGTGCTGCCACATCGGTGGCGACGAGGACTGGGACCAGGCCTTGTTTGAATTTGGCGAGGGCTTTTTCGCGTTGAGCTTGGGATTTATTGCCGTGAATTGCTTCGGATTCGAAACCGGCTTCAGAAAGTGCTTTCGCAAGTTTGTTGCAGCCATGCTTGGTTCGGCCGAAGACGATGGTGAGTTTCGCTTCGTCAGCGTGGCTTTGTTTTTTCAAAAGCTCTTGGAGAAGGTACATTTTATTACCGCGATCGACGAAGCAGAGGCGTTGTTCAATGCGCTCTGCGGTTGTGACTTCCGGAGTGATAGTGACACGTGCCGGATCGCGGAGGATGTTTTCTGCAAGTGAAACGATATTTGGCGCGAGGGTTGCGGAGAAGAACAGGGATTGGCGTTTCTTGGGAAGTAGGGCGACGATGCGTTTCATATCCCGCAGGAATCCCATGTCTAACATGCGGTCAACTTCATCGAGGACGAAGAAATCTACGGCGGAGAGGTCGACGTAGCCTTGGTCAATCAGGTCAAGCAGGCGACCTGGGGTGGCGACAAGGACATCGACTCCTTGGCGCATGGCGTTTACCTGCGGGCGTTGGCCGACTCCTCCCCAGATGGTGGTGAGGCTGAAACGGACTTTCTCGCCGTAGGTAGAAAAACTTTTTGCAACTTGTCCAGCGAGTTCACGAGTGGGGGCGAGGACGAGGCAGCGGCATTGCTTGGCGCGGGGCCGGCGTTGATCAGTATGAAGCTCGTTGAGAATCGGCAGCGCGAATGAAGCGGTTTTGCCGGTGCCGGTTTGCGCGCAACCCAAGAGATCACGACCTTCGAGGAGGAGAGGAATAGCTTGAGCCTGAACTGGCGAGGGGGTGGTGTAGTTAAGTTCGTTAAGGACTTGTTTTAGGGGCGCGGCAAGAGCCATCGCTTCGAATGTATCGGTCATATTGGTGTGGGTAGCCAAACGGAAAAGATCCGAGTTTGGCAGGGCTCGATGAGATTGAGATGAAGCTCTTGCAATCTCTCATCGATGAAGACCGTAAAAAGCGCAGCCGCCACTGCGGTTGCTAAGGAGGCGAGCTCCTTACGGAGGGCGTCATAACCGGATAATTTAGAAACGCAAAGCTTTTCTAGAATGGTCTTACTGAGCACGAAACGAAAAAACACCAATGAGACAACTGTCTCACTGGTGTTTTTGAAGATTACCCCAAGTAGGAATCAGTAGCCGCGTGAGTAGGCTTTTTTATCCTGATCATTACCGTAAAGAGCACCGGCACCGGCACCGGCAGCACCGCCAATCGCAGCGCCTTCAAGGGCGTTGCCAGATTGATGACCAATGATTCCGCCTGCTACAGCACCCATGAGTCCGCCGGCAGTCGCGCCGCGTTTGGTATTAGGGCCGGTTTGTGGGGTGCAGTTGCTGAGTGCGAGGCTGGCGAGGCCCGAGATGATGAGAAGGCTTAGTTTTTTCATGGCTGTATTTTTTTGATCTGAATAATGCGGATTCCAATTTAATCCAAGAAGCGTAGATATCTTTCATCGTTTCCGATGATCTACTTTCCAGTTACTCTAATAGACTGGGTAATTTGTAGGTTTATTCAAACTATATCGCGAGGCGGCCTAAATTGGCGTCAGAGTCTTGCAGCGTATTTAAACAGCGGCTGTTTCAGGCTCTTCTTTCGGTAGGACGGGAGCGAGCGGAGAGAGTCCGAGCTTAGCGAGCAAGACTTGGTCTTTCTTGACCGATGGATTCGCTGCAGTGAGTAGTTTATCACCATAGAAAATGGAGTTTGCGCCTGCGAAAAAGCAGAGTGCCTGTGCTTCATCTGAAAGGCGGGTGCGTCCGGCCGAGAGGCGAACTTTTGCTTTTGGTATTGCGATGCGTGTGATGGCGATCATTCGGACGATGTCGAAAGTGTCAACTTGTGGGTTCTCTGCAAGCGGAGTTCCCGGCATTGGCATGAGAGAATTGATCGGCACAGATTCTGGTTGTGGATCGAAGTTGGAGATTACCTCAAGCAGGCGAAGGCGATCGGTGATGGTTTCGCCAAGGCCGAGGATGCCGCCGCAACAAACTGACATTCCTGCGTCCTGAACATTCTGGATGGTCCGAAGGCGATCTTCGTAGGTGTGCGAGGTGACGATGTTCGGGTAATGCTCGGGTGAGGTATCGAGGTTGTGATTGTAGGCGGTGACGCCAGCTTTCTTTAGTTGTTTTGCTTCCTCAGGGCCGAGTTCACCGAGGGTGACACAGACTTCCATGCCGAGTTTCGAAACATCCTGAATGATATCCAGGACTTGATCGAAGCGCTCGGTTCCACCACGCACGCCGCGCCATGCAGCACCCATGCAGAAGCGTGTCGAGCCGGTCTCGGCGGCAACCTTAGCGCGTTCCATTACGTCACATTTTGCCATCAGTCTTTCGCTTTCGATTCCCGATTTATAGCGGGCGGATTGAGCACAGTAGGAGCAATCCTCTGAGCAGCCGCCTGTTTTAATGGAAAGAAGGGTGCAAAGTTGAACTTCTGGTCGATCCCAATTCGCCTCGTGGACGCCTCTGGATTTCTGGACCAGGTCAAAAAAGGGAAGGGAGTGAAGTTCTTGGAGTTCTTGGAGATTCATGATGAAAAGCTGAAGGTTTTTATGCCCATCCGATGCGGTAGAGCGAGAGTAAAGATGGGGTGATCGATTATCGGGTCCAACCGCCGTAGCCGGTGGGTAGCTCTCCGCGACCAACCATGGTGTAGAGGGTTTTGCCTCTAGCTCCGATGAGCGGGATATTCAAATGGCGCTCCCAGATCTTGGACATGGATTCTCCAGTGTGGCAGCCCCAAGATTTGCAACGGGCGTCTTTGGTGAAAATCGAGCGGTTTAGCCGTGGTATATCGCGTTCGTGCAGCCATGCAGTGGAGGCCGCCATGATATCGTTACCGTAATCGAACATGAAGGCATATTTATTCGAGTGGCCGAAGTAGTCGTAGGATTCGACCGACCGCTTTGGGCGCGCATTCATCTTGTTGATATAATCATCGGTGGAGTTGAACCAGATTAGTGTGGCGTTGCGTTTGCTCGCCTGCATGGCGATCCATTGGGTGTAAGGCTTGCCATCTTCACTGCCTCTGGTGACGTATCCAGGTTTATGAACAAGCCATACGATATCGGCGTTCGCACCTTGGTCTTTGCGGATGTTATCCATGCGTATGGTCGCAGCGCGTACGAAGTTTGCCCACCATCGGTCATGCCTGTCATCTTTCTCTCTGAGGTCCTCCCAAGCTCTGAGGGCTGGCCCACCCGTGACGACGACGTATTCTGCATTGCCTGCTTGAAAAGACAGCAGCAGAAATAAAAGAAAAGCCTTCAATGCGCGGAACATGACCCGTGTTTAAGTCGGGTGGCGACTGCTGGTCAACCTGGAACGGAGGCGATGCTGCGTTCAGTGGGCCTTACTGGTTACGGTCGAAACGGAGGACTTTTTCGCCTTCGCGGTAGTAGTTAAGGCGATCCCTCGCTTGAACCTCAAGATAGGCCTGGTCTTGGCGGAGAGCTTGCAGCTCAATTTCTCGGTTCCCCTTGATCTCTAGAACCTCTTGTTCGCGTTCCTGAATATCTTGTAGTTGCACCTGAATTTTGTCGTATTCACGTTTTTGCGGAAATGCCGTAGCTACGATAAGCAGGCCAAACGCGACCGCAGCTGCTAGGTAGAGCAGTTTATTCGTTCCCTTGATGACGCGCGTGGTAGTCTCCAAGCGGGAAAGCTTTTTCGGGGTGAATTTCGATCTGGCCATCTTTTCCGTGTAATAGTTGAAAGAAAAATCGGGTAAAATGTCAAGAAAGGTTAAATATTTCCGAGTGTCATCGAGTCCTTAGGTATTGCATGTCGAATGGGCAGAGCATAGTTTCCGGCCCTTCGGCGAGGCCGGCAAAAGAATGATGAAATTACCACATGTGGCGATTGTCGGGGCGACGGGTGCCGTCGGCGTAGAGATGCTCCTTTGTTTAGAGGAGAGAAATTTCAAGCTGGGCGAACTGACCTTGTTGGCCTCTGCGCGCTCGGCCGGTAAGACTGCGACTTTTCGAGGGAAAGACATCGTTATCAAAGAGCTGACGCATGAGTCCTTTGCTGGGGTCGATATCGCTTTATTCAGCGCTGGTGGCGGGATTTCCTTAGAATTTGCTCCGTCTGCAGCTGCAGCGGGCGCGGTTGTAATTGATAATTCATCTGCGTTTAGAATGGAGGAAGGTGTTCCTTTAGTTGTTCCAGAAGTGAATCCAGAAGCAGTTAAAGACAGGCCAAGAGGTATCATCGCGAATCCGAACTGCACCACAATCATTTCGATGATGGCACTTGCGCCGCTGCATGAGAAGTTTGGTTTGGAAAGTGTGATTGCATCCAGTTATCAAGCGGTTTCGGGATCTGGAGCGCAGGGTATCCTTGAACTGGAGGAGCAGGTGAAAGCCATTGCTGCGGGAAAGGATTTTACGCCTCGCGTTTATCCAAGGCAGATTGCTTTCAACGTGATTCCGCAGGTCGATGTGTTTACAGAAAACGGCTACACCAAAGAGGAGATGAAGATGGCTAACGAAGGTCGGAAGATTTTAGGTCATCCGGAACTCAAAGTTTCTTGCACCTGCGTGCGTGTCCCAGTGTATCGATCACATTCGGTATCGATCACCGCGAAATTCACAAAAGACCCCACGGTTGAGGGAGCAAGGCAGGCCTATGATGGGAGGCCGGGCATTCAGTTGAAGGATGATCCTGCTACGAACTTGTTTCCCGTGCCGTTGGACACAACTGGTAAGGATGACTGCCTGGTGGGACGCATTCGCAAGAGTCTGGTGCTCGACCAAGCGCTTGATCTCTGGGTGGTGGGTGATCAGGTGCGCAAGGGTGCGGCTTTGAATGCTGTGCAGATCGCGGAGATTCTTTGATATTTTTAAATCGTGGATCAGGTTCTGAAAGATTATCTGTGTGATGCGGTGTCCGCTACGGATATGGCGATGGAGGGTTTTCTTCCCACCCATGATGTGAGTCCTGGGAGTATTCATGAGGCGATGCGCTATCCGGTATTTGCTGGTGGTAAGCGCCTGCGTCCGGTGCTCTGCATCGCCGCTGCGGAGGCCTGTGGCGGATCGCGTGAAAATGCTCTTGCAGCAGCTTGTGCAGTTGAGTTGATGCACACATATTCACTGGTGCATGACGATCTCCCCAGCATGGATGATGACGATCTTCGGCGCGGCCGGCCAACCACCCATAAAGTTTATGGCGAGGGAATGGCAGTGCTCTGTGGAGATGCTCTTCTGACCGAGGCATTTGCGGTTCTTGCAAAAGCGTCCCCTACAGCGCGTTTCACGGTAGGAGATATGATCGCGGAGCTGGCAGAGACCGGTGGCAGTCGCAAGCTAATCGGTGGGCAAGTTTTGGACCTAGAAGGGGAGGGTAAGGCTCTCCGTAAGGAAGATTTAATCAAGATCCATGAGGCGAAGACGGCCGCGCTTTTAGTATGCTCTCTGAGGCTTGGCGCGATGTCCGCAAACGCGGATGCTACGGAGCTGCATGCACTGAGCGAGTATGGCTATTCACTCGGTTTGGCATTTCAAGCGATCGACGATATTTTAGATGTTACTCAGACGACAGAGAGCCTCGGCAAGACAGCAGGTAAAGATGAGGCGGTTAGCAAGGCTACGTATCCGGCTGTGTGGGGGCTGGAGGGAGCGAGAGCAGAAGCCGGTCGATTGACTCAGGTCGCCCTCGATGCGCTTAAGCCGTTTGGAGCGGCCGGCGGTAGGTTACGTGAGATTGCCGAGTGGATGTTGCTGCGCGAGTATTAAGCTTTCGTACGGTGCTAAGAAGGTTCTGGGGGTGGATTTTTGCGTGGTATCTCACCGCTTGGAAAGCACCGTAGAGACAAACTTTTGGTGTCTTACAAATCTGCAGTTGAGATTGGCCTAAATTCAACGAATACACGGTTGCCTTCCTCCCTTGAATGGGGCTAGTTCAGTTTATCAAAAAGCGTTCTTTCAGTTTCATGTTGGCCAAGCGGTATCTAAATCCGCGCCGTGCCATGCTGTCTTCGTTCACCTTGATCTCTTTGGTCGGCGTGATTTTAGGAGTATTAGTTCTGGTGGTAGTCATGGCGGTTTACGCCGGGCTGGAGAGAGAAGTGAAGGGGCGATTGTTAGGTTTTACTCCACACATCCTAGTGAAGTCTCCGATGCTAGGAATAGAGAATCCCGAGGATGCTGAGATTTTAGCATGGCAAAAACTTGCGGAAGAAGTGGCGAGTATCGATGGGGTAGAGGCTGCGACTGCATACATAGCGGATAACGTGATTCTCGACGTTGGCTCTTGGCAGCGTCCCGTGAGCTTTCGCGGTGTAGATACCAGCGATCCGGCACAGGTGAGTGGCGTGGCGGAGATGCTCGACCTGAAAGCTTTCCCTGAATCTAGTGCAGACCTTGGGCTCGATGACAGAGCGGTGATTTCTTCCATGGTTGCTGAGCAGTTTCGCCTAAACGTGGGAGATACGATGCGGCTGTATTCGACGCGTAACTTCGAGGGAGTGATGGAGGCGTATAGGATTACGGAAAATGCGGTTCTGCGAGAGGCATTTCCTGAGGCTTGGGAATTAAGCTTAACGGTTTTTGGGGGGGATTTAGCAAGTGAAGCGGGCGGTAAATGGCAGGAATCCGGAGAAGATTTTCAGATCCCCGAGGAAAGTTTATCAGAAGTTTATAATGCGTTGATTGCGATTTATAACGGACCGTTGCGTGAATTGGAACGCGAGCTCCTCTATGATTTGTTACAAGTTTTAGAGGTTGGTAAGCGAGATGACGGTGAGGAGTTTTTTCGCTTTTCCAAGGTAGAGAAAAAAGAGATCGATCTAGCTTTCACCGCTCTGTCCGAGACGAGCGCGGATGAAATGGATGGTGAGATCCTAAGGGGTATCAAGAGTTTGGTGCTTCCTAAGGAAGTTGTAGTTGCCGGCGTCTATTCGGCATCTCAAATGGCAATGACTCCGGAGCTGTTCGTGCCATTGCCACTTGCTCAAGATCTCGCGGGGCTTGAAAATCAAGTGCTCGGTATCGCGCTGCGCTTGGAAGATCCGTATCAGGCGGAAGCGATCGCGCTGGTGGCGCGCCAGCAACTCGGTCCGGATCATCTTATCGAAACATGGGGAGACCAGTATCAAGCATTCTTCGCACTGATCAACCAGCAGAGAATGATGATGTATTTCGCGCTATCGTTCATCGTGCTGGTATCTGCTTTCTCTATGATGGCGGTGATGTTCACAGTGACAATACAGAAGCGCCGTGAGATTGGCGTGATGAAGGCTCTGGGAGCTGCTCCCGGTCAGATCGTCCGGGTCTTTTTGTATCAAGGTATGCTGCTGGGCGTGCTTGGTTCTGCGCTAGGAATTGGCCTCGGGCGCTTGGTGATTTATTTTCGCGGAGGCTTGCAGGAAACCATGCGCACGATTGGATTCGACCCATTCTCAACTTCTCTCACAGGGTTTGAAATTCTGCCTGCTTACAATAACCCCATTGAACAAGTGGTGATCGGTGTGATGGCTTTCATCTTGTGTTCGCTTGCGGCGTTGGTCCCGGCATTTTTTGCAGCCCAAAGTGACGCTGCTAAATCTCTTAGAAACCTTTGATTATGCGATTTTGGTTAATTCAAGATGGGAAAGAGTGTGGTCCGTTTCAGGATTACGAACTCCGCGAGAAGATCGTTGGAGGCGATTTATCCGAAGACGATTTGGTTTGGTATGAAGGCCTAGGCGATTGGAAAAAAATCTCTGAGGTCGATCTGTTCAAAGGTGAGTTCACACGTATGGAGGTGAAGCTGCCGGACTCAAAAGTCAGCGCTGATTTAGAAGAATCGCCACCTACTCCGCCTCCTATTAAAAGATCCCTTTGGGATAAGCAGGATGGAGCTGAAAGCAAAACGGACACTAAGAAACAGGAGAAAAACTACGTTCTCAGGCGCTTCTGGGCGAGATGGTGCGATCTGATCTGTTACTCTGCAATCTGGTGGCTTCTGATGTATATCGCTGGAAGAGACATTGGAGCCGCAATTCGCAATCCATGGCTCTTGCTGACATTATTTATCCCATGGTTTGCGATAGAAGCTTGGCTAATTCAGCGCTTTGGTCAGACGCCTGGTAAATGGCTACTGGGCATCAGCGTGAAAAACGATGACGGATCGAATTTGTCACTCAAAGCCGCGATCTGGAGATCTTTCCGAGTCATGATCACTGGTATCGGTTTTGGTTGGGGTTTACTATCGATTCTTTGCCAAGGCATGAGTCTGTTTACGACCAAGCGGCTTGGCAAGACAGCATGGGACTTCGTGGGAGGTCATAAAGTTGAGGTGGAGAAGCCTCTAAGAGGCTTCAAGGTCGCCGGTATGGTGGTAGCATTTTTTGTTGCCGCGCAGTTACAGATGGCGGTGCGTGGACCGCACGAGCAGGAAATGATTCTTAAAAGCTATCCTGCTCTCAAAGAGTTATTTGAGAGCGGGAACCAATGGTATTTCCCAGTAAAGAAGTAAACACAGGCTACTGGATTTCGTTTAATTACGGCGGGCCTCTTCTTCCATAAAGATTTCCGCAAGGCGGAAACAGCGGCGCGAAAGTTCGCGAGCGTCAGTGTCATTGATGAGAGCTACGCCTTCTTCTCCGACCTCGGCGAGATAGATCTTCCAAGCCCGTTTGGAGATTTGCTCCGGTTTGAAATCCTGCCTCTTTTTGGAATGTCTATTTTTCCGATTTGATCCCTTGTCATTTAACGGTTTTCGCTTGGGCTGCTGTCCAGAATCTGATGTATCATCAATTTCTAAAGGTTGAGATGACTCTGGATCTTTTGAATTATGATCAGACTGAGGGAGGGGTTTCTTACCGCGACGCCTTGATTGGCTCGAACTTTCCGAGCTTTTTTTCACCTTGGGCTTTCCTGTAATCGACAAATTCTTATTTTGAAGTTTGGAGCCATTCTCTTGTTCCGATGAAACTTTCGAATTAGCGGTCTTCTTTGGTCTCGGACGCTTCTTCGGGGTTGGCGATGACTTGCCTGTTTTGGGAGAGCTCGTTTGATGATTGGAGCGCCCGGCTTGTTTGTCGTCTGGCATATGAAAATAGGTGACTTGCTCAGCTGTGAAGAGCGGCCTCTGAAGTGACAAGCACTAGAAATTTGTGATGTCGTCTTCGTCCGTTTGTTCGGGCTCTGTGCCGTCAGGACCGGTGGACCAAAGATCAAAATCTGGATTCAAAGCGCTTGTTCCACGACGGTAGTGATATTCCTGATTCCACGGATCGACTATAGTCACGGCGCCTCCGTCATTGCTGATCCAACCCTGACCATTGTTCGCTGGGTCGAGTTCAGCTAGGTAAATATCGAAGTGTTCATCGGCGGTTTCATCAGGAGTTGCCCGATTATTGTCTATATCGTCCGGTGAGAATCCATAGTACAGCGATCTAAAAAGTAGATTTGTTTGATCTTCTCCATTTGAACCACCGGCATCCGTATCACCGGGATAATCTCCGTAGTCTAACTTATAATCTTCAAGGCCTTTGGAGAGCAGATTGATTTGTATGTTTGCAGCTTCGGTTTTCGTACGCTGCATAACAAATTGAAATCCGGAGATGCCGATGGCCGATAAAGAGACGATGATCGCGATAGTCACCATAATTTCAATTAGACTGAAACCGTTTGGTTTTTGAGGTCGGGAAATGATATTCATGGGTTTGGTTGGTTGAGGCGATATACGTTCTTGCGATTGCGAATGAAGCTTTCTGCTGAAAGCAACCGCGCCTGTTGTAAAGAGACGGCGAGTTTATTGTTCGCTCATCGTAGAGATCATCTTGATGAGTGGTAGGAAGAGCGCGAAGACAACCGAACCGACAACCAGAGCTAGAATCACGATCATAATAGGCTCCAGAATGGACGTTAGTGCAGTCACGGCGTTGTCGACTTCATCGTCGTAGACGTCCGCGACCTTGAGTAGCATTTCCGGTAGTTGACCGGTTTCCTCACCCACGTCGACCATGGATATCACCATATTAGGGAAGACGCCGCTGGAGGTGAGGGGTGTGACGATAGATTCGCCTTCTTTGACTGCCTCGTGAACCTTTGATATTGCCTGAGAGATTACTACGTTACCTGCGGTATCGCGTGTGATGTTGAGCGCCTGAAGAATGGGGACACCTGAAGTTACCAAAGTGCCGAGAGTTCGAGTGAATCTCGAGACAGAAGATTTTCTCTGAATATCCCCGAAAACTGGCATGTGCAGTTTGAGCTTATCAATCATTTCACGCCCCTTTGGAGTTCTGCCCGCTACGGTGAGTAGGGTGTAGAGTCCGGCAAATGCTACGAAGATCCAGAAGATATTAGGTATTCCGAAGATAGGGTTGCCGAGGCAGAACTCAGAAAAGCCGAAGACGATTTGAGAAATCAATGGAAGATCTGAATCAGTATCAGCGAACATTTCTTTGAATTTCGGCACGATAAAGATCATCAAGAAAACAAGGATGGCAACAGCGATGAACATCACGATTGCTGGATACACCATAGCTGAAACGATTTTGTTTTTCAGCTTCTGAGCTTTTTCCTGGTACTCCGCAAGGCGGTTAAGAACGATCTCAAGAACACCACCGAGCTCACCGGCTTTGACCATGTTGACGTAGAGCTTATTGAATATTTTTGGGTGTTGTGAGAGAGATTCGGAGAAAGTCGAGCCACCTTGAACTGACTCAGCTAAGGCGCTGATGGTGGATTTAAGAACTGGATTTGGCTCCTGTTTGCCAAGCACGGTAAGTGAGCGGAGTAAGGGAAGACCGGAATCGATCAGGGTAGCCAGCTGCCGAGTGAATACCATCAAAGCCTTTGGCTTTATCGTAGCTTTTGGTTTTCCGATTGTGATATTTTTATTCTTAAGCTTACTGGCCGAGGCTTTGCGCCGTGGTTTTGGCCCAGCGGCTTTGCCCTTTCCTTCTTCTTGGATCTGAGTCGTGAAAAGACCTTTAGCTCTTAGTTGTTGAACGGCCTCTTGCTCGGTATCAGCTTCTAGAGTTCCATCGGTTTTTTCGCCTTTAGCATCAAGCGCGGAGTAATTGAAATTTGGCATGTGAGTGGTTTTAGTGGGTTTTCAACAATCAGAAAGGTTTAGGATCGATTTGGCGATATGAAAATGTAATGAAACTGCATCAATATCAAGAAATCGGCTGCGGGTCCCAACTGTAGTAGTTTAAGTGTATTTTAAGACCTCTTCAATGGTGGTCTTACCTAGGTAAATGTTGCGGAGGCCGTCCTCACGTAGAGTATTCATTCCTAACTCAAGGGCTTTTTGCTTTATGACGACGGTGGGGGCGCGGTTGGTGATCAACTCGCGTATGGGCTCGGTGATGTTGAGTAGCTCGTAAAGGCCGGCACGACCTTTGTATCCAGATTGCCCGCAGATTTCGCATCCACCACCAGTGAAAAACTGTTTATCTCCGAGTTCATGTGGTGAAACTCCCAGTTGGGAAAGAATGGTCTCTGAGGGTTCATAAGAGGTTTTGCAATCTCCGCAGATGGTTCTGACCAAGCGCTGGGCGAGAACACCCTCTAACGAAGCTGCAACCAAGAAAGGTTCACAGCCCATATCGATGAGACGGGTGACTGCGCCTGGAGCATCGTTGGTATGTAGTGTGGAGAGAACTAAGTGACCGGTGAGAGCTGCCTGGATTGCGATGGTAGCCGTGTCTTTGTCACGCATCTCGCCGATCATAATACGATCTGGGTCTTGTCGTAGGAAAGCTCTCAGGATGCGGGGGAAATCGAGACCGATTCCTTCGTTGATCGGAATCTGAATAATTCCATCAATATCATATTCGACAGGATCTTCTGCGGTAAGAAGCTTGGCATCAATGGTGTTAATGCGGCGAAGCCCGGCGTAGAGGGTCGTAGTTTTACCCGCACCTGTGGGCCCGGTGACGATGAAGATGCCGTTTGGTTTTTCGATCGTGTCCCCGATGTATTCGTAAATGCTCGCGGGCAAGCCAAGGTTCTCGAGACTGAGGTTTACCGAAGAGCGATCCAGAACACGCAGCACGACGGATTCGCCATGGTGGGTTGGTAGCGTGGAAACACGCATATCGACCTGCTTTTCGCCAATCTGTTTCACGATACGTCCGTCCTGAGGGATCCGGTTTTCGGCGATATTCATGTTGGCCATGACCTTAATACGCGAAATAATCGGAAGGGCTAGGTGGACTGGCGGTGGGGCCATTTCGTAAAGTGCTCCGTCGACCCGGTAGCGAATTTTAAAATCCTTTTCGAACGGCTCGAAGTGAATGTCGGATGCTTTCTCTTTGATTGCTTGGTAGAGAACCAAGTCCACGTAGCGGACGATAGGAGCAGAGTTTGCTTCGGCTTCAGCATTCGAAGGGTCGATTTCCTCTGTGCTGAGGTCGAGTTGACCGAGGATATCTTCCATCGCGCGTCCTTCCCCGCCGTAGCATTCGTTGATTTTGGCCTCAACGAGATAGTCGGGTGCTACGGAGATGACGATCTCCCGTCCCAGAGCGAAGCGAAGATCTTCTATGGTTTGGGGGTTAAGCGGATCGACCAGAGCGATGTGCAGGCCATGCTCGTCGAAGTTAACTGGTAGTGCTCCGTGGAGGCGGGCGGTTCCGGCTGGCACGAGATCGAGAAGCGCCGCAGGAGGAGTCCAATTCTTCAGGTCGACCAAGTTGGCCCCCAGCTCAGAAGCGACAACTGGCCAGACATCATCACGAGATTGGATAACCTCGAAGTCTGCTAGGAGCTCGGGAACAGATTTCCCGCTATTTTCGATTTCCGCGAGAATTTCATCCGTCAGCGCGGAGTCAATCATGCCGCGTGATTGGAAGAGGTCTAGAAGAGGGCGGTTATCCATGTTTGGGTAAAAGCTAAGGTGAGGGATTTATTGAAGTGTGCGGGATCAGTCGTGGTCACCCATGGTGGCGTGAACTACTTCTGGTGCTGATGTGAGGCCGGAAAGAACTTTGCGAATTCCGTCTTCCCGAAGTGTGCGCATCCCGAGTTCGCGGGCACGCTTCCTGAGCTGGCCGGTGGTGATTTCACCATTGATCATGGAGCGGACTTCATCGTCGATATTGAAGAGTTCGAAAATACCCATTCGGCCACGATAGCCGTTTCCACGGCATTTTTCACAACCGACGGAGCCGAATATTGAAGCCTCAGAGAGCCGTGAGGCATCGAGATTCAAGGCTCGCATTTCTTTGTCTGTAAGTTCGGAAGGTGCTTTGCAGACAGGGCAGAGTTTCCGAACGAGGCGTTGTGCGAGAATTGAACGCACTGCGGAAGCGATTAGGAAGGGTTTAACTCCGATATCAGCGAGACGTGCGACAGCTGACGGTGCGTCATTGGTGTGCAAGGTTGAGAATACTAAGTGGCCGGTGAGGGAGGCATTGATGGCAATATTCGCAGTTTCTGCGTCTCGAATTTCCCCGATCATGATGATGTTGGGTGCCTGCCTGAGCATGGCGCGAAGGGCTGCGCCGAAGGTCATTCCAATATCGGCTTTGACCATCACTTGGTTGATACCCGGGAGCTCGTATTCGACCGGATCCTCAACCGTAATAATCTTTTTGTCAGGGCGGTTGATGACGTTGAGGCAGGCGTAGAGTGTAGTAGTTTTACCTGAACCAGTTGGGCCGGTGACTAGAATAATTCCGTCGGGCAAGCCGAGTAATTGTTCAAATTCCGTTTGATCGTCTGAGAAAAAGCCGAGTTCTGGGAGGCCAAGAAGAAGGGCGGTTTTATCAAGAATACGCATCACGATGGCTTCACCATGATTTGAGGGAACGGAAGAAACCCGGAGGTCGACTTCTTTATCTCCCATCTTGAGCTGAATACGGCCGTCCTGCGGAAGGCGTTTCTCAGCGATAGACATGGAGCCGCTCATCACCTTGAGCCTGGCGATGATGGCAGGGAGAAGTTTCTTCGGGTGAGTATCAACGTGGACTAATTTACCGTCGATACGGTATCGAATACGAACGGAAGTCTCAAGGGGCTCGATGTGAATATCTGAAGCACGCAATCGGAATGCTTCGGTGAGTGTTTGTTGAACCAGACGGATGATTGGAGCATCGTTGACTTCTGCACCGGCAGCCGAATCACCTGTCGATACCTCAAAAAGTTCTTCGCCGGTCTGTTTGTCCGCCGTCTTAATGTGGTAGAGTTGGCGTAGATGATTCGAGATTTCACTGTAGGTCGTGCAAACAAGGCTGAGCTCTCGTCCGATCACATGAGGAAGGTTGTCGATCGTTTCGAAATCCAGCGGGTCAGAGACAGCTACGGTTAGAATTGTCCCATCATCGGAAACAGGAATCGCGCGGTAACGACGGGCGATATCCTCGGAGACCACCGTTATAGCTGCCGAATCAATTTCCGCCTCCGTGAGGGTGACGAAAGGCATACTCGCATTTGAGGCGAGAGTTTCCGCGATTTGGATTTCAGTTATTACATGATTTGCCAATAGATGCTCAATGATGGTCTCGTTGCCTGAAAGTGAGGCTTTTGCATCATGGATCTGTTGTTCTGTGGTAACGCCTGCTTCGGTTAGAAGTTCTGCGAGATAATCTTCGTTTGAGAACACGGGGCTTTAAAGAGATGGTTTTTGATAAAAGTAACTGGTGCTTTCCAATTTCTTGGGAACTAGATTGGTCAAGTGATCCTGAGCTGTCAACCAATGGCATCGAAGAATCTTGTTACAAAATTTCAGAGAAGTGGTTTTATCGCGAATATCACTCGGGTTAGTTTCTTCTTGATTGGTGAAGGCAGAAGAAGTGCTCGCATGCGGAAAGGAGCGGTAATTCGTGCTCCGAGCAAAACGGCTTGATGAAATCAGCGAAGTTTTTCAGCTCGTTCTGAGTTAGCCAATTCTCGCCCCATCGACATAGGTCAGTGAAATTCACATCTGCGGTCAGGTCTTGGAGTCCTTGGTTTTGGTAGATTTCCAAACCTTCGGTGCGCTGATGCATTAGGAAGCCACGAACCGTTCCTTGGGGCCTTCGTGTGTAGATGTGTTCTGCGGTATTGCCGTAGTCGATAGTGAGAAGTTCTCCACGTTGCCACATTGGTAGCCATCCTTTTAGCCATCGATGGTATGACTCGTGAATTTCCACGCGTTGGCCGACTGGGTGTTTCACATCAAAAATACTGGACTCCGGTAGGGCGAGAGGAGTTATGAAATTTTCACGGATGATATCTTGGGATTTCTCGACCGTAACCTCCAACCAAGCGTTCTCGGTTTTTTGGAATAATCGGACGGGGAAGGCGTCAACGAGTTCATTAGAAAAGATCACAGCATTTCCTGAACAGGCATCGAGAGCGCTGTGGATATCAGCATGGATTTGCGCACGTTTACCTAGGGTTCTACGCTGCTGCTCCCGCAGTGCCGGAGAAGACTCGACCAAGTGAAGCTGAGTCTTTAACCGATCGAGGAGAGGCATGTATTTGACGACTTGTTTGGAGAGGGTGCCAAGCCCCGGGCCGAGTTCGATGAGGTTGTGTGTTTTTGAGTTCTTCATCGCCAGCTTTGCCCAACGGCTAATCGCTTTGGCTGGGATATCAGAAAGCTGTGGTGCCGTGGTGAAGTCACCCCTTGCTCCGATGCTCCGAATGTTACGCGCATAGTAGCCGCGTTTCGGATCGTGCAGGCAGCGCTGCATAAACTGCTCAAAAGTTTCAGAAGCCATAGGCGTTAATGATCCTTTGTTGTAATAAAAGAATTCCGTTTAGAGATCAGCTTTTAAAAATAAAAAAAGACCGCTCCCGTTAGGGATGCGGTCTTGGAAAAATAAGATGGAAGGCGCTTACTTTGAAGCGGCAGTCCGAGCCTTGCGTATGAAGCTGTTGACGGTCTCGGATGGTTTTGCACCTACAGCGAGCCACTTGTCAGCTTTTTCGAGATCGATCTCGTAATTGGTTCCTTCAAGAAGAGGGTTATAGGTTCCGAGTTGCTCGATGTAGCGGCCATCACGACGCTTACGTGTATCGACAGCGACGATTTTGTAGTATGGGCGGTCTTTGGTGCCTTTGCGGTTGAGACGGAGAGAAACTGACATGATATTGCGTGTTGCGTGGTTAGCCCCTTCGGGCGGGCGCGGAAGTTGATCGAAAGACTGGAATAGGACAAGCGAAATTTTGTTCGGAGCCAGAGTTTTTCGAGATTTCGATAATTTGTGGGCTTTGAGAAAGAAAAAACCCGCTCGGAATAGACGAAGCGGGCTTTTTGGGAAGCATTCGGTAAGGAATATTAAAACGAATTGGAGCGGGAGTGGCCGTAATAAGTCTCAAAGCCGAGCTCTGGTGGAAATTCGGAGAGGCCTCCTTCAACATCCATTTCAATGCGGTTGTCTTGACCGCAAATCTCGTAAGGAGGCTTGAAGGTTCCGCGATAAGTGGGGCAAGTGAAGGTGAAGAGCTCGTAGAAGCCATATCCGAGACGGCGGAAGGCGCGGTTCGTGCCTTCGACAACTCCGTATGAGTAACCGGCTTTACGCCCATATTTATCAGATTTACGAACGATTTGTTCCGGGATTTCAATAACTCCATAAAGGATGTTACTTATGGCACGGCCAAGCTTACGGGTCGCGGTATACTGAGAGCCGGGAGGTGATTGGATATCGCCAGCAGCCATTCCGGAGAGGACAATAAATGCTGAAGCGGTTACGAGGAATTTTTTCATGCTGAAGTAGATTAAAAAGGTGGAGTGTCTGTTGGCAAGGAGAACTTCGGCAAATTTCACCGAAGTTGAGCAGGATCTGGTTACAAACTGGATGGCTGAAATCTTTCTAGTTATGGTATTAAGTGAAATTCGGCTTTCATGTGTGCTGAATCGTCTTTGTTAAAGACTGGCGCCTGTTGCCGAGATGACGCCGGGAATGGCGCGAATCGTGTCCATAACCTCGGTAGGGAGGACGTCGTCGAGCTCAATAATTGAGAGGGCGTTGCCTTTTGATTTATTACGAGCGAGGGAGAGGTTGGCGATGTTCTGTCCGGAGTTTCCGAGTAATGTACCTACAGCTCCGACGATACCCGGGCGATCATCGTTACGGATGATGAGGAAATGGCCCTTGATCGGTGTGTCGACGAAGAGGCGGTCGATTTCCACAATGCGCGGACTGCGGCCAATGATGGTTCCGGCAACGCGGAATTTTTCATCGCCTTTGCGAAGCTCTACGACAATGAGGTCGTTGAATTCGGTTTGTGCACTGATTGTGGATTCGACGAGATCCAGACCCATGGACTTGGCGATGGCGGGAGCATTGACTAGGTTTACTTGGCCATCGGCTCGCGAGCATTCTAGAAGGCGAAAGAGGGCGGTGCGCGAAATGAGGCCGGTGTCTTTGGTCGCGAGGTCTCCGTGGTAGGAAACGCGGATCGAGTCTGGATTGGCTGGGCCGAGCTTTGCGAGCAAGGTGCCTAGGGCTGCGGCGAGATCGAGGTAAGGACCGATGGCAGATAGCGCGGCGGCATCGAGCGATGGCATATTGATCGCGTTGCGGATTTCTCCGGTGGTCAGGAAATCACGGATCTGTATAGCGACTTCGATGCCGACGTTTTCTTGGGCTTCATTGGTCGACGCACCGAGGTGCGGGGTAAAGGCGATGTGTTTTTTGAGGCTGAAAAGAGGGTGGTCTGCGGAAGGAGGCTCGTTCTCAAAGACGTCGAGAGCGCAGCCGGCGATGTGGCCGCTATCAATCGAGTCTTTCAGGGCCACTTCGTCTATAAGGCCGCCGCGGGCGCAGTTGACGATGAGGGCACCTTTATTCATCAGGGCGATGCGCTCTTTGTTCATGAGGTGATGGGTGTCATCAGTGAGTGGCACGTGAAGAGTGACAACGTCGGCACCGGTCAAAGCTACATCGGGGGATTCCGCGAGGGTAACTTTGAGCTCGCGAGCGCGGGATTCTGTGAGGAACGGATCGTAAGCGACGACGTCCATGTTGAATGCCTGTGCGCGCTTGGTGAACTCACTTCCAATGCGGCCCATCCCGAGGACGGCGAGACGTTTGCCATTGAGTTCGATACCTTGGTAAGCTTTGCGTGCGGCAGCGAAGTCGCCCGCAAGGACGCCTGCGTGTGCCGGGCCGATGTTTCGGGCTGCGGAAAGCATGAGAGTAAATGCGTGCTCGGCAGTTGAGATGGTGTTGCCGGTAGGCGTGTTCATCACGATGACGCCGTGATCGGTGGCGGAGTCGCGATCGATATTGTCGACACCGACTCCCGCGCGCCCTATGGCTTTCAAATTTTTCGCCTCGGCGAGGACATCGGGAGTCACTTTGGTTTGTGAGCGGACGACCAGGCCGTGGTAGTCACCGATGATTGCTTTGAGCTCCTCTGGACTGAGGCCGGTTTTTACATCAACTGTAATTTCGGGAGCTAAGCGGAGGGCTTCCACACCTTTTTCAGAGATGGGATCGGAGACAAGGACGCGGTAGTGACTCATGAGTGGGTTGTCGTTAAATGAGATAATGCGGCCATGCAAGAGCAAGCTTGGTTGTTGGGTGGCTAAAGGAGAGGTTCTTTCTACGAGCGGGAAATTTGTCGGTTTGCTTGGGGTTTATCGCGTAGATTTGGTTTTTAAGTCGTTGGATGCCGTTAGAGATTGACCGAGGTGCTAGAGTTCTCTCGTGCTTCACTGGTTTTCAGAAGGGAAATTCCCGTTGTATTTGGCTCCGATGGCTGGGGTGACGGATTTAATTTTTCGTCGCATCTGCAAGGAGCTGGGCGCGGATGTGATGGTTACGGAGTTCGTCAGCGCGGAGGGAATTATTCAAGCGGACGACCGAACGCGAAAATACACGGAGTTTGACGAAGGTCAGAGACCGGTGGGTGTTCAGTTGTTCGGTGCCGATGGAGCTCGTATGGGAGAAGCTGCGAGGAAGATTCTGGATAAGGGGTTAGCGGGAGGGATTCCGGATTTCATTGATATCAATTTTGGGTGCCCGGTGAATAAAGTGGTTTCTCGTAATGGTGGATCTTCGTTGTTACGCGATTGTCCGCTGCTTGCTGAAGTCGCCGGAGGCGTTGCTAAAGCTGTCGGAATGGATGTTCCGGTAACTGCGAAGATTCGGATCGGCTGGGATGCGGATTCTGTGAACGCGGTGGAGGTAGCTAAGACGCTGGAAGATTGTGGCATGCAGGCGATCGCAGTTCACGGGCGCACGCGCGCGCAGGGTTACTCAGGTGAAGCGGATTGGGAAACCATCGATGCGGTGGCTCAGGCGGTAAGTATTCCGGTGATCGGCAATGGTGATATTGCCACTGGGGAGGATTTGGCCAAGCGCAAGCTGGAGACGGCTGTGAGCGGGGTGATGATCGGCCGTGCCGCGATGCAGAATCCTTGGGTGTTCCGCGAGGCGAAGTATTTTATCGAAACGGGGGAAGTGATGGCTGCGGTTCCTTTGGAGGAGCGCTGGGCCTTGATTCTCAGGCATTGCCGGATGGCGGTGGAAAGTGGGCGCTACGGTAATGAGAAATACACCCTGATGGCGATGCGCGGGCGTTTGATGGCTTATTGCAAAGGCTTCTCTGGAGCGAAAGATTTACGGCAGCGACTTTGCAAGGTGGATTCAGTGATGGCGGTCGAGGAGTTGGCGGAATTATCGATTTCCGGAGCGGCCGGCTCCGAGTTGACTGAAACAGTTTAGGTTTTACTGAGGAAGAGTTTTTGAAGTTGCCGGTTTCTGCTTGTTGAACGAGTCTGGTCAGCAATGAGCAAAACGAAAGTAGGATTTGTCGGAGTTGGCCGGATGGGTGCAAACATGGCACGCCGTCTCGCGGAGTTGGATTATGAGGTGGTATCGATTTACGATCACCATCACCCGATCGCAAAAGCGGTTGCTGAAGAGCTTGGTTCTACGGCGACTGCCTCGCTTGCGGAAGTGACGGCTGCGGCGGATGTAATTTTCACTGTTGTGACAGATGATGCTGCGATGAAGGAGGTGTTCTCAGGAGATTGCTCATTGCTTCAGGGAGCTGAAGGTAAGACTTTCATTAACTGCGCGACGGTTAGCCCCGAGTCTCACAAGGCAGCTGCTGATGCTGCTGCAAAAGTAGGCGCAAGCACTCTGGCTGCGAGCATGGCGTCTTCGATCACGCAAGCGCGGCAAGGCACACTTTATTTGATGATTGGAGGAGAGGAATCGGTGTTTAATAAGCACGAGGCGTTATTGAAAGATATGTCTGTTTCTCTTCGCTACGTCGGCCCAGTTGAAAACGCGGCACGAATCAAAGCGCTGGTCAACATGGTGATGAATATCAATACCGCTGGTCTCGCTGAGGGGCTGGGTCTCGGTAATGCCTTGGGTCTCGATCTCGATATGTTGCGCGATATTTTTTCCCAAACGGGAGCGAACTCACGAGTCCTTGAAACGGACGGTGAAGACATGGTGATTCGGGATCACGAATGTTATTTTTCTGCTTCTCATGCGGCCAAAGACAGCGGCATTGCCAACGCGATCGCCAAACAAGCGGGGATCGAGACACCCTTGTCGCAAGCGACTGAAGCGCAATATCGCAAGCTGATTGAAATCGGTGTCGGGGACCTCGATAAATCTGCGGTCGCCGAGCTCACGTTCCCTGGCAGAAACGGGAAAGACTTTTAAAATATGAGTGCCACTAGCCAAATTCGGAATCGTCAGGGGGAGGGTTTAGACGTCGCTTTCCACAGGGGAGAAAAGCTCAACTCCATCGTGGTGATCGGCCATGGTGTGACTGCGAATAAAGATCGACCTTTCCTGAAAGCTATTGCAATCGGTCTGTCCAACAAAGGCTGGCCGTGCATACGTTTTTCCTTTTCAGGTAATGGTGAATCCGAAGGACGCTTCGAAGACTCGACGATTTCAAAAGAGGTCGAGGACTTAGCTGAAATTCTGAGAACTATCCCGCAGGAGAAGCGTGTTGCTTACGTTGGTCATAGTATGGGAGCTGCGGTTGGAGCAATCACGGCAGCCAAAGGTATGTCAATCCACTCATTGATCTCGCTTGCGGGCATGGTTGATACAGCTGGTTTTTTGGAGCGCGAGTTTGGCGATGTAGTGCCCGATGAAGGTTGTATGTGGGATGAACCAGATTGCCCATTATCTCAAGCTTACGTGGATGATTTAACTCAGATTAAGAGCGTTTTACCCAACGCTTCCGAAGTAATGATTCCGTGGTTATT
>Ga0307970_1000368_pt1 | contig 27570 bp, 27 predicted proteins | sample OrgLakmetagen712_FD_202093 | JGI IMG/M metagenome (GOLD analysis project Ga0307970, IMG submission 202093) | Saline water microbial communities from Organic Lake, Antarctica - #712 | ecosystem: Environmental > Aquatic > Non-marine Saline and Alkaline > Saline | place: Antarctica: Organic Lake... | reverse complement strand
AGCCGGGACTTTTGTTTGTGCAGCTTGTAGTAATCCACTTTACAAAACCAAACATAAATTTGATAGCGGTACAGGATGGCCAAGTTTTGATCGAGCGATTGAAAATAGCTTAGCCTATTCTAGCGATAAAAAACTAGGCTACCAAAGAGATGAAGCCCTGTGTGGAAAATGCGGAGGACACTTAGGACATATTTTTGACGATGGCCCAAGAGATACTACTGGAAAACGCCATTGTATAAACGGCGTAGCATTAGAATTTATACCTGAAAACAAATAAGCAAAACATGAACAAACCAGAACAAGATTGGAAGGAAAAACTATCTGAAGAAGAATATAGAATTCTCAGAGAAGCGGGGACAGAAAGACCCTTTTCTGGAGAATACAATATGCATTTTGAAGACGGCACATACAAATGTGCTGGTTGTGATACCCCTTTATTTGTTAGCAACACTAAATTTGATAGCGGTTGTGGCTGGCCAAGTTTCGATGAAGCTATTGAAGGAAATGTTACTTACAAACAAGACCGTAAACTCGGGATGTTGCGTACCGAAATTTTATGCACCAATTGCGGTGGTCACCTAGGACATGTTTTTGATGATGGTCCTACTGATACCGGAAAACGATATTGCGTTAATTCGCTAAGTTTAAATTTTAATTCTAAAAACCAAACCTCATGAAAAAAATCAGCACATTAATTTTAAGCATCTTTTTAGTGGTTGCCTGTAGCGACGATATAGGACCACGTGGACCTCAAGGACCACCAGGAATAAATATCTTAGGAAGCGTTTACGAGGTAACAGTTAATTTTACTCCACAAAACGACTATACTGTTTTGTTAGATTTTCCTCAGGACATTGAAGTATTTGAATCTGATGTGGTTTTAGTATATTTATTAGAAACCACCATTTCAGACTCGACAGGACCAATAGATGTTTGGACTCTACTGCCTAGAACATTCTACTTAGAAGATGGGTCTGCAGTTGCTTACAATTCTACACATACTTTCTTAGACGTTGAATTATTCTTAAATGGAAATACAAATTTGGATGCTCTAGGAGGTGAATTCACTCTAGACCAAACTTTTAGAATTGCAATTTTACCAGCAGATTATGCTGAAAATCCAAATATTGACTTAGCTGATATGCAGCAAGTAATAGGAGGCTTGCAAATGCAACAAGATAATTTTTCGGTACAAAAGCTAGACTAACTTCAAAATTAAATATTGAGCCGTTTCTAATATTGAATGTTTATTTCAATTGGAAACGGTTTTTTTATGGTCTATACTGCATTTCAAGTTTACATCATTTCCTATTTAAAGTAGCTCATCACAACTTTTGTCTAGATCCTGTTTTGATATCTATATTTATCTGAAATAGGAATACAACCCATCTTCAATGAAATAGATAATCCAAAAAAAGACTTCCCTTTTAACTGATAATAAAGTAAAATTGGAATTACATTTTGTATTTTGTGAAAAAATTGAAACCATGCGAAACCTATATTACAGCCTACCTCTATTTTTATGTGCCATTCTAGCTTGTGCACAAAAAGACGATAATATTGTTGAAATTGAAAAAGATTATGAATTTGAAATTATCACAGACCAATTAGAAATCCCATGGGGTTTAGATTTTTTTGAAGATGCTAGTTTTTTAGCTACTGAAAAAGAAGGAAATTTATACCATTTCAAAAATGGCAATTTAAAACAAATTAGCAATGTTCCGGAAATCTTATTGAAAGGTCAAGGAGGATTAATGGATGTAAAAATTCATCCTGATTTCAAAAACAACCAATTTATTTATTTGAGTTTCGCAGATCAAGGAGAAAATGATAAAGAAGGAAACACCAAAATTATTAGAGCTAAGTTTGATGGAAGCCAACTAAGCAACATCAAAGAAATATACAAAGCACTTCCAAATTCAACAAAACCTTATCACTTTGGTAGTAGAATAGAATTTGATGATCAAGGATATTTATATTTTTCTATAGGTGACCGTGGGAATCGCGATGAAAACCCTCAAGATATCCAAAGAGATTGTGGGAAAATATACCGTTTACATGATGATGGAAGTATCCCAGATGATAATCCGTTTGTAAATGATGAAGGTGCAAAAAAAGCAATCTATTCTTACGGACATCGAAATCCACAAGGAATGGAGAGAAATCCGAGAACAGGTAAAATATGGGTTCACGAACATGGTCCAAGAGGAGGAGATGAAATCAACATTATTCAACCTGGAGAAAATTATGGTTGGCCAGTGGTTAGTTATGGAATTAATTATGATGGCACTAGCTTTACAGAAGAAACCGAACAAGAAGGTATGACACAACCTATTCATTATTGGGTTCCATCTATTGCTCCTAGTGGAATGACTTTCGTAACTTCAGATAAATATCCAGATTTAAAAGGAAACTTGTTGGTAGGTTCATTGAAGTTTCTTTATTTAGAACACTGCATTTTAGATGGAGACAAGGTTGTAAGAAGAGAAAAAATATTAAAAAATGTTGGTCGTTTAAGAAGTGTAGAACAATCGCCAAATGGATTCATTTATGCAGGAATTGAAGGTGTTGGCATTGTAAAGATTCTTCCTAAATCCTAAGCATTTCAATAAAATTATATTATTCGTAAGATTACTGATTAAAACCTTCTGTTTTTAAAGTATAATCAATAAAAATCATTCAAATTGTCAAATTCATATTATTTAGAATGTAAGCATGTATATCTTTATTGAATATATTAGTTAAAAATTGTACTTTCGCAGGACTTAAAAATTTGATGTTATGCCAGATATTTCCACTCAAAAAAATGAACTTTCCTTTGAAGATTTCAAAAAAGAAGTTCTTCAAGATTACAAAATAGCGGTAACTAGTAGAGAATGTAGCTTACTGGGAAGACGTGAAGTGCTTACAGGTAAAGCTAAATTCGGAATATTTGGAGACGGAAAAGAAGTTCCACAACTAGCATGGGCTAAATCCTTTAAAGACGGAGATTTTAGGTCGGGCTACTACCGAGACCAAACCTTTATGATGGCTATTGGCAAACTCAGCATCCAAGAATTTTTTGCTGGCTTGTACGCCAATACAGATATAGAACAAGAACCCATGGCTGCAGGTAGACAAATGGGAGGACATTTTATGTCGCATTCTTTAAACGAAGATGGAAGCTGGAAAAATCTAACCAAGCAGAAAAATTCTAGTGCAGATATTTCACCTACCGCAGGACAAATGCCTAGATTATTAGGTCTAGCTCAAGCATCTAAAGTATATCGTGCAGAACAAAACATCAATAGTGAATTGTTCTCAAACAATGGAGATGAAATTGCTTGGGGTACAATTGGTAATGCCAGTACAAGTGAAGGCTTATTTTGGGAAACCATAAATGCAGCTGGAGTTTTACAAGTTCCTATGATTATAAACATTTGGGATGATGATTATGGAATTTCTGTTCATGCAAGACATCAAACTACAAAAGAAGACATATCCGAAATATTAAAAGGTTTTCAACGTGAAGAAGGAACCAACGGATATGAAATTTTAAAGGTAAAAGGATGGGATTATCCAGCCTTAATTGAAGCTTATCAAAAAGCAGAGAAATTCGCTCGTGAAGAGCATGTGCCTGTTTTAATACATGTAATTGAGCTTACTCAACCACAAGGTCACTCAACTTCTGGTTCTCATGAGCGCTACAAAACTAAGGAACGTCTAGCTTGGGAAAAAGAAAATGACTGCAATTTAAAGATGCGTCATTGGGTTCTAGAAAATGGTTTTGCAAGTGAAGAAGATTTAGAACAATTAGAAAAAGATATTAAAAAAGAAGTTCGGGAAGGCAAAAAAGCAGCTTGGACTGCTTTTGGAAAACAAGCCAAAAGTGAAAACAAAGATGTAATAGAACTCCTTTCTAATTTAGCTAATTCTAGTGAAAACAAAGCTTTTATCCAACCATTGGTTGATGAGCTAAAAGAAAATAATGAACCCTTAAAATCAGTAGTATTTGCTACTGCTAGAAAAGCTTTGCGCTTGGTTAGAAGTGAAAATTCTCAAGCTAAATCAAATTTAATTGAATGGATTAAAGATTTCAAAACTCGAATACAACCACAATATAGCAGCCATTTACATAGTGAAAGTAAATGGGAAGCCAAGCATATTGAAGAAGTTGCTCCTACTTATGATGCAGATGCAAAAGAAGTAGATGCACGTGTGATTTTACGAGACAATTTCGATAAGATTTTTGAAAACAAACCAGAAGTCCTCATTTTTGGTGAAGATACTGGTGAAATTGGCGATGTAAATCAAGGCCTAGAAGGCTTGCAAGATAAATATGGTTCTACCCGAGTTGCTGATACAGGAATTAGAGAAGCCACTATTTTAGGACAAGGTATTGGTATGGCTTTACGTGGCTTACGCCCTATTGCTGAAATTCAATATTTAGATTATATATTGTATGCGTTGCAAATCATGAGTGACGATTTGGCTACCACAACTTATAGAACAGTTGGTAAACAAAAAGCTCCATTAATTGTGCGAACACGTGGTCACCGGTTAGAGGGAATCTGGCATTCAGGTTCTCCAATGGGAGGAGTATTGAATCTAATTCGCGGAATTCACGTATTGGTTCCAAGAAACATGACCAAGGCAGCTGGATTTTACAATACGCTTTTAGCAAGCGATGAACCAGGTTTAATTGTTGAATGTTTGAATGGATATCGATTAAAAGAAAAAATGCCTTCCAACTTAGGAGAGTTTAAAACGCCAATTGGTAAAGTTGAAACCATCAAAGAGGGAAGTGATATTAGCTTGGTTTCCTATGGCTCTACGCTTCGAATTGTTATGCAAGCTGCAAAAGAACTTCAAGAAGTGGGTATTGATGCAGAAGTAATAGATGTACAATCTTTACTGCCATTCGATTTGAATCATGATATTCTTAAAAGCATCACTAAAACCAATCGTTTATTGGTAGTTGATGAAGATGTTCCTGGTGGAGCATCTGCATATATATTACAAAAAATTATTGATGAGCAAAACGCTTACATACATTTAGATAGTAAACCACAATGCTTAAGTGCAAAAGCGCATAGACCTCCTTATGGAACAGACGGCGATTACTTCTCTAAACCGTCTCCAGAAGATGTATTTGAACAAGTATATGCCATAATGCATGAATTTAAGCCTAGTGAATATCCTAAGTTAATGTAATTTTATATAGTGTTTCCAGCTAAATCCAACCTAATTTTGAAGTATCAACTTTATATAAAATTAAGTTGAAATATAATCTAGCTTTGTGATAAGGCAAATATGGAATACTATGGCTGCCTGACGCATTGTAGATAATAAGATCCGCATGCCCATTCATACGCTGAAAAATACTTCGCTTGAGTTTAACGGATTGTATTTTATGTAGTGCTACATATTCCGTTTTGGTATCGATAGACCCAGAACCTATTTTCAACAAATCATCATTCATGGCAACATAGCTTTTCTTGACAATTTTATAATTCAAAAAAGTGAAACCGAGCAATGCAATAAAGGCTAAGCCAAATCCAGCAATTGGGAAAATAAGAAAATAAGCAGCTACCCCAAACCCAATATAAAGCAATACTTGTCTCCAAAACAAAACAACCATAAATCTAAAACTCGTATTTTGTTGAACAAATTCTTGTTGAAAAGGCAAATCGAAAATCGCTTCAAAGAATTCCTCAAATTGAGAAAGACTGATGCCTACCAAACCTATTTTTTGCTTTTCGGCTATTTCTTTTGCTGAAGCTTGACTCACAAAAACATTATTGATTCCGAAGAAACGAAGAATTGGATTGTACTCAAAACTTACGACTTGTGTTTTTGTCTTTTTGATGACTTGATTGATGCGTTTAAATAAGCCATGACTAACTTCAAAATTATCTTTGATACGGATTACTTTTAAGTTGAAATATTTAATTACTTGCAAGGATACGGTAAGTAAAAAAGCTAATAAAACAAAAACGAAAGCAACTAAAGCTATAAAGCCAATGGTTTCTGGCAATCGATTTACCAAGTTCTCATCAAAATCAACATCAATAAACTGACTTAAAATGTCGTTAACGAAATTTCCAATACCACTCAAAAATAGAAATAGCAAGCCAAATCCTTTCAAATAATTAGAGCTCAAACCTACTTTTAGCAATTTACCAAAGGAAAGCTTCAATAAAGTGGAGGATTTCGAATTTTGGGTAGGTGAATCAATTGAATTGGAATCTTCTTGCAGGGCAGTTTCATCAACTTCAAACTTAGTAGAATTACTCACTTCTTTTACTTCCTCTAACAAAGCTTCTTTTAAGGATTGCGCTGTTGCTGAATCAAGGGCTTTAATTTTAACTTCGGAAGCACTCTCTCCTGCAGTTTCAACTTGAAAACCAACGACACCGAAAATTTGTTGCAGGACATTTTGTTGAATATTGATGTTTTGAATTCGATGAAAAGGGATTTCGACTTTACTTCTTTTAATTACTCCTTTTTGAACAATAAAAGCTTTTTGCTGAATTTGGAATTGGTACTTTAAGAAAGATAAGTAAGAATAAACAAATTGTAATATGACCAACAGGATTAGTCCTGCAATTAAATAGCCCAAATAATTAGTTCGGAAGTTTTCACTTAAAAAAGGAGCAAAAAAAGCATAGAAATACCTTTTGAATTGCTTAGCCAAATCAGAAAAGAAAATCAGGAATACTCCACTAAAGGACTGACGTTGTAAAACTGAAAAATCACTATTATTCATCCTCATTTTCAGTTACTTGCAAGACTTTTGCTTTCAGTTTTTCTGCCACTTCTAGATGTAAACCATCAATAACCAAATCTCCAGATGAAGCACCTGCAGTATATAATTTTAGGGAGTACAAACCAAGAATGCGGAGCACTGGGCCTTGTTTAATTTCAACGTGTTGAATTCGTTTAAAAGGAATTACGGTCTCCTTAAAAAAGAAAAAGCCTTTTTGAAAAATAATATCCAATTCACGGACTCCAAATTTTCTTTTGGGAAATCCTTTTATGATTTCAATAGCCCTGATAAGTAATATTAAAGTAAGAAAAGGGACGCTAATTTTGAAGACAAAAGAAGGTATGTTTTCTACAAAAAAATATAATCCAATAAGCATACTAGAAAAAAGCAAGAGCAAAATCGCAAAATTAAACCATAATAATAAAAGGTATTTTTTGGCGATTGGCTCTAGTTTTGCTTCCTTGAAATCAGGAAGTTCTTCAACTTGTATAGATAAATTTGAAAATTCCATATGGAGTATAATTCTATTTTGAGTTTTGTATTTTAACACGCTGTCCATTTACGTATTTCCCTACAAAAGCATCTTTAAATTCTATTTCATTGACCACTTTTAATAATTCTTCAGCTTCTTCCTCTGTTTCAAAAACACCTAAAGTATATAAATTAAAGTCATTGTATTTAGCATTTCTAACAACACTGTATTTATCTGAGCTAAGCGGTGTATTTACCTTCTTAAATGCACCCAACTGAACAGCATAAAATTCATTCAAATGCAAAATATTGATGCTATCTTCTTCTGAAATATACCTCTTCAATAAAACTACGGAATCTTTATATCGTTTAAATGTTGATTTATTAACAACTATTTCATTAGAGCCAATATCTGTTTCATGGTCACTAAATAAATTTTTAAAACCAAAAATAACTCCAATGAGCACTAATGCAATACAAACTAAAAAACCAATTAAATAGGTTTTTTTTAATCTATTAGCTTCATCAACATCCATTTCTAAGCCTTTTTGTTTTGCTTCTGCATTAAAAAAAGCCATTTCGGCTTCGTACACCTTAGCATTTAATTTATTTAATTCTTTTTCTGATATTTCTGGCATAGGTATTTAATTGTAAATTTTAAAAAAAGTAAAACTAATACATTGAATCATGAAAAAATTGGGGCAATTCAATAAAAGTTACTTGTATTCAATGGATATCTTATTCTCTAAAGCTGTTTCCATATATGTTATGGAATCCATTTGATATTAGTAAAGTCAGGTTTGCGTTTTTCTAAAAATGCATTTCTACCTTCTTTGGCTTCTTCGGTCATATAGGCTAAACGCGTAGCTTCACCAGCAAAAACTTGTTGTCCAACCATGCCATCATCAGTAGCATTAAATGCAAATTTCAGCATTTTTATAGAGGTTGGAGATTTTGCTAATATTTCTGTAGCCCATTGAAACGCAGTTTCCTCAAGTTCATCATGTGGGATTGCGGCGTTGACCATTCCCATATCAAAAGCTTCTTGAGCGGAGTAATTTCTTCCTAAAAAGAAGATTTCTCTAGCTCGTTTTTGCCCTACCATTTTGGCTAAATAAGCCGAACCATAGCCGCCGTCAAAACTGGTTACATCTGCATCTGTTTGCTTAAAAATAGCATGCTCCTTACTCGCTAAAGTTAAATCGCAGACCGTATGTAGTGAATGTCCACCACCAACTGCCCAGCCTGGAACTACTGCAATAACCACTTTAGGCATGAATCTTATTAAACGTTGCACTTCTAAAATATTTAACCTCGGCATACCATCATCATCTACATAACCTTGGAATCCTCTTGCGTTTTGGTCACCACCGCTACAAAAGGAATGCACTCCATCTTTGGGTGATGGTCCTTCAGCTGAAAGTAAAACTACTCCAATATTAATGTCTTCCCTTGCATTTAAAAGTGCTTCAAAAAGCTCGCCAACTGTTTTAGGTCTAAATGCATTTCTTACTTCTGGTCTATTGAAAGCTATTCTGGCAACTCCTCCACATTTTTTAAATGTAATGTCTTGGTATTCTTTTACGGTTTTCCAGTTCATAATCTAAATCTATTATTTATCTTTAAGTAAATTTTCGGTATCATAACTTAATGTTTTCAAAATAAAACCCTCTTCATCTTCATCATAAATGCTGCATTGATTTATTGGTCCTACATATAAATGCAAAGAAATACTCCTTCCTTTTGCAATATTATGAAGTGAATGACAACCTAAATCATCATTCATATAAGACAAACCTTCTTTTTTCATTAAAAATTCATTTTCAAAAGAAACCTCATCACCTATGCGGAAACGTTTTTCATGCAACTTCCCTTGAGCTAAGAACACCCAGCATTCTTCTCCATCATGGTCATGTATATCAGTTTCTTGACCTTCTTCCCAACAAAGTAAAATCAACTCATAGGAATCAGTTCGGTCTATACAATTTCTAGTGTAAGAATCATCGCTCCAAGTAGCATATTCCATTACATCTTTTAAGGGTATATGCATGTTTTGTGCTATGCGTTTGTAATCTTTATGATTACATTTGGGTAAAACGGATAATAAATCTGAAAGTGAATTAATGGTTTGCAAAACAGTTTACTTTTTAAATTGATTATAAAATCAGGACTTAAGCCCACAAAATTATATATTTTCGTAAATATAAATTCATTACTAAAGCTATGCAAGAAGACTTAATCTTATTTCATAAAATTGCTGAAAAATTATTTCAAGAAGAAGAAACTCATCCTGTGGTTAAACCTACCCCAGCCGATGAAGTCTACGATGAACTGAATTTGCATTTGCATGAAGAAGGCATAAGTGAAGGTGAATTTTCAAAAATTCTTGAAAAAATTGTTTTAAATACCCCTAGAACTTCTTCAAAACTCTTCTTCAATCAACTCTTTGGTGGGAGAAATACCAAAGCCACTTTAGGTGAATTACTTGCCGTTTTATTAAACACTAGTATGTACACCTATAAAGTTGGAGGGCCACAAGTGGGCATTGAAAAAACCATTATTAAAGAAGTTTGTAAGTTAATAAACTATCCTTTAGACACTTCTGGAGGAACATTTGCTGCTGGTGGTTCGTTAACTAATTTAATGGCTTTGTTAATGGCAAGAGATGTAAAAGACCAACATATAAAAGCCGAAGGGGTAAGCAAAAAAATGACTTTATACACTTCTGCTGAATCACATTATTCTACTCAAAAAAATGCAAGCTTTGCCGGGATTGGCACTAAACAAATTAGACATATTGAAACTGATTCATTTGGAAAGATAATTCCAGCCGCTTTTGAAGCACAAGTGAAGCAAGATATTGCAGATGGCTATACACCATTTTTTGTAAACATCACAGCAGGTACAACCGTGCTTGGCGCTTTTGATGATATTGAAGAATTAGACCAAATTGCCAAAAAATATAAAATTTGGAGCCATGTAGATGGTGCTTATTGCGGTGCTGTTTTATTTAGTAAGAAATATAAAGACTTAATTAAAGGGGTTGAACATGTAGATTCATTTAGCTTCAATGCGCATAAAATGTTGAACACGCCTTTGAGTAGTTCCATAATCGTTACAAAAAATAGGTATAATTTACATCATTCATTTGCTTGTGACGCCAACTACTTATACCAGACCGATGGGGACGATTTTAACTTAGGTAAAACTTCATTACAATGTGGTAGAAGAAACGATGCCTTAAAATTTTGGTGTCTTTGGAAATCAATTGGAACCAAAGGCTTAGGCAAAATGGTTGAGCAACAGTTTTTCTTAGCTGAAACAGCTAGAAACTACATAAGAGAAAATGATGATTATACGCTGTATAGTTATGATGATTCAATTTCCATCTGCTTTAATTATAAAGATTTAGACGCTAAGGTCTTGTGTAATTTGCTTTATGAAGAAGCTAAACTAATGGTGGGTTATGGGCACTTTGATGGAGTTGATTTCATAAGGTTAGTAACCATCAACAGCAATAATACCAAAAAGGAAATTCGGAATTTCTTTGAAGTTTTAGAAAAGTTTGCAGTTCAATTAGAGGCGGAAGAAGTTTAATCAATCCATTTGATATTGCACCCCATGCTTGGTTTCTGAATTTTTGGAGGAGATTGATTGTTCCTGATAGCATCTAATGCTTCCCGAATACTTCTGCCTGAAACTGGAATTCCATTTTTGGGTCTAGAATCGTCTAATTGTCCACGATAAAACAATTCATCTGCATTATCAAAAACATAAAAATCTGGTGTACACGCTGCTTGGTATGCCTTGGCAGCTTCTTGTTTTTCATCATATAAATAAGGAAATGAATAATTTAATTTCCTAGCATTTTCAAACATTTTATCTGGATGATCTTCTGGATAACGAGTTACATCATTACTTGAAATAGCAGCAAAACCAAATTCTAAAATCCGGTAGTCATTCACTAAGCGTACAATTTCTTGATTTACATGTTTCACGTAAGGGCAGTGATTACAGATAAACATAATTACAGTTCCATTTTTACCACGAATCTCAGGAAAAGAAAGTAATTCTCTGCTAATGGTATCTTTGAGCTGAAAATCTGGAGCCTTAGTTCCTAAAGCTAACATATTTGAAGGAGTTAGAGACATACTTAATTTTTAATGCTAATTTACACTAATAATAAAACAGTATACCTACTATTTTAAGCAAATTTATCAGCTGCAAAATCCAAACAATATTGTTTGATCATATTGCGAACTTTTCTAAATTCTTCAAATACTTCATCTCTACTTCCTGTTGCCTTGGCTGGATCAGGAAAATTAAAATGCAAGCGTTCGCCTTTTCCACTAAATAAAGGACATTTTTCTTTGGCATGGTCACAAACCGTAATGATGTAATCAAATTCGATGGCTTGGTATTCATCTAAGTGATTGGACGTATGATTCGACAAATCGATATCTTCTTCCTTCATTACTTGAATGGCTTTTAGATTTACTCCGTGTGTTTCAACTCCAGCGCTGTAAACTTCAGCTAAATCAGCTAAAAAGGTTTTTAGGAAACCATGAGCTATTTGGCTTCTACAGCTGTTTCCTGTACATAAAATTAAGATTTTTTTCATTTTAAATATTTTTTAATACCGCCATTTATTGGCGATAGCTACTAATGATAACATTATAGGTACTTCAATTAAAACTCCTACTACGGTGGCTAATGATGCACCTGAGTTTAATCCGAATAAAGAAATGGCAACGGCCACAGCTAATTCGAAAAAATTACTGGCTCCAATCATGGCGGAAGGTGCACAAACATTGTGTTTCAACTTGATGTATCGACCTATAAACCAAGTGACAAAAAAGATAAAATAGGTTTGAATAGTGAGCGGCACTGCTATGAGTAAAATATGAAACGGATTATTCAATATTTTATCTCCTTGAAAAGCAAACAACAAAACTAAAGTGGTAATTAATGCTACCATAGAGACAGGTTTCAACTTAGCTATAAACACCTGGGTAAACCATTCTTTTCCTTTGGATTTGATGAGTAAAGTACTTGACAAATAACCCGCCACTAAAGGAATAACCACAAATATTAATACCGAATATAATAAGGTGTCGTACGGAATTTCAATATTGCTTACCCCCAACAAAAAACGAACAATGGGAATGAATAATACCAGCAAAATTAAATCGTTTAACGAAACTTGTACCAAGGTATAATTGGCGTCGCCTTTAGTTAAATAAGACCAAACGAATACCATGGCAGTGCAAGGAGCAGCACCTAAAATAATAGCTCCAGCAATATATTGTTCGGCTTCTTCTGGATTGAGATAGGCGTGAAAAATCTGGTCGAAAAACAACCAAGCAAAAAAAGCCATGGTAAAGGGTTTCACCAACCAATTGATCACAATGGTTAAGCCTAAGCCTTTAGAGTTTTGCTTCAAATTCTTAAGCGAAGAAAAGTCGATTTGTACCATCATGGGGTAAATCATCATCCAAACCAAAATAGCGACGGGAAGATTTACTTTGGCTACTTCCAATTCACTTAAAAATTGAATGGAATCACCGGCAACACTTCCTAGAGCAATTCCAGCGATAATTCCTAAAGCAACCCAAATACTTAAATACTTTTCGAACCTACCCATTTTAGCAACATCCAGAATTTGGAGAACAGGCTTGCGTTTTAGCTTGTAGCTCAGAAAGCTTCATTTTAGGTTTCTTTTTAGGCATTTCATTTTGAGGAATACCACAACTGTCTTTCGCTAAACAATCTGTTAAGGTAGTTTGTAAAATGAATTTTCCATCAGCAAAGTCCAAATGATATTTCCCAATGGTATTCCCTTGGTATTCTACCTCGACTTCTAAATCTTCACTGATGCCCAATTTTTCTTCAGAAAGTAGAATGATGTTTTTTAATTTACTTGGTTCTAAGCGGTGGTCTACATCTTCAGCTGTCCATAATTGAAAATTAACTGCTTTTTCATTTCGAATCGTTCCACCGCAATCGATAAAATTACGTTTTACCAATCCTACTTCGGTAACATGAAAGTGCTCAGGAACGCTTTCGCCATCAGGCAAATTAAAAATAAGTGAGTCTAATTCTGCCAAATGTTGTTTTACTTCTTTTAGTTTCATACTATTATATTTAGCAACACATTGATTTCAATGCCGCTTCTTGATTAATAAAATTCCCTATTGTTTTTTTGAATTCATTCCACATTTCAAGGTCTAAACAATAACAAGTAGATGGCCCTTGAACTGTACCTTGAATTAAACCTACTTTTTTTAAAGCCAACAAATGCTGACTTACAGTAGATTGTGCTAATCCTAAATCTTGAACAAAATCGCCACAGACACAGGTTTCAGTTTGAAGCAATCGATTGATAATAGTTATTCTCGCAGGATGCGCAACGGCTTTAGCTAAATTGGCAATTGCATTAACTTCATCTGAAAAAAGAATTGTTTTGGTAATGCCCATTTTTTAATTTTCTACAAATATATAAACTTTAATCGTAATATTACGATTAAAGTTTATAAAAAAAAGCTTGAAATAAATTCAAGCTTTTCCTAAATAACAATCATAAAAAACAAACAAGCACTTACTCTATAACTTAAATGTTAAGCTCAACATTAGGTTATTTATTGTATTTTCAACAAATGCTCTTTCTTGTAATCCAGTTTGTACGAAATTATCATTTCGTTCTAAATAAGTTCTTCTGTAGGCTAAATCCAAGGTAGTGTCTCCAAAATTATATCCTAGACCTAAAGAAAATCCGTTGGTATCCCCTATAATAAAACCTTCCGAATATGGACTTTCAGCGTAGTGATATCCGCCTCTAAAACTGGTTTTCCCAAACCTATACTCCCCTCCAAAATTCAAATTGTTAGTAGCTTGAAACACGTTTTCTATTTGGACATTCAAATCTTGGAAGCCAGCAGAGGTAAACTCTTGATTTGTAAAATCTTGATAAGAGTAATCCATACTCAATAATCCATTGTTACCAAAAATGTAAGCAAAACTCAAAGTTGCTTTTCCTGGAGAGCGAAAGTTGTAAGCAGGAAAAAGTACAATAACATCTGGGAATGCACTCACAAATTCGTTATCACTTTCTGAAAAAGTCTCAAGTCCCTGTGAAATTTCATCTTCAATTCTAAACCAAGTAGGAGTTTGATAAGCAACTCCTAACCTAATTTGTTCTAAGGGTTTGTAAATGGCTCCAAATTGTAATGAAAATCCAGACCCACGCGTGCGTAAATCATTTTCATAATATACTTCTCTTATATCACCTGGACCACTGTTATTTTCTATATAAGATGAAAATCGATCGTAGTTCACAAAATGGAAATTCACATTCATTCCTAAGTATAATTTTTCGTAGAGTTGGGTACCTAGATTAAACGCTAGCTGCCCATTTAATCCAGATTCTCTTGTAATCATGTCGTTGGTATAAGAAGCTGAATTTACATTTGAAATGTAAGAAGTACTACTTTGACTAGCTGGGTCAATTAAGAAGGTTTCATAAGCTAAATAAGCGTCTTGAGCTGAAAATCCAAAATCTTGACCTAGATTTCTATACAAACTAGAAAAATCTTGGTTATTAGGAATAAAGTTATTTACATCAATACCTTCAGCCCTATTTACGAAATAATCACCTATTGTACTTTCGGTTTCACCAAAAGCAGAAAAACGTGCATCATGATTAAATGTTCGGTCATAATTGATGCCAAAGGTCAATTTATTAACGGGAGATGCTTCATTAGTATTCTTAAAGACAAACACTATTCCTGCCTGAGGCAAATCAAAATTTCTTCTTCGTGTCTCAGCATTTTGTTCAGACAAAGTTCCAAATCTAGTACTTACATTATTAAAATTTTGATCTATAGAAACAGCAGCATAGTTAGTTAAAAAGACTGCTGAACCTGCAGGGTTAATTTTTAGTGAAGATAAATCACCGCCTAAAGCTCCAAAAGCACCGCTCATTCCAACAAACCTTGCGGTACCTGTTAGTTCTTGACGAGAGAATCGGTAAGCATCATTTAAATCTTGAGCCGCCGCACCTAAAGATGCAGCACTCAAGATACTAATTATCATTATTTTTACGCTTTTCATAATATCAATTTATAAGAAAGGATTATTTATCTTCTTCTGCTACTAGAGCGTGAACTACCTCCACTACTTCTTGAACTGCCTCTAGAACTAGATCCTGAAGAAGAACGAACACTTGAAGAACTTGATCTTGAAGGAGTTTGAATAGCTGAAGATCTTGATCTTGAACTAGAAGAACGAGCATTGATTGAACGGGAATTCGTAGAACGTGCATTTACTCTATTTGTATTTGCTCTACTATTGGAATAAGACCTAGAATTAGTTCTAGCATTTACACCATTGGTATTTCTAACTCTTCGTACATTGCTAATATTACGAGCTGTTGCTCCTCTTGTACTTCTTACTGCTGACCTTGAACTAGAATTTCTAGCTGAGTTACGTGTAGATCTAACATTTCTAGAATCAGAGTTTCCTCTAACATTAGCACTACTCCTTGCACTTATTCCTCTTACGTTTCTACTACTTCTTACATTATTACTACTTCGTATATCAGAAGAATTTCTATTGCTACGTACACCATCGCTTGCAGATGCGCTCCTATTGTTGTTAAAACCAGAATTTCTATTTCCTCTATTATAGGCATAATAGTTATTATTGAATCCACCATAGCCCCAAGGTTGGTTATAGAAACCTCCACCCCAGCCAGGACCATAAAAGCCGCCCCAACCTTGGCCGTAAAATCCTCCGCCCCAACCGAAGCCGCCACCCCAGCCTGGACCGTACATTCCACCGCCCCAACCGAAGCCACCGCCCCAGCCAAAACCTCTGCCCCAACCGAAGCCGCCACCCCATCTTGGACCATACATTCCGCCCCAGCCCCAGCCTGGGAAGAATGGATCATAGAATCCAGCACCCCAACCGGCACCCCAGCCACCTCCGCCGTAGAAGTTTACACTTACACTAGAAGGATTTGCACCCCAACCAGCATTGGCTTGAGGTTCGTTTACATAAGTAACGTAATTTGGGTCATTGGTGTTATCTTGGTAATAATAATCAACTTCTTCTTGATTTTTTTTGTTAGAAGAGTAATTATCTACATCCGTTACAACATCATCAGAGGTTATATTCCTTGCTTGGTCTATTTGCTCACCTTGCTTTTGAAAATAGCTGGCATAATCTGTATTTGTTGTACTTGCGTCTTCAGCTATTTGGTTATTAGCAGCCTGTGCATTTTGTTCATTAGCAGATTTTTGATTCGGTATGCCCGCTCGAGATTCATTAGCTGAATAGCTAGTTCCACTGTAAATACCATCGCTTGGTGTACTTACATTCTGAAAAGAACTGCAAGAAGACATAAAAACCACTGCCAATACACTCCATCCGAGTGTTTTCATTTGAAATTTAAGATTGTTGACTTTCATAACTTGTGGTTTTAAATGTTTAACTTATTACAAATTTACTTAGTTTTGCTTCCAAAACCTAAGCATTAGTATATAAACAATATCTATGCCAAAAACATATAACACGCAAAATGAGTAAAAGCTTAACAAAACGTTCCGAAGATTATTCTAAGTGGTACAACGAGTTGGTTGTTAAAGCGGATTTAGCTGAAAATTCAGCTGTTCGTGGTTCCATGATTATCAAACCTTATGGTTATGCCATTTGGGAAAAAATCCAAGCACAACTGGATAAAAGATTTAAAGAAACAGGTCATGAAAATGCTTATTTCCCCCTTTTTGTTCCTAAAAGTTTATTTGAAGCAGAAGAAAAAAACGCAGAAGGTTTTGCAAAAGAATGTGCTGTTGTTACCCACTATAGATTAAAAACAAACCCTGAAGACCCTAGCAAATTAATTGTTGATCCAGAAGCAAAACTAGAAGAAGAGCTTATCGTTAGACCTACTTCAGAAGCTATTATTTGGAGTACTTATAAAAACTGGATTCAATCATATCGAGATTTACCGATATTAATAAATCAGTGGGCAAACGTAGTACGATGGGAAATGCGTACTCGCTTATTTTTACGTACTTCAGAATTTCTTTGGCAAGAAGGGCATACAGCCCACGCAACCCGTCAGGAAGCTATTGAGGAAACAGTACAGATGAATAATATCTATGCTGAATTTGCAGAAGAATTTATGGCCATTCCAGTAATCAAAGGAAGAAAATCTGAAAGCGAAACCTTTGCTGGAGCGTTAGAAACTTACTGCATCGAAGCATTAATGCAAGACGGAAAAGCGCTTCAGGCGGGCACTTCTCACTTTTTAGGACAAAACTTCGCCAAAGCCTTCGATGTTAAATTCACTAATAAAGAAGGAAAACAAGAATTAGTTTGGGCAACTAGTTGGGGCGTTTCTACAAGATTAATGGGAGCTTTAATCATGACTCATAGCGATGACAAAGGCTTGGTTTTACCTCCTAAATTAGCTCCACAACAAGTAGTAATTGTTCCAATTTATAGAAATGATGAACAATTTGAAGCCGTTAGTGAAGTTGCTAAAAAAATTAAAAAGAGCCTTCAAGAAGTTGGGGTAAGTGTGAAATTTGACAATAGAGACACGCATAAACCTGGTTGGAAATTTGCTCAGTATGAATTACAAGGTGTACCGCTACGCATAGCCATTGGACCTAAAGACATAGAAAAAGGTACAGTTGAGTTAGCAAGAAGAGATACGCTTACAAAAGAATTTGTTTTTCAAGAAGAGTTGGTTGATAAAATACAAGGTTTACTTGTTGAAATTCAAGATGCACTATTTTATAAGGCTAAAGCTTTTAGAGATAATCACATTACAGAAGTAGAAACCTTTGAAGAATTTAAAAGCATTTTGAAAGAAAAAGGTGGATTTATTTCTGCACATTGGGATGGAACTGCTGCCACAGAGCAAAAAATCAAAGAATTAACAAAAGCTACCATTCGTTGTATCCCAGATAATATCGATAAAAAGATTGGAAAGTGCGTCTTAACAGGAGCTGTTTCTGAACAAAGAGTTTTATTTGCCAAAGCATATTAATTTTTTTGAAGAAAGTCTTTGTAAATACTAAAAAAGCATTATTTTTGCAACCGCAAATTAATGGTCCGTTCGTCTAGTGGTTAGGACGCCAGGTTTTCATCCTGGTAACAGGGGTTCGATTCCCCTACGGACTACAATAATAATAAAAACAAAAACTGGTCCGTTCGTCTAGTGGTTAGGACGCCAGGTTTTCATCCTGGTAACAGGGGTTCGATTCCCCTACGGACTACTTTAAATCAAATAAAAAAATGGCAAATCACAAGTCAGCATTAAAAAGAATTAGAAGCAACGAATCTAAGCGACTACGTAATCGTTATCAACACAAAACAACTCGTAATGCTATCAAGAAGTTGAAAATGGCAGAAACTCAAGAAGAGGCGACTAAGCAACTTCCAATAGTTATTTCAATGATTGATAAATTAGCGAAAAAGAATATCATTCATGATAACAAAGCTGGAAACTTAAAGTCACAGTTGACAAAGCACGTAGCAGCTCTGTAAATTTTCTGTTATAAAACATTTTTAGCTCCAATTATGGGGCTATTTTTGTAGATATAAATAAGCGATTATAACTCAAATGTAAAATTTTGATTTAATAATATAAGGGGTCAGATTTAACATAAGCTTTTTTAAAAGGTAAACATTGCTATATTTTATTTCTGATTTAACATGTTTGTTATAAATTTGCTACGTAAAGCCCAGGTGCTGGAATTGGTAGACAGGCATGGTTGAGGGCCATGTGTCCGTTAGGGCGTGCGGGTTCGAGTCCCGCTCTGGGCACTTTTTATTTTTAACTTATGATATTTTATGTACTAAATCACTAGTGGGCGATAAAACTATTATTGTTTAGGGTTTGCTGAAAAACACAAATTAATTGATTTATAAATGTTTGTGAATATTTTTTTAAGTGCAAGCTTTTATGAAGAAAAAGTAAGATTGATTTGCACTTGATTTCACAACTATAACGCTGAGGTTTGTTAGCCAGAAATAAATCAACATCGTCGTTACAGCAAAGAGGCTGTACTATAGTACTATCCTCCTTGCTGTGCCTAGAATTTAATTCACTTCTGTTTTTTCAGCAGACCCTATTTAGTCTGAATCCCTTTATTCATCAAATGTAACGATGTTTATTATGACCTGACGAATTGAAACTGTAAAAGTATCATTTCCATTAAAAAAATGAATAAAGGAAAATTTATATTCTCCCAACTAGCATAACTTCTTTCACGTCGCAATTTTGACAGGATAGTGAACAAGTATATTGAAACTAATTTGTCAAAGGATTAAGTTGCTGGAATCAAATGCTAATTATGATTTTTGGTCAGTTTACCTCATGAGAAAGTATGCGAGATTTAATGTCTAGTTTAGAGCCGCAACGGTCAAAATTTTATCATCTCTATTTTGGTAACACCTTTTCAAGCAGAAATTTAGGTAATGTGAACGACAAGAGAGAATGTAGAATTTTTTAAGAATTTGCTTATGTTTTAATTGAAAGGACTAGAAAAACTTGTTACAATAATGACCTTAAAATTAAGGTTGTTGGTAACGTCTATGCATTAGACTCAAGTACTGTAGATTTATGCATGAACATTTTTTAGTGAGCAAAATTTAGAAGCACAAAAAGCGGCATAAAACTCCATACTTTATTCGATGTTAAGTCATCAATTCCTTTTAAAACAAAAAGCCAAAAGTATTATAGCTTCAATCGAAGATATAGGCAGGTATGACGGTTGTCAAAGCCAGGCGAACGTGACGTATCTATCGAGGTTGCTGATATACTTGCTAAGTTTTTCGGGATTACAATTGACGAGTTTGTACGTATGAAAAACAAAATACCTAATGTAGTTACCATTGTAGATAAGTCTGTTTTTGAACGCATCAACCTAATACAACAGCTTGAGGAAGAAGATAAAAATGCACTATTTCGTATTATCGACAGTATGCTGACAAAATCCAAGCTTAAAGAGTTCTTTGATAAAAATATGGCTTCACTTTAATCCATAAAAAAACCACAAACATTTTACTGTCTGTGGCTTCTCGTTTTTTTGACTACTCATACTCGGCACTCGTTGCAAACGAGCGCTAGCGGGGTGTTTAATATTATCCTAAGAAACCAGTATCATCTATTTCTAGAACCGTATTATCCTCTTGCAAATTTCTTGCACTTGAATACTTCCAATCTACAACATTGGTCACAAAACCACTTTCTATTGGATTATTATGAATGTAGTCTATTTTTTGTGTGATTACTTTCTCGCTCCATAATTCGATAGGCTTATTATGGTGTTGCCAAAATTGATATTTTGTAATATTCCCTTGTTTTTTACCTGCTCGTTCAAACATCCATAACAACCATTCTTTTCTGCTTTCTTGAGGGTTATTTTCTATAGCTTCTAATATTTTTTTTGAAGTATGCTTTTTAAAATCCCTCAGTAATTCCATAGGTTTTTCGCTGCTTGACCTGAATATTAGATGTACGTGACTTGGCATAAAACAATAACAGTACAACTCTAATCCTTTTTCCTGTCTACAGTGTCTTACGCTATCTGCTAATACATCAAAATAAACCTGTCTTGTAAACACGTCTATCCAATTTACTGTTGCAAAGCTTACAAAGTATAAGCCTTGCTTGTTATGGAATTTGTACTTTCTACTCATAGCACTAAAATACAAAAAAATCAATTTAAGAATTTAATTTCTGTTCTTATCTTTGACGGCACTCTTTGCAAACGAGCGCTAGCGTGGGAGCTATCTACCTTGTAATCTTTCTATCTTTTTGAAAGTCTTGCCATCAAAATAGAATTGCTTTTTAGATTCAAAGCTATCGATTGCTCTTATGAATCTGTATTGACTAAGGTTTTTATTCGCTATTGACTCTAAGCTAATCTCTATTTTTGGTCCTAAGCCACCGAACATTAATCCATAAATTTTTGTTTCAAAAGATATATCAAATAACTCACAATCATAAATGCCTCTGCTAGGTAAACATTTATTATGTAAACCTATTACCTTAAAATCATTTACAATTTCATCGTTGTCATCAATTTTATAAATGTTTTCTCCACTTTTGAGTTCTAAGATAAGAGTTGGGTTTGTTATTAATTTCCTACTTTCGATACCTCTAAATCCTATAAAAAACAAAGACAAAGTTGGATTTTTATCTTTGAATTTTTGAAAAGATAATTTATCGATTGAGATTATGCCATGCGTATCATCTACGCCCGCAGTATCTGAATATTCAGGATAACCAATATCAAGATTATTATACTTATACAGGGAGTCAGTTTTTAGAAAAAGAGTTGATTTATTTGTATAAAATTTTCCCTTGCCTATTTTATCACTATAGTAATAGGTAAAGGATGCGTTTTTTTTATCAAAGACATAGTACTCGTTATAGATATTTTCAACATTAACATATCTGCCATTTAAACTCCTTAAGTTTGGAGCACAACTTGCTAAGAATAAATATATTGATACTAATAACAAAAACTGTTGAATTAATTTATTTTCTTTCATCATCTTGAAAGTCTAGGATCAGTTATTATTTCATTTGCAATTTCTAAAGACCCCCATTTACTTTTTAAGCGTGCATGATAAATAGTAAATAAAAAAGGATTTTTAATTTTATTCCGATTTAGTTTATCTACAACAAACCTCATAGAATGCTGAGGAACTAGACTATTATTTATTTTATACTTATGCCAATTAGTTTTATTGCTAATACTACCATTGGTTGTAATAAAGTCATTACTTTTTCCTTCATAGCCCCATTGCGATAAATAAGCATGAGCCTCATGGAAAAATTTCATATATTGGCTGCTAGGTTTCATTTTGCCTTCATCATTGAATTCCAATTCTCTTCCTTTAGATCTTTCAATTGCTATATGAGTTATCTCGTGAATGTGTAATCCTGTCGAAGAACCTTCAATAAGTACATTTTCCTCATCGAAAGATTTTACCATAGATACATCAGGATTACCTGTAGTAAGACTGTAAGTATACCTCTGATCATCACCAAGTAATTCAATTTCCTCAGAAGTTTTATCAAGTTCTTGGACTCGGTTGTTGTTAGTATTAATTTGGGATGCTAGTTCTTCCCGCTGAGCATCATCCTTAGAATCTACAAACTGCAATACTAAACTAATCATGTTAGTAGTTAATGCCAAGCGTTCACTACTTATTTCTGATTTAACTCCTTCAATACCACTATTTTCAGCCCACTTCATGCCATCAGGGTCAATAAAAAAAATCGGATTATTAATTGCATAATTATATGGTGAAAATTCATAGTTGTCCGAATCATCAGCTAACGGATCCAAGTTCATCCACCTTTCTATAGTAGGATCATAATTTCTCCAACCAAAATCCAGCCACTCCAAACCGAGTTCGTCATTTTCTTCTTTCCCTCCAAAACCATACTTATGGTCAGTTCCATTTATCACATTATTATACCCTTTATGTTTAAGTCCAAAAGGATAATAATTTTTCTCTTCAATAATTTCAAGTGTTCCGTTGTTGTCTTTGTAGGAAAGTCTAACATTCCCTAAGTGGTCTTTATATTGATATACATAATCAAAATTACTGCCATTGGGTTCAATATAGCCTTCTGGGTGGGGGAAGAATTTGAGCTCTGGGTTGGCTGTACCTGAATGTTCGTAGATAAAGCTGCCGTCATATTGGGTAAAGCTTTGGTTAGTTTGGTTTTCTTGTTGTACTACTTTTTCTAGTTTTATGCCTGTTGCATCATAAGTGTATTCAATAAATTTTCCTGTTGGGCTATTTGGGTCAGCTTCAAACTCTACTTTAGTCGGTAGGTTTAAATGATTGTAGTCTATATTGAATATTTCTTTGTTCAAGTCTTTGGTCATGTTGCTGTTTACATCAGTTTATCCAATTTACTGTAGATAAACTTACAAAATATAAACCTAGCTTTTTATACGAATTTGTACTTTCTATTGATAGCTCTAAAATATAAAATTAATACTGTGTTTATCGAAGTAAACTATATTTTTATTGAATAACTTTGTGTGCTTTTCTTTGACGGCACTCGTTGCAAACGAGCGCTAGCGAGGGCACTTTTACAAAATAATTATTTATATATGGCATACGTTTGATAACCACCTATATATGAAAATTCTTAATCGATTTCTCTTACTTTCATCAATTGTAATTTTAAATTCATGTGGAACTAAAGCCATTCCGAATAATGCAGTGTATTTAGAGGAAAATCAATTGAATTTAATAAATGGATATTATGAATTAATTTCATACGAGTCTTACTATAGTCAGGATTACAAAGACTTAAGCGAAACTTTTCATTTCCCAGTTCCAAGATTAGTAACTTATATTGAATTAGAGTTTATTAGCAAAAAAGAATTGAAAATAAGTTATGAAATAGATGGTATATCTGAACAAAAAATCGTGAAAGGAAAACATAAGCATGGAGGTTTTTATCTTGAAAAAAATTGGGGTGCTCTAGGAATCCCCCCTTTTATTTGGCTTCAATGGAATAGAGGCAAGCGCATTTTTATGGGTAATGATGATAATTTGATTTTAGATGAATTTGATGATAGCAGTGCGCTGCTCTTTGGATTTCAAAGCAGAACTAATAAAAGACAAACTTATCTTTATGATAGGTTATATTCACAAATCTACACAGGACAGACGCAACAGATGTAAAACTAAAAAAATCTTATTTTTCTCAAGTTATTTTAGTTCAGGTGCTAAATCATCTAATGCAGAAACTGTAAAATCAATATCCTCATAACTCAATGCATTATTTAAAAAATAACTCTCAAAAGCACTTGGCGGAAGATATATTCCTCGCTTTAACATTCCATGAAAATATTTTTTAAACGTATCATTATTTGCTTTTGCTGCGCTTTGAAAGTCGAATACTGGATTTTCATGAAAATGAACTGAAAGCATTGACCCCAATCGATTGATAGTGTGATTTATCTGATGTTTTTGCAAAACTCTGGATAAACCCTTATGTAGATAGGATGTTTTTTTATCCAATTCGTCAAAAATCTGTGGCTGATTATTTAATTCCTCTAACATTGCTAAGCCTGCTGCCATAGCAAGAGGATTTCCACTTAGCGTACCTGCCTGATAAACGGGACCTTCCGGTGCTAAATATGACATGATTTCATTCTTTGCAGCAAAAGCGCCAACAGGTAAACCTCCTCCTATTACTTTTCCAAAAGTAACAATATCAGCCTTGACCCCTAAACGCTCTTGAACACCGCCTTTTGCAAGCCTAAACCCAGTCATTACTTCATCAAAAACCAATAAGATTTTATGGGTATCGCATAGACTTCGTAATCCTTCTAAAAATCCTTGCTCAGGAACAATACACCCCATATTTCCCGGAACAGGTTCTATAATAATACAAGCAATACCATCCCTATTCGCTTCAATAATTTCTTGAACTTGGGCTAAATTATTATAATTAGCTAGTAAAGTATCTTTTGCTGTTCCCTTTGTTACTCCAGGACTATTTGGAGCACCAAAAGTAACTGCTCCACTACCAGCTTGAATTAAAAACGAATCTGAATGACCATGATAACAGCCAGCAAATTTAATTATTTTATCTTTTCCTGTGTATCCTCTAGCTAATCTTACAGCGCTCATACAAGCTTCTGTACCAGAATTTACAAATCGTATTTTATCAATATTTGGCACCATTTCAACTGCAAGTCTAGCAATTTTAGTTTCTAATTCAGTAGGAATCCCAAATGACGTGCCTTCTTTGGCTTTTTCTGTAACAGCGTCGATTACTGGCTGATGAGCGTGACCTAAAATCATAGGTCCCCAAGAAGAAATATAATCAACAAATCGGTTCCCGTCTTCATCGTACAAATACGCTCCTTTAGCCTTTTTCACAAAAATAGGGTCTCCTCCAACTGCAGTAAATGCTCTAACCGGTGAATTTACGCCTCCTGGAATGTATTTTTTAGCTTCATTGAATAGTTCGCTACTTCTTTTATATATCATTTTATTTATCTATAGTTTTCAAATTTATTTTTTGACCTATCCTAATTACATCATTTCTTAATTGATTAAATTGCTTAAGCTCATCTACCGTTAAATTGTATTTTGATGCAATTTTATATAAAGTATCTCCCGCTTTTACAGTATATACAGCAAGTGTATAATCTATCTTATTTTTAGGTTCAGGGAAATTAGGTGGTGGAACACCATTAGTTACTTCGGAATCTAATTCATGTAAAAAATATCTTTCAATTAAACTAATTAACTTATCTGGATATTTTCTATCGGTTGCATAGCCTGCTCTTCTCAAACCATTTGCCCAAGATTTATAATCTGTTACATCATAATCAAAAAGAAAAGCGTAACGTGGCCTTTCATACAAAAACAACGAATGGTCTCTGAAAGAGTATTTTGGATCTTTATATTTTCGAAAACACTCCTGCAATTCATCATCATCATGGTATACTTTTTCTCCTTTCCAACCATTGCACTTAATGCCAAAATGATTATTAGAACGCAGAGTTAAATTCCCATTTCCAGAACCAGATTCTAAAATTCCTTGTGCAATAGTTATGCTTGCAGGAATTCCATATAACCTCATTTCCTCTTGTGCAATATCAGAATAATGCCAAATATATGCTTCAACAGGATTATTAAATACTGGTTTAATGTCTTTGTCTATTGTTGATTTATCTTCAGGTTTAATTTTTTCAGTAGATGAAACTTTTGTATTATTATCGACTTTTCTTGGTGATGTTTGAGAAGATTTGGTGGAATTTCGGTTTGCAGTTTTACGTTTTGTTCCACAAGACATTAACAAAATTGCACACAATAATGCTACAAATAAAGATCTATAAGATATGAATGATTTAGTGTTTTTCAATTGAATTTGATAGTTTCTAATTGTTTGCTTCTTAATTTAAAATTCATACTTTCTACTCCTTGAAGGCCACCTGTATGAATTGCTAAAATACGAGTATTTTCTGAAAAATAGCCTGATTTTATAAGTTGAAACAAACCAAAAACCATTTTCCCTGTATAAATAGGATCCAATGGAATATGGTGCAATTCATAAAACGAATTTATAAAAGCAATCAAATTATCTGAGACTTTTGCGTAACCACCAAAATGAAAATCAGAATTTAATTTCCAATTGGTTTTATTTGTCCATGTTTTAATTTCTTTAGTCAAAAAATCTCCTTTTAAAGCAGAAAATGCTACTACTTGTTGATGTCGTTTTGTAGACTCAATTAATCCAGCTGCAGTACCACCTGTTCCAGCTGAGCAACAAACTATATCAAATTTTGAATCTTCTTCATTTAGTATTTCTGAACATCCTTTAATTGCTTGGAAATTTGTTCCCCCTTCTGGAATTACAAAAGCGTCTCCGAATTTAGACTTATATATCTCTAATTGTTCTACTGTCTCTTTATTGCGGTAATTTTCTCTACTTTCAAAATGAAATTGCATTCCATTGTTGTTGGCATGAGCTAAAGTGGCATTATGTTTAAACAATTCAGGTAACTGATTAACTAACTCATCTCCACGAATGACACCGATACTTTCCAAACCAACTAAATGGGCAGCTTCAGCAACAGCAGAAATATGGTTCGAATATGCGCCACCAAAGGTCAATAGCTTTGTTTTTCCTTCCTTTTTAGCAGTGGTAAGATTATACTTTAGTTTTCTAAATTTATTCCCAGAAATGATAGGGTGTATTTCATCTTCACGTTTAATCCATAATTCAACATTAGAAATGGCATCTTTATATAATAATTGATTTCTACTTATCCAATCCTTCTCAAAAAAAGTGTTCATATAAATAACTAAAAAACAGAAAGCTTTAAAATCGAAAAAAATATTTCTTCAATTATATGCGATGCATTTTATTAAAAACTTAAAGAACAAATATAAGGAAACTACTTCTCTTGAAAATTGATATAACAAAAAAAGGGAAAGCTTGTTTAAGCTTTCCCTTGATTATTATCTATAAAATTAGATTAAGTTGTTTTATTCCTTAATAAATTTCTGAGTGCTTTTGTACTCATCATTACTTAACTCTAGAAGATAAACTCCAACGTTTAAATCTCCAACAGGTAAGTTTAATGATGGATTAGAACTATCAAACTTCCAATTTTTGATCAATTGACCGTTGATAGAAAATAATTTCACATCCCAATCTGCAGTAGTTGAAACATTTGCAGGTAATATTACGTTCACTTCGCTTACGGCTGGATTAGGGTATAAAGTAAATTTAGCATTGCGAAAATCATCACTACTTAATGAAACTTGACCAAAAATCA
>Ga0307970_1000364_pt1 | contig 27730 bp, 25 predicted proteins | sample OrgLakmetagen712_FD_202093 | JGI IMG/M metagenome (GOLD analysis project Ga0307970, IMG submission 202093) | Saline water microbial communities from Organic Lake, Antarctica - #712 | ecosystem: Environmental > Aquatic > Non-marine Saline and Alkaline > Saline | place: Antarctica: Organic Lake... | reverse complement strand
GGATTGTTGCATGTCGTATTTGTTGTTTAACTAATTCAAATATAGCTTATTAAGCTAAGACATGCAACATTTTTTACATTTTTATATCATTAGTTTTCAAATAGTTATCAACAAGGAAACTTGAATAATTAAATGTATATTCGTCAGGAAAATTTTTCCATTCGTAAGGATTTCACGGATATTCATAAAAAAAATCACCCTTCAACATAGCAGATGGAGTGAATAAAAGATGTTGTGAAGAGCTGTTTTTAATCAAAAAAATATAGTTTCTCATTTTTTATTACTTTCGCAAAAATTCGGCGCAAGTCCTCTCAATCGCCTGTTTTTTACGCAATAAACAGCATCAATATACCTGGTGGTAATAAAACTGTTTAATAAAATAAGAAGATTATTACTATGTTTAGTGCAAATCCTTTACTTTTGCACCACTTAAATCAAAAAATACTATGGCGAAGAAAAAACAAAAGGAAAAGACCGAAGAACAAATGATGGCCGTTGAGGGAGCCCTCAGCAAAACAGAACAGTTCATTGAAAACAACCGTAATATGCTTTCGGCTATCGTTGCTGTCATCATCCTGCTCGTTCTGGGTTATTTTGCCTATCACCGCTACTACCTTGCTCCTAAAGAGAAAGAAGCTACTTCTCAGGTTTTTGTTGCCGAACGTTACTTTGAGCAGGACTCGCTGCAGCTTGCCCTTAATGGCGACGGCCAATACCCCGGCTTTGTGGAGATTGCCGATGAGTATGGCATGACCAAAACCGGTAACCTGGCGCACTATTACGCCGGCGTTAGCTACCTGAAACTGGGAGAGTATGAAAAAGCTATTGATTACCTGGGTGATTTCAAGGGCGATGGAAATATTGTGGAAGTGTGGGCGATAGGTAAAACAGGCGATGCCTACATGGAGCTGGGAGATATGCAGAAAGCTCTCGATTATTATCTGAAAGCTGCTAATGAGATTAAGAACGATTTTTCTTCTCCGCACTTTTTAATGAAAGCAGGGCAAACTCATGAGCTCCTCGGAAACAAAAAAGAAGCCCTGGATATCTATAAACGTATTCAGCAGGAATATCCCAAAAGCAAGGAATCGCAGAATATAGAACGCTATATCGCCCGCGTTGAGGGGTAAGCTGCTAAAAAGCTAAGAAACAAAAGATACCTGATTTGCCTGGCATGTCAGGTATCTTTTTTACTTTAACCAAAAAGAAAAGACAATGCGCATCGTTTTTTATGGAACACCACACTTTGCCGTTGCCACACTCAGGGCCATACACCACGAAGGGTATGACATTGCGGGCGTGGTTACGGCGCCCGACAAGCCCGCCGGCAGAGGCCGTAAAATAAAAACATCGCCGGTGAAGGACTACGCCGTGGAACATGGCCTGCCGGTATGGCAGCCAGCTAACCTGAAATCGGAGCGCTTTATCCACACGCTCAGAAAATTAAATCCTGAGGTGCAGGTAGTGGTAGCTTTCAGGATGCTTCCGGAAGTGGTCTGGGCCATGCCTCCCCGGGGCACCTTCAACATCCATGCTTCGCTGCTGCCGCAATACCGCGGCGCGGCGCCCATCAACCACGCCATCATAAACGGCGAGAAAGAGACCGGCGTAACCAGCTTCTTCCTGCAAAAGGAGATAGATACGGGAAAAATTATTGCCCGGAAAAAGGTGCCCGTCAGTGAGGAGGATAATGCCGGAACACTGCATGACAGACTGATGACCAAGGGAGCCCACCTGGCAGTGGAAACCCTGAAACAAATTGAAGCAGGAACAGTGCATCAAATCCCGCAGGAAACACTGATCGATGAAAATACCCCTTTAAAAAAGGCGCCCAAAATATTCAAAAATGATTGCCGAATAGAATGGGATCAACCTGTGAAGCGAATTTATGACTTTATCCGCGGCTTATCCCCGGCACCCGCATCTTTTACATACGTATCTGATAATAAGGGCGTTGAAAAGATGATGAAAATATTTAAAGCCTCCATAAGATATAAAAATAATACATATGAGACTAAGTCTCTTTTGACCGATGGAAACAGCTACCTGCATGTGGTTTGTCCTGACGGGTGCATCGCTATTGAGGAGTTGCAAATGGAAGGAAAAAAAAGGATGGATGTGGGATCATTTTTAAAGGGGGTTCCGGTGGATGAAAAATGGGTAATGAAATAGTGTTTTATGTCAATATTTTAGGGTAAACCACCATTCATAACCCCGATTTATCAACAAATCTTCAGATTTATCAACAAAACGAGTAATTTTTTCGTAAAAAACTTGTTTTTGCCATTTCATCATATATATTTGCAAAAGGTGTTAACCTAAATTTCTAACTAAAATGTAATAGCTATGAACAAAGCAGAACTTATCGAAGCAATTGCTTCAAAAGCAGACTTAACAAAAGCCGATGCAAAAAAGGCTTTAGATGCATTCATTGACACTACCTCCACCTCTTTGAAGAAGGGTGATCGCGTAGCATTAGTAGGATTCGGCTCTTTCTCTGTAGCTAAAAGAGCGGCAAGAACAGGTAGAAACCCAAAAACCGGCCAAGAGATGCAAATTCCGGCCAAAAAAGTGGTTAAATTCAAGCCTGGTGCTGAATTATCTAAGAAAGTTGACTAATCTGCGCAGCTAAAAAGTGTTTGTCTATACACTAAGCGTGTTTTGTCCAGAATATTCAAGATCAAAGCCTGCCCCGCATTTTACCGGGGGCGTGCTAAAATTTTAAACCACAGTATCCGCCAGCCGGCGGATTAGAGGATTTAAAATTTGAGCGACAACGCAGAGATTGAACATTATGGACAAACACTAAAAAAATGAAAGCTCACTTTAACCGGTGAGCTTTTTTTTTAGCACAAAGCGCCACGGATTCAGCCTGTCCTCCCCGGCATAATCGATACCTATTCGCGGAGCCGTTTCTATGGCCTCCGGGTCTATGCTTCTGCCCTGCTCTACCCAAATCCTGAAATCATCGTGGCTTGTGCCCAGCACTTTGCCCGTATGCGTGTAGTGCACTCCCAACGCCTGCGACACTTTCCCCGGGCCATTGGTGAGATTCCTGTTTACCGATTGCGCTCCTCTGCGCTGCAACATTGCCGCAATATTCTCCTCCGGTATGATGCCTCTGATAAGCACAGCATCAGGCTCCCCTTGTTTATTGGTTACGATGTTTAATAACGAATGGATCCCGTAGCACAAATAAACATAGATACATCCTCCCGGCCGGAACATCACCTCCGTGCGTTGTGTAAGCCTGCCGTTCCAGGCATGCGAAGCCTTATCAGAGCGGCCGGCATAGGCCTCCGTCTCACTGATAATCCCGGATGTCAGCACACCACCCCTTTCCGTTATCAGGCGCTTCCCCAGCAAGCGGCGCGCCACATCGGTTACCGCTCCCTGCTCAAAAAACATTTTCTCAATTATTTCCTTTCCAGCTATATTTCTCTCCATCTTTCAAAATTTTATCGCTGTCTATTAAAAACCTGAGCACCGGCGCCAGCTGCTTTCTTTCCTTTTCGGTGAGGTAGGCGCTCAAATCCTCTTCGCTGTGGGGCGCGTTGTTTAACACGGGTCTTATTTTACTGATAATATCATCGAAAGCCGAGCGGCTAAGCTCCAGTTTATTGCGGCGCACACACACATCGCACTTGCCGCAGCGCATGGTGTCTTTCTCCCCGAAATATGACAACAACTGCTGGCTGCGGCATTTCGAGGAGGTGTTAATATATGCCAGCATAGCCTCCAGCCTAATCAAAGCCTGCTCATAGCGGTGGCGGTAGTTTTCGGGGGTAATCAACAGGTCGCTTGCTTCCGCTCGCGGGCGTGTGTACGTTATCTGGGGCTTGTCGGAAGAAGGGATATACCTGATTATCTCCCGCTTCTGCAAAAAATGAAGCGCCTCCGTTATCTTTTCAGGCGTTGTATCTAACCGCCGTGCTATCAGTTTTTCATCAATGAACGTAAACTGCGTAAACAGTCCGCTGTAAGAGCGCAGCAACACTTTTACGAGCGGTTCATAAGATTCGTTTTCCAGCTGAAAGCGGTAGAGGGGCTCCTTACCCACAGCCATAAATACTTTCGAAGCCCCTTTAAACCCATCATTCAGCAACAGATACCCATCTTTTTCCAGGAAGCGCAGGGCGTGATACACCTCCACAGCCCTCAGGTCGTAGCGACGGGCAAAGTCTTTAATATCGATGTTTAACGGGTGGCTGCTTATGCTGCCCACGGCCAGCTGAAAGTAGTTCCCCAGCGCATCGTATACCCGCTTAATAAAATCTATACCGGGATAGCTCTTTTCTATATTTTCCCGCGCCATTTCCATATCGTGCTTGTCGCAAATAAGGGCAGCATAAGCCTGCTTACCATCGCGGCCGGCCCTTCCGGCTTCCTGAAAATAGGACTCGATGGCATCGGGAATATCCAGGTGTATCACAAAACGCACATCGGGTTTGTCTATCCCCATACCAAAGGCATTGGTCGACACCATCACCTTGGTTTTATCTTCCATCCATGCTTTCTGCTTTCTGCTGCGCTCGCTCATGCTAAGCCCGGCGTGGTAAAAATCAGCTGTGGTCATCCGCGACAGCATCTGTGCATATTCCACGGTCTTCTTTCTGCTGCGCACATATACCACCCCTGTTCCGCCCACATTTTTGATGATGCGGCCTATTCTGCGTAGCTTATCCTGCTCGTGCAGCACCACATAGGTCAGGTTATCGCGGGCAAAAGACTTCTGAAATACTTTTCCGTTTTTAAAGGAGAGCTGCTTCTGGATATCCTCCACAACGCCGGGCGTTGCCGTAGCGGTCAGTGCCATCACAGGCACCCTGGGAATATAGTCACGTATTTCTGCTATCTCGCGATAGGGAGGCCTGAAGTCATAACCCCATTGAGAGATACAGTGGGCTTCATCCACAGCTATCAGGTTGATATCAAGATAAGGAAGGTTATCGCGAAAGCTCTCTGTCTTAAGGCGCTCCGGCGACACATACAGCAGCTTGGTGCCTCCGTATATGGCATTGGAGTATATCATATGCATCTCCTCGCGGTGCAGCCCTGCATAGATAGCATCGGCTTTGATATTACGCTGCCGCAGGGCGAAGACCTGGTCGCGCATCAGGGCAATCAACGGGGAAACAACCAGGGTGAGGCCCTCCTGAACCAGTGCCGGCACCTGGTAGCACAGTGACTTTCCGCCACCGGTAGGGAACAATGCCAGGGTATCGTGTCCTGACAATACCGATTCGATAACCTCCTCCTGCAAAGGACGAAAGTTATAAAAACCCCAATATTTTGTTAAAACTTCTCTGCTTTTCATTTTTCTGTACTGAAGCCAGTGCTGCTTATCAACGAAGTTACAAAAAACTCTGGCACTATTTCTCCCGTTCGTTGTATTTTTGTTCCGATGAAAGAAGAAACCGAGGAGCATAATAATGAGTTACCTGACCGCATATACCTTATCGGCTTTATGGGTAGCGGAAAGACCACTGCCGGGAAGCGGCTTGCAAAAATGCTGGGATACCGCTTTGTGGATCTGGATAAGATGATAGAACACCATTATAAGTCCTCTATCCCGCTTTTATTCGAGCAGTATGATGAAGCAGCTTTCCGCCTCCTTGAAAAAGAGATGCTCCAAAAAACCAGTGCCTTCTCTGCAACCATCATAGCTACCGGTGGCGGCACTCCTGTCTTTTATGACAATATGGCTTTTTTGAAGCAAAGCGGGCTGACCATCTACCTGCAACTGCCTGCCGCAGCGCTGGCAGAAAGGCTGCTGCACGCCAGGAGAAAGCGGCCGCTGTTACAAACGGTGACGCGCGAAGAGCTGGTTCCCTACATTGAAAGCAAACTGCAAGAGCGTGAAGACTATTATCAGCAAGCAGACCTGATTATGAGAGGCGTCAGCCTGAAAATTGGTGAAATGGCCAGGGCTGTCTGTGATTACTCCCGGCGCTGAAGCAGGATAATATTCTCCACATGGTGGGTTTGCGGAAACATATCCACAGGCTGAATTGCTTTTACTTCGTAACTCTCCTGCATCACCGCCACATCGCGCGCCTGCGTGGCAGGATTACAGCTGACATAAACAATTTTTCCGGGTTGCAACATCAAAATTCTTTGCACCACATCAGGATGCATACCGGCACGGGGAGGATCCGTAACAATAACATCGGGGTGGCCATGTGCTGCGATGAAAGCGTCGTCAAACACTTTCATCATATCTCCTGCCCTGAACGCTACATTACTGATATTGTTATGGCGGGCATTCTCCACTGCATCATTTACAGCCTCCTGCACATATTCTATCCCCACCACTTTGGCGGCCTGGCGCGCCAGAAACAAGGCTATGGTGCCTGCCCCTGTATACAGGTCATACACCACCTCATCGCCCTGCAAGGCGGCAAAAGTTCTCACTGCATCATACAGCCTGAGCGCCTGAGCAGCGTTCGTTTGGTAGAAAGACATGGCGCCCACCTTAAAAGAGAGATCCTCCATCTTCTCAGTCATATAGCTTTTTCCGCGGTAATGGGTAGCTGAAAGGTCCGAAAGACTATCATTCACTTTCAGGTTGATAGTATAAAACAGTGAGGTAATCTGTGGCACTTTCTCCTGCAGATGATCCAGCAGTGCTTTAGCTTGTTGTGGATTGTCTTCGCCTATTACAAGGTTTACCATCCAATCGCCGGAGGTGGATTTGCGAACCACCAGGTTGCGCAGGTATCCTTTTTTGCTGCGCAGGTCGTAGAAAACGTATCCGTTTTCTACGGCAAACTTTTTCGCCTCCAGGCGAATTGTGTTGGAGGGCTCCTCCATCAGGTAGCAGTGACGGATATCTTCTATCTTATCAAAAAAACCAGGCATGTGAAATCCGAGCCCTTTGTGCTCAGGAGCTCCCTCTTCCAGCATCGGTTCACCGCTGTGTATCCAGCGCTTATGCGAAAATGTGAACTCCAGTTTATTGCGATAATAAACAGGCTTCTCCGAAGCAAGAATGGGCAGCATATCACCTGTGTCTATGCTCCCGATCCGTTGCAGGTTATCCCTTACCTGCTTCTCTTTATAGAAGAGCTGGTCTTCATAGCTCATGTGCTGCCACTTACACCCTCCGCAGGCTCCGAAATGAGCACAAAAGGGCTCCTGGTGGCGCGGCGATTTTTTATGGAAATGCACCACTTTTCCCTCCATGTAGCGGCGGCGCTTTTTGGTCACTTGTATGTCTACCACATCGCCGGGCATAGCATAGGGCACAAAAACCACCCGCTCGCCTGTCCTGGCCACGGCTTTCCCTTCAGCACCGGCATCTGTTATCTCTATTTCTGTCAGTAACGGTTTGTTTTTTCTCATAATTTACTTCTTCTTCATCCTGCGTTGAAAATGCAGCGAGGTGCCGGCTTGGCCGTAGCCTATCTCGTCGCCGGTCATAGCAATACGCGCTTCCAGGCAGCTGCGGCACTCATCGGCCTCTTCATCCTGGCATGGTTTATCCTCATAGAGCAGGTATCCCTCCCTGTATTTTACAGGTGTCAGGTTGGGCATAATGACATTAGCGCCCACCTTTATGGCTTTTTCACGCCCCAGCGGATCCAGGGTCTGCATCGCGGTAGTGGCGGCAATGTTGATATCTTTCATCATTATCCGCAGCAGCGCCACCATTTTCAGCGAAAGGTCGAAACGCTCTTCCTTAGGCATAAGCGCGTGGCGATATTGATATAACGGCGTATCCTTATGTTCTATATACGGGCCCATCCCTACCATATCAATATCGTTACGCATCATAAACAACAAATCATCGGCCAAATCTGACACCGTTTGAAAAGGCAGTCCTATCATGACTCCCGTTCCTGTCTGGTATCCCAGCGTTTTCAGCCGTTGCAGTGCCTCAAGGCGACGGTAGTAGTTATGGAGGACATCATCAGGGTGCAGCTTCTGATACAGTTCCGGGTTGCTGGCTTCTATCCTGATAAGATAACGGTTAGCGCCGGCTTGCTGCCACTTTTGGTAGACTGCCTCCTGCTGCTCTCCCATGCTCAGGGTAATACCAAGCTCGCCATGGCTGTTGAGTTCCCCGATGCGGTATAAAAGATCGGTGACCATATCGGTGAATCTCTTATCGGTACGCTCTCCCGATTGCAGTACCACCGAAGCGTAGTTGTTGTCGATAGCATATTTCACCTGCTCCAACACCTCCTGCTGCGACATAAAATAGCGCTCTACCTTGCCATTGGCGCGGCGGATACCACAATAGTAGCAGTTTTTGGAGCAGATATTGGAAAACTCCAGCAGTCCGCGGAAGTATGTCTTCAGGCCTACCTCGCTCTCTTTTACACGGTGCGCATAATCAAACAGCATATTTCGCTCGCTGCCCATAGTCTCCAGCAGATATATCAGAGCATCCCTGTCAAAGACACCCTGGTTAAGAATTTCTTCTGTACGCGTTGCCATAACCCTTTCTTTTCGCGGCAAAGATACTTTTTATCAGCGAAATAAATACCGCATGGCTATCTCATTTTTCTATAAAGACTCTTTGGCAGTTAATGGTGTTCATTTCTTTTGTACTTTTATCATGCTATTTCTTTATTTCTTCCTTAAAGGTTTATAATTTTGTTACATAAATTAATGCAGAAGCTTGAATATAAATTCATCTCATTATGATTAAGATTTTACCTATCGCAAAAGTCAGGGAAGGTGACCACTACACTATAGGAAATGAACCTATAGCCTCTATCAACCTGATGGAACGTGCTGCCAGACGCATGGCCAGCTGGATTAACCGCAATATAAGAACTGCCCGTAAGATCAACATCGTTTGCGGCCCGGGAAATAACGGTGGTGATGGCATGGCTTTGGCCCGCACCCTTACCGATAAAGATTATGAGACAGCGGTCTTCCTCTATAACCCCGAAGATAAGCTCTCGCAAGATAATAAAACCAACCTCGAAAGGCTGCAGCGGATGCAGGAAATCACCCTGAACATTATTAAAACAGAGAAGGACCTGCCCGATTTCAGCACTGATGACGTGGTGGTGGATGCTTTGTTCGGGTCAGGACTGACGCGTGGGATAAAAGGTGTGGCCGCTAAGCTTGTCCACCATATTAATAGCAGCGAATGCCTCGTAATATCGGTAGATACACCCTCAGGCCTTTACTCCGACAAGCCAAGCCATTCGAAAAATAATGCTATTATAAAAGCTGACTACACCCTCACGTTTCAATTTCCCAAGTTAGGGTTTATGTTTGCTGAAAACGCTCCTTATATGGGCCAGTGGGAAGTGCTGGACATCAAAATCCATAATGATTATGTGAACGCTGTAGAAACCAGGGATTTTTACCTGCAGCAGGATGATGTGCGCAATAGCATCAAAAGCCGGCAAAAATTCTCCCATAAGGGCCACTTCGGTCATGCGCTGCTGATATCAGGAAGCTACGGAAAGATGGGTGCCGCGGTGTTAGCCTCGCAGGCATGCCTCAGAACAGGGGCGGGACTACTCACCAGCCACATCCCCACCCTGGGGTATAACATCCTGCAAACCGCAGTTCCTGAGGCGATGACATCCTTAGATGCTTCAGATACGGTATTTACAGGCATTAAAGACATTCAGCACTACCAGGCCATCGGCACAGGGCCTGGCATCGGCACATCCTCACAGACCCAGCAGGCGCTGAAACTGCTCATACAAAACAGTTCCATACCTATACTTTTCGATGCCGATGCTATCAATATCCTGGCTGAAAATAAAACATGGATTTCTTTTGTGCCTAAGAATTCCATATTTACGCCGCATCCTAAAGAATTTGAGCGCCTGGCCGGAAAAGCCTCCAGCAACTTTGAAACGCTGGAAAAACAGCGGGAGTTCTCGATAAAATATGGTGTATACGTGGTGCTGAAAGGCGCCCACACGGCAATCAGTTGCCCCGACGGCAATGTCTTTTTCAACAGCACCGGTAATCCGGGCATGGCAACGGCAGGAGCAGGTGATGTGCTTACAGGGATTATCCTGGGGCTGCTCTCACAAAACTATGATTCGCGCAATGCCTGCATCATCGGTGTTTATCTGCACGGCCTTGCCGGCGATATTGCAGCAGATGACCAGGGCTGGGAGAGCCTTATAGCACGTGATATCATAAGATACATAGGGAAAGCCTATAACCAGCTGAAATAAAAGAATCACCAGCTTTTAAAACTCACTCAGATTTGTTGTGATGGTGATATAGTTGGGCGATCCCACCAGGTGATAAGCGGCGCGCGAGTAACTAAAGTGAAACTTAGAGACCCGGAAACCCAGGCCCCATGAGAGCCCTACTGTGCCCAGTTTGCTGTCTACCTTCATCTCCTGACGCACGCGATAGTTATATCCGAAGCGCAGGCTAAAATTGTTGGTAGGCATAAACTCTCCGCCAATAACAACATGCCGCATCAGTTTATCGCCAATCCCTTTATCATCGCCCTGCGTTTCGCCGGTAAAAGGATCCGGCAAATTGTCGGTAGCGTTTGGGTTGGTATAAGTCAGGTCGAATTTTTGCAGGTTGGTTAGTATGATACTGTATCTGAATGGCACATGCTGAAGCTTTTTAGAGAGCCCCAGCTGAATATCGAAAGGGAGCGGTTCATTCTGACCGGGTTCATAGCTTTTAATCTGTCGCCCGATATTTCTAAATATCAAAGATGCTGTAAGCTCCTTTTCCGGGTTGTGATAGGAGGCCGCCAAATCCACCGCCAGGCCATAAGAGCTGTAAGTGTGCAGTACTGAAGTGATCATCTTAAAGTTCGCCCCGATGTAGAACAGGGAGTCGAGCGGCCGTGCCCATCCTAAGGTGATGGCACTCTCCTGCCCGCTAAAATAGCCTAACGTGTCGCCTTCAAAGGCCGATGTCTCCATGGTCTGCCCATAATCAATATACTGCACTGATGCGGCAAAGCTGCCAAGCTCCTCATAGGTGCGCGAATAGCTTACAAAGCCATAGGAGATGTCCGAATAATAGTCTACAAAGCTAATTGCCAAATCATTATCCATACGCTCATCGATAATGGACGGGTTCGCCACACTCAGGGTGATGTCTCCGTCTTTAATGGGAGAAAAATTGTTGCCCATAGCAGCAATGCGGGCTGAATTGCTAAGCCTTAAAAAATTATAGGCGCTGGTGCCTCCCAGCTGGGCTAAAGCACTAAACGAAAAGAAAACAATAGCGAACGTATATAATATCTTCTTCACAAGTACGGATTTAATTTCGGTAAAAGTATAAAATCACTCATCTTCCGACAAAACAAACGCCATAAAAAAGAAAATATTTCACCTGAGAGGATTTCACTTTAAAATATCTTAGCAGGAGTATTATTCTCATAATCACAGAAAAGAATCATTCCGCAAAAAAATCCCGGACCACTCTCCCGCAAAGGAAAGCCGCCCGGGAAGTGACTTTTGTTTTCTTATTTATTCAACTTCCTGATAAGGTTCAGGGCGCTGCCTTCCCTAAACCACTGTATCTGGAATTCGTTGTAGGAGTGGTTAACGGGAAACGATTCCTGCGTTCCATCAGCATGGTTCAGCACCACGGTAAGTTGTTTGCCGGGAGCAAACTCTTTGAGGCCCATCACATCTATCCGGTCATCCTCCTGTATTTTGTCGAAGTCCGCCGGATTATCGAAAGTAACGGCAAGCATGCCCTGCTTTTTCAGGTTGGTTTCATGGATCCGTGCAAACGACTTCACCAGCACCACCCTGACGCCCAGGTTGCGGGGTTCCATAGCTGCATGTTCCCTTGATGACCCTTCGCCATAGTTTTCGTCTCCCACTACTATCGATCCAACGCTGTGTTTATTGTAACTGCGTGCAGCATCCGGCACTTTATCATACTCTCCGGTCAGCTGGTTTTTCACCATATTCGACTCATCGTTGAAGGCATTTACAGCGCCTATCAACAAATTATCGGAGATGTTGTCGAGATGACCGCGATATCTCAGCCAGGGACCTGCCATCGAAATATGGTCGGTAGTGCATTTTCCTTTGGCTTTGATAAGCAGATGCAATCCCTTAAAATCCTGGCCATCCCATGGATCAAAAGGTTCGAGGAGCTGCAGGCGATCCGATTTTGGATCGACATCGATGGTTACCTCACTACTGCTTTTTGCCGGAGGCACATACCCTTTGTCACCTGTAGCAAAGCCCTCATCGGGCTTCTCCAGTCCACTGGGCTCCTTAAACCTAAACTTCTCCCCTTTGTCGTTTTCCAGCATATCGGTAAGCGGGTTAAAGGTCAAATCGCCGGCAATCGCCAGGGCGGTGACAAGTTCCGGTGATGCCACAAAAGCATGGGTGTTTGGGTTGCCGTCGTTTCTTTTAGAGAAATTCCTGTTAAAGGAGGTGATAATAGAGTTTGCCTTATCAGGATTGTCGTTATGGCGCTTCCATTGTCCTATGCAAGGACCACAGGCATTGGCCAGCACAGTGCCTCCTATATCCTCAAATATTTTGAGGATGCCATCACGCTCGGTGGTGCGTCTGATCTGCTCCGAGCCTGGCGTAACAGTGTATTCCGACTTCGCTTTCAGCTTGTTTTCTGCTGCCTGCCGTGCTATGCTTGCCGCACGCGTGAGGTCTTCATACGATGAGTTAGTGCAGCTTCCTATCAGTCCTACCTCCAGTTTTTTCGGGTAACCCTTCTCCTCTACTATCTTAACAAACTCCGAAATGGGATGAGCGGCATCGGGAGTATAGGGCCCATTCACATAGGGTTCGAGCTCCGAGAGGTTAATTTCTATTACCTGGTCAAAATAATTTCCAGGGTTATCATACACCTCTTTATCGGGGCGCAGGTAAGGCATAATTTTATCGGCTTCATCCGCCACCGCTTCACGCGAAGTGTCGCGCAAATAATTACTCATACGGTTATCATAACCAAATACAGAGGTGGTGGCCCCTATTTCGGCGCCCATATTACAAATCGTTCCTTTACCTGTAGCCGAGAGGCTGTCGGCGCCTTCGCCGAAATACTCCACAATGGAGCCTGTTCCGCCTTTTACGGTGAGCAACCCTGCCACTTTGAGGATTACGTCTTTAGCGGCGGACCATCCGCTGAGTCTTCCGGTCAATTTAACCCCTATCAGCCTGGGCATTTTCAGCTCCCACGGCATGCCGGCCATCACATCTACAGCGTCGGCACCGCCCACACCTATAGCTACCATCCCCAGCCCTCCGGCATTGGGAGTATGCGAGTCGGTTCCTATCATCATACCCCCCGGAAAAGCATAGTTCTCCAGCACCACCTGGTGGATGATGCCGGCTCCGGGCTTCCAAAAGCCTATTCCGTATTTTCCGGAGACTTTCTGCAGGAAGTCAAACACCTCGTTGTTAGACTTCATGGCCTGCGAAAGGTCGGGGCCAGCGCCAACCTCGGCCTGTATCAGGTGGTCGCAATGCACTGTGGTGGGAACGGCGGTTTTTTCCCTGCCGGCATTCATAAACTGAAGCAGGGCCATCTGGGCCGTAGCATCCTGCATAGCTACGCGATCGGGAGCAAAATTGACGTAGTCTTTTCCACGCTCATAGATGCGCTTTTTCTTATCATAATCATAAAGATGGCCATAAAGTATTTTCTCGCTTAAGGTCATCGGGCGGCCCAATAATTCCTTCATCTCATCAACACGCCGGGGTAATTGCTTGTAAACTTCTTTAATTAAATCCAGATCGAATAACATTGTTTTCAGTTTTTATTGGTAAATCGTTATAAATATCTACAAATTTAAATATTTATTTCAAATCTTTAGCAAGAACTAAACAAGGGAAAGTTTACCCTGTTCAATTCCGCGAAAGGTGAATAAGGGAGAGAAGTATTTTTCGATGAACTATGACGCTGACGACATCAAAAAACAAAAATTTAGTAAATGATTGCTTGCATATTTTTTGTTGATTTGATAAGAAAACAGGATATGCCCTGGAATTGCTTTCTTCCGGAAGTAATACCGATTATCAATTAAAATGAGCCTTTATACCGCATGCGCTGTCACTTCATTGAATAAAAAAAACCTGGATGAGAACAAAGAACTCTCCGTAATAGCTCCCACACTGCATGATGACAAAAAAGGCTGATGATTCTGTGCTATGGCAGTTCTCAGACCGGATGTCAATGGATCGCCGGCTTCCGGCCGAATCATATTAAGTTTTCTTACAGGAGGACAGGAAATAATGATAAAACGCAGCTCGCCTTTATTCCAAAAAGCTTTCGGGATGAATGGCGAAGCAAATTTCCCACGTAGCTTTTGTTGCAATTTCAGGAGACGCCGGTTTAGGTTGGCGTGCTCCTTGAAAGCCCAATCTAAAAGCCAGGAATCAGGGGCTTCGCCTAACCGGCTGGAAGCCGGTGTTCCATGGTATTATTTTTCCGCAAAATCGCCGTAGGATATAAAAACACTGAAATACAATACATAAAATAATGTTGTCATTGGTAGCGGAAATGCCGGAGTGGGTGAGGATATGGTTACTTTCTGTGCAAAATCCGGCAAATACCAGTCTTCAGCAGCAAAGTAATCGTAAAATCAAACAACTTACGGAACCATTCGTTCTTATCCGGTTGTCTGGCGATTTTATATAACTGCTATGAACTGGCAGGATTTTTGCTGCGAAGGCTTCAAAGAAAAAAGCAGGGATATCTGTTTCGACCTAAGTTGAGCGGTTTGAACAACCTGTCCCGACTTATTTTCCGGGAAAGTGAAAAAGCGCTTTACTTAGGTTTAACCCCGATATAGAAATTGTTGTATTTCACCGAATGGGTAGCCTGTCCCGCAGAATTGCGGGAAGGTGAAATGCTTACAATTTCTTTATCGTGAGCGAGAATCGCTCAATTTGGGTTCGAAATACACAATAAACAAAAACAAAAATCATTCATTAACTTTGCATCGTGATAAACCGTTTAGTTTGAAAAAGAGAATTTTTGCCATATTGCTGACAGGGGCGCTTGTTTTGCCGGTGTTTTCCACTTTTCTGTGGTTAAAGCATCAGAAAAGTCTTATCAAAAAAGAGGTAAAACATAAAATAATAGCAGGGATTGACAAAGATGAACTGGTGTTACTTAAGTTCTCGCAAAAGGCTATATACACTGAATTGCGCTGGGAGCATGAGGCTGAATTTAAGTATAAAGGCGAGATGTATGATATTGTGGAAAAAGAGATAAGCGGTGACACAACGTATTACTGGTGCTGGTGGGATCATGAGGAGACCAGACTCAATAAGCAGCTGGCATCCCTGCTCGATAATATCCTGGGCAGCGACAAGCAAAGCCACGAAAAACAGCGGCAGCTTTTTACTTTTCTGAAATCGCTCTATATTATGGAGCTGCCTCAATGGAACTGCCACCCGCCGGTCAGGGAAAAAAAACAGATGGCATACCACAAAGCAATGTACTCTTCTTACTTTGCCCCACCCCCCACTCCCCCTCCCGTTAGCTAAATAAACTTTTTATCAATCAGGGGTAACCGGTTGAAAAAGCTTTAATTAGTGTCCGTTTATAATAATGTATGATTTCTGCCCCGAAGGGTCGGGGTATACTGTTATGCTTGTTTTGAAAACTGTCATCCGCTTAAGGCGGACTCCTTGATTTTCAAAAATGCGCAAGCCCCCGATAAAATGCGGGACAAGCTTTGAACCCGAGTATTATATTATAGAGCAGACACTAAATTTTGAAGCACTTGGTTGCAACCTGTTTCGATACCCTAAAAGTTCATTTAAGTTATCCGGCAAAAAAAACCTGCTGTTAATAGCGTATGACTACACCATTTCATTTAGGCTGCTAATGGGGTGTTGCGTCTTTTCACCGTCGCAGAAAATTGCTGGTCAATAACTTAAAAAATAATAATGTTTCGTTTAAACTATTATGCATAATGCAACAGGCAATGCCTGAAATAATCTTAAAAATCCCGGTAAGAATCGGGAAACATGATTATAAAATGTGCGCTGATTCTCAGCAAACTAATTAATTTAAAACCTATGAAAAAATATTTATTATTATTGATATTTGCCGGAATAGCAATTATTTCATATTCCCAGCAATTATTTCTAACAGATAAGGAGACAGGAGAGCCACTGCAAAATGCCACAATCCTCAGTCGCTCTCCCGAGGCCTTTGCCACCACCGGCGAGGATGGCTATGCCGATATCCGCTCCTTTGAAGATTCAGAGGATATCATCATCAGGATGTTAGGCTACAGAACCCATAACACCGGTTGGAACGAATTAAAAAGAGCTTCGTTTCAGGTGAGACTGGAGCCCAAAGCACTGACCATCGATGAGGTAGTGGTTTCTGCCACCCGGTGGCGCCAGGGCTCCAGCGACATCCCCTCGAAGGTGGTAAATATCAGTCCGGATGAGATAGCGCTGCAAAATCCGCAGAGTGCTGCCGATCTGCTGGATGTTTCGGGGAAGGTTTTTATCCAGAAAAGCCAACAGGGAGGTGGAAGCCCAATGATAAGAGGTTTTGCCACCAACAGATTGCTTTATACCATAGATGGGGTGCGGATGAATACCGCCATTTTCCGGGGAGGGAATATTCAGAATGTAATATCGCTGGATCCTTTTGCAACGGAGAGCACAGAAATATTGTTCGGCCCCGGCGCCGTAGTTTATGGCAGTGATGCTATTGGAGGGGTGATGAGCTTCAGCACGCTTACGCCGCGCCTGTCAAACAATGATAAGCCCTTGGTTACAGGTAATGCCGTTACACGATACTCTTCTGCCAACAATGAAAAGACCGGGCATTTCGATGTTAATGTGGGATGGAAAAAATGGGCTATGGTCACCAGCTTTAGCTCCAACGATTATGGTGACCTGAAGATGGGATCCCATGGCCCGGATGCCTACCTGAAGCCCTATTACGTAGAGCGTATCGATAGCACAGATGTTGCCGTCAAAAATAAAAATCCTGAATTGCAGCGCCCCTCAGGTTATTCGCAGCACAACCTGATGCAAAAGGTCCGCTTCATGCCCACGGAGAGCTGGGAGCTGGATTACGGGTTTCATTTTTCCGAAACATCTTCTTATGGACGTTTCGACCGCAGCATACGCACACGCAACAACCACCCGCGCTATGGTCAGTGGGACTACGGCCCGCAAAAATGGATGATGAATAATCTGAGCGCCACGCACCATGCGGCTAACTCCCTCTTTAATGAGCTTAACCTGCGGATAGCTCACCAATATTTCGAAGAGAGCAGGATCGACCGTGATTTTGGTGATGTGATGCAACGTAACCGCATTGAGAAGGTGGATGCTTATTCCGTCAACCTCAATTTTTCTAAAAACTACAGCGGGAAAAGCCACCTCTATTATGGCGCCGAATGGGTATTAAACGATGTTTATTCCACCGCTTTTAACCGCCATATCGAGTCCGAAAACACAACAGCCATAGGAACACGCTATCCACAGTCCTCCTGGGCTTCCTATGCCATTTATCTGAACGGACAGTATGAGCTGTCAGAAAAAATGTTGTTACATGGCGGTATGCGGTATAACCAGTTTACCATAGATGCCGATTTCGATACTGCTTTTTATGACTTACCTCATACCGAAGCCCGGATTAACAACGGAGCACTCACCGGCAACCTTGGCATAACCTATCGCCCGGTAGCCGAGTGGGTAGTGAAGGCTAACCTCTCTACGGGGTTCCGGTCGCCTAATATTGATGATATGGGGAAAATATTTGACTCGGAGCCGGGAGCGGTGGTTGTCCCCAATACCTCGCTGGATGCAGAATATGCTTATAATGCCGACATAGGTCTGGCCCGCGTTTTCGGGGATGTGCTGAAAGTGGACCTCACCGCCTTTTATACCTCCCTGCAGGATGCCATGGTTCGCCGGGATTTCAGCCTGAATGGCCGCGACAGTATCCTCTACGACGGCGTGATGAGTCGTGTGCAGGCCATACAAAATGCAGCTACCGCCAGTGTTTATGGCCTGCAGGCCGGTTTTGAGGCTAAGCTGCCCTCGGGATTCAGCATAAGCTCAGACTTTAATTATCAGCATGGAGAAGAAGAGCTGGATGATGGAACAGTCAGTCCCTCGCGGCATGCTGCACCATGGTTTGGCGTTACAAGAGTTTCCTATCGCACCAGTAAGCTGCATATGGAGCTCTACTCCCAATACAGCGGCGAGGTGGCCTATAAGGATCTCGCGGTCAGCGAGCAGGGAAAACCGCACCTGTATGCTCCGGATGGGCAAGGAAATCACTACGCCCCCGGATGGTATACCCTCAACCTGAAAGGATCCTACAAGCTATCGGAATACCTGATGGTAAGCAGCGGGATAGAAAACATCACTGACCAGCGCTACAGGACCTACAGTTCAGGAATCACGGCACCCGGCAGAAATTTTATCCTATCGCTGAAAGCAAACTTCTAATCAGGGAAAAAATAAAGAAGAGGCCCGCAACAGATAATGAAATATCTTTTGCGGGTTTTTTCTGTTTACAATTCAGCGTTTTCCTTTAATGACCTTATGGATATGGAGAACCTGAGGGATTACCAGGGAATGCTCGTCATTCTCTACTGTAAAATCGGCAAAGGTGCGCAGCTTCTCTTCCGGATATTGATGCTCCATCCTTTTTCTGATTTCCGCTTCGTTAGCTCCGTCACGCCCGGCTACACGCTGCAAACGTTGCTGCTGCGGGGCAGTCACCAGCACTACCACATCCATCTGTTTATAAAGCCCGCTCTCTATCATAATTGCAGCCTCCAGAATAGTGCAGGGAACCTGCTCCCATTGTTGCCGCCACTCCTGATACCTTTGCCGTACGCGTGGGTGGATGATGTTGTTGATAATATTCAGCTTACGCTTATCGCCAAAAATTATCTCTGCCAGCTTTGCTTTATCAATATTACCTGCCTGGTCTAATACGCCATTCCCAAAAGCATCTATCACTTCTTGCAGTACCTCTTTCTCGCTATAGAGCTTTTTAGCTTCGTAATCGGCATAAAATACCGGTATTCCCAGCACGGTGAAAATGCGTGCCACGGTACTCTTTCCACTGCCAATATTTCCTGTTAAACCTACTTTCATTTGTTTAATATTAATAATATTGCTGAGATACAGCTCAGATTTTTAAACTTGCTTTCCCGGTTTTATGAGGATGTCTTATAATTATCCCAGACATTGTCTGTTTCATTTTATAAAATATGCCTGCATAGATTTTGGTAAGCCTTATGAACTACAATATTGTAAACAACGTTATTATCCACTCAAAAATCATCAACTATTTTACTTCAAAAAGATATACTCCACCTCCCCGGGCTTAACCTGGACGATTTTTATAAACGCAGGGGCACGTTGTATCTCTACCGGCAGGTAGCGGCTGTCGGCATTTCTGTATTTCACCACAGCCTGGAACATATCTTTTTCAATACGTTGATAATCATCAAGAGAAACCCAATACGTCACTGTCACTTCCTGTGGAAATGTCCTCAGGCTAAGCGTGTCGGCCAACTCCACCTTCAGGGGTAACTTGATCTGGGCTTCGGTATACCTCTCGGCATTAATGGTGACCGTAACACTGTCATGACTCACCTCCAGGTTTTTCCCGCGAGGAGGCTTCAACTTTACTCTCTTTTCAACGGGGCCGGATAATTTTCCCAACTTACGCAATTTTGTGGGAATATTGGTGATGGTGTCTATCTGCGAAACAACACCGGACACCACAACACTGTCGGGTTCGGAATACACCGGCTGCTTCAGCCATAGCTGACGGTCCATGGAGTATTCTAAGCGATGCCTTACAGGCACTTTCTTATATTTGAGATCTTCAAAGGCGAGAATAAGTGTATCAGGCTTAATATCAACGAGGTTGTCATAATAGTTTGTTTGCCGGGCAACCTGGGAAATATACCACGCCGTTGGCAGCTCGGCAAAATACTTATTACCGTTGGTTTCTTTTTTAAGATCGGCCTCCGAAATATCAATCTGCAGGGCATCAGTTTTTCTTTTTAGCTTAACCTTCATTAATTGCAGCCCCTGCCCCAGCACCTTCAGCGATATTTTTTCAGGAAGGTCCCCCACCAGCACTTTATCTCCGGGAACATTCACATAACTTACCGGATGGTTTACCGTAGCATGATAATCCTTGGAAAGTTTGATGGAGAGCCAGATAAAAAAAGATATCAGCAAACAGATCAAAAAAACATAAAGGTGATTCCGTGCTTCAGGATTCTTCAATTTAATCAAATACCCCTTCAGCAAACCAAAAACACCTCTATGTTTTATGATTTCTTTAGTTGCCAACCTTTATATGTAATTTATTTCTGTTGCAACTGCTGCTGATCCTGGCTGTCCATAGCTATTGCCGATTTCTCGATTTTCAGCTTGTTCTGGCCTTCCACCTCCAGGATAACATAGGTGTCTTTAACCTCAAGAATTTTTCCGTGGATGCCTCCTATGGTTACCACTTTTTGGCCTTTCTCCAGGGCTTCACGAAACTTGCGTTGATCTTTCGAACGCTTCATCTGTGGCCTGATAAAGAACAGGTAAAAAACTACGATTATCAGTATCAACGGCAGAAAGGATAATAATCCGCCTGCTTCACCACCTTCGGTGGGTTGCATTAAAAGAATACTCAGTACATTCATAACTATTTATTTTTTATGGTCTAATTACTTTTGCTTTCACGGTCAGTGTAGTTTCGGCAGGCTGCGCATTGGTCAGCACCGTAACTTTTTTATTCTGAAATCCCATTCTGTTATCACTATCAAAGGTCACTTCAAGAGCCCCCCCTTTCCCTGGTTTTATGGGCTCCTCAGGGTAATCCGTAACGGTACATCCGCACGAAGAGCTCACATTTGCAATAATCAGGTCTGTCTTTCCGGTGTTGTCAAATTTAAAATGATAAGAAACCACCTCTCCCTGAATTACCTGTCCGAAATCATGAGCGTGCTTTTCGAAGGTTACAGCAGTCCTTTTATCATCCTGCTTCCCGGAGGCTGAATTAGGATTGTTTACGATATCTGACGGAAGCTTTTTGTCGCCACTATTGTTACAACCCGAAAGCAAAAGCCCGGAAATCATCACTGCTACAACCAAATACCTTTTCCCCATCATGCTATCTATTTTTTACAAATCTACTAAAAGATCAATATCTTCAAACACTATTGTGTATCTCTGTTTATAAGAACCTGATACCCTTGAAGCATACTGAAGCCATATTTTTCATACAATTTCCTGGCCGCAATATTGGAGGCATGCACTTCCAGCTTAATCTGCATCTCTTTAAAGGCAGCAAAACGGAGGACTTCCTCCATCACCTTTTTCCCGATACCCCGGCCCTGCTCATGGGCTGCCACTCCCATATGATGAAGATAGAGCCGGCGTCCGTTATCCGTTACCCATGCTGTTGCCACTATCGCCCCCTGAATTTCTGCTATAAAGAGCTTGCCGCCCTTTTTTAGCGTGTTTTCAATAACCTCCTGGTTATCTCCCCGCTCAGGACGGCCCAGTTCCAGGCTACCCCATAATTGCGTAACCTCTTCATACTCTTCATAATCATCGGGCAAATATCCCCTGATATGTACCTTCCGCTTATTCATTAATAAGTCCGCGGCCTGATTTCTTTATTTTATCGCCTTCCATAAACTCCTTCCTGAGTTTATCGAGCAACCCATTCACAAAAATACTGCTTTTTGGGGTACTGAAAATCTTAGACAGTTCGATGTATTCATTGATAGTTACTTTAACCGGTATGGTCTCAAAACTCATAAACTCTGTGATGGCCATCCTCAGCACGATAATATCCAGGATAGCAATGCGGTCAAAATCCCATTTTTCCGTGCGTTCACGGATAAGCTTATCCAGCTCCTCCGTGTTCATGATAACACTGCGGAACAGTTTTTTTACAAACTCTTCATCCACATTCCTTCCGTTATCTTCTATGGCAGCACTGAACAACGCCGGCAGGTCCCTGAACTCATCATCCGTTTTACGCATGTAGCGAAACGTTTTCTCCAGAAGGATAAGTGAGGCATCGTAATCATTTACCCAGTTCACATTTAGATCCTCATAGTGAGAAATCAATAAATCATCATAAGGTAATACCGTGGTTATCACTTTCAGCAGAAACTGGCGGGCTTCCTCATAGCTTGTGGCCTCTGAGGCTATATAGTTTTTGTATGCCTCGCTCTCTTTAATCAACTTTAAAGAATTGCGGAATAAGTCTTTCTTATCGCCCCAGTTCACCTTGAGCTGTTTGCTGAGACGCTTAAACATGTTGTTGTTAGCAATCTGGTGGATAAGAGGATTATCTATAAACTTGGTATTAGGGTTAAGATCTTCTTCCGTGGGATAGTATTTTTTTTGGGCTTCCTCCTGTCGCTCCTCCTCAAAATCCCTCAGCTCGCACAAATAAGATAGCTGAAAAATATATAAATCGTAGATGGCGTGTATGTTATGCAAAAGTTTCTTTTCTGCTTTAGCATAATCGGCTTCCTGATTTCTTGAGAACGCATACAATTCCTGCAGCACTTTAATTCTAAGGTATCTCCTTGTTAGCATCTATCCAGAACTTAAATTTAAAACAGGTGCAAAAATAACACAAAAAAACCAAAGCAGCGATACTATTTCGTGGCTCTGTTAAAAAAACAGTTGCCAATTATTCTCTGAGGTAAGTGTATTTTCCTCAGGCTTCTCTTTGATATAAAAGATATTTATTTACTTTTGCTTGTAGTAACCACAATTAAAGTAGCGAAGAATATGGCTGAGAAAAACGATCATCAGAAAGACGGGTATTTCAGTAAAGTAGTGAGAGCAGGCAAGCGCACCTATTTTTTCGACGTAAAATCCACCAAAAAAGGAGAGCATTACCTCACCATCACCGAAAGTAAGCGCAGGTTCAACAACGAACAGGGAAAGTTTTTTTACGAAAAGTTTAAGATCTTTCTCTATAAAGAAGATTTTGAGAAATTTACTTCTGCCATGGAAGAAACCCTCAGGGTTATAGAATCGCACAACGAACAACTGCAAACGGAAGACTTTCGCCGGCAGGATGACAACGGAGGCTACTCAAATGAAGAAGGCGACAATCAGGAAGAGGCTGGAGAATATGACACCCAAAAACACACCAACCTCGATTTTGAAGATTTAGGCAGGGATGAGTCCGGCGCCGAGGACGAGAGCCGCTGATTAGCTGATTATAAGTTTCCTTTTAAAGGAAATACCATCGCATGTCCTGCCGTAAATTAGGAGCAAGGATATTTGTTGGTGCATTATGTATAAACCACCATAGTGGCCGTTTCGCAACCACTGTTTACAACACAGAATCATGATTAATCACAATCTGTTTTGTTAAATCAATATGGTACGGAATGGCAGTGGAATTAAGATTGATGAGACGGTTAATTGCTGTCAGAGGCTTGCGGCCGGACTGACAGGCATAAAATCACGCCACAAGCAGGCCTCAGGCACTAAAACCAGTTCGCCATTCGCTAAAGTATCTACCACCTTACTGTTTAGGTCAGCAATAAGTTCTTTATCAGCCAGGTCATCATCAGGGTTTGCCACCACTTAACACTCACATCACCAAAGTATTATAAAAAATATTATCAGGAAAAATTTATTTTGCATCGCTATTTTTTGTTGGAAGATACCGGCAGTATCATTTCGGTTGCTGTCATAAAAAATAATCCCTGAGTGTCATAGCTGTATCCTCACCGTTTAACAACCGTCCCTCAAATATTCCACCGCTGTTTTCTTTTAACACCGGATTTTTTTTAATTTTGAAAACAATTCACAGGAGCAGATTTGAGGATAAAACAAATACATATTTGTGCGTTTCGCCGGTTGATCTTATAATAATGTCTATAAATCATTGAAGCATAATATGCTCACAAGTAGCAAAATAAAATTGTATATTTGTGACAGAAAAAATATATTCTAACATATGGGGAAAGTCATAGCAATTGCAAATCAAAAAGGCGGTGTAGGGAAAACCACCACAGCCATCAACCTGGGAGCTTCATTGGCTGCTTTGGAGTACAAGACACTTATCATAGATGCCGACCCGCAGGCTAATGCCACTTCGGGGGTAGGATTTAATCCTAAAGAGATCAAAAACAGTATTTATGAATGCATCATTGAAGAGGCCCGGGCCTCACAATCTGTACTGGAGACTGAGACGCCCAATTTGTATTTGCTTCCTGCCCATATCGACCTGGTAGGTGCCGAGATAGAGATTATCAATATGACCGACCGTGAGAATATGATGCGTAAGGTTACCGACGGGCTGAAAGAGGAATATGATTTTATTATCATTGACTGCTCTCCTTCACTGGGTCTTATCACTGTAAATGCCTTAACGGCCTCCGATTCGGTCATCGTGCCGGTACAATGCGAATATTTTGCCCTGGAAGGCCTCGGCAAACTATTAAACACTATCAAGATAGTTCAATCGCGGCTGAATATGAATCTGGATATCGAAGGCATCCTTCTTACCATGTTCGACAGCAGGCTGCGTCTTTCAAAACAGGTAGTGAGTGAGGTGAAAACGCACTTTCAGCAGATGGTCTTCGAGACACTAATACACCGCAACATAAAACTCAGTGAAGCACCCAGCTTCGGGGAGTCTATTATTTCGCACGATGCCACCAGCACAGGAGCACAAAACTACCTGAACCTGGCACGCGAGATTCTTGAAAAAAACGGGATGTTAAAAGAAAAAGAACAAGTTAATGAGCACTAAGAAAAAAGCCGCTTTAGGCAAAGGACTGAGCGCTATACTAGAGAGTCCTGAAACCGATATCACTTCTAAAGATATTTCGGGGAATTACGTGGTTGGCGCCGTAGCCAACCTGAAGGTTAAATACATAGAGGCCAACCCTTTCCAGCCACGCGACAGGTTCGACGAACAGGCCCTGGAAGAACTGGCAGAATCCATCAAACACCAGGGCATCATACAACCCCTTACGGTGAGAAAAATGGGGTACGACCAGTACCAGATTATCTCCGGTGAGCGACGGCTGCGGGCAGCGAAAATGGCTGGAATGGAAGAAGTGCCTACCTACATCAGGGTGGCCAATGATGAGCAGATGCTGGAAATGGCCCTGGTAGAGAATATTCAGCGCGAAGATCTCAACGCTATGGAAGTGGCCATCAGCTACAAAAGACTGATGGAAGAGTGTAGTCTGAGCAAAGAGCAGCTGGGAGATGTGGTTGGAAAAAACCGCACCACCGTCACCAATTACCTGCGATTACTGCGCCTTCCGGCAGAAATACAAGCCGCCATACAGGATGAAAAAATCACGATGGGACAAGCCAGGCCTCTCATCAATCTCAAAGAAGAGGAGATGCAAACTGAACTGCTCCATGAAATTATCAGGGAGAACCTCTCTTCGAGAGCGATAGAACAACGCGTAAAAGAGATTAACGAAGGCATAAAAAAGCAGGACCAGGGAGAAGAGAGCCAAAGCAAAGCTAAAAAGAAACAGCCCCTCCCCCGGCGCTATACTGAAATAAAAGAATCCCTTGCCGGAAAGCTGGAAACAGAAATAAAACTGAGCCGCAACAATAAAGGGAAAGGGAATATAGTTATCACATTCGAATCGGATGAAGACCTGGAACGCATCCTGGCATTGATTGATAAATAGTACCTGGTGAATAATAGCTTATATAGTGTCGTAAGAAGCAAGCAAAAGGTTTTGGTGTGTAGGCAAAAACAACTAAAACCTTTGTTTTTTGCTATCATCCTGATTGTGTTATTTGTTCCCCTCAGCATCTTTGGCCAAACAGACAGTACAAAGCAGCAAAAGGAAGCAATCGATAAATCGATGCCTCTGAAAGAGCGCGACAGTACCGCCAACGTCAAAAATCCGGATAAGCAGGTGGATAAAACCATGACGTCCAAAAAGAACAATGCTGAACAAGACACGGCCGACAGGAAAAAAAAGGAGCACTCGCCACGCAAAGCCACATACTACTCTATGGCCCTGCCGGGGTTAGGACAAGCTTACAATAAGAAGTACTGGAAGATACCGGTCATTTATGCCGGCTTTGGTACATTGACTTATTTTATCATCGACAATAACAAAGAATACAACAAATATCTGGATGCCTTTACCTATGTGCTGGAAGACCACGAAGGGCCGCCGCCAAACGCTATGGTAGAGCGATACAACGGCAATCTGGATAAACTCAGGACCATCAAGGACTATTACCGCCGAAACCTGGAGCTGAGCTATATCCTTTCCGGCGCACTCTACATCCTGCAAATACTGGATGCTACGGTGGATGCTCATTTTGTTGACTTTGATATTAGTGAGGATATCTCGCTGCAAATCAGGCCTTATGTGGAGCCAGACAGAAACAAAGCGGCATTTGCAGCTAGAGGGATTACCCTGCGCCTAAAACTTTAAAAACTGACACTGTGAAAATTTTTTTATCAGGATACGGAAGAATGGGAAAAGAGGTGGAGCAGCAAGCCACCGCCAGAAAACACACCATTACAGGAATAGCAAACCGGGAAGAAGACTGGAAAGACAAAGAATTATTTTCCGCTGATGTGGTTATTGACTTCAGCCTTCCGGAAACAGCAACAGATAACATTTACCGGTGTTTTGACAGAAATATCCCGATGGTTACGGGAACTACCGGATGGTACGACAAGTTGGATGAAGTATCGGAACAGTGCCGCCGGAAAAGGCAAACCCTCTTTTATGCCCCCAACTTTAGTATTGGTGTAAACCTGTTTTTTACCATCAACGAATTTTTAGCCGCGCTGATGGATGACCAGCCTGATTATGAAGCCCATATTTCCGAAACACACCACATCCATAAAAAAGACGCCCCCAGTGGCACCGCCAAAAGGCTGGCTGAGATTATCATAGCAAAAACAGCACGCTACCAGGACTGGACAACCCAACAGCACGATGCCGGAAAAATCGCGGTAAGCTCCTCACGCCACGGAGAAATTCCCGGAACACACGAGGTAACCTACGATTCAGGGGTAGATACCATCACGCTGAAGCACGAAGCCAAATCACGCAAGGGTTTTGCATTGGGAGCAGTGATAGCGGCAGAATGGGTGGCAGGTAAAAAAGGAGTCTTTACCATGAAGGATCTCCTGCTGAAATAACCTGCTTTATCCTCATTTCTATAACTGACTAAAACTTGCTATGCGGTAACCTGTAAAATGGCTTTTCAGAGATTAGCAGGTTCAGACGGGATTCTCTTTATACCAATTGTATTTCTTAATTATTTAGCTGCATAAAAATCTGTGAAAATCAGTTCAATCTGTGTCATCAGTGTTCTATTGTTTTTTAATAATAGCATACCGGGGTTTCGCTACAGTCTCTGATTTAAATGAGCAAGAATATTAGAAATAGGGCACTAAATAATTACTGTATTTCAATGTTTCGCTGAAGCTCACTTTTACCCAAATTGAGCGATTCTCGCTCACGATAAAGAAATTGTAAGCATTTCACCTTCCCGCAATTCTGCGGGACAGGCTACCTATTCGGTGAAATACAACAATTTCTAAATCGTCCGCCTCGTATGTTTGTAGCCAAAACTGAAGGACCCAGATTTATTATTATTGTTGTAGGATAATAATAAACTGGGAGAAGGCAGGATAAACATGGTCCGCCAGATGCATATATTAATGACATCGTGCCTAAGAGAAGTTGCCTGTCTTCTATTTCCTTCGAGTCCGGACAAAGTATTTAGGGATATATTGCCTTGTGCACTATAATCTCGTATAAAAAGACGAGCAAGGACGGTGG
>Ga0307970_1000337_pt1 | contig 28939 bp, 35 predicted proteins | sample OrgLakmetagen712_FD_202093 | JGI IMG/M metagenome (GOLD analysis project Ga0307970, IMG submission 202093) | Saline water microbial communities from Organic Lake, Antarctica - #712 | ecosystem: Environmental > Aquatic > Non-marine Saline and Alkaline > Saline | place: Antarctica: Organic Lake... | reverse complement strand
GGACGGTATTGCCTGCAAATACACAGCCGTGTGAACTACCAACACTAAATCGAAGATTTTGAGTTGGCATCTGGGTAAACCTACTACGCGGCCATCGGCTGCGCAGCATTTTCCCTTCTAATAACGATGGATTTGTGTGGCATAAGATCCATCATTATGGGGTTGGACACGAACCCCTTACAGGCTAGCCCTAAGGCCTCACCCGTTGCTTTTCTGAGGATATTAAGAGCACCGTTGATGTCGGCGTTTATAATCCCGTGTTTGCTTTGATACAACCCTCGGCGGATTCGCTTTCCGCTGAATATCGGTACGACATTTTTAGGTTTTTCGCCATAAACAGGTAGGAAGTCATTGTCCAAAGCGGACGCTTTGGATGTGTACGACTCTTCATGAATGACGGTGGTTATGCCCAGTCCGTGGCATTTGTATTGGATTTGAGCGATCAGGATGGAATGCGGAATACCGACAAATTTCTGGTTGTTCACGCTGCCAATGTTGACCTCTTGCTTCCAGTGTTTGTTGTGACCAATCACCAGCGTACCGATATTGTTCTCCAGGCAATAAGCGGTAACCTTGCTGGACGCTCTGTGCAGCAAGTCTTTTATCCGGCGATGACGCTTATTAGTCACAGCGCGAATGTGGGCGTATTTTCCTTGAGAGCGAAGTTTAGCCACACGTTTGTTGTACCAGGCATTGATCGATTTAAGCGCTTTACCGTTGATCAGAACAGGGCGAACGCCCGGCTGATCCGTTGCGAGTGCGATAAGGTTGTTGATGCCTAAATCGATCCCGGCCTTGCGGGATTTGTCGAGAAGACGGCAGAAACGGCCCGCCTCCACGATTTTTGATTCGTCGTAGATGATTTCAATAATGAAGCAATTGCCTTTGGGTACGATGCGCACCTCAAGAGCAACGGTGTCACCCACCAACGCATTCCAGTTTTGCGAAAAACGAAACTGCGTCTTGATCGGTGGGAGCACGTCGTTGGCAAAATGCAACGTACCTTCGACAAACTTGAAACCGTTGCGACCGATGTGCACGGTGGCCGCTTTGTGGGCGTAACGCGGTTTCTGGGGCCGGGCTTTGAAAGCCGAGAGTGTTTTCTTGAAAGACTTTAGTGCCGCAAAAAACGCTTTCCATTCCTGACCGACAATCTGTGTGCTCCGCTGAGCAATGGCCGATGGGAGCTTGGTGTACAGTGCCGAGTTGTTTCTTTTAAGCCATTTGTCGGCGTCGCGGTGCGACAGCCCTTGATCTTTGCCGTCAGGGTGGTGCTGCATCAAATAGGAGGTGGCGTTTTTGATTCTGCGAACAATCTGAGTACAAACGCCGGCCCCACGAAACGCCTCGTGCTGTTTCCGGATGACGATTTGCTGGGTGCGAATATGCGTTGATTTTTCATTGTTCATGTTAATAATATTACGACCTGAAAAATTGGTGTCAATCATTTATACAGTATCATTTTCCCATGAAAAGAAGCCACAATTCGTGCGCACATCGAAAACCAAGACCGACCCAAATAAGCGCTATCCATCCAACACTAAATCAGAGATTTTGAATTGGAATTCCGCTCATTTCGTTAAAAAACGAACCAAGTTAAGAGCAATTCTTCTGCTCATCCGCGAGGCTGGCCGGGTCTTTAAGACCCGGCTTTTTAGCCGATCAGGTGCTGAAACCGAGGATTAATATCGAAGTCCTCAGAATCGGATTGACCATTGGCGGCTGCACCTTCTTCCGGCATCCCGGCACCTTCAGTGTCAGGGGATACATGACCCGCCTCGGGCGGGCTTCCTTCACCTTCAAACCCTTTACCAGACGGCGTTACCTGCCCCTTCTTACCACCTTGTTTAAATTTCTTACCCTCACCCTCGCCGCCGGAGTGCTTGCACTGCCCGACAAAGGAACGAACAGGTACATCACCAAGGGCATTCTGGATCATGAAGTGGCTGAATGCCGGCACCCCTTCCTGATGAAACTGATTCAGTGAATCAGCGATGAGCGATCGAAGTATGTCCGTCTTGAGCGATGAGCTTTCGATCTCGAGGATGCGTCGCAGCATATCACCCGCCTCCTGGCTCACCTTGGTTTTCAGACAACCCTTTGACAGACGAAGGCGGAATGTGGAATCGGTTGCATTGGACACAACTAAGGCCTCTTACGGAAAGCCCGCTAACGAACAAAAGCGGGCCTGTTGCATGGAGTTGACGGAGCTACGAATCAGCCAGCCGTGGCCAATTTCAACATTCCCCTGGCGTTAGAGTATTCATCAGCGATATGGAAGTTGAATTCCTCTTCCCAGTCCTTGAACAGATCGCGACACAGCAAGGATCCGCCACCCACAAGAAGCACTGCCTGAAACTCGGAAAAGTTGGGAAGCAGCTCTTTCACAAAAGCCTTGATCTCATTGACGATCGGCGCCGCGCTATCGTTGATCACCTTGTCTACAGGCAACTTCCGAGAACCCATCTGGGGATCGGCACCTTGGGTTGTATTCTCAACTTCACGGTTAATTAAAGCTTGAGTTACCATCCAGTCAGGCACGGCATGAAGCTTCATGCCCCGCTCATCAAGATACTGCTTCAGGTGCTTTTTAAAAGGCCGGATAATATCAAACGTGCCCCTTCTCAGGGTGCCACTACTGGACTGGCGAACCTGGAGCTGCTTGGTCAGCGTTACAACGTCAAAAGTGCTACCCCCAAAATCCAACACCGCCATCGGCGCATCAAGCGTCTTTACTTCCAATGTTGTCTCATCGATCAGGAAATCAAACGCCGCTGCTACGGCCTCCGACATGACCTTGCACTGTGTCACATGAGCGATACGCTCTGGTTTATCCGTCTCATTTTTAACCGCATAAACCGGCTGGAGCATGTTGTTTTTCTGAGCGTCGACCAACTCGAGATTCACTTGCCCGTCATCCATAAAGAAGTCACGCACCGGCAGTGATGTGAGCAGAAAGACCTCCTGACCCATCTCAACTCCAGCTTTGCGTAGACCATGATTCACCAGAACCCGATTTTCCGGAGAGCGACCATAGCTTTCGTTCCGCAGCGGAATTTTCTTGGAAACATCAGGGTTCGCGACAAACCGCTGATCGTCACCAGTTTGGTACATATCGCAATAGCCACCGTTCATGTTCGTCATGGCCTCGTCTCGAGACCCGAGAATGGCCGGATATTTTTCCGTCCGTATCTTGCCACCCTCGTACCAGGCAATTTTGTGGTCAAAGTAGCCGTTGTCATCGGCAATACGCATAGGCTTTTTGCTCATAGGTCACCTCATTTAATAAATAGGGGTTCAATACCGACGACCCTTGAGATCGTCCCACGCCCACTTGCCATGTCGAACACGTTGCTTGCTCTGCACATACCAGTAGCCGCCATTAATAAAAAATCGGAAACGCCGGAAGACGTCTGCCCAACGAAGTACCCGCTTTTTGGTCCGATAGATATCAAGAGCCAAGTTGATCACCGACAGGTAAAAGAACGTGGCGTAAGGGAACATCAGTAAAAAGAGAAAGGGAATCACCCCCATAACCGATACTGTTCGACCAACGGTGGCCCTCTGAGATTTGTGCGCCCAGATAATGGGACCATCTTCGCCGTGAACCAAGTGCAGCTTCATGACTCCACCTGGACGAATGAGGTGGCCGCGAATTCCGCTTCATATCGGTTGAGGGTTTCTTCTGAAATCCGACCTTCCTGGAAGTGATCTCGCACATCGGCGATCAACGGCCTCCCATGGGCATGCACCATCTCAGTCATCACCTCTGTCAACTGAGACTCATCGATACCGTAAAGCGTTTTCCGAAGATCCTCGGTGAGCACCAGATATTCGCGAGCGGCACAGCGCGCGCCATCGACAGTCGGCAAAAGGTCTTGGTAGATCAATACCCGACCGCTTCCGACCAGGCCAGCAACGGCCCTGGCTCGCTCGTTATGGCTGAAGACGCCGGCCATTCTTGAGAACATCTGGCCAACGGAGTTGACGTGAACCGTGGTATAGACACTGTGGCCGGTCTCGGCGTTGTGAATGGCACCCTCAATGGTTTCCGCATCACGAGCTTCCCCCAGAATGATGTCATCCGGGTGCCGCCTGAGAGCATTAGACGTCGCATGGGTATAATTTTTGAGCATGATATAGGCGTCGGATTGAGCAATTCGACCGGTACGCTCGGGTATGGCCCGATAATCAAACTCGATAGGGCTCTCGTAAGTCAGAACTCTGCGACCCTTTGGCCGAGTCATGATACGGCGAATAATTGCACCAAGCAGAGTGGTCTTGCCGGACCCTGTTGCACCGCCAACGATAACCAAACCAGTCCGAGGAAAAAGCGCTTCTTGTAGGTGTTCCGGAACCTTTAATTGCTCCAGCGTTGGAGGTATCTGGTTAATGGAGCGCATTGTTATGTCGATACCAATGGGATTGGAGTGCATGCCCATGGTTGACGTCGCGTTGACACGAAAGCGGTAGGTCGTCCTGCGGTCCTTGCGAACCGCATACGTAAAGTTGTGGTCGTCCCCTTGTTGCAGGGTGGCCGAGCTGGACACCTTGTGCATGGCATTGAGGATGGTTTCTACACTCTCAAGCTCCATTGGCCGGGAACCCACCTGGATAATATCTCCGTGGCGCTGAACTGCCAGAATTTCAGAATCCTGCAGCAGAACGTCATCTATGCCCCATTCATAGAGCGCAACGAGAATATCGCTCCATTTGCTCAATGTGACCGGTGCCTCGTCGTTAATTACCGGGGGCTGATCACTATCTGTCATTCGGCTTCTCCGAAGTTTGGAAGATTCTGAGCTGCACCGAATAGATCGGAAGGTTCATTAACCTCAAATGCAGGCTGGCCAGTCACCTCATCGAGAGACACCCAAAGCGCTTTCCAGTGATCCTGTGACTGGAAGTTTACCGGCACGGTGACGCTGTAGATCGTATCTCCTGCATTAAGAATGGAGCGGTCTCCAGATTCGGTGTTTTCTGGCACAGAACGACTCATGATCGGGGTGCGAACAATATCGCGTGCTTCCAGGACCCTGAAAGTGACGCGCCCGCGAATATCCCTGACCAGCTCGTTGAGGTTGTTTTCCCAGACATAGTGAGCCTGCTGAAGACCACTGTCCCATCCATCATCAATCGAGTCCTCCCATATCAGCACTTCGGTTTCTGTTCGGGGCCACAGCACGCGATCAGGCTCTTCCGGGTACCGGAATTCCCGCCAGATATAGTCTCGCCATGTAGGGGCCTCGGTTACCGCCCTGGCGGGCTCATCAATGAGGTACTGGATGCGGACCTCACGCAGCCTGGAACTATCTTTTGAGATTTCGAAGCGATCCCTCGTCTCGGTAATTGATGGCACCAGCATGTGTTCATCAACCACAAATGGTGCAAAGTTTGCGATGCGATCCAACGTCCCTTCCTGACTTTTAGTGAAGTCCAGAAGCTTCTCGTAACGCCACGCCAAAGCGGTTTGTGCTGCCAGCGAAAAAGCGATTTCTCTGATCGCACGGTTTCTCAAGCCGGTACCACTAATGTCGTTATCAGCGTCATCACCCCACGAACGATCACCCGGCTGGCGGTATTCGCGAATTTCTTCATAGACCGGGGGTTGCTGTGCCTCTATCCAGACATCTAAATCAATAGCATCCATAGACCTTTAACCCTCTTGGCAAGCCGTGAGTGGATTACTCTGGGTATGTGATCTGGAGTCGATTCATATCACCGTCCAGAATCACCCGTGCCCTACCCCCTGCCTGATAAGAGGCGTCCACCAGATATTCGAACAAAGGCTTACTTGAACGATTCACAGCGACCGTGATAGGAATGACCGGTGAGCGACCCACAATCTGCGGCTCGGAATAGCCGACCAGCTTTGATAAACCACGAAGAAACGATTCCAGCTCTCCGTAATAATCTTCCCTCAGTACGATCTCTTTGCGCCATGCTTCCGGGAAATCCCTCTTGTCGTAATCAAGCGACCTGGCGACACCTTCTTCGGATGCCCGGGCGGATTCCGCGTAGGACAGGACCCGGTAGCTGTTACTGATCTCGTCGGCCGCTTTCGACAGCGCTACGACACCAGGATCTACATCCAGGTTTACCTTTTGTGGCTGACTGGAACACCCTGCAGTAACTCCAATCGTCATCGCCATCAACAGCAGTAGTAGCCTTTGTTTCGGCATATTTTTTCCTATAATGTCCTATGTGATCGCATAGTTTACCATCAGTTACCCGCCAGACTTCACGTCATGTACCTATATATACAGCGGTTATGGGAGCGAATTTCCGGATGACCCGGTGTACGAAACTAACCACGCTCCATAGTAAGGAGCGCCTGACTGGAGTGGGACATTGTTGGCCCACGTTAACCCGATAAATTCACAGTAACACGACCCGAAGGGATTCCCTGGAACGATGCTAAAACGAGGGCAGCCTTCACCCACCTCCCTGAACACCCCACACCCGACCACACTAAATCACTTTGAACCACCCGCGATCCGTGCCTGAAAATCCCAAAAGCTCCCTCAAGGCTGGCCGAAACCTCGAAGCCAGGAATCAACGCTCAGACAAAAGCGGGACAACCTGGGCCAAACCGGGACACAGACAACCCGGAACGGGACAAAGTGGGCCAGATATGACCCAACATACGGGGTGTGATGCGCTTTTGTGCGGGACAAAGCGGGACGCGAATGACCCAAAGCGGGCCATTTCGGGACACAAATGGCCCGGCTGAGAGCAGGTTTTGGTGACTGGAGCGACCCATATGGGGCCAGAGCGGGTCACAAATGGCCCGGTAAAGCCCGGAGATAGTCGGGCGATAAAGCCTCTCTCCTTCCTCAAAAGAAGGTAGAGGCGTGGAACAGTTTGCGCCCTGCTGACAAACAGTAAAAAGCGTGAGCACGTCATTAAAGAAAGGTAGTCGTATTAAAAAAAGTCTATTAAGTTATTGGGTTTAAATACTGACAGGGTACAAACAATAAAATGACGTGCAAAGCCCTCCAAAAGTGTGCCTATCTCTGCTAACCTAAGACCAATCATGAGCCCGAAACCCATGTGCATATCATCAGCACACACTCAACTCATAATCCAATACAAGTCACACAAGGTACTGTAGACCGAAACAACGAACGAACAATCAACACAGGCGTCTGAGCACCATGATCTTGAACCTCGACACCCAGAACACCGCCAGACCTTTCGGCGATCAAGAAATACCCGCACGCGTGAAAAGCCTGATCGGGCAATTTATTCGTGACCGGTACACTAACGCCCTGATAAGTAATCCTGCTGTCCAGAGGGAGTTCGGTATCTGGCTTGAAGAGTATTACGGTGATCGGACTGCCAGCGCAAAATCCCAGAGACAAGAAATGCGAATGGTCAGAGCGACCGCGGAACGTGGAACGGGATTGGATACCTTGGCAGAGGATATGGATCGCCTGGTGATGGACAGCCGCAACCCGGTCCCGAACAAGGACGTGAACTATAAACTGTCGCACCTCATCACCCGCGACACATTTGAACGGATGGCCCGTTATGCAGACACCGCCGCCTGCACCCTTACCCAGCGCGATGGAATGATGGTGTTTGTGGCAACTTGCATGACTGGCCTTCGGACCTCGGAATGGGCCACGGCTACCCTGGAACGGCTCAATCCAGAAACCCGGCCCGGTGAAGTGAGCCCGCACCCGACATTGGTGACTCAGACCGCCAAGACCAAGAGTAATACGTCCGACACCCGGACCCTGATATTGGAGGGCTTCTCGGAAGGCAACCTTCAGGTTATCCAGACCGTGATTCAGCTAATGGCTAGCGCATCTCCCGGTCTCAAGGCCAGCCTGGTTCGTGAAATGCGCCAAGCCCTGCGTCAGCTTTACCGGGACAACTCGGAGCACTATGACCTCATGTCCCACGTGGATTACCGCACAGCCCGCAAACTGTTCACGGTGGAATCCAGGCGAGGGGGAGCCACGCAAAAGCAGACAGCCGCAGCGCTCGGTCATACAACCACGGTCAATCTTCGCTGGTATGCGCAGGGTGATGTTCGATGCCCGCGAAAGACTGCACTCCCGTTAGCCCGAGCTGGAATTGAGGCCGCCAACTCTGTGCGTGACACGCTTCAGGAGCTTAATGAGCGGCGTCAGGAACAAGGCTTGTCAGCAATTCATGGGTATCCGGAACAACCCGGTCTGGCCAACCCGAACGAAAGCAATGCGGAAAGCCACGCCGATGATCAGCACGATGACCGTGACCCCGCCAGCTCGGGCAACTCATTTCTGGACAAGCTGTAGTCGTCCGACTGACTAAGGAACTCTAACCATGAACGCAGCAAGCATCGCTACCCAATCTCATTCCATTGATGACAACCACAACGCTGAATTGGATGCCCTCAAGAGCCGGATACTGGCCAACCGGGGGGCGAGCTATCCGGAAACCTACAGCGCCAAGAACCTGATCAGCCCTACCCTTCTCAAAGATGGCGAAAGAGCCGCAATGCGTCTTGCCAAGGCCGTCATCCTGAAACAGAAAATCGTGGCGGTTTCGGACTTCGATTCGGATGGGGCTAATTCAGCGGCAGTCTTTCTTCGCGGGATGCGCATGATGGCGGATGCCATGGTACCGCCGAAACGAAACACCTATTCCCGACTACCGGAATCAAGAGCTAGCGAGAACCGCCGAAAGAAGCTGGATATTCAGTACGTCATCCCCAATCGCTTCACCTATGGCTACGGCCTAAAACCGATGCTGGCGGAAAAGATTGTTCGTCCGATGGCGCCGGACATCATCGTAACGCTCGACAACGGCATCAGCTCTCACGACGCCGTGAATCTGATTGCCGGATGGCAACCCAGAACTGATGTGATTATCACAGACCACCATGCCCCCGGAGACACGCTGCCGGACGCCTACGCGGTGGTGAACCCGAACCGTGAGGACTGTGATTTTCCATCCAAGGCCTTGTGCGGCTGTGGCGTCGCCTTCTATTTATTGTTGCTGGTTCGCCGTGCTTTGGTCTCGTTGCTCGGCAATGACCCTCGCCGTGCCGGTGCAACCCGTGCCATTGCTGCTGTCCCGTTGAATGGCCTGTTGGATTATGTGGCTATCGCAACCATTGGAGACGTTGTGCCAATGGACGCCAACAACCGACTTCTGGTCAAAGCGGGTCTGGACCGCATCAACCGGGGTTTGCAGATGCCGGCTCGACAGGCCCATTCCGAAGGCTACCTATCATTAGGTGTCCGCGCTCTACTTTCAGTATCAGGCACCGGACACCCTGTCACCAGCACCGACCTGGCGTTCAACGTGGTGCCCCGAATCAACGCAGTCGGACGCCTTGAAGAGCCCGTGGCCGGTATCGAATGCCTGCTGTCGGAAACCGAGATGACGGCGAGCCTGGAAGCCAAGAAGTGCCACAAGCTCAATGATGATCGCAAGACAATCCAGAAAGGCATGGAAGATGAGGCCAACGAGATTATGGCCACCATGAGCGACCTTGATGCCTCGGAAACCCACAATCCTGGCGAACCGGATCCGCAACGCGCCATGGTTCTGTTCAAGGAGGACTGGCATCCGGGTGTCGTTGGGCCGGTGGCGTCTAGAGTCAAAGAGAAAACCGGTGGCGCAGTTATCTGTTTTTCGCCGGAGACCGACCCCAATGCACCGGACGACGAAGAAAGCGGCGACCCTGACTGGCTCAAAGGTTCCGGTCGCTCGGACAACGTGCATTTGCGAGACGCGCTGGCTTACGTTGCGGCCCAGGCCCCCGATTTGATGATGCAGTTTGGCGGTCATGCCCGCGCTGCGGGTCTTTCTTTGCACACCGCAGACCTGCCTCGCTTCAAAAAGCTTTTCCAGAAAGCGGTAGACCATTTTCTGGCCACCGCGCCACTCACCAATCCGGTGTTCGATGATGGTGCCCTGCCTCGGCACCTGAGAACCCACACTCTGGCGGCCTGGATTGAACGGCAACCGTGGGGCCAGATGTTTCCGGAACCCACATTCACACAGACGTTTCGGGTGCTGCGGGCCGGACCCATAAAAGAGATCCATCAGAAGCTCACGGTGACCGATACCGCAAACGACTCAACGGCACCGGACGCCTGCGATGTATCCGCCAGCGGTTCACGAACAATAAATATGCTCTGGTTCTTCAGTGTTGATGACGACAACCCACCGGTTAATGAGGGCGCAATTCTGACAGTTCGCTACCGGCTGACCATCAATCGGTTTCGCGGGAACAGTCAGTTGCAGGGGATCATCACCGAAGCCACACCGGCGCACATTGCACTGGCCTGAACAATTACCGCAACGATAAGGCTAACCATGCGACGAGTTCAGAAAGCCAAACCATTGGGTGCAGCGGCCCTGGACCTGAAATCCAGGACAACCGATGAACAGCAGGCTCGCCGGTCAATGCAGTTTGGTCGAAACGGAAAAACCTTCGTCTTGTCGTTTGCGTATGAACCTGACCTGATCCGCCAGATCAATGCGGTGGTCCCCCAAGCCCGATGGTCAGCGCCTGCCGATGCCGCCAAGCCCGGTCAGCAAATCACCCCACGAATACTGGCGGGGCTTGATCTGTGCCAGTACACCCTGCCGATTACCCTGGATAACGCAGCCGGGCTTCGTCGTGTACTTCGCCAATTCCGGTTTTCCAGCACCAAAACAGTCCTGGCAACCTTTACAGAAGCCCTTCGCCAACCGATCCACTCAATACCGGTACCGGTGAATAGCCTCCAGCCAGACACCCTGAACGTCTTTGCCCAGAGCGTATCAAACGAACCAGCACAGACGCCCGTCGCAACAAAGTCTTCGGTCACCGGGCCTCCACTGCCCAAGGCACCGATTACCCTGATCCGGGATTCCCTAACCGGTCGCGTTCAGGCACTGAGAACCCACACGCCCCGTGACCCTGAAAACCCGACTCGACTGGCAACCGGCTGCAAATCTGAGGGCCTTTACGATACCGTTATGAACGCGCCCGGGGCCCGATGGATCAAGCAAATCAAGGGCACACCCAAGAAGCCTGGGCGAGACGGCCATTTCCGTATCCCAATCACACTGGTCACGCCAGCGCTAATAAAGACGCTGCATCAGCAGTATGGGCTCACATTGGACACCGAGTCCGATAAGAACGGGAAAGCGCCGGCGCGACTTATAGCTGAGGAAGTGGACCGGCTGCGACGCAACATTCGACTGTCAATGGCCGACCAGATGGAACTTCGGTTACCGGTTCCAAACGGGAAAGAATACCTGCCCTACCAGAAGGCCGGCATCGCCTATGCACTGAGAGCGGGCAACGCCCTAATTGCTGACGAGCCAGGACTGGGTAAAACAATACAAGCGGTAGGGGTATCCAATGCTCTCAAGCAGGCCAGACGCATACTGGTCATTCCACCAGCCTCCTTGAAGACCAACTGGCAACGGGAATGGGAGAGTTGGTGTACCAAGGGGCTGAAAGTTACTCGCGTTCTCAGCGACGCCGCCGACGCCTGGCCATCGATGAACCCGGATGCCCCGGATGCCACTAATGTAGTGGTGGTGAACTTTGATCTGATCGAGGCGCATCAGGCACAGATCAATCGTCAGGTGTGGGACATACTCCGTTGTCGACGAAGCCCACTGTGGGATCATAACAAAGTTGGTAACAACGATAATAAAGTTGGTAACTCATCCTCAGCGACTGTGAACCATCGCACGATGGCCAAAACCGTATATTCCCATGAACACAAAGATAGCTTGCGCTATGCGCCCGAAAAGCCACACAGCAAGACCAAGGAGTGTCACAAAACAGATTAAACACTGTTTTACACATTCGGCCAAGCAGTGATATTGTAGATCACATATTCGAATATGAACTGTTTTGAGTAATTCCTAGATGCCAATTGAGAGACTGTTTAACGAGAGCGATGTTCAGCGCCTTATTGACATGAACGCCGCACCGCCGTTCGGTAAGCGCGATGGTGCTCTGATTATGGGTGCGTTGTATTGGGGCCTTACCCCCTCAGAATTAAGCTTAATCAGGCTTGAGGACATAATGGATCAGTCGGGTGACTTTTCCCGTATCTGGACTCTCCTGGCCAGTACCGCCTACAACGGCGAAGCGAGAGAGCTTCATACTGAGGATCATGCCCTGCCCTTTTTCGAGCAATACATGGACTCGCGGGTGTCTGAGGGGCTGTATCTAAGCAACCAGTCCTGGTACCGAGGCTCCGATCCTCAGAGTCAGTTTTTCCTGAATGACAGGGGCGAGCCCTACAAGCTGTCACCAAGGAAGAAGGACTCAACGGATTATCAGGCAAGGGCTATGTCAGCAAAGCTGAAGTCTTTTATCGAGAAAGCGGGGATTGAGGGTGTAACGGTCTCGACGTATAGAGACTCGTTTGTGAAAGCCATGTATGACGCTGGCTGTCATTACAAAGACCTGATGCGAGCTTCCGGCATCAAGCAGAAGGAAACCATCGACCGGAAAACGCGCCCAGCGATTCAGGATCTGGACAAAGTATTCAAGGCGATTTATTCACGAGTTAAGGTCAACAATTAGAGGTGCTTACATGGATGCACAAACGCGAGAGGCGGTCAAACAATTTTCAGCCAAGGTGATTGAGCAATTCGATGTATCCCGCTTTGTCTTGTTCGGTAGCAGGGCTCGTGGAGATAATCGTGATGACAGCGATGCGGATGTTGCTGTTTTCCTTCAAGGGGATTCTGGAGACTTTGTGGAAGTGAAATTAGCCATGGCTGGCATTGCATTCGATGTCCTTGTCGATACTGGCATCAGAATCCAGCCGTTTCCCGTGTGGGATGGGGAATGGAGGCACCCCGAAGCCTACTCAAATCCCTACCTGCTTCAAAACATTGCTAAAGATGGGGTTTCTATATGAGCGCATTACTTCAGAAGGCTTGGCGAGCCCTGGGTTCCGCGAAGCTGCTATTGTCAGCTGGAGATAGGGATGGTGCTGTCAATCGGGCCTATTACGCCATGTTTGATGCGGCCAAGGCCGTATTAACTGAGGGTGACGAACCGATTATCTCGCAGCCCATAAAATCACATAATGGGCTGATAACGCTTTTTTCCCAGAATTTGGTTAAAACGGGGCATGTTTCCAGCAAGCTCGGGAAGCATCTTAATGAAGTCGAAGAGTTGCGACTGATTGCCGACTACAAGGCGGAGGACATGATAACTCCCGAACGAGCTTCTTGGGCAGTTGAGGCTGCCGAAGACTTTGTAAGCGCGATGGATGGTTATGTCGAGGATCTGAGCCCACCGTCATCAGGCCCATCCATGTAACCGACAACAAAACCGAGACAATCGGAAATCGGCGCAAAGTTACCAACTTTATTAATACCGACAAACCCTGAACCGGCATTGACACCGCCATGTCACGGTGAAAGTTACCATCTTTATTTTTATTGTTCTGAGCTTTGAGGCGACAGGATGCGGCCTGTAGAGATGTTTAGTTACCGATTTTATTAAGACCCCACACCCACGCCCTCAAGAACCAGGGCGCCAGACGCACCAAAGCCGTTCTCGGCTCCGGTACCGGGCGCAACCACAAACCGGGACTCCCGGCGAAGCGAACCTTACTGCTAACCGGCACACCGATTCTCAATCGCCCTGCTGAAATCTGGCCGCTGGCCCACGCTCTGGATCCTAACTACTTTTCCGATCGGTTTGCTTTTGAACGGCGTTACTGTAACGGCCACCAGACCCAATACGGCTGGAACGCCCGGGGCGCCTCCAACCTGAGTGAACTGCAGCGCGAGCTTCGGTCCCGAATCATGGTTCGTCGACAGAAGCGCCACGTCCTCAAGGATCTGCCACCGAAGACCCGCCAGCTCATTGAGCTGGATCACCCTCAGCAGGCAATGGCCCAGGGTCAGTACCGGCAACTGGCTTCGGCCACCCAGCGCTTACAAGATTTGTTCCGCCAGCGCGAAAATCTGAACAACGAGTTCGAAGACAACCCGGCAGCCGATACCGAAGCGAGGGCGCACTATCAGTCGCAGGCACAGAAACTGGACCGGGAAGCCAAAGTTGCCTTTGAGCGCATGTCTCAGGTTCGCAAGGAAACAGCGCTCAGCAAAGTGCCACAGGTATTGGACCTGGCTCTCACGTCCCTTGATAACGGCAAGCTGATCCTGTTCTGTCACCATCAGGAGGTCGCAGAAGCTTATCGGGACGCCCTGAACACGCATTTTCGTAAACGGGCCGGGCGCCGGACACCCAATACCGTGGCCATGGTCACCGGCCAGACCCCGGAAGGTCAGCGCCAGAAGGAAGCGGATCGGTTTCAGGACGATCCCTTGTGTCAGGTGTTCATTGGCACCATTCAGGCCGCTGGTGCCGGACTGACCCTGACAGCCGCCAGCGCCGTTCTGTTCGCTGAACTGGATTGGGTGCCGGGTAAAGTGACTCAAGCGGAAGATCGGGCACACAGAATTGGACAACGGGATCACGTATTGGTGTATCACGCCGTGGTTGAAGGAACCCTGGACAGCCTGATGGTTCGTCGTTTAATCGAGAAGCAGGCGGTTATCGACAGCGCTCTGGATACCCCCGAGGCTCCGAGGCCCAAACCGAAACGCACTCCCGACACCAAAACCGAACAGGAACGGTTTGCCGACTGGTGCCTGGACCATTTCTCCGGAACCAATGCGCAAAGTGAGCCTGTTTCACTGATTCCAGCCACCGGGGCGGACACCGGCGAGGCCACCCAGAGCTTCACGCCGTTTCACTAGACTGCGCAAAATTACCCTTCGTTAACCGGGCACGCCCTGAACGGGAGAACTGTGTCTACGTTATAGTGGCAACTCAATACCTGATGCACCCGGTGGACAAACAAGTGCCCTTTGATCCCGATTCACGCCTAATTCCGGAGGTTCATATCCGCCAGCCCGATGAAGACGGAGAACCCCAGCCACAAACCGCTCCGCATTGGAACGATCAGATCCAAGAGGGCTTTCGGTACGAGGTTGTTGGCGAGCAGCGCCGACTCGACCAGGTGTATCCGGTCACGATTGATCCGGCGAGCCGGGAGGCTCGATGCCGGTGTTTGTCCAAACGCACCTTCCGTCTTTTAGTGAACCGTCACCGGCACGACCGCAAGGATGACCAGCTGATTCATGTGATGGGTGCAGGATTGGTGCTGACCGTGTTCGCGACCGCCTGGGGGTATCAGACACTGCCCGCTGTCGTGGTGCAGGCACTGTCGGCTGTGGCGACCTCTCTCTTCCTCTTCACTGCCTGGCACGTGGTCTCGCCCCGATTGAAGTCATGGCGACAGGCCCACCAGTCGGACCCGGCGCAACGCACGGAGCCGGTGATTGAACCACGCACGATCAATGGGCGCCCTGGCCCGATCCGGCCAGTTGATGTGCGTATCGCGGCGTTGAGGTATCTGCTGGCGTTGGAGAAACATCGGAATTCGCCATCCCCGACTGAATAACTCTCCCGTCACGTCCACCAAACGAAACCAGATGCGCGATTAAACCTCTAAATGGACGCTCGATGAAACAGCAACCCGCCATTTTTGTTTTGGTTGAGATATCATAACGTATTGTAGTTTAAATTTTTGGCCGCGCCGATCAACGATAGGCCATGCAACCGACAGGACTTCACGATCATGAGCGACCTTTCGACCGATACACGGCAGCGACTCTTTCCTTATTCCGCGTCGATGCGAAACACCAGACTGAATCTGGTCTACCGGGCGGCGCGGCGTGATCCCATTTATAAGTCAGTAGTTTTGCTCGGAGCAATGACCGAAGACCAGACCGCCATCCTCAAGCGTCAGGCTATTAGGGGGCACATGGTTATCGCACGACAGATCGGATTACCCAGTCCGGCCGATGAGATTTGCCCCGACCACCTGACCCCAACCGACCATGCACTGACCTCGCTGGCGGACTGGGAGGATGGCCAACCATCAGCCAGCGCTCTGCACACAGTTGAACCCCCGACCGTCATGCTCGCCATCGGAGCCCTGGTGTCTCAGGTCATCAGCATGAAGTGGAACGTGGACGCCGAGCACGATCACCTGGGCATACCCTCCCCTTCCGTCCCCTTCCGTCCCGCTTTTAACCGACGAATACGACACACCGACCCATCAGGTCGGGTGACTGACAGCGATTAAAGGGAGAGCCCAACCATGACCACGAATATCAACGACCTCAGCACAGAAAAACAACTCCATCTATACAAGAGTGAGCGTGACCAACTTCTCCGCGCGATTGCCAATGCGGGGATTAAAACCGGCAACATTCCAGCCGATGGCAACCTTGGCAGCCAGAGTCATCTCATGTTGCTCAATGATATGGCCGGCCAGTTAAAGGAGGCCATTGAGGCACCAAGTCAGAAAAGCGATCAGACTGGGATCACCCTCACCCCCGATCAGCAGGCCGCCCTTCAACTGGCGATGGATACTCTCAGCCGCCATGGCAATGGCGTAACAGCGCCTGGAGCTATGCTCATCCTTCAGGATATGGCCGATGAAGGAACCCCCGCATCCGATGCGACGACACACAACACACCTACAACCGATACCGACTTTGACGAGCCCGACGATGGCGACGAAGACAACGAAGACGACGGCCCTGCCCTCGGCTGACCTCGCATTTCCCTGACGAACACAGGAGTCTGTCACCTATGACACAACAAACACCGAAGCGTTCGACCAACAAAAAGATGGATAAAATGGTACTTCAGGACAGCCGAAGCCATGCGGACAACCAACTGCTGTTCTGGGCCAAGGACGCAAAAGGCTATACCACTGACATCAATCAGGCGCACCTGTTCACGCAAGAGGAAGCGATGAGCCAGCAGGCGGCGCGGACAACGGACATACCGCACAAGCTGGCGGATATCCGGGCGGTGATTTCAGCCACCGTGGACCGGGAATGCATTGCGGGCGCACCAGAACAGTCACAAGGTCGATCAGAACGCCGGGCCGAAGACTGCGCCGCAGGTCTGGGCATACCAGAGTACCGACAGATCAGACGAACGCCCACTAATCACCACCAGTCGCGCCCTGGCGTTGCCGGACGGATGGTCTGAGCTGGATGTAACCAGCGCGGCCACCAGTTCGGCCCTGAGCGCCGCCAAGCTGCACGAATGGTCAGACGACTTCGCTGAAGCAGCCAAGCTGGCGCCGACCCCTCTTCAGGCCACGATACTTCGCACCCGGAGCGAAGAAGCTCGAGAAGCAGCCACGGCGCTTCAGGCCAGGCAGGCTTTGGATTCCGAAATCCAGACTCTGGCTCGCCAGTCCGCCATCCAGGGCGACGCTAAGACCCAGGAGCTCGCAACACTGGTCCCCCCGGAAACCCTGATGCACTGGTCCAAGACGTTCGATCATGCGGCCAAGGCCAGCGTTGACGACGCCCGCAAAAACGTACTCCAAAGCTGTGCCCACGACTGCCATGACGTTGCTAGTATGCTTGCAGCGGGCCAGACAGTGAATACCCGGGCGCAGGACGTCTACTCAGGCAACGGACCTATACCGGCCCCCATCACGTCGGAGAGGCTAACCGTCTGGGCCCAGGAGTTTGAGAAAGCCGCTGGTCAGGCACTCACCGGCGAGCGGTTCTCCGAACTGGATCGGTGCGCCCAAGACTGCCACGAGCGCGCTCTGGAAGTCGGCCATATCAACCAGAATAATGACGACCCGGATCTGTCGAACGATGCGCCAGGGCTTTGATGGCTTGATCATTTGTGATGAGGAACGACTATGAGCACGATCAACACCAGACACCCGGAACGACGCACTCTGATGGCCGAGCGTCAAGCCAATCGGGTATCCGCCGCCGATGTGCAGCAATCCATACGGCACTATCTGGATAACGACCCGGAATTTCTGATCGACATGATGGATAGATCCGGGTTACTGAACAAGATGCGGCATCATATTGACACCCTGAAACCATCACATTCGGTCAGCCCAACCGTCAGTGCCGATGGCAACCACCTGTTTCCAGATTTCAAGGCGATCGAGAATCGTCGCATCGGCGACCTGTCACCAGCCCAGCAGAGCGACGCCCTGGAACTGTGGCTTCGCAAGGAATGGCCGCGGATCGGTACCGACGAAGACTGTTCTGGCCACCATATCCGGTTTCTGCTTGACCGCCTGACCGATCTGCGTACCGAAGTCCATCACCGGCTGGATCAACAGCAAGCAGATCCGATGACGCGGCTGGCTCGGCGTAAAGCGGAACAGCTTGGCACACTCGCCGGCGTTCTGGTTCGCACAAACAGCGATGATCGTCTGGCCGCTGTATCAGAGCTCGGTCGCGTGACCTGGCTAAAGGCCGAATCCGCTCTCGGGCCGCAGAGTGAGCCATCCAACGAGATCGACTTGCTGGCGGACGAGGACGACGAGGACAACGCCTCCAGTCCGGGCCTGTAAACAAAACAAAACCAAGAGAACAATGAGGGTGTCACGGTTCACGAACCCGAACCGGACGAACCGGATCTGGATGCCCTAATGGAAGACACCTTTTTCACCGAGATAGAGCCAGCCAGCGTGCACAGGCTCATCAACAGGGCCGGGCCCAGAGAGAGAGCGATGACCGATAAGATGACCATCTGGCAACGCATAGCCAATAGCTTTGGAGGGGATACCAGGAAAGTGAGTGACGACGACATCATTTTTGATAACTCAGAATTTGATGACTCAGAACTCGATAAAAGCCTTGCAGAACTCAATGAAAGCCTTGAAAGCCTTGGTGAAAGTTTGGAACGTCCTGAACATTGGATCATCGATGATTACCCACACAGCGATGAACCCATTGCAGATATTGATGCCTCAGATATTGATGGCGGCCAGGATGATGACGAAGCACGAGATTCTGACCATGATATCTTTGGCAGTTTTCAAGGATTCGGCAGGTTCAAAGACAGATTTACCGCTGTTGAACCTGTCTATGCTAGAAACCATGACATTAAGGCACGGTTACGCTCTCACTATGACTCTGAGCTTTCAACAAACGGCCCCTTACTAAGATCAATCCAGTCGCTTAGAGACGACTTGGGCGACCTTGAAAACCGAATCAAGCAAACAGGATCGACATCCCAGTACGATGATGCCCTAATTTCAAAATTATCCGACATCCAATTACTGCTCAACGGTGAGTTAGACCAAAAGCCAAATGTAAACCAAGCCGCCCTTGTTGCAGTCGCTCATCACGAATCGATCTACGAACGAGAGAGAAGTAAACATTACCGCTCCGATAACGATCAGCTTGCCTCTATATGCAATAGCTTAAAGCGAGATGTCCACGTTAGTCGATCCGCTCACACCGTTAATCACACCGCCGCCGAATACCTTCTAAAGATGCACCAATTAGCTATTACTCAGATTCCGGCGATGTCCGGATCCATCGATCAAGTCCAAGCACTACTCAGCGACAAGAAAAAAGCGATGATGAAGTCAGGAATTACAACACTTGGCGAGCTCTGCTCCACGACAGCCTTTAACCTCTTATCAATTAAAGGTATCGGGCCATCCACACTGGAAAAAACCGCGGCATGGCTTTCCGAGCAGTCGATTCCCCACCTCCTTTATTTTGACGTTAGCTATGCAATGGAGATCTTCGAAAACTATGAAGGCCTAAGAATTCCCTGGCAACACGTGTCCAGGCTCAACGCGCCCGAGAATTACCAATGGACCCTACCTACTCTCTGGTTAGGGAATCCTTCTCTTACCCTGTCTTTCAACCTAAACACCGATGGTTACACCAGGATCGGAATAAAGGCATCACCTCCCGTGAATCAGACCAGCACTCCTAATGGAGATAGCCCATGACAAGCCTCCCAATCAGTATCGTTTTTGTTAATTCTTAGGCCGGGCCGGACGAACTGGCCTTACGCTCCACTAAAACCCGCCAGAGATGGACGACGACGATCACCTGTCCATCAATGAGCGCTGAAAACAAAACCGAAACCCCGGAGCAGCAACGCGACCAATACAACGTCTCCGGTCCGGGCCTTTAAGCAAACAGGCGCCCGGCACCACTCCTCTCCACCAATCTCAGGTATCGTACATTTACTCTGACCTCACTGCTTGCGACCCTGCCCTCTTCGCGCAGCCGCAATCGAGCACTTGTATAGCCTGAAAGTTCGCCGGCTGATGAACGCCTGATCTGAGTTAGCTGAATAACTTCGCGTGAGTGCCGGTTCGGGCAAGCTGAAGCTCCTCACCAGCCACGCGATAAATAAGAATCCAGTCTGGTGCGACATGGCATTCCCACCAGCCGCTCCAATTACCCGACAGCTTATGGTTGCGGCATTTTACCGGTAAAGGCTTCTCATCGGTGAGCAGCTGAATTATGTCTTTGAGCTTGTCCATCTTGAGACCCTGGGCCTGGCATAGCAGAACGTCCTTTTTGAATTTGTTGTCCGGTTGCGGCGTCAGCATTAAATTCCCAAATCGTCAAACAGCGCAGCCGCAGACTCAAACTTCTCACCCTTACGGTCCTCCAATCGCATCATGGCGACCCGGGTTTCCTCATTGGGCGTCTCGTGATCGAACGGAAACTCCCGGCGCGCAGCGATGGTATTGAACAGCAGGCTCACCGCCGCGCTGGGACTGATACCCATAGCCCCCAAGATGTCAGATGCCTCGCGCTTGATAGATGCATCGATTCGCACACGCATTGTGGTCGCCAGATTGTTCCTCCTGCCCTGTTCATCCATCAGGGCATGAAAGGGAACAGGCTCGAAGGGCAGCCGATCGGTACTGATAATTCGCGCCAGCAACAGATTTACTGCACCCGAAAGGGTCATACCATAGGATTCGACCACCTCCTGCACGGTCTTTTTCACAAACGTGCCAAGACGAACGTTGATCGTATCGTCTTTAAGCCCAACCTTTGCCGGCGTCAGATTGAGCGGGGAAGCCGACTTTTTGGCAGGCTTCATTCGCCGGGGATTGCGAGCTTGATCATCTGGCAGTGTAACCGCCAACCCCAGATCCATTTTCGTCTCAGCGACCATGGTTTTCTTTCTACCGGTCATGCCGGTTCGTTTTCCCCGAGATTCATCGGATTTTCTGTGCTGATTGCTCATGGCGTGCCTCTTGGTTCTCATTCAGTTCTGTATTCTGTTTTGTGTATACCGCGTAATAACAGTTTACGCCTGCTGAAACATCACGTCACCCCGGGTTTTCCAAAAAGACCCAACCTTCCCGAAAACCCCCTCTATATGACCAAGCTCGTGACCAACGGTGAAGTTCTGTCGTCCAACTTCGGGGAGAGAATCGTTATAAAGGATGGCTTTCAAAGAGCCATCGATCAGCAAACATCCCTGAAAATCATCGCCCACATCACACGGCTCGACTCTGATACCAAGCCTGTTGCGATAGCGTGACAGTCAACGGGGAAACAATCGTCTCCTTCACGTCCGTAGCTCCAAGCTTTGAAAAGCTGAATAGCCTCTTTCTTCGCGGGATGTAAGCTCATGAAGCTTGATCCCCGTCCTTTAGAGCTTGCATGATTTTGCTGATGGTTTTCTTTGTTTCCAGTTTAAGGCTCTGATAGTCACGGAAAAAAACTTGATCCTCACTCGATCCAGAGCCACTTATGAGCTCTTCAACAGTGACCCCCAATACCGATGCCAGGTCAGACACAAGCTGGGCAGAGGGGTTAACGCCTGGCTTATTTTCTAGCTGCCAGATGTAGCTTTTCGTCGAACCCACTTTCTGAGCCAGCTGCTCCAAGGTCAGCCCTTTCTCTTTTCTTTTTTCCGCCAAACGCTCACCAAACATTTCACTTCCCCCTCTTCGTTCACTGAAATCAGTGGGTGCGGGATTGTAAGTTCATTATAGCACCACGTAAAGTACTCCCTGTGTTTACTTTAGTTTTTTTCCGTAATACAATTAGTGTTGTCACAGTAAACTAAGAGGGCAGGAAAATGACAGACAAGCTAAAACCAGGATCTCGGGCTCAAAACTCAGGGCAGTACGAAATCGTGGGGCCTCGCGGGGGACGCACGGGTGAAGAGAGAACAGTAACGAAAGGCGAACCGCTCCCGCCAACGCCAGAATCAGGCCAAAGTTATGTTTTGGTAGATCCAACAAAGAACAAGAGCGGGAGGAGGTAAAATGCAAAATCTATAAATAGAACTGTCTAACTCTACATGGGTGGGGGTGAAGTCATCCGTCGACCTCGCTCACAACGGTAGTGTAGTGGTTCAATGATTCCGGACACCAACGTAGATGGTAATATTGCCGCCATAAGCGAGGTGTCTGATGACCAGAAAAAGACGATCTTTTACGCCGGAGTTCAAGCAGGAAACCGCCTGCCTGGTGCTTGATCAGGGCTACTCTATTGCCGAAGCCAGCCGTTCTTTGAATGTCGGCGAAAACGAGGGAGCCTGGTAATTAATTCAGAGACACCGTGGCTGCGCCTAATCGGGTAGCCGGGGGTATCTAACCCCCAGCCCCCACAACACCCTGCACCGATGCGTCGGACCGGCGGGTCCGCACAGGGCGTTTCCCGAAAACGTTCAGAGTAAGATGGCCGATTACCTCCTCCTACCCCAATGATGGCTTCTGATTTTGCGCCAACGTTCCTCAGTCCGGTCGGACATGGAATCGTTGAGCTGCACAGGCTCCTCATTGATTTTCGGGTTCAGGCCTTCACCGTGTCCCAACCATTACGATGGGCGTTTGGCTACTATGCCGTCTGCTGACTTCTGGTGCCAACTCGCCTCCGGCCTACGCCTCCTATGATGTTCTTGTTCATCAGCTCGCAGTTTTGCGTTGGGCTTGACCGCCAGGGAAGGCGGGAATGCCGATATTGCAGGAGCAATATATCTGCCCTCCAGACCGCTCCTCACGGATTGGCCCTTGCCATTCGCTAGTGGTTAGCGTTCAATCGGCTAAAACCGGCTGAACGGTGACCTTCCCACAGGGGACTTTCACCCCATTAGTTCATGCCCATGCTGGGCGTACACAAGGCGCATCAATACACGGCCGATGGCCGCCGGACGCCTTCTTCATTGCGGCTGCGCCTCCATTACAAGGGCGCCGTTGTGCGCTAACGTTGAGGCTGTAGAAAAACCCCAAACTAGGCTGGTTTTGGTAGTATTGAGAAAACAGACAGGGAGCCGTCGGTATGCCTCGTTTCAAGCACTACAACTACGACCAAGATACGATGGTTGTCATCAACTACCGAGAGCAACTCCAGCCCGGCACTTTTGAACACGCCGTTCACTACCTGATTGAACACAAGCTGGATTTGACGGTTTTTCACCCGAAATATCGCAACGACGACACCGGCCGCTTGGCCTACGATCCCGCCATCTTGCTGAAGATCATTCTGTTCGCTTACTCCAAAGGCATCACCTCCAGCCGCGAGATCCAGTGGTGCTGTGAAACCAACATCATCTTTAAAGCGCTGTCCTGCGATACAGTCCCGCACTTCACCACCTTGGCCAAGTTTGTCAGCCAGCACGCCGATGAGATCGAAGAGCTGTTTGAGCAAATATTGCTGGTGTGCCATGAACAGGGCCTTCTGGGCAACGAACTGTTTGCCATCGACGGCTGCAAAATGTCGTCAGACGCCGCGAAGGAATAGTCTGACACCTTTAAAGATCTGGGCGAAAAACGGGATAAGCTGAAGCGACTGATTCGCCACCACCTGCATGAGCATCATGAGCGGGATGAGGCGGAGACGGAAGCTGAACTGGATCGAGATATTCGACGGGCGAAAACCGTGCTCTCTCTGGATGAGTCGATGAAAAAAGTGGACTGTTTCCTAAAGACAAACAGCCCAAGAATGGGCCAAGGTAAACGACTCAAGGAAGTGAAGAGCAACATCACCGATAACGAAAGCGGCAAGATGACCACCAGCAAAGGCACGATTCAGGGCTATAACGGCGTGGCCACAGTGGACAAAAAACACCAGATTATCATCGATGCTCAAGCCTTCGGTGAAGGCCAGGAACACCATACTTTAAAGCCGGTGTTGGAGACGGTTCAGCGTCGTTATAAAAAGCTTGGCATTGCCGACAACATCTATCAAACCGGCGCGATCGTGACCGCCGACACCGGCTTCGCCAACGAAGCCAATATGAAGTACCTGCATGAGCAACAGATCAACGGTTACATCCCTGACAATCGCTTCCGCAGCCGTGATCCCAAGTTCGTAGACCAGAAAGCCAAGTACGGTAAGCGCCCGCAAACCCCATCGAAGAGCGGCTGGAAACACGTGATTCCCGCCAGTGAATTCCAGTTCGACCCGGTTACGATGACGTGCATCTGTCCCGCCGGAGAATCCCTGCGTCACGAGAGCACCCGAACCGATCAAAACGGCGTACCCAGAGCCCACTTCCAAGGGCGATTATTGCAGTGCCGCCACTGCCCCAAAAAGCATCAATGCATGCAAAATCCCAGCTCTGCAGATCACCGCAAGGGAAAAGGAAGACAGGTCTCCTACACCCTGGAGCTCAGGCGCGGCCCAACGTATACCGACTGGATGAAGCACCGAGTCGATAGCCAGCTAGGCAAAGCGATTTACGGTCATCGCATGTCGGTGGTTGAGCCGGTGTTCGGCAACATTGGCAGCAACAAGCGTCTGAGTCGCTTCAGCCTGCGGAGCAAAAAGAAGGTGCAGGGTCAGTGGCAGTTGTATTGCCTGGTGCACAACATTGAGAAGCTGACGAACTATGGGCAGTTAGCGGCATGAAACCGGAACCGGGGCTAGGATATGGCCAGATATAGGCCACAGACGGCTACGTGAAGCGCATTTAGCGCCAGATATTAATAATGCTTCGGTGTTGCCGTCAAATGATTGAACTTGCGCCAGTTGATCGCAGGGCGTGAAAAACAACAAAGCGGCTGCGGGCTGGGCTCTGAGAAGGGTTTTTCTACAGCCTTGTTAAGAGGCAAATGAGCCAAGGAGTTGATGTTTAATGGAGAAGTTCAATTTACTGGTCGGGCTTCTATTCGGCAGGTTGTATGAGGAGTTTCCCGTTTCACTCCGAGTAACGCCCGAGCAGTTTCTCAATCAGACTATCGCAGAAGACGATGAAGAGGGCTCGTTTAATTTTATAGAGTACTTCGAGAGTACCTTACGGTGGCTTGAGACTGCTGAATATATCTGGATTACTCAAGACTTCTCTGACGATGGGGGGCCCGAGTTCGATGTTGTACTTAGCGAAAAAGGTTTAGAGACACTGCGCAGGGTTCCTAAATCACTTGAGGGGACAGCATCTCTAGGTGAGCGACTTTCGAGTTTTGCAAAATCAAAGACTTCGGACGCTGTGGGCACTCTAGTTTCTCTCGCGATTACGAGTGCTATCAGTGGGAGCGGGATTGCCTCTTAACCAGTCGCTCAAGTTCGTTCCCGGCCTGGCGGCCGTCCACCGGATCCCCTTGTCAGGGCACCGCTTAGCCTCGCGTTATATAGATTAATCAACAATGTGTTAAGGAGTAGCCATGAAACTTATATATTCTGACGAAAATAACATAACGGTTAATCATGCTAAGAACATTCTTGAAAATGCTGGAATACTTGTCATGCTGAAGAATGAGCATACATCAACAGGAATGTACCCTCAGTTTATGTATCTTGAGCTTTGGGTAATGAATGACTCAGACCAAGATAAAGCTTTAGAACTCATATCAACGTTAAAAACTAATTCGACCTCAGTGGAATGGCATTGTCCTGAATGTGAAGAAGAAAATGATTCGTCATTTGAAATATGCTGGAACTGTAAACATGAGCATCAACAATGAGTCACAATCTATATAACCAGTTCGTTAAATCGGATCGCCGCTTCGCTGCGACCGTTTACGAAAGGCGTTAGGCATTTTGGGGGATTTTTGACCAGGCTTTATACTTACATCGTCACCGTCGACTCTGGATTGGCACCAAACCCGTTCAGCGGCTGGTGCACTTTGGCAGTTTGTACCCCGAATCACCAAGGCTGTGCAGTCACGGATGGTGATTGGATAGCCGGGTTTTCCCCAAAAAGTAATGGCTACGAACTCATCTATGCCATGAAGGTGGATGAACGAATCCATATGAACGACTACTTCAATGATCCTAGATTTCAATCTAAGAAGCCGGTAATGAGCGGTGGGTGGAAAGAAAGGTGTGGTGACAACCTTTACTGGCAGGATGGAAAAGGTCAGTGGGTTCAGCTTCCCAACCCTTTTCATCAAGGAATGCTGGATCAAGACACCCGTGTCCCGTACGTTTTTGTTGGTAAGGAATTCTGGTATTTAGGCGAAGCCCGTTCACGCGTACCGGAGGAGTTTCTGCCTATGATCGGAGGTCGAGGCGCTCGGGTAAACCATCCAGAAGGCTTGCCGGAAAAATTTACGCAGTGGGTTAGTCGGAGTTTTCGGCCGGGTATTTGCGCAGCCCCCTTGGACTCAGAAAACGAGAGCTGTAAACCTTGTCGATCTGTGTCCTCCACTGGCCAGCAGACTTCGTGCAACAATGCCTAACCAGGCCAATCACGGCGATGGCTTTTCCGTTGCGGCTTCGCCTCCACTCCAAAGCCACGCGTGTTGGCAGCGTTATGCATAAAAAAACAGGAGGTTAAATGAGGAAAATTTTTGGTATCGGATGGGCCAAGACCGGAACAACGACTCTAGGTAAATGTTTTGAAATTCTTGACTTTGATCATCAAAGTCAGAACTTAGGGTTGGTCAAAGATATTGGCGAAGGTGATTTATCTCGGATAATGGCGTTGGCGGATAAAAAGGAAACGTTTGAAGACTGGCCTTGGATTATTCTATACGAAGAACTTGATAGAGCATTCCCAGATAGCCGGTTTATCCTGACAAAACGACAACATGAAAAATGGATTCAAAGTTATAAAAATATGCTGGCCAACCAAGGTGATGCATCAAAGGAATTAAATGAAATACGCCGAATTCTATATGGATTACCATTTCCTGATGTTTCAGAGTCGCAGCTCGTTGAACGATACGAGAAACACAACGCCGAAGTTGAATACTATTTTCGCGACCGTCCAAAAGATTTGCTTATTATTAACTGGGAAGAAGGAGATGAATGGAAAGAACTTTGTGACTTTTTAGGAAAAGACGTGCCAATTAAGCCATTTCCACACGCTAACAAAGGTTCATATATAGATAAATCTAAGACGAATAGGCTGACAGATATTGTTAAAAGCTGGTTTAAATAACTGCATAACCAGGCAATTCAACTGAACTCACTGCCGCGCTGCACGCGCCCGTGATCTGGTTAATTGCAGCGTTATGTTTCAGATGCAGCAGAACGCAAGCCAAGGTGATCAACGAAAGGGATAAAATCGCGATCAAGAAATAGCAGTGATATGCTTTTCTCTATGCAAAACGTCGCGATGATGACGTCAGCGGTTTTTCGTATCGTGACCCCTTGCTTTCGCAATGCACGATAATTCTCTGCGCACTTTTCAGCCATCGCTTTGCCAAACATTTCATGTTGATCCAGAGTTAAGAGAAGTTGCCTGGTTTTGCGATAATCGCGGTCGCTACGAATTCCTTGCAGAATTTCGAGGAATATCAGGTCGCCGATGGCAACGGTCCCTTCAATAATTGCCGAATCGAGCAGATCTGTGTGAGGGCTTTGGACTCCGTTGAAATAGTCGATCCAGACACTGGTATCTACCAGTATCATTTATCACCTCGCATATCGTCCAAGTTGCCTTCCCACTTGATTTTTCCACGTAATTTACGAAGCTCTTGTTGCTGGCTCATGCGCACCAACAGCTTTAGGCCTTGCTCAACGGCCTCTTTTTTGGTTTCGTAGCCTGAAGTCTTCAGAGCGTCGGCCATCAATTTGTCATCTATAACAATATTCGTTCTCATGTCATTTCTCATGTGTATAGAGCGTAAGTTCTATACACAATCTAGCATGGCCTAGTGAACATAACAATCGGCTGCACGGCGACCGATTTTCCGCCGCTTCGCGGCTCCAAACCGGCGCGTGAGCCAAGCGTTGAACTAAACCGCTTCGCGGTAGCAAGTAAGCTTGAAAGTTTCCTGCGAGATGAGGTGAATTGACCGATACTTTTGATAAGCCCGAGTGGGCTATTCAGAAGAGGAGTGTCCGTCATGACACCGTTACGTCAGACCATGATCCAGGCCATGTGCCAACATGGCTTTTCCCCCCGAACCCAGCACAGCTATCTTTATGTCGTCACCGCGCTGGCCCGTTATTATCGGCGCTCGCCCGATCAGTTGAAGGTTGAAGACTTACAAGTCTATTTCAACTATCTGGTGCAGGAGCGTTCCCTGTCACCGGCCAGTTGCCGTGTTTACCTCCATGGCATCCGGTTTCTGTATCTGAAGGTGCTGCACTGGGCGCACTTCGATGTAACCCTGGTGCTGCCCAAGCGACCCCAGCGTATTCCAGAATTACTGACACGCCAGGAAGTCGCGCGCCTTCTGGCCGCTGTTCTTAACCCCAAGCACCAAGCCCTGTTATCCGTCACCTATGGATGCGGTTTGCGCGTCAGCGAAGCGGTCGCGTTGAGGGTCAAAGACATTGATGGTGAACGCCATCTGCTGCGGATTGAGCAGGGCAAGGGCGCCAAAGACCGGATGGTGCCCCTGGCTCCCGGGTTACTCCAGACGCTCCGTCGCTATTGGCGGGTTCGCCATCCCGTACTCTGGTTATTTCCCAGCGATTTACTCCCGGACTGACACCTTCATATCACCACGCCTCAGAAGGTCTACCACACAGCCAAGACAACCAGTGGCATTGAAAAATGCTGGCATTCACGCCTTGCGCCATGCCTACGCCACGCACCAGCTGGAGCGGGGGTTGCCCGTTCATGAGCTGCAACGGCTCTTGGGGCATAGCGATTTGCGCAGCACTCAACGGTATCTGCACTGGTTGCCAGGCGTCACACCCCAAAACGGGGGTCCCGCTGACCTGATCGCAAATCTCGGAGGTGCATGATGGCGGGCACACTGAGCGTTCAAAA
>Ga0307970_1000310_pt1 | contig 30314 bp, 23 predicted proteins | sample OrgLakmetagen712_FD_202093 | JGI IMG/M metagenome (GOLD analysis project Ga0307970, IMG submission 202093) | Saline water microbial communities from Organic Lake, Antarctica - #712 | ecosystem: Environmental > Aquatic > Non-marine Saline and Alkaline > Saline | place: Antarctica: Organic Lake... | reverse complement strand
AGTGGCTTTCAAGGTGACTGACTTTACCGAATCGGTCACCGTTGAGTACGTGGGCATCCTGCCTGATCTGTTTGCCGAGGGGCAGGGTATTGTGGCCATGGGCAGGCTAAACAGCGAAGGCGTGTTTGTGGCCGATCAGGTACTGGCCAAACACGATGAAAACTACATGCCACCGGAAGTGGCTGACGCTCTGGCAAAAGCCTCTGAAAGCCGCGATATCGCGGCTGACGCTACCAAAACTATGGCCAACTGATGCCCGTTAAACGCCCGACACGCAGGGGTGTGTGGCAAATGTGTGGTGTATGGCAAATATGTGGAGTATGGAAAGTATGATGTATCCGGAACTCGGACAGTTTGCACTCATTCTGGCGCTGCTGTTGGCGGTGTTGCTGGCGGTGGTGCCCTTGGTGGGTTCGGTCACCGGCCGCGATAGTTTGCAGGCGTTTGCCAGGCCGCTGACGGCGGGCATGTTTGTATTTGTCGCCGTGGCGTTCGGCATTCTGACCTACGCTTTTCTTACCGATGACTTCTCGGTGGCTTATGTCGCTAACAACAGCAATAGCCTGTTGCCCTGGTATTTCAAATTTAGTGCAGTTTGGGGCGGCCACGAAGGTTCTCTTCTGCTTTGGATTCTGATGCTGGCGGGCTGGACCCTGGCGGTAGCGGTGTTTTCCCAGCGCCTGCCCACGGTGATGGTATCCCAGGTGTTGTCGGTGCTGGGCATCGTGTGCGTTGGTTTTTTACTGTTCATCGTTATGACCTCGAATCCGTTTGAGCGAATACTGCCAAACATTCCCGCAGACGGCGCCGACCTGAACCCGTTGTTGCAGGATTTTGGCCTGATTATTCACCCACCTATGCTGTACATGGGCTACGTGGGCTTTTCAGTCGCTTTTGCCTTTGCCATTGCGGCACTGATTAACGGTCGCCTGGACGCCGCCTGGGCGCGCTGGTCGCGGCCCTGGACCACTGTGGCCTGGGCCTTTCTGACCATCGGTGTTGCTCTGGGCAGCTGGTGGGCCTATTACGAGCTTGGCTGGGGCGGCTGGTGGTTCTGGGATCCGGTCGAGAACGCGTCTCTACTGCCCTGGTTGTCGGGTACCGCACTGATGCACTCGTTGGCGGTGACGGAAAAACGCGGTGTGTTCAAAAGCTGGACTGTGTTGCTGGCCATTGTGACCTTTGCCCTGAGCCTGCTCGGCACCTTCCTGGTGCGCTCTGGCGTACTGACCTCGGTGCACGCTTTCGCCTCGGACCCCGAGCGCGGCACGTTCCTGCTGGTTTTGCTGGCCATCACGGTGATTGGCAGCCTGATTCTGTACGCGGTTCGCGCACCCACTGTGCACGTGCGCGCCCGTTACGGTTCCATGTCGCGGGAAATTTTCCTGCTGCTGAACAACGTCATGCTGGTGTCGGCTACCTTGCTGGTGGCGGTGGGCACGCTTTATCCGCTGGTGCTGGACTCACTGGATATGGGCAAGCTGTCTATTGGCGAGCCGTTTTTCAATCTGACCTTTACTCCGCTGGCCATCGCCGCCGGGCTGTTAATGGGTGTTGGTATTTTTTCACGCTGGAAGAAAACCGACGCTGGCTGGTTGGCGCGCAAACTGCTGTGGCCGCTGGCCCTCAGCATTCTGATCAGCGCCGCGGCGATTGTCGGTTACGGCGAGTTCAAGTTGATGGCTTTTCTTGGCATTTTCACCGCGGTGTGGGTGGCTGTGGCCACGTGCTGGGACCTGTTGGACAAGTCGAACTCACGTAAGGGCCGGATGCATGGGCTCAAGCGCCAGTCGCGCAGCTATTACGGCATGGTGCTGGGGCACTTGGGCCTGGCGATGACCATCGCCGGTGCTACTGTTGTGTCTAACTATGGCATTGAGCGCGACGTTCGTATGGAGTCGGGCGATGTTGCCACCGTGGGTGACTATCAGTTTGTGTTCACCGACATTGGCCAGCGCCAGGGTGCGAACTTTACCGCCCAGTACGGTGGTTTTGACGTGTTGTTGGACGGCCGTAAAGTGGCTGAATTGCACCCGGAAAAACGCCAGTATTCGGTGGGCATGAACGTGATGACCGAAGCAGACATAGATGCGGGCTTTACCCGCGACATTTTTGTCGCCATTGGTGAGCGCATCTCAGACAACGCCTGGGCCATTCGCCTGCAGTACAAACCGTTGATTCGCTGGTTGTGGCTGGGGGCTTTCATAATGGCGCTTGGCGGCTTCCTGGCGGTTAGTGACAAACGCTACCGCATCCGCGAGCGGGCAACCGAGCCAAAAGCCAAACCTGCCGACAGTGGCTCCCTTGTCGCAAACCCAGTGATGACTTCTGTTACAAAACCGGTGATAACTTCGGAGGCTCGGTCTTGATGAAGCGGGTCCTGTTGTTTTTGCCGTTGCTGGTGGCTCTGGCTTTAGGCGTGTTGCTGTTTTCCGGCATCGGCAAAGACCCGACAAAGCTGGAGTCAGCCCTGGTCGGTAAAGCCATGCCGGAGTTCGCCCTTGAGGACCTGCACCGGCCAGAGGTGCAAGTCAGCCAGCAGGTGTTCCAGGGTGAACCCCGCCTGTTAAATGTGTGGGGCACCTGGTGTCCGTCGTGTCGCGACGAACATGCTGACTTGATGTGGCTGGCCAAGAACGAAGGCGTGCCCATTGTGGGGCTGAACTACAAAGACCAGCGTGCCGAGGCTAAAGCATGGCTAGAGCGCCTGGGCGACCCCTACAGCACCAGTATTTATGATCCCAAAGGTAGCCTGGGTTTTGATCTGGGTGTGTATGGCGCTCCCGAAACGTTTGTAATTGGTGCTGACGGCACGGTGCTGCATCGCCACGTGGGCGTGGTGAACAAGCAGGTGTGGGAAGAGACATTACGGCCTCTCTTGAACCAGGCGGGAGGCCAATACTGATGACGATTTTCAGGCTATTCAGCCGCTTTGCACCGGCGTGGTTGGCAGCCCTGCTGATTGTTCTGGCGCTACCGGCACAGGCGGTGGTGCGCGACGTTTATAGTTTCGACACTGAGGGAAAACAGCAGCGGTACCAGACCATGACCGCCGAGCTGCGCTGCCCCAAGTGCCAGAACCAGAACATCGCCGACTCCAATTCGCCGATTTCCGAAGACATGCGTGACGAGGTCTATCGGATGATGACAAACGGCGCCAGCGACGTAGACATCATGGATTCGCTGGTAGGCCGGTTTGGCGAGTTTATCCGCTACAAGCCCTTAGTCGAAAAGCGCACCCTGCTGTTATGGGCAACACCGGCCATTTCAGTGCTTGGCGGCCTTTTAATTGTGGGCGGTATTGTTTTGCGTTCGCGCCGCAACAACCAGATTGACAGCGAACTGAGCGCCGAGGAACGGGCGCGGGTGGAGAAGATTATGGACGGGCACAACGGCAAATCGGATTCACAGGCGTAACGCCCAGAACAAACCGCAATCACATTTAACGATTTTCTCTCATCGGTAACGGGATTTTCATGAGCAATATGTTTTGGATTGCCGCATCTTTATTAATCGTGCTGGCATTGGCCTTTGTGCTGTATCCGGTTTTGTTCCACCGCTCTGGCCGGAGCCAACAGCTAGACCAGCGCAATCAGAATCTGCTGGCTTACCGCTCGCGCATGCAGGAACTAGACGCCGAATACGAAGCCGGCGTGCTTGATAAAGACAATTATCAACAGCTAAAAACCGAGCTTGGTGGTTCCATGCTCGATGACATTCCTGAAAATGAAACGCCTGCCGCCTCATCCCCTGGCCGTAAAACCGGCATGGCGGTGGCACTGGTGTCCATCCTGGCGATTCCCGCTTTGACGCTTGTGTTGTATGAGCGTTGGGGCGCTATGGATCAGGTAGAGCAGTTCATCACCATGGAACAGCTGGGCAGCGGCGATGACGCCGACCGCGAGCAACAGATGGCGTCGCTGGCGGCGCAGTTGCAGGCCAAGCTGGAAGCCAGCCCGGACAACCCTGACGGCTGGGCCATGCTGGGGCAAACCTATATGCGCATGGAAAAATACCCGCAGGCGGCACAGGCGTTTCAGAATTTGGAGCAAAGCGTAGAGCGTGCTGGCGGCGACGATCCGTCGCGTGCCATGGCCTTGGGCCTGGCCGGCCAGGCGATGTTTTTCCAGTACCAGGGTGCTATGAATGCAGAGGTGCAGCAGGTGATTTCCAGCGCGTTGGAGCTTGACCCAAACGAGGTCAATGCCCTTGGTCTGCTGGGCATCAGCGCCTTTGGCCAGGAAAACTACCGCGAAGCGATTGGCTTCTGGCAGCGTATTGTTCAGGTGGCGCCAGACCACCCGCAGCGCGATTCTATTGAGGGCGGTATTACCGAAGCCTACAACCGCTTGGGCGAAACACCGCCTGAGAGTTTTCTGGCATCGATTCAGGCTTCCGATCAGCAGTCGGCTCAGGCCCTGAAGAGTGACGGCCCCGGTGTCACCGTAAGCGTTAGCCTGGACGAAGCTTTCTGGAACGACGTACCTGCCGATACCACGCTGTTCGTGTTTGCCCGCCAGGCCAACGTCAACAGCGGTGCACCGCTGGCGGTTGCACGCTTCACAGCCGCTGACATGCCGTTGGAGATCCGCCTGGATGACTCCATGGCAATGTCTCCGCAGAATACGATTTCCTCGGTTGGAAAAGTGATGGTCACGGCGCGTTTAAGCCCCAGTAGCAGTGTTATGGCCCGCGCCGGCGACTGGCAGGGCAGCTTGGCAGCGCCGGCTACGGTAGCCGCTGGAGAGCAAACACCTCTGACGCTAGTGATTGATAGCCTATTGATTGAATGAGCATGGCCTTGCCGCGGTAGCGCCGCATACGTTTTCGCCACCGCGGTGGTTTGCAATGGCCTATACCTGAGTGGCGCTACTTTTGCGAAGCGTCAATGGCGGGCGGGTACAGTGGCGATAAACCAGTGTCTGCCGTTTGGCTGGCCGGTCTGCGTTCTAGCTCACGAATTGCCTGTTGCAGCTGCGCCGGATTATTTGAAGCCTTGTTTTCCGATGGCTGCTCTGTGCCGTAACGCTGCTGTTCAAACTTGGTTAGAGCGTCAGTGAGCGGCGGCAAATGACAGAACTCCGCCACTTGGCGCCAGCTTTGAAATCCTTGGTCCGGATACTGGAGATTCATCCAGCGCAGCAACAGCCGCGGTGTGTCCGGATTGTTGTTGCCGGCAGCGGCCAGCAGTTCCTTGTAGAGCCCTGAATCGTCTGGCCCGAGGTTGCTCTCGGCTGCCTTGTTAGCTCGATAACGCGAGCGCTTTGCGCGCCAGAACAAACCTGCGGTAATACCCCAACCAACGGCCATAAACAACGCCAGCCAAGGCCAGAAAGCACCGCCGCCAGTGGTGTTTTGGCCGTTCATATCCGACTCTGGATCTGCGTCGCTAGCGGAGTTATTCAGCTTTTCATCGATAGCGGTGACCGCCGGAGCTTGTGCCTGAGCCTGAGTATTGATGCCTGAACCGGGCGCAACCACCAGCACGCGCGCTGGAATAATCGCGACTTTTTCTGAATCGCTTGCGGTATCCCACCAGGGAACGCGCACCTCGGGCAGGCGCAGCTCGCCGGCTTGCACCGGCACCAGGGCGCTGGCCTGTTGCAGTATAGACATCAGGCCGTCGGCGCTGATGTCGGTGGCGCGTTTGGCAGGCTCTGGATAACTGCGCAGCCCGGGCGCCGTCTGAGCCGGAAAGGGCGGCAGCGTAGCATCTGGCAAACCGTTGGCGCGCAGGGTTAGCTGGCGGGTCAGATTTGCACCGCTGGTGACGCGGTTATCGTTGGGGAGCCCGCTTTCTTCCAGCGTTAACCCTGTGGCGGGTAGCCAGACGCTGCCGCTGAATTGCGGCGGTATGTCTTTCACCGGCAGGTCAAACAGTTGTTCGCTGCTGCGCAGGATCTGCAGGCGGCCGTTGGCGCCGCGAAAGCTGCCTTCAAATTCGAGGGGCGCTAGGCTGAGTTGGCCCGGTGTCTGCGGGTAAACCGCGTAGCGGCGCTCAATCATACGGTAGCGTTGATCACCCCGAACCCGCGAGTATTCCTGCTGTGGGCCCAAGGATTCGATCACCGCGTTATTGCTGACCGGTTCCGACAGTTCGCCGCGGATGAGCTCATTGCTGAAGTACAGTTGTACCGTTAGCAGCAGCTGCTCCTGCACATAAAGTTCGGCTTTGTCGGTGGAGAGCTCTATAAAACTCTTCCGCACGTCTGCAGTCGGGTTTTGCGCCCATGCCGGCAACGCCAGCAGGCAAAAGACGATGATCAAAAACCGACCAAAGCCACGGCAATCGCTGTAACCGCCATAATCATGTCGCCGCAACGGCGACGAGAATTTGTTGTTTCGCTCTACCATGGCGTATCGCCTCTATCTTCTGGTGTCTGCCGTTGACGGTATTGCTGAAGGAATTTCTGCTGCAATAGACCGCCAGGGTCATCTGGCACCCGCCTTAAATACTGCTCTTGGCTCTGGCTCAGCGGGGCTTCACGGGTATCTGCCGGGGCCTGTTCCGGGCCAGGCTCACTCTCGAGCTCATTCTCGAGCTCACTCCCTGATTTTTTATCAAGTTCGGTATCGAGCTCTGCGCTATCGCCGTTGTTGTCAGATTGCTGATCGCGCCCGTTTTCACCTTTTTCCGGGCTCTTGGAGCTCCCGGAATCTTCGGAGTTCTCTGCATTCTCGGAATTTTCGCTGTTCTGCGGCTGCCCGTCCTGGCTGTCAGAGCCCGGGTCCTGCTCGGATGATGGATCTTGCTGTTGACCTTGTTCTTGCTGCTGCTCCTGTTGTTGTTTCTGTTGCTGGAGCAAGTCGGAAACCAACGCTCGGTTGGCAAGGGCGTCCGGGTGTTGGGGCTGTAGGGTGAGTGCTTGGTCGTAGGCGGAAATGGCGGATTCCAGTTTGCCCGCTTGGGCCAGCGCGTTGCCCCGGTTGTAGGCGCCGTCGGCTCCGGGCACCTCGGCGAAGCGCTCACCGGCGGCCTCGAACTCGCCGCTGCGATAGAGCGCCGCACCTTGCCATTCGGGCGCTTGCAACTGCTCTGCGGCCTGCTTTGGGTTCTGCTCGATCAGCGCTGGTGCGCGCTGATCTTCACGCTGCCACAGCTCGCCCCAGCTAAGGGCTTGCGCAGGCTGCGGCAGGGTAGGCAGCAAGGCCAGGGCGAACAATGCTAGAGCGCCGCGGCGCCAGATCAGCAACAACAAGGGGAGCGCCAGCCAAAGTAGCCAGTAGCCGTCTTCCTGCCACTGTGACTGTTGGCGTGTTTTTGCAGGATCAAGCTGTGCCGCATCGGCTTTGGTGAAAGCCCCGTTTAAGCCACTGACTGCCAGCTCGCTCAGGTCACGGCCATCCAGCGTCAGGGTCGCGCTTCTGCCGCCATTGGCGCCCGCCAGCTCGGCCAATGCCTGGGGCGCTGCCTGACTGATCACAATGCGGTCGCCGTCACGGATAAAACCGCGTTCGGCCAGGGGGATCGGGCCACCGGCGCGGGTACCAACAGTGAGGGTGTCGAGTTGGAAACGGCTGCCCGCTAACAGCTCGGTAATAGCCTGGCGGTAACGGGGCTGCACGTCGTCTGTGATTAGCAAAATACGGCCGTTGCCCGGTGCTCCGCGGTCGAGCAGCTCCATGGCTTTGCCCACGGCCAGATCGGCGCGGTTGCCTGCGGCCGGCATCATCAGCGGGTCCAGAACGGCGAGCATGGATTCGGTCGTGGCGCTGTCGTCACTGAGGGGCGTTACGCTGTGGGCGTCTGCGGCGTAAACCACCAGAGCTGTAAGGCTGCCTTGGCGCGCGGCAAGAATGTCGCGAATTTTGCGTTTGGCCAGGGTCAGGCGATTGGGCTGCACGTCGGTGGTGAGCATTGACAGTGACAGGTCCAGCACAATCACCAGGCTGCTGGTGGGCGGCGCCGCGGGGCTTGGCGCCTGGCGCCACACCGGGCCGGCCAGGGCCAGACTGATCAGCGAAAACGCCAGCACGGCTGCCAGCGGGCTGGCGATCCGTGGCATTCTTCTTAGCACTTTTCGCTGGTCCGCAGCGCTGTGTCGCGGCTCCGGCAGCAGCGGTGCCAGAAGATGCTGGGGTATCAGTGCTGACCAGCCGCTGTCGCCTTCACCGCGATGCCGGGCAAGCCAGTACACCAGCGGTGTGGCCAGCAACAGCAAAAGCCACCAGGGCCGCAGCCACTGTAACTGCGAAATCATCAGCTCAGACATGGGGCTGTTTCTCTGTTTCGGGGCTTTGGCGAAGCGGTTGCTGGCGTAGCTTTTGGTAGCGGCGGAACAAGAGCGCAAACAGCCATAGCGTTATGGCCAGCGCCGCCGGCCAGACATAATATTCCCGCACCGGTCGGTAAAACTGACCTTCTTGGAGGGCCGGTTCGAGCTGGTTAATGCTGGCGTAAATACCGCCAAGCTCGGCCAGATTACGGGCGCGAAAATATTGGCCGCCGGTTTGCTGCGCCATGCGCGTTAGCAGGGCCTCGTCTAGATCCCGCGACGGATTGCGCTGCAGCAGTCCGGTTATGGCGCTATCCGCGCCGGCGCCAATACCGATGGTGTAAAGCCGCACGGCACTGGCCTGTGCCAGCTCACTGGCTTTGTCAGGCGTTATTTCGCCGGCGGTGTTGGCGCCGTCGGTCAGCACAATGGCAACTCGTTGCTCCAGGGGCCGCTCGCGCAGGCGCTTCACCGCTAGCCCAACGGCGTCGCCAATGGCGGTTGTGTTCCCGGCCATGCCGAGGCCGGCTTCTTGCAGCAGAATGTTTACCGTTGTTCGGTCAAAAGTCAGGGGTGCTTGTACATAGGCCTGGCTGCCAAACAGAATAAGGCCCAGGCGATCGCCCTGGCGCTGATCAATAAACTCGGCCAGCACCTGTTTTACCGCCTGTAACCGGTTAATCCGTCGGCCCTGGCGCACCATATCCGGCTCGTCCATGCTGGGTGAAATGTCTACCACCAGCATCAGATCGCGCCCTGTTGTCGGCAGTTGCCGAGCCTCGCCCACCACTTGCGGTCGCGCCAGCGCCAGCACCAACAGCAACCAGCCCGACAGTGTGAGCAAACGCAGCCATACAGGGTTTTTGGCGCTATGGCTGGTCACCCCGGGCATGTCGGTTAACCAGTGCCCCAGGGGCATTACCGGTGCCTGCACGGGTTGGGCTGCGCGGCGCCGCCAAAGCAGCGCCAGCGGCAGCAATGCAAGCAAGAGCACCCAGGGATAAGCCAGTGTCATGGCGCACCCCGCAGTTGTTTTTTATGGTCTTGCAGCCAGCGCCCGGCAAAGGCTAGTGCGTGCTGCGGGTCGCAGCTGTTGTGGGGTTGCCAGCAGGCGTTCACCATTGTGGTAACCAGGTCTGCTTCAACGGCGTTATCGCTACTGTGCTGCAAAAACGCGACCCAATCGTTGCCGCTCAGGGCGGCTATCGATTGCAGTGGATAGATGTCACGGGCCGCACGCTTTAGTAATGCGTTAAGCTGGCTGAACCAGGCGGGGGTATTCTGCAATTGCGTTTTCGATTGCGCCCGCAATGCCGCCAGTTCCCGTTGGACAGTTTGCCAGCGCCGGTTGCGTTGCTGCCAGCGTTGCCATCCGCGCACGGCCAGCACCAGGCAAAGTAAACCTGCAGCGGCCAGTAACCACCAGCCTGCGCTCACGGGTAAATGGATATCGCGCAGTTGTTGCAGCGCGTTGGCGGCGTTGTTGGCCCCATTGTTGGCGGTATGGGTGGCGTTAGGGGTGTTCATCCGAGGCGGCCCCCGCCGGCCATCAGCGCGCGCAGCGCCAGGCGCGGATGTTCGCCAGTAGAAACATCAATGCTGGTTACCGCCGCCACGCGCAAGCAATGTTGCAACCGCTCCTGGTGTTGGTTTATGCGCTGCTGCCAGGCCTGGCGAAATGTGTTGTCCGCGGCGTCAAACCACAGCGGCCCAGTGGCGCTGGCCACCGCAAACTGGCCGTGCCGGGGCAATGCCTGCTCCAACGGATCACTGATATGCACGGCGCTGACGCCGTTGTGCTGAGCCAGCCTACCCATTAAGCCAGCGCTGTGTTCGCTTAGCTGCATAAAGTCACTGATGATGAAAATTCGGCTGCCGGTGCGCGCAACACGACAGGCTTCGGCCAGTGCGTTATCCAGCGAACCCGGCTCTGCAAGCGGCGCGCTCGGGGTGGGATGAAACTGGCCGGGCTGATGTTGTAGGCGGGCAAGGTTGTCTAGCAGTCGCAGCACCGAGGTCTTGCGCCGTGCCGGGCGCTGCAAAGTTAACAGTTGGCCATTGAACACCAGACCGCCTACCCGGTCGCCGCCGAAAAGCGCAACCCAGGCCAGCATGGCAGTAGCCTGGGCGGCGCGCACCTGTTTGTAGGCGCCGGTACTGGCAAAGAACAGTGACGGGCTTAAGTCACATAACAGCAAAACCGGGCGCTCTCGCTCTTCCTCGTAAATTTTTGTATGGGCCTGTTGTCGCCTTGCCGTTACTCGCCAGTCAATGGCGCGAATGTCATCGCCTGGCTGATATTGCCGAACTTCGGCAAACGCCATGCCGCGGCCTCTTTGTGGCGAGGCGTAAGCTCCGGCCTGGCGGCTGCGGGTGGCCTTGGCCGACGGCAGCCGCAGCGTATGGGCTTCTGCCTGCAGCTTTACCAGCGCAGCCAATGGCAACGCGATGTCGTGCGCTACTTTGGCTTGTGGAAACGAGGCCTGCGCGGCAGAGGCCGAAACATGGGATGCGTTACCGTGAGTCATGGGCGGATTATGCCGTTACCGGCAGACATTCTAACAGTCGCCGCAAAAAATCGTCGGTGCTGATGCCCTCAGCCTGGGCGTCAAAGTTTAGCAGCACCCGGTGGCGCAACACGTCAAAGGCCACATTGCGAATGTCGTCCGGGGTTACATAGTCGCGCCCGTCAAGCCAGGCCAAGGCGCGGCTGCAACGGTCCAGTGCGATAGTGCCCCGCGGGCTGGCGCCAAAACTGGCCCAGCGCGCCAGTTCCGGGCCGATCTGCGGGCCTAGCTCTGCAGGGTTGCGGGTGGCCAACACCAGCGCCAGTAAATAATCTTCAACAGCTTCTGCCATGTGTACGTTGGCCACTTGCTGGCGCGCGGCAAACACCTCGCTGGCACTAACACGGCGGGTAACGGCGGCCGCAGGCTGGCGAAAGTCGCGGCGCGCCAGATGCAGAATTTGGCGCTCGGCGCTGGCATCGGGGTAATCAATCAACACGTGCATCAGAAAGCGGTCGAGCTGGGCTTCCGGCAGGGGGTAAGTGCCTTCCTGCTCTATCGGATTCTGCGTCGCCATCACCAGAAACAGCGGTTCCAGCGCGAAGGTGTTCATGCCCACACTGACCTGGCGTTCGCCCATGGCTTCCAACAGCGCCGATTGCACCTTGGCCGGGGCGCGGTTTATTTCATCGGCCAGTACCAGGTTGTGAAACACCGGGCCGCGCTGGAATTCGAAAAGACCGGTTTCTGCGCGATAGATCTCGCTGCCGGTCACATCGGAAGGCAACAGGTCAGGGGTGAACTGGATGCGGTGAAAGTCACCTTCAATGTATTCAGCCAAGGTTTTGATGGCGGTGGTTTTCGCCAACCCCGGGGCGCCTTCCACCAGCAGGTGGCCATCAGCCAGCAGAGCCATCAATAGGCGGTTAACCAGGGTTTTCTGGCCAATAATACGGGTTTCCAGCTGGCTCTGAAGATTCAGAAAAATCTGTTGTAATGATAACGGCGATGACATAGGCAAGGTACTCGTGACCGGTAACCATAAAAGACAGCTATGCTACAGCAATCGGACTGATAAGTAGTTGCCGTAATTTTGCGGAGATGCCGGCAAAAATCAAGCGCTTGGCATATCCTTGTGCGACAACAACGGTATAAACACCAGCTCCATCGTTCACACGAACCAGAGGTACGCTATGAATGCGCTGACAGTGGCCAGTAAGGAACAATTTTTTTCTCACCTAGAAGAGGCGTTTGGCGAGAAGATTGCCAAAACGGAAGCCACCCGAATCAGCGAATTTGCCCGCCAACACTACTCGCAGATACCTTTGGAAGAACTGGTCAAGCGGCGATTTTCAGATATTTATGGCGGCGTAATGGCAGCTTGGCAGTTTCTTCGCCAGCGCAAACAGGACGAGACCCCGGTTTCAGTGTTCAATCCGGATCTGGAAAGCGATGGGTGGGCATCGACTCATACGATGATTTTTATCATTCATCCGAACATGCCGTTTCTGATTGACTCACTGCGCATTGCTATTAACCAGCGCGAAATTGGTACTCATTCCATTCAGCACGCGGTGCTTCAGATCAGCCGCGATAAAGATGGCAAGTTGGCCGATCTGCACGGCAAAGATGCCAGCGAGACTGCACCGGTTGAGTGTGCTCAAGAGGCGTTTATTGCCCTCGAAATTGATCGCCACAGCGCGCCGGAAGAAATGGCCGAACTGGAGCAGGTACTGCAGAGCGTGTTGCACGAAGTACGCATCGCTGTGGGTGACTTCCCCCGGGTAAACGCGAAAGTGATCGAAAGTCGCGAGGAGCTGGAGCATTCCGCTGGAGGTATTAGCAAACAGCAGAAAAAAGAAGCACAGGCATTTTTGACCTGGCTGCAAGAAGATCATTTCACGTTTCTGGGTTACGACGAGTATGACTTTGTAAACGATAAAAACGGCGTGGAAGTGCGCCGGGTAAAAGACTCCGAACTGGGCATATTGCGGGTGACCAACGAACGCCCCGTGTGTGTACGTTTAAGTGAGTTGCCCAACCGCACCGGTCAGGAAATGACCCGCACTGACGATGTGTTTATCTTTGCTAAATCCGCCCAGCGCTCACGCGTACATCGCCCGGCCTACCCGGATTATATTGCCATAAAACGCTTCAACCAGAAGGGTGAAGTGGTGGGTGAGCGGCGCTTTCTGGGCCTTTATACCGCTCGAGTTTACAACGAGCGGCCGGACCAGATTCCATTGATTCGCCGTAAGTTTGAAAGTGTGATGACGCAGTCTGGCTTCCCCCGTGACGACTACACTGGCAAAGAGCTTGACCAAATTCTGACGGTGTTGCCCCGTGACGAGCTGTTCCAGCTCAATACCGAAGAACTGCTGCGACTGGCCACGGGTATACTGTACATTCAGGAACGTCGACGCATTGAACTGTTCATGCGCGAAGACGTGTACGGCCAGTTTGTGTCTTGTCTGGCCTATTTCCCAAGGGACATCTACAACACCGAGCTGCGTCTGAAAGTCGAGCAGGTTCTGGTAGAAACCCTGGGCGCAGAAGACGTTGAATTTGTCACTTATTTCTCCGAATCGGTTCTGGCGAGGGTACAGTTCACCATTCGCGTGCCGCCTATGGAAAACCGCCAGTTGCCACTGGCCGAGATTCGACAAAAGGTAATCGGGCTGGCGCAGTCCTGGAGTGACGGGCTGTTAGAAGCGCTTACCGAAGCTTGGGGCGAAGAGAAGGGCAGCGAGATGAAGCGTAACTGGAGTGCTGGTTTTCCCGCCAGTTACCTGGAAATGTTTTCGCCACGCCGTGCCGCCATTGACCTGGAATACGTCGCCACCGCCGCCAAAACCGGCGACATGGGCATGAGTTTTTATCGGGCGCTGGAAGAAGACGACAGCACCATTCATTTTAAATTGTTCTATTCAAACCATCCGGTACCCTTATCAGACGTCATGCCTGTGTTCGACAACTTTGGCTTCCGCGTGCTCAGCGAACACCCTTTTGAAATGACCAGCCGCAATGGCGAAGTGGTCTGGCTGCACGACTTCACTCTGCGCACGGCTTCCGGCGCCGCGGTCGACCTGCAACGTTTGCGCCCGCTGTTTGACGAACTCTTCCGTCGCGTGTGGCGCGGCGATGCCGAGAACGACGCCTTTAACCGCCTGATGAAATCGTCTTACAAGAGCTGGCGCCAGATTGCGCTGCTGCGCACCTATGCCCGTTACATGCGCCAGATCCGCTTTTCCAACAGCCAGACCTTTATTGCCAGAACCCTGTTCTACCACAAGAACCTGACCGAAGTTCTGCTGGCCTACTTTGAGGCCCGCTTTAATCCGGATAACGGCTACAGCCCGGCCAAGCGCGAGGCTACGCAGCAGAAACTGCTGGTGGAATTCAACGCCGGGCTGGAACAAGTAGAAAACCTGAGCGAAGATCGGGTGTTTAAGCTGTATATGGAGCTGATTCACTCCACCCTGCGCACTAATTATTACCAGCCCGACGAGTCTGGCCAGCCCAAGTCTTACATCAGCGTAAAGTTGGATCCGACCGGCATTCCGGACATGCCACTGCCGATGCCGATGTTTGAAATATTCGTGTATTCGCCGCGCGTAGAAGGTGTGCACCTGCGTGGTGGTAAAGTGGCGCGCGGAGGCCTGCGCTGGTCGGATCGTTTTGAAGATTACCGTACCGAAGTGCTGGGCCTGGTAAAGGCGCAGCAGGTAAAAAATGCGGTGATTGTGCCGGTGGGAGCGAAGGGCGGTTTTGTTGCCAAGCAGCTGCCGAAAGCCTCTAACCGCGAGGCCTTCCAGGCCGAAGGCAAAGAAGCGTACAAAACCTTTATTCGCGGGTTGCTGGACATCACTGACAACCTGGTGGACGGCAATATTGTGCCACCGATCAGCGTGGTGCGCCAAGACGCAGACGATCACTACCTGGTGGTAGCCGCCGACAAAGGCACCGCCACATTCTCTGACATCGCCAATGGCCTGTCTGCCGACTACGACTTCTGGATGGGAGATGCCTTTGCCTCTGGCGGCAGCAACGGTTATGACCATAAAGAAATAGCCATTACCGCCCGCGGCGCCTGGGTATCGGTAGAGCGACACTTCCGGGAAATGGGTATTAACCCGGCGGACGACGAGTTTACCGTGGTGGGTATTGGTGACATGGCCGGTGACGTGTTTGGCAACGGCCTGCTGAGCTCGGAAAAAACCCGCTTGGTAGCGGCGTTCAACCATATCCATATTTTTATCGATCCGTCTCCAGGCGCAGCCAAGAGTTATAAAGAACGCCTGCGCCTATTCAAAATGCCGCGTTCGGCCTGGACTGATTACAACAGCGAGTTGATATCCGCCGGTGGTGGCGTTTTTAGCCGCAGTACGAAATCCATTCCGCTGAGCCCCGAAATCAAAGCCCTGCTAGGAATTAAAGCAGATCGGGTGCCGCCCAACATGCTGATTGCCCACATCCTCAAAGCGCAGGTAGACCTGCTATGGGTTGGCGGCATTGGCACCTATGTCAAAGGGGGCGGTGAAAGCCACAGCGATGTCGGCGATAAAGCCAATGACGGCGTTCGTATCAACGGCGCTGACCTGCGCTGCAAGGTGGTTGCCGAAGGCGGTAACCTGGGCCTTACCCAGCGCGGCCGTATTGAATACGCGCTCAAAGAAGGGCGCTTGAACACCGACTTCATTGACAACTCCGGCGGTGTGGACTGTTCAGACCACGAAGTGAATATAAAGATTCTGCTCAATCGCTCCATTGTGATGGGCGATTTGACCGCTAAACAGCGCAACCTGCTGCTGGAAGACATGACCGAAGACGTGTCTGCGCTGGTGCTGAAGAACAATTACCGCCAGACCCAGGCCCTGAGCATCGCCAGCGAAGATGCCCCCAAACGCATTGAAGAATGTCGTAGGCTGATGAACACCTTAGAGGCAGAAGGCAAACTTAACCGCGAGCTGGAGTTTTTGCCCGACGACGAGGCCCTGAACGAGCGCAAGCAGGCTGGTAAAGGCCTGACACGGCCGGAACTCGCGGTGTTGATTGCGTATGTAAAAGCCGACTTAAAACAGACCCTGGTGGCCAGCAACCTGCCTGATGACCCGCTGTTGGCGGGGGAAATGTCCAAGGTGTTTCCGCGGGAGCTTAATCGCAAATTTGCCGACGAGCTGGGCGAACACCAGCTAAGGCGGGAAATCATTGGTACCCAGATTGCCAATGATATGGTCAACCACATGGGCATCATTTTTGTCGACGGCATCAAACAAGCGACCGGCGCCGATTCGGCGCAGATAGCCCTGGCCTGGATTATTGCCCGCGATCTGTTCCGCGTTGACACCTGGTGGGACCGTATTGAAGACCTCGATTTCCATGTAAGCGCTCAGCTACAGATAGAACTGATGCAAGAGATGATGCGGCTGATGCGGCGCACTGTGAAATGGCTTTTGCGTAATCGCCGCGCCGAACTGTCGATTGCCCATCACATTGAGCGCTTTGCCGACAGCGTTTGGGCTATTACTGCGGGCCTGCCAGACTACCTTAACGGACAAACCCGTAAACTCTGGCAGAAGCGCCATCAGGCTCTGATGGATTCTGGAGTGCCGGAAGATCTGGCGCCGGTGCTGGCCGGTACCAACTATCTGTATTCGTCGCTGGGTATCATCGAAGCCCAAGAAGCGACAGGCGTGCCATTGAAAACCGTGGCCAGCTTGTACTACGAAATCAGCGAACGTCTGCAGCTGAGCTGGTTTGCCGGCGCCATCTCGGCACTGGTGCCAGCCAGCCACTGGCAGTCGCTGGCGCGGGAAAGTTTCCGTGAAGACTTGAACTGGCAGCAGCGGGCGCTGACCACCGGCGTGCTGCAGCAAGCAGGCGAGCCGGATGATGTGGCCCTGTGCGTGGATCAATGGATGGCCCGTCACCAGCCGATGATTGACCGCTGGCAGGAGATGTTGGTCGAGTTGAAACGCAGCCCCGAGCCGGAATACGCTATGTTTTCTGTGGCCTTGCGGGAATTACTGGACCTGGCGCAGACAACTCTTCACCAGGCACCAGCTGAACCAGCTGAACCGGCAGAAATGGCTTCTGATGTGAACTAGGTATTGATTAACGGGAGCAATTCCCGTTCAATCCTTCGCCTTAACTCAAAAACCGGAGCACGTAGATGGGGCAACTGGATTATTTACTGGAAAAAAACCGGGCCTGGGCAGAGGGTATTAAGGCACAGGACCCACAGTTTTTTGATCGGTTATCAAATCAGCAGGCCCCGGAATATTTGTGGATTGGTTGTGCCGACAGCCGGGTGCCAGCCAATCAGATTGTGGACCTGATGCCCGGCGAGTTGTTTGTGCACCGTAACGTGGCCAACGTGGTGGTGCACACCGACTTCAACTGCCTGTCGGTGTTGCAGTTTGCGATTGATGTGTTGAAAGTGAAACACATTCTTTTGGTGGGTCACTACGGCTGCGGCGGTGTTAAAGCCGCCCTGCTGAACGAGGGCTTTGGCCTGATTGCCAACTGGCTGCGCCACGTACAAGACGTGCGTGATCGTTACCGGCACATTCTGGAGCCCATCACCAGTGTGCAAGACCGCGCTGACCGCCTGTGCGAACTGAACGTGATTGAACAGGTGGACCACGTGTGCCAGAACAGCATTGTTCAGGACGCCTGGAAACGGGGCCAGGACTTAACCGTGCACGGCTTCGTGTACGACCTGCGTGACGGCATAATGCGGGATATGGGCATGCCCATATCCAACGCTGCCACCAGCGAGCATGCCCGCCAACAATCGGTGGATGAAATGGTACTTCGCCCGGTGCGCTCCGGCCGCCTGATTAAAGCCTGAATTACGGAACGCCCATGTCTGCATTACCTAATTCCCACGAAGCGCTGCTTCGTAATCGTTCCTATCTGACCGGCAAGGTCGCCCTGCTGGGCGCTATTGCACCGGGTTTACTGGCCGAGCTGGCAACGTTGGGCAGCACGGGCCTGGCTATGACCGAACACGCCGGGCACGCTCAGGCCCTGGAACAGGCCGGCAGCTGGCCGGTGGCCTTTGGCTATGACGCCCCGGCTTTGACCGCCGCAGCGTTTGATTCTGTTGTGGTGTTTTTGCCCAAGGCCCGCGCCGAGCTGGATGTGCGGCTGTCGCTGGCGCGTTGGCTGGTGCGCCCCGGTGGCCGCCTGCTGGTGTTGGGGGAGAAAAAGGAAGGCATTGCCGGCGCGGTAAAACAGCTGCGCGAGGCCTTGCCTCAGGTGCACAAAATTGACAGTGCGCGGCATTGTCAGGTGTGGTGCGCAGAAGACGTAACACCGCTTGCGCACTTTGCCATTGCAGATTGGCTGGATTGGAGTCAGGTCAGCGTTGCCGGTCGGGAGCTCGATGTAGCAGGCTTACCCGGTGTGTTCAGTCGCGGCGAACTAGACTCGGGCACAAGCCTTTTGCTGGAAACCCTGGCCAGCACCCCATTGGCCACCCTGTCGGTTCGGGCGGCACCCGGTATACCGCCGACGCGGGCCGGCAAGGCCCTGCGTGTTCTCGACTTTGCCTGCGGCGCCGGCGTTATTGGCGCCTGGTTGCAGACTGATGGAAACACGGACCTAAGCGTTGACGCCGTAGACGTGCAGTCCCAGGCGCTGCTGAGCGCCCGCGCGACTTATGACCGAGTGGGTGCACGGGGCGAGATTATTGCATCTGACGGCATTGCCGGGCTAGACGGCCGCTGGCAGGCGGTGGTGTCTAACCCGCCGTTTCACAGCGGCGTGCGCACCGATATGACCATGACCGAGCGCTTCGTGCGCGACCTGGCCAGCCACTTGGAACACGGCGGTGAGGTGCGGTTGGTGGCCAACAACTTCCTGCCTTATGAAGCCTTGATCCGTCGTTGTATTGGCCCGGTTGAACGCCTTGCGGAAAACAACAAGTTCACGGTGTATCGGGCCTTTCGTCAGTGACATGGCCGTTGAATCTGGAGCGTGCGGCGCCTGCGCCAATGCTTGATAAGGCAGCGAAGCCAAATGCCAGCGCTGCCAGCCTTCAAGCCTGGGATGCGGCGGATGAACTGCTGTTGCAGCAGGCCACGCATTGGATGGAGAGCAAGTGGCTGGCGGGCAAACAGCAGGCGGACAAACCACATCTTTCGATCACGCAACTGGATTAAACGGCAGGGCGGTCGTAACCCAAACGGGCCAAGGTGTCGACAATGGTTTGGGTCTGGCTGTCGATTTCAATATTCACGCTCTGGCCCACGCTGGTCTCACCAAATACCGTGGCGCGCAAGGTTTCTGGAATCAGATGCACGTTGAAGCGATTGTCATGCACTTCGCCAATGGTCAGGCTGGCGCCGTTAATAGCAATGTAGCCTTTGGCAAACACATAGCGGGCCCAGTCCGCCGGTACCTCAAACCAAAGGCTGACGTTGTTTTCGCTGCGCACAATATCGACAACCTGCGCGCGGGTGTGAATATGTCCAGAGAGTAAATGCCCGCCGATTTCATCGCCAATGCGCGCTGCGCGTTCGTAATTCACTCGGCTGCCGGCCACCAGAGCGCCCAAAGTCGTCAGTCGCAGGGTTTCCTGCATGGCGTCAAAGTACAGCACATTGCCCTGCTGGCGGGTGACGGTCATGCAGGTTCCGTTAATGGCAACCGAGGCGCCGATGGTCACGCCTTCGGCTTTGCCGGCGGGCAAGGCGATGGCAAACGTACTGAGCCCTGGCGCAGTGATAACGTCTTCAATGGTCGCAATGCCCTGAACAATGCCTGTAAACATGGGGAAAGCCTCGTGCGGTTGAAAAGATGACGTAGCATACGGTGGGCCAGAATAACCAGATGATGCCAGAGGAACAACGCGCACCTCAAGATTCTGCCGCCGACGCCGGCCGTGGCGGTTGCGGGCCAGGGCACTCAAAATAACACTCAACCGTCGAGCGGCTCAAATGAAAGCGCCAAGCAGCCGTCTGACGCAATGGCTGCCGACGCTGCGGGCAGCCGCGATGCTTCCTCTGGCAGAAATCGTGACAAAGCCGCCAACCACCAGCGACAGCTGCGATTGATGATGCGCCAATGTGACCGGGTGCTGCTGGCCGATTACGACTTGCTGGCGATGGAGAAATGGCCGGATAACGCCCGGATTTCTGCTGCGCGAAGGCGCCGGGATCTGTGGGTGCAGAGCCCGTTAGAGGAAGCGGCGGAAGGAAAAGCGGGGACAGATTTGAAATCTGTCCCCAGTTAGGTGCAGGTCACGGCTGACGGCAGCACTAACTTGACAAACTGATTTTTCAAACGTATGTTTAAAACACACGTTTATTACTGGAATTAGGATTTACAATGGCGCAATCAGATACTGTAGATCGCATTTTGGACGCAGCGGAAGAGTTGTTCGCCGATCGCGGGTTTGCTGAAACATCGCTGCGGATGATCACCAGCCGGGCAAAAGTGAATCTTGCTGCTGTAAATTATCACTTTGGCTCCAAAAAATCCCTGATACAAGCCGTTTTTGCCCGCTTTTTAACACCTTTTTCGGCCACCGCCGAAGCGGCGTTTGACGATCTGGAAAAAAGTTGTAATGGCAAAGCGCCAACGTTAAATCAGACTCTGCGGGCTCTGACCGAAAGCGCAGTGCGAACGCCCCAGCGCAGCGAGCGAGGCATTGCGATCTTCATGCGGCTTCTTGGCCTGGCCTATACTCAGTCGCAGGGGCATTTGCGAAAATTTCTGGAGCAACAATACAGCGAGCCCTATAGTCGCTTCATGGGTTTGTTAAAAGAAGCCACGCCAGAGCTTTCTGCGGTCGATCGCTACTGGCGCATTCAGTTTATGCTTGGCGCCACCGCTTTCACTATGTCCAGTAATGAAGCTTTACGTGATATTCTGGTCAACAAGATGGGCGTGGAAACCAGCGTGCAAGAAATTGCTGCGCGTCTGGTGCCATTTTTGGCGGCTGGCATGCAGGCGAAAGACCCCATGCTGGCTCCTATGCCCTGCGACCAGGAATCACTGGCTGTGTTGTAATCAGCCAGTGTCGCCACTGAGCCCGAACGGAGCCTGTTGTGGTTATCGGCGATTCTGCTGTCAGCCATCTGCTTATTGATATTGCCCGCCAGCGTCTGCAACTGTTTGACGACTCTTCCGTGTGCGTGGGTGATTATTCGGTGTCTACGGCGCGTAACGGTGCCGGCGAACTCGATGGCAGTGGCTGCACGCCCCGAGGCCAACATTATATTCGCGCCATGATTGGCGCCGGGCAACCGCTGAACAGCGTATTCCGTGGCCGCCGCCCGACCGGCGAAATCTACAGCCCCGAACGGGCCCTGGCTCACCCCGAGCGTGACTGGATTCTGTCGCGCATTGTATGGCTGTGTGGCCGGCAGTGGGGCGTGAATCGCGGCCCCGGGGTCGATACTTTTCGCCGCTTCATATACATTCACGGCACTCCTGACACCGAACCGATGGGCACTCCGTTGTCACACGGCTGTGTGCGCATGCGCAATACAGAGCTGGTGGCGCTGTTTGCCAGATTGCAGCCGGGAATGGCGGTAATGATCCGTTAGTAACTGTTTATAAAAACGATTTTTCTAGAGTGCAATTTTTTAGAAAGACGACTGGGGCAGCAACGTGAACGCGTTCTTTGATTTTGAATTTGAGGGTTCCCATGATTAAGGAAGGCATAATTATACTAAATGGCTGGATTGAGGGCTTCGAGCTGTTGTCTTCCGGCTGGCGGGCAGGGGTGATTATTTTTGCTCTGGTGTTTGGAACAGCCTTGGTTGCGTTCATTGTCAGCCGCGTGACCAGCACCCTGGAGCACAGATTTTCTAGAACCAAAAATATCTGGGACGACGCCATGCTGCACGCTACTCGCCTGCCGCTGGTGGCGTTTGTGTGGTTGCAGGGGGTCTATTGGGCAGCAGAAATAGCCCATTACTATTCCGAGGCTGACGTTTTCAAGGCAAACGATTCGCTTCTGGACGTTGGCTTTATCTGGGTTGTTGTGTGGGCTTTGCTAGGCCTTATCAAGCAGATTGAGAAGGTACTGGTGTCTCCGATCAAAATGAAAAAGCCGATGGATTTCACCACCGTCAACGCCATCAGTAAGCTTTCGCGGCTGGTGGTGATCATTACCGCGGCTCTGATTGGCTTACAAACCCTGGGTTTTAGTATTTCTGGTGTGCTGGCGTTCGGTGGTGTGGGTGGTATTGCCATCGGTTTTGCCGCTAAAGACCTGCTGGCCAACTTTTTTGGCGGTTTTATTATTCACCTCGACCGCCCGTTCAAAGTAGGCGACTGGATCCGCTCGCCAGATCGCAATATTGAGGGCACGGTAGAGCAGATTGGCTGGCGTATGTGCACCATCCGTACGTTTGACAAACGCCCGCTTTACGTACCCAACGCTACGTTTACCACCATTGCGGTAGAAAACCCATCACGTATGTCGCACCGCAGAATCAGTGAAATCATTGGCGTGCGTTATAGTGACATAGACCGGGTAACCGACATTGTCAGTGATATTCGCTCGATGCTGAAAAATCATGACGAGATCGAAGTCAGCCAAACGCTGATTGTGAATTTTCTGGCGTTTAGCCATTCCACGCTGGACATCATGGTGTACACCTTCACAAAAACCCGCGAGTGGGTGAAGTATCACGAAGTGAAGCAGGACGTGTTGCTGAAAATCAGCGACATTATAGCTGGCCATGGCGCCGAAGTGGCGTTCCCGACCCAAACCCTGCATGTGGCTGATAGCATTAAGCTGCAGCATCTGGAGAACAATTCCGGTCGTGATCAGGGTCGTACCCAAGACGGCGATTGGGCCAGCAACGAGGCCGGTGAGCGTTCTTTGCGTGATGACTCCGAAGGCAGCGAGCAAGACGCTGCTAGCAGCAACAGCGACGAACACAGCACCAGCAACCGTGAAGGTGCCCAAGACAGGGTGGCTGAAGATACCGAAAGAGCCCGCAGCGGCCGCTCGGGCAGCAATCAACCGCAGCGTGAACAGCGCCGCCAGACGCAGAAACGTTCTCAGGAGAATGTTCAGGAGAGCGGGCAGGGCGAGCAGGTGGGTTCACAGAGCCATGCGCGGGAGAGTTCGCAGGAGGGTTCCTCGGAGGGGCATCTTGAGGGAAGTCATGCAAAACGCCGCTGAAAACCCCGTCGGTATCATCGGTGGCACCGGCCTGACCGCTCTTGAAGGTTTGCAGATAACCGGCGAGCAGAGCAAGGCCAACGCCTGGGGTACACCTTCTGCAGTGCTTACCAGTGGGCTGTTGGGCCAGCAGCGTGTGCTGTTTCTGGCCCGCCACGGTAACCCACACCGCATACCGCCTCACCAGATTAACTACCGCGCCAATATTCAGGCGCTTTTTGATGCCGGCGTGCGCACGTTGGTGGGCGTTAACGCTGTGGGCGGCATACACCCGGATATGGGACCGGCCCACATTGTCATACCGGACCAGCTGATTGATTACACCTGGGGTCGCCGTGGTACGTTTTTTGAGGGCGAACTGGATAACGTCACCCACATTGATTTCACCTGGCCTTACAACGAGCCGGCGCGGGCGATTTTGATTGAGCAAGCGGAGCGTCTGGGACTGAGCTTTTCCAGCCACGGGGTTTATGGTGCCACCCAGGGGCCACGCCTTGAAACCGCTGCGGAAATCCGCCGTATGGAGCGTGATGGCTGTGATCTGGCGGGTATGACAGGCATGCCGGAAGCGGCCCTGGCAGCAGAGTTGGGGATGCGTTATGTCAGCTTGTGCCTGGTGGTCAATTATGCAGCAGGTACAACCGACACGGCGATCACCATGGCGGACATTCAGCGCGCGCTTGATGACGGCATGGTTGCCGTGAAAACCCTGCTACAGGCTTGTGTTGCCGGGCTTGGAGCCCTGCAGGCGAAAGCCTGAGCAGTGTCTGGGCGCTAGCGGCTCAATCCTCGATTTTTGCGAAATAGACCAGCACGCCGATGGTGGGGGAATCCAGAAAATGGATCTCGCTGCTGCGCATGCGGCGGGTTTCACGGATCCAGGTCAGTAGCTGCGGTTCGGCCTGAGCGCCGGGCTGCGCCGCTGAGGCGGCATCTTGCCAGTGGTTCAGGTGCGCTTCCACATGCAAAAAGCGCTTGCGATCGATTTTTATATAACCTTCCACGTCACGCTGCCTTGCCTGGGGCAACCAGTCGCCAACGGCCACCGCCAGGCGTTCGCCACCGTAGTTCTGCGGAAAATCTTCGAGCCATCCGGCTTTGGCCAGAATGCGGAAACGGCCGCTGTTGGTCAGTCGTGCGGCGGCGCTGTCCAGATACAGGCCGCTGACCTGGTCCAATGAGCTGCGCGGTCCATCGCCCTCAGGTGTTACCCAAAGCGCCTTGTTAATAACCGGCGTGGGGGTGACCGTTTGCCCGCTCATATTCTCGACCAGATTTTCAGGCGCAATAATGCGTTCCAGAATAACGAATTCCGCGCGATAGCGGTCGCTGGCTTGGGCCAGTGGTGCTCCCACTACCAACATCAAAAGAACCAGCACGGCCATCGTAAAGGGTGAACCCGGGTGTTTACGCAAGTCAGTTTCTCCAACAGTCATCGGGGCCGGCCTGAGGATTTGGCCGGTGCCAGTTCATTGAACATAGCGGCAATGCCATCAAGTTTACCACCGGTTGAGGTGTCGTTCAGCCGAAAACGGAAACTGTTGGCGCCTTCCAGGCGATACTCGCCGGGGTCGGATTGCACTTTCTTAATCAGCGCCAGCGGGTCTACGCTGGTGCTGTTGCCAAATTCCAGTCGCGCCCATTCCTTGCCAGCGTCTACTTTGATTACGCCCAGGGCCTCGGCGCGCATGCGCAGCGCCGCCTGGCGCATCAGATTTTTGGCCGGTTGCGGCAGCAATCCAAAGCGGTCAATCATTTCTACCTGAAGTTCTTTTAATTGTTCATCATTGGAAACGCTGGCGATGCGTTTATACAGCATCAGCCGGTTATGAACGTCTGGCAGATAATCGTCCGGAATCAGCGCCGGAATGCGCAAATTCATTTCGGTGCCGTGACTCAGTGGCAGCTCGGCGTTGGGTGTACGGCCTTCGCGAATGGCCTTTACCGCTTCGTCCAGCAGTTGCATGTACAGGGTAAAGCCAATGCTTTCAATTTGCCCGCTCTGTTCCTCGCCCAGCAGTTCGCCGGCGCCGCGGATTTCGAGGTCTTGGGTGGCCAGCATAAAACCGGCGCCCAAATCCTGGGCTTCAGAAATAGCCTCCAGGCGCTTTTTTGCCTCGGAGCTAATGGCTTTCGGTGGCGGCGTGAGCAGGTAAGCGTAGGCTTGATGGTGGGAGCGGCCCACCCGGCCTCGTAACTGGTGCAGCTGGGCCAGACCGAATTTATCCGCGCGCTCGATAATAATGGTGTTGGCGGTGGGCACGTCTATGCCGGTTTCAATGATGGTGGTACACACCAGTACGTTGAAGCGCTTGTGATAAAAGTCCGTCATGATCTGTTCCAGATCGCGTTCGCGCATCTGCCCGTGGGCCACGCCAACGCGGGCTTCGGGAATCAGTTGGCGCAGGTCTGCCGCGGTTTTTTCGATGCTGGTCACGTTATTGTGCAGAAAGTACACCTGACCGCCACGCAGGATTTCCCGCAAAATCGCTTCTTTCACCATGGGTTCGTCGCGCTGGCGCACAAAGGTTTTTACCGACAGCCGCCGCGCCGGTGGTGTTGCAATGATGGACAGGTCACGCAGGTGGCCCATGGCCATATTCAAGGTGCGGGGAATGGGCGTGGCCGTCAGGTTGAGCATGTCGACTTCGGCCCGCAGCGCCTTTAATTTTTCTTTCTGTTGCACCCCGAAGCGATGTTCTTCATCAATAATCACCAACCCCAGATTCTTGAACCGAATGTCGCCTTGCAGCAGTTTGTGGGTGCCAATAACAATATCGGCTTTGCCGTTTTCCATGGCCTCCAGCGCTTTATTGGTCTGGCTGCCGCTGCGAAAGCGGCTGAGCAGCTCTATATTAACGGCGGTATCCGAAAAGCGGTCGCGGAAAGATTCATAATGTTGCTGCGCCAGCAAAGTCGTGGGCACCAGTACCGCCACCTGTTTGCCAGACCAGGTCGCTACAAATGCGGCGCGCATGGCCACTTCGGTTTTGCCAAAGCCCACATCGCCGCAAACCAAACGATCCATCGGGCGTTCACTGGTCATGTCTTCCAGCACCGCCATAATAGCCACTTCTTGGTCTGGCGTTTCCTCGAACGGGAAACCTGCTGCAAAGGTGCGATAGGCTTCCTGCGGGTTATCAAAGCTGAAGCCTTTGCGGGCTTCGCGGCGGGCATACACGTCTAAAAGCTCAGCGGCGGTATCGCGGATTTTTTCCAGAGCTTTCTTTTTAGCGTTGTTCCAGCGATCGGTGCCCAGCTTGTGCAGCGGCGCGTGTTCGGTGTCGCTGCCGGCGTAACGTGAAATCAGATGCAGGCTAGACACAGGAATATACAGCTTGGAGCTGCCAGCGTATCCCAGCATCAGAAATTCGCTGGCTTCTCCTTCCACGGTGATGGTTTCCAAACCCTGATAGCGGCCCACACCGTGGTCAATATGCACCACCGGCGAGCCGATACGCAGTTCCGAAAGGTCGCGGTAGCCGTCGTCGTTCAGCTCAGTGGGCTTTTCCCGGCGCCTGCGCTGCAGCACCCGATCACCGAAGAGAGCCGTTTCGGTGATCAGCGCCAGTTGCCGGTCTGGCAGCACCAAGCCCTGCTCCATAGGCGCGATGGTAATGCCCAAGCTGCATTTCGGGCTATCCAGAAAACTTTGCCAGCCGTCCAGCGCCTGAAGCTGCAGGGATTGTTGGGCCAGATTGTCGATCAGCGCTTCGCGCCGGCCAGACGATTCGGCACAAATTAGAATACGGCCGTCGAATTCGCTGATGAACCGTTTCAAGCGCCCGGCAGGGTCTGCTGCGCGCCCGTCCATGGCTATGTCTGGCAGTTCGCGGGCGGCGCAGTTCACGCTGCCGTTGCCGTCATCGGTGGCTGTGCGTGTGGTTACCCGTGGAAACTGCTTGAGCAGCCCGAACAGCTCGTCCTGCTGCAAAAACAGCTGGGCCGGCGGCATGATTGGCCGCACGCGGTCGTGGCGCCGGTCTTCATAACGGTTACGGGTTTCGCTGTCGAACTGCTGCACCGATTCGTTCAGACCGTCGGCGGTGAACACTCGGGTACTGGCCGGCAGGTAATCAAAAAGCGTGGCGGTGGCATCAAAAAACAGTGGCAAGTAATATTCGATGCCCGGTGAAGTGATGCCCTGACTGACGTCCTGATACACAGGCGCGCTTTTGTCTGCGCTGGGGAATTGCTCGAACCAGCGCCCTCGAAACGCCGAACGGGCTTGTTTATCCCAAGGGAATTCAAACGCCGGCAGCAGTTCCACCTGCTGGATGCGATCAACCGAACGCTGGGTGTCCGGGTCAAAGGTGCGCAGGGTTTCAATTTCGTTGTCGAACAAATCAATGCGGTAGGGCTGGCTGGCGCCCATGGGAAAAATGTCCAGAATGGCGCCGCGCACCGCGTACTCACCGTGCTCGTGCACGTTGTCGGCGTAGCGGTAGCCGGCCGCTTCGAGCTGCAAGCGCCAGCTGTTGATGTCCAGCGACTGGCCAACTTTTAATAGCAGGGTGTTGCCCTGCAAGTAGTTTACCGGCGGTAACCGGTGCATCAGGGTGCGCGCAGGCACGACGAGCACGCCGTGTTGGGTAGAGGGCAGGCGGTGCAGGGTGCGAATGCGGCGGGAAATAATATCCTGATGAGGTGAAAATTGGTCGTAAGGCAGGGTTTCCCAGTCTGGCAGCGACAGCAATTCCAGGCCATCGGCGCTTATGGCCGGGCCGTCTTCTTCCGCTGGCAGGCCCAGAAAAAAGCGCATTGCCTGTTCCAGGCGGATGGCATCGGCGGTGCTGCGGGTGATCACCAGGGTTAACCCCTGATGGCTGCGCGCGCTTTCACAAACTGCCAGAGCGTCACTGCTGCCATGAAGCTGACCCCAGACACGATGATCGGCGGGCTTTTTTGGGAATTCCGGGGCAAGCAGGGTAGTGCTGGTCATGTTGGAAAATGTGCCTTTTTCGAATTCGAGAGCCGGTAAATAGGCTGGCCATTCTACCGCTGCAGTGCATGGGGGGTCGAGTGGATGTAAAAACGGGCGTTGGATTTGCCGTAGGCGGCGTTAAATTGGATAATGCCTCATTCGATTTTTTCTATGTCTACTTTGCATGCCCAAAACGTTTCTATCCAGAGGTCCTAAACCGTGAGCCACGAACAGATCCACCAGCACCTGTCGAACTGGACAGAGCGCGAATCTACCGCCGAAGCCATGATCCCGCTAATTGGACGCCTGTACCGCCGCAACAATGTTGTCACGTCGGTTTACGGCCGCTCGGTGATCAACCAGTCAGTGATTGATATCATTCGCGCCCACCGCTATGTGCGTCAAGTTGAAGACAGCGAGCTGTCGGTACACGACACTCTGCCCATTCTTCAGGCGATGGACGCTATGGAGCTGGGGCGTGGCCACGTAGATATCGGTAAACTGGCGGTTAAATTCCGTGCTATTGGTGGCGATCTGAACGAGTTTCTTACCCAGGAAATCGGATCCATCGCGGGTTTGTACGCTTCCCAGTCGGAAGAAGATGCCCAAAACGACACCAAAGACATAGTGCTTTACGGTTTTGGCCGTATCGGCCGCTTGCTGGCCCGTATTCTGATTGAAAAAGCCGGCGGCGGTAACAACCTGCGCCTGCGCGCCATTGTTGTGCGCCATGGCGGTGCCGACAACGATCTGGAAAAGCGTGCCAGCCTGCTGCGCCGCGACTCCGTTCACGGCCCCTTTAATGGCACTATTCGTGTTGACGCGGAAAACTCCGCACTGATCGCCAACGGCAACTTCATTAAAGTGATTTACTCCGCCGGGCCAGACCAGGTGGACTACACCCAGTACGGCATCAAGAATGCCATTGTGATCGACAACACCGGCATGTGGCGCGATGAAGAAGGCTTGGGTCTGCACCTGAAATCCAAAGGCGTCAGCCGCGTGATGCTGACCGCGCCGGGCAAAGGTGACATCAAGAACATCGTTTACGGAATCAATAACGACTGGATTACCGACGACGACAAAATTCTGTCGGCCGCCTCGTGCACCACCAACGCCATTACCCCGGTGCTGAAGGCTATCTACGACGAATACGGCATTGAAGATGGCCACGTAGAAACGGTGCACTCTTACACCAACGACCAGAACCTGATCGACAACTACCACAAAGGCAGTCGCCGTGGCCGCAGTGCGCCGCTGAACATGGTCATTACCGAGACCGGCGCCGCCAAGGCGGTGTCAAAGGCGCTGCCAGAATTGAAAGGCAAGCTGACGGGTAACGCCATTCGTGTGCCCACGCCTAACGTTTCCATGGCGATTCTGAACCTGAATCTGAAAACAGACGTGGATGTAGAAAGCGTTAACGAATACCTGCGTGACATAGCGCTGCACTCCGAACTGCAAAAGCAGATTGACTATGTAAACTCTACAGAAGTGGTATCGACCGATTTTGTTGGCTCGCGCCACGCCGGTATTGTGGATGCCCAAGCAACGATTGCTGCCGGCAAACGCCTGATTCTGTACGTTTGGTACGACAACGAATTTGGCTACAGCGCACAGGTTATAAGGGTCGTTAGCCAGATGGCCGGCATCAACTATCCTATTTTCCCCAAGCGTGTCCGCGGCTGAATTGGTCGTGCTGGCTCTGAGATAATTGCCTGATGAGCGAATAAAAGCCCCTTCAGTTTTTGCTGATGGGGTTTTTTTCTGGCGCGGTGTAAACACACCCTCTTTACTTGGAGCAACAAACTGGTGGGTGTTTGCGGTGGAAATGCCGGCCCCGACTCTCTATAATAAGCCCGATTTTGGTTATGTCTGACGCCCGCTTCTTATCCTTCCTCTGCCACCGGTCTGTGCTAGCGTAACGCCAACCGCCTTACGGCAAGCCACTCAACACCAAACCGGTGAGGTATGTGCAGGGAGTTCGAGGTAATGCGTCTGACGTGGTAAATACATCGAATAGTTTCTGATGATTGGATGAGGCTAATGATAAAGATCACAAAAGGCCTGGATCTTCCCATCAGCGGCGTCCCCGAACAGACCATCACCGACGGCAAACCGATTCGCCACGTGGCACTTGTCGGCTTTGACTACAACGGCATGAAGCCGACGATGGTTGTGAAGGAAGGGGATCGCGTTAAACGCGGCACGCTGCTGTTTACGGATAAGAAGACCGAAGGCGTTCGTTACACCTCACCGGCAGCGGGCGTGGTGAAAGAAATCAACCGTGGTGACCGTCGGGTTTTCCAGTCGATTGTCATCGAAATTGATGGCGACGAGGCGGAAACCTTCGCGCGTTACAGCGAAGCCGATATTGCGGGCCTGGAGTGCCAGCAGGTTGTTGATAACCTGGTCGAATCCGGGTTGTGGGCGACGCTTGTAACGCGTCCGTACAGCAAAGTGCCGGCTATTGACTCCGCGCCTCATTCAATCTTCGTGTCGGTGATGGATACCAA
>Ga0307970_1000293_pt1 | contig 31029 bp, 22 predicted proteins | sample OrgLakmetagen712_FD_202093 | JGI IMG/M metagenome (GOLD analysis project Ga0307970, IMG submission 202093) | Saline water microbial communities from Organic Lake, Antarctica - #712 | ecosystem: Environmental > Aquatic > Non-marine Saline and Alkaline > Saline | place: Antarctica: Organic Lake... | reverse complement strand
AAAACATAGAGCTGACAAAAGAAAATTTTGGCGTTGAATAATTCCAGATATCCCGTGATTTTAATGAATACTACCATATGTAGTTAACTGCTGACCTCTATAGTCTTTTTCATAATTTGCAAATTTTTTAAACTTTGTGAATGTAATACTTTACTCTTTTGGCCAATTAGAGTGCGAAAGTTTCCATTTCGCCCTTGCAATACTAAAATCAAAAAAAAAACATTTGCAAGTTTTGTCTAAATTATTTTGTTATTTATAATTTGTCTAATTTAGTTTTTATTATTATTTTAGACATAACAAGATTACTCCGCTCAAAGGCGGTTTTAAAAAAATTGCTCCCTGCTGCTCCGTTTTTCGTTTTTAGAGATATCGATGAAGTTTCTATCTGTATTCTGCACTTCCGGTTTATTGATGTTCAACCGGGGTCATTCTGCTTTTCATCGATGAATGTAAAGATATGAAAAAAATAAAAGGGAGTAAGGAATAAGAAATATAAATCATTGAAATCCTGTGGATGCGAATTAGTACAAATTTTGGGCGAATTATTGCGAAACCAGCTTGCTACCTTTGACATAAACACGTTTCAGAATGCACAAATAAGTTTGCTTTTGAGTTAATTTTGTGAACCACATGGCAGAGGCACTGCTTCCGGTTTCTTTTTTTTTTGCCAACTGCACTTTGCCAACTCAAACCTAAACACTTAAACACGTACGTACATAAACACGTTTCAAAATTCACGAATAAGTGCGCTTTTAAATTAATTTTGCGAACCACATGGCAGAGGTACTTTTGCCAACTCAGAAACTTAAAAACGTACTAAACTTAGCAAACTTAAAAACCGACAAGCACAGAAATGTACGCAATATTAGATGTAGAAACCACGGGACTGAAAGCAGAGAATGAACGGATTACGGAGATTTCGATTATCCAGCATGACGGGCGGCAGGAGACAGGGCGCTTCTCTACCTTGTTGGATCCTGAGCGGCGTATCCCGTATCGCATTACGCAGATTACGGGTATAAACGATAAGATGGTAGAGCATGCACCGAAGTTTTTTGAGGTGGCGAAAAAGATTATCGAGATGACGGAAGGGCGCACCATAGTGGGGCACAACATCGCCTTCGACTACCGTTTTATCCGGGCCGAGTTCCAGGCGTTTGGATATGATTTTAAGCGCAAAAAACTATGTACGGTAAAGCTCAGCCGCAAGCTGATTCCCGGGCAACGCTCTTACAGTCTGCCCAAGCTCACCGATTCGTTGAAACTGGATCATGAACGCCAGCACCGTGCTGAAGGGGACGCATCGGCCACAGCAAAACTTTTTGACCTCCTGCTTACCATCAACCCGGAATTGGATGCGCCGGCATTGCAGGGCATCAGTACCAACCTCAGCAAAGAAAAGCTCAACACGCTGCCTGAGGCCACAGGCGTTTATTATTTCTACAACAAGGAAGGCGACCTGATTTACATCGGCAAAAGCAAAAACATTTCCGACCGTATCTATTCGCACCTTACCAGCAATTCTACGAAACGCGCCCTCGAAATGCGTAATGAAATTTATGATGTGACATTCGAAGAAACGGGCAGCGAATTAATCGCCCTGCTAAAAGAATCGGCAGAAATCAAAGAGCACAAACCCCGCTTTAACCGGGCACAGCGCCGCACTTCCTATCTCTGGGGGCTTTATCATGAGCTGGATGAGCAGGGCTATATCATACTGAAAATCGAACGCACCCGGAAAAAGGATGATCCGCCCGTAACCTCTTTCAGCTCCAAATCATCGGCACAGCAGTTTATGCATGTCCTTACGGAACAACATCAGCTTTGTCAGAAGCTCACAGGCCTCTACCAAACCAACGGAGCCTGCTTTCAATACCAGATACACCAATGCCTGGGCGCCTGCGTGGGTGAAGAAGAACCGGATAGCTACAACGAGCGTGTAGTAGCAGCGTTAGAACGCTTTGAGTTCGACAACGAAAGCTTTATCGCCATAGACAAAGGCCGGCAGCCGGGCGAGCATAGCGCCGTGGTAGTGGATGAAGGCGTTTATCGTGGTTATGGGTTTTTTGAAGATGAAGCGCTGAATTATGGTACCGACTTTATCAGGGAAAACATCTCCATGCAAACTCACAATCGCGATGTGCAGCAGATTATCCAGTCTTACCTCCGGCATCATAAAATGGAGAAAATGATTCCGTTTTAGTGAAGTTAACAACCACGAAATTCCGCCTGTTTCTCATTCAAAATTACTCAACAGTTCCCGGCGACGGCGATCAGAATCGCTGGTGCCTCGAACCCCCGGTCTGAAGGCCGGGGGTCGGCATTCGCTGTCACCATCTCATCCTTGAACTTTCGTTTCACGAGACAGGCTCTTCCCGAAAAACCGGGATAAGTTCTCTCCGGAGAGAAGGGAAAGGTTTGGAGTGATGGCAAAACCACCAGGCGCTGCCAGGGCCTTCTGCTTCAGGCGCTGGCAGCATTAAGATACGCTTTGAGGACACCCTAAGCCCTGTCTAAATAATATCCAGCTTGTTCAGGCACTTTTCAATTTTCAGATAAGTGGCTTCAATATCAAAATCGAGGCCTACGGAATAGCGCACCAGCCCCTCTGAGAGGCCCATTTCCTTTTGCAGATCCTCGGGTATTTCCGAGGAGGTGGAAGTGCCGCTATTACTGAAAAGGGTGCGGAAGTAACCCAGGCTGACGGCCAGGTAGCCTACGCCTTCTTCCTGCATGCAGCTCATAAATTTGCTTGCTTTCTCGGTGGTCTCCAGGTCAATTGAAATCATCCCTCCAAATCCGAATTCTTCATTCATCTGGCGTTTCATCACCTCATAACCTGTGTTGCCGGGCAGTCCGGTATAATTCACCTTCAGTCCGGCCTCCTTAAACCTCTTGGCTAAATACATTCCGTTTTCGCTGTGCTTTTTCATCCGTATGGGCAACGTAAACAGGTTTTTGTGGATGCTGGAAGCTCTCAGTGGTTCCAAAACCGGCCCCAGCAGCATAGCCGTGCCATTATTTACATCTATCAGCGAATTGATAAAATCTTCCGAAGCACAAATAGCGCCGGCGGTAGCATCATTTTTTCCATTCACAAATTTCGTCATAGAATACACCACTACATCAGCGCCCAGCTTGTAGGGAGAAAAAATAAGTGGCGTAAAAGTATTGTCTATCACCAGCTTAGCGCTGTGCTTTTCAGCGATTTTTTTCAGGGCCGGTACATCCGAAATCTGCAGCAGCGGGTTGGTCATTGTTTCGGTATAAACGATTTTTGTATTTGGCTTCATCGCTTTCTCTACCGCCTCTAAGTTAGTAATATCGACAAAGTCCACCTCAATACCATAATCGGGAAGCCAGTTTTTCATAAACGCAAAGGTGCCTCCATAGGTGGTCATGCTCGAAACGATGTGGTCTCCCGACTTGCAGAGCTGCAGGATCACCGACGTAATAGCGGCCATGCCCGAGCCTGTTACCCAGGCCATCCCGGTGCCCTCCATAGCTGCCAGCGCTTTGGAGAGTTCCATATTTGTAGGGTTCCAATGGCGGCTGTAGAGGAACGCTTCTTTTTCGCCATGAAAACAGGCCGTCATATCTTCGCCGCTTTCAAAAGCATAGGTAGCTGAATCGGTAATGGGTGGATTTACCATCATTTGCCCGGACAGATGTGCCGATTTTTCCAGGCTTGTTGCAGGATTAAATTTCTTTTCCATGATTAATTTTTTTGTTTGATTGTTGTTAATTTGACGATAAAGTTAGCATATCAATAGTCATATTTTGTATCTGCTTACATTTTATAAGCGTAATAGTATTTTTTCCGTAAATTTGTAAATATTCTATTATCCGGATAAACAAAAAATTAAAAATGTTAATCGACGGACTGGATCGTAAGATTTTAAAGATGCTGATGCAGAATGCCAGGGCTCCTTTTGTGGAGGTAGCCAAGCAGTGTAAGGTGTCCGGTGCGGCCATCCACCAGCGGGTACGCAGGATGGCTACTGCGGGAGTTATCACAGGATCGCAGTACACGGTAAGCCCCAAAAAGATGGGATATCATACCTGCGCGTTTATCGGGATGCAGGTCAACCTGGTGAGCACCAGCACCCATAACGAGGTTTTTGAGAAAATCATGCAAATCCCTGAGATTGTGGAGTGCCATCATATTTCCGGAAAATACTCCCTTTTGGCCAAAATCTACACCAAAGACAACGAAGGCCTTAAAGATATCATCGTGGAAAAAATACAAGTCATCCCGGAAATTATCGCTACAGAAACGTTTATCTCGCTGGAAGAGGGGTTTACACGTCAGCTGCCCACCGACTGACTTTCTTCGCTGCCTGTCCCGTTTTTCAGCCGGTTACGTATAGCCTCCAGCTGCACCACATGCTTCTCATACATCAGTCTGTAATATTGCTTGTTAGTCAGCCAAACCATCAGCCACACAACAGGCACGCCGAAGGCTATCATACTTCCCAACACGATAAGTACCTCTTGCAGGGTAAAGGTGATATCACTTTCTGCCAGCGCCATGGCATATCCCAGCACATAGGCCACAGGGGTCACTATATACACAAAACGCTTGCTGCGGTAAATATACAGCCTGATGATGCGGATATACTCCTCCAGGGATTCCAACACCCTTTGCTGGTTCACTTTTTTGATATCGCGCCGGAGCGACAGATAGAGTTTTAGCGACATATAGAAAGCCCCCGCTATCAGAACGCCGTACCCTATAAACATATCTATGCTGAAACGGAAAATACCGGCACCAACCAAAGAAACAACCACCACCGAAAAGATCATCTCGCCCACAAACTTTCTGTGAATCTTATTCAGGATGTTGGCAGATTTCTTCTTAGCCATATCCTCCAGTTCCCCTTCCACCGTTTTATAGTGGCGGTGTGCTTTGTCACGGTCCTCTCTCCATATTCCTTCCAGGTCAAATGTGCTCATATCCGTCCTCCCTTAAAAAATTTTCCAGCTTCTTCCTGGCTCGCAATAGCTTTACTCCCACATGACTGGTTGATATCCCTATTACCGCAGCAATTTCATCATATTTTTTGCCCTCTAACTGTAACATAATCAATCCGCGCTCTTCCGGCTGCAGCTTACGGATGCTCTTGTAGAGCATCTCTATCTTTTGCTCCCCTTGCTCAGCTATTTTTTGCGGCTCCTCTTCACACTCCCGCTCTTCAATGCGTTCATCCGTCACCACTTTAGCGTGCTTTTTCTCATTGCGCTGATGGGTGAGCGCCGTATTCAGCGCCACCCGGTAAATCCATGTTGAGAGCCTGGCATTTCCGGAAAAACTGTGCAATGACTGATACACCTGTATCAGCATCTCCTGATACAAATCATCAAAACCAGCCGAATCGTGGCTGTAGATCCTGCCTATCTTATACAATATCGGATCATGCTCCTTTATGATAGTTTTAAAATCAACCATTACTGATGAATTGGTATCGAAAGTAAAAATTTATTACACATTAAGTTCAATTTTTCTCTTTTCCAATTCCTGATGTAATAATTCTTCCCTGCATGCTACTAATGTTTTAAAACCTGAAAAAAGCATCCTGATGAAACAGATACTTATTACTATAGCGCTGGCGGTTTTTGCATTTCTTATGATGCTCTTTCCTGCCAAAGGACAAAACAGTAAAGAAAGCCTGTTATGGGAAATTAGTGGAAATGATCTGGATAAGCCCTCCTACCTTTTTGGCACTATCCACCTGCTATGTCCTGAGGATTTGATGTTGGGCGACAAAATAACCACTGCCCTGAACAACAGTGAACAGCTGGTGCTGGAACTCGACCTTAGCGACCGCAGCGTGCTCAGGGAAGTGCAACAAAAGATGATGTATCAGGATGGAACAACGGCAAAAGACTACCTGAGCCCCGAAGAGTACGGCATCGTAAAACAGTTTTTCAGCGACAGCCTGCAAATGCCTTTTGAACGGCTCCACAGCATCAAGCCGTTTTTCCTGACCTCCATGACCTACCCTCTTTTTCTGGGTTGCCAGCCGGCATCGTGGGAGATGCAGCTGATGCAGCAAGCCAACAAGCATAAGAAACAGGTGATGGGATTGGAGACCGCCGAAGAACAAATCGCCGTAATTGAAAGCCTGCCACTGGAATTGCGGAAAAATATGCTGCTGGAGTCCATCACGGATTATGAGGCGATAAAAAACCTGTTCGGGGAAATGCTGACGCACTACCTCAACGAAGATATCAAGGGCTTACAGGCCCTCACCGAGGAATATATGAGTGATAAATATGCTGCCATGGAAGAGAAACTCCTGAACAAGCGAAACCATAACTGGATAAAAGACATCACCAGGATCAGCAAAGAGAAGCCCGCCTTTTTTGCTGTAGGTGCAGCTCACCTGGGCGGAAAGAATGGAGTAATTACCCTGCTCAAAGAAAAAGGATACACGCTGCGTCCTGTACATTAATCTGAAAGACACTGAAGTTCCCGGATGTATTTTTTGTAAATTTGAAAAAATACATTCCATGAAATCGATCAAAGATTTTAATCTGCAAAAGCTTACTTCCGGAAAATCTTATCTGCCATCGCCTGAGCTGTGGGAAGAGCAGGTACTCTATTTCCTGATGACCGACCGGTTCTCTGACGGGCAAGAGGATTTGTTTGTTGATAATGAAGGGAATCTTTTTGATAAAGGGAAAACAGCGCCCTATGAACCTGAAAAAGATTATGAGAATAATACTGAAGACAAGCGCCACAAGCAAGGCATGAAGTGGAATGGCGGAAACCTGAAAGGGCTTCAGACAAAACTGGGATATCTTAAACGGATGGGCATCACCACCCTATGGATAAGCCCCGTTTTAAAACAAGTGGTTTTTGAGGAAACCTATCACGGTTACGGCACGCAAAATTTTCTGGAGATCGACCCGCATTTCGGCACTCGCGAAGACTTACATTCACTGGTGGAAGAAGCTCACAAGATGGGGCTGTATGTCATCCTGGATATCATCGTTAATCATTCCGGCGATGTGTTTTCATACCGGAAAAGAAAACCCAGATGGCGTAAAATCTTTCCCCACCGCATGAAAGGGTTCAACGATAAGCATGGAAAAGCCACCATCTCACCGCGTAAGGCTGCCGATCATGAAAAGGCCTGGCCGGATGGTTCTGTATGGCCCCGCGAACTGCAACGCCCTAAAGCGTTCACCCGGCGTGGAAGGATCATGCACTGGGATAAATATCCCGAGTATATTGAAGGAGACTTTTATAAGCTGAAGAACCACGACCTCGGTAGAGAACATAACCACACCTTCGTCCCCTCCGAAGCCCTCCGGGTAATCACAGAAGCCTATAAATATTGGATTGCTTACGCAGATATCGACGGGTTCAGGTTAGATACCGTCAAACATATGTGGCCCGGCGCCGTAAAGTATTTCACAGAACAAATCCATGCCTTCTCCAAATCCATCGGCAAGGAAAATTTCTGCATCTTAGGCGAAATCACCGGAGGCAGAACGCATTCCTTAAAAATAAAGAAATACAGCGGACTTAACGCTGCCCTGGGAATCAATAATATCCCCGAGAGTCTCGAAAACGGGGTGAAAGGTTATCAGGACATCAAAAATTATTTCGACCTCTTTGAGAACAGTCGCGATGAAGCTGATAACAAAGAACGCTGGTTCCGCGATGAAGTAGTAACAATGTTCGACGACCACGACATGGTTTCGCAGGGAGAAGCGTATAAAGCCCGGTTTTGTGCCGATAAAGACACCGCCCAATTAGTGCTTAACGCCCTTTTCACCAATGCACTAACCAGCGGAATCCCGTGCTTTTATTATGGCACGGAGCAGGGCTTCGACGGCAGTGGCTCTCACGACAGCCAAATACGGGAGGCTATGTTTGGCGGCGGTTTCGGAGCATTCCGCTCCTCGGGGCGCCACTTTTTCCGCGAAAAAGACACCTTACACCCCGAGCTGCAAAAAATCCTGCAGATAAGGAGAGAAGAGCAAGCCCTCAAAACCGGGACGCAATATTACCGCATGATTTCGCCTGACGGGATTACTTTTGATTACCCGGTGCCACCTGACGAAGGACGCTACGAAGGAATCATCGCCTGGTCGCGGTTCCATGAAGGCCATGAAATAGTGCTGGCCATAAATACGCATATTACGCAGGCCATACAACGCTATATTGAGATAGATAGCTCACTGCACCAGCAAGGCGACCAGTTCGAATGCCTGTACAAAAGCTATGAACAGCAGCCCGGCAATTTGTGCTCCGTAACGACGCAAGAAGATTCCACATCCCTGAAGGTGGAAGTGCCTGCTGCCGGCTGCACCATCTTTAAACGAATAAAATCCCCCAAGAATTAAACGAACGAAATACCGCCTTATGAGAAAAAATTCAATCCTTATCATCGTTATTGTCGCCGGCATCATCCTGTCTATTCAGACTTGTGGCAGTCAAAAAGAAAAAAACACCTCCCCGGTAACAAAAGAAGACCTGGCACATGCTGAAAACGTCACAGGGCTGCAATTCACTGACCAGGAGCGCGACACCATGCTGCCCGATGTGCAGTCACTGAAAGAAAATTATATTGCCTTAAGGGAACACCGCCTCGCTAACGCCACCCGTCCTGCGTTGGTTTTTAACCCGTTACCTTATGGGTTTAGCGTGCCCAAAAAATCAGGCGAGCCGCAGTGGGATCTGGCCGGCGAAGTGGCCCTCCCGGATGATAACGCTGCCATAGCTTTCCTGCCGGTACATAAACTGGCAGTGCTAATCCAGTCAGGAAAAATCACCTCCGAAAAACTCACACGGATCTATCTGGAGCGGCTGAAAAAATACGGCGACACCTTGCAGTGTGTAGTGTCCATTACTGAAGAACGGGCGCTGCAGCAAGCGCGCCGCGCCGACCGCCAGATTGCTGCCGGCAACTACAGGGGGCCGCTCCATGGCATCCCTTATGGCGTAAAAGATTTGCTGTCAGCAGAAGGCTACAAAACCACATGGGGAGCGGCACCCTACAAAGAACAGCAGTTCGAAAATACCGCCACCGTAGTTAAAAGACTGGACAGCGCCGGCGCTGTGCTGGTAGCTAAGCTCACCCTGGGCGCCCTGGCGATGGGGGATGTGTGGTATGACGGCGTCACCAAAAACCCGTGGAACCTTAAGCAAGGCTCCAGTGGCTCCTCGGCGGGCCCTGCCTCAGCAACAGCCGCCGGACTGGTGCCTTTTGCCATAGGAAGTGAAACTTACGGCTCCATCGTATCGCCCTCCACACGGTGCGGTGTCAGCGGCTTGCGCCCTACTTTCGGGCGGGTGAGCCGCCACGGCGCCATGGCCCTGAGCTGGTCGATGGATAAGATAGGCCCCCTGTCGCGCTCAGCAAAAGATAACGCCATTATTCTGGAGGCTATCGGAGGAAAAGACCCCAACGATCCTACTACACTTGATGCCGCATTCCAACCCGATTTTAGCCGTGACGTAAAATCGTTAAAAGTGGCTTATCTGCAACCGTTTTTTGAGCAGGACTACCGTAGCAAAACAAATGACAGTATCATGCTGAAAAAAATCCGTGCCCTGGGAATAACACCCCAAGCAGTTACCTTTCCTGAAGGGATGCCCGTGGAAAGCATGCTGATTATTTTAGATGCTGAGGCTGCTGCAGCCTTCGATGAGCTGACCCGCAGCAACGATGATGACCTCATGGCAGCGCAACACCGCTATGCATGGCCTAATATTTTCCGCTATTCCAGGTTTATCCCTGCCGTGGAATATATTCAGGCCAATAGGTTACGAACACAGCTCATCGAACAAATACATGAATTTATGAGCGCTTATGATGTAGTGATTACCCCTTCTTACGGCGGCAACCAGCTCCTTGCCACCAACCTTACAGGCCATCCGTGTGCAGTCATCCCCAACGGTTTCGATGAAAAAGGGCATCCTACAAGCATCTCCTTTCTGGGCAACCTCTACGATGAAGCCAGGTTGGTGGAGTTCACTCACTTCATCCAGGAAAATACAAAATGGGATAACATGCATCCCCCAACTTTCAGATAAGTGAGGGCGCTATGCTCAGTAAAAAACAGAAAAGGCCTTGACAAGTCAGTATTATTGCATTAAACAGAAATAAAAAAAACTATGGATCTACACTTAAAAGAAAAATTAACAACACTTTGGGAGAAATATTTTCCCGGAGCAGAATTACCCATCACCTTTTATTATACCCATGATACCGGATCGGTGCCCCTTGCCGGCAAACCGGGAGGACATCGCTGCATAATTGCCGACTTTTTAAAAGTACGTAAGGGGCAGCCCCTGGCCTTTAACAGCACAAATATAGGCTGCGGCGGCGGATTAAAATATGCCGGATATAAAACGACGCAAGGGCCCAATTTCGATTATTTTCTCTCCTGCGGTAAGGAAGGTGTAGTGGAAGGGGAGCGTTACAAAAAGAACCCGCAATTAGTGCGCAAGATGATGGACGGATTTCCGGAAATACACGCCAACGGCCATTCAATGATCTTTAAGCGATGGGACCAGCTGGAAGAACACGACCATCCTGAAGTAGTCATTGTTTTTGCCCAACCGGATGTACTGTCGGGATTATTTATGCTGGCGAATTATGACCGTGCCGGCAATAACAACGTAGTTACCCCGATGGGCTCGGGATGCTCACAAACAATGCTCTACCCTTATCTGGAAAAAGAAAAAAAAGAACAGAAGGCTTACCTTGGCATGTTTGATCCCTCGGCACGACCTTTTGTAGAAAAAAATATACTCACGTTTGCCCTTCCTGTGAAACGCTTTACGGAAATGATTGAGAACATAGAAGAGAGCTTCCTGATAACAGACACATGGAAAACACTGAGCCGAAGAATTGAACAAACTGAAAAGAAATAATCATGCTAAAACTTATAATCATCATCAGTGGCCTGCTCACATTGGGGGCATGCCACGGCCCTTCGGAAAAAGAAGGCAGCGAAACTTCCTCCGCCTCCCAATCCTCCATCCTGTATGCCGAAAAACCGCCGGCAATTGACGCCAGGGCCACAGAAAGTATCTGGAAAAAACAGGACTGGAAACCCATAGATCAAAACTGGGTGGGCGGCGACTACACCCCGGAAGACTTTTCCGGACGCTATAAACTGGCCTGGGATCAGAATTACATTTATGTGCTGGCAGAAATTATTGATGACACGCTGATCGATATTCATCCCGACGGGCTCGACCGCTACTGGGATGATGACTGCCTGGAGATTTTTGTTGATGAAGATGCTTCGGGAGGTAACCACCAGTACAACCATCAGGCTTTTGCTTATCACATTTCATTAGACCAGAGAGTGACCGACATGGGCGTTGACAGCACCGCGCGCTACTTCGACAGCCACCTGGAATCGATGCATCGCCGCAGCGGAAACACCAGCCTCTGGGAGGTCAGGATGAAACTTTTCGACAAAGACTTCAGGGAGGATAAACAGAATACCCCTGTAAGACTGGAAGAAGGCAAGAAGGTGGGCTTCGCGATAGCTTACTGTGACAACGACACCAGCCAGACACGCGAAAACTTTATCGGCTCAGAAGTAGTAGAGGGGGAAGATAAAAACCGTGGATGGATAGATGCCGGAATTTTTAGAAAATACGAACTAAAAAAGTAAATGATGAAAAAATATAAGTTAGGCATAGCTCTGGGCGGTGGTGGTAGCCGGGGGTTTGCTCACCTTGGAATATTAAAGGCGCTCTTTGAGAGAGATATCGTTCCGGATATCATTTCAGGCACCAGCGCAGGCTCTATTGTAGGGGTGTTTATTGCCGATAAAAAAACACCCGACGAAATACTCAATATCCTCAAAGAGAAAGGATTCTTTAAATACACCAGTTTTAATATTCCTAAAACCGGACTGGTAGGGCTGGAAGGACTTGAAAAGCAACTCCATGAAGACCTGAGCACCGACGATCTGGAAAAGCTTGCCATTCCTATGATTGCTGCTGTTACTAACCTCAATAAAGGAAGGGCAGAATACTTTAGCAAGGGAGCACCTGAGAAAATTATCCAGGCCTCTTCGGCCATCCCCGTGCTCTTTTCGCCGGTAGAAATTAATGGACAACTTTATGCTGACGGCGGACTGTTAGATAACGTGCCCGTGGATATTTTGCGCGATCAATGTGAGAAGGTAATCGGAATAGATATCAGTCCTGTCACGCAGATGGACGAAATAGAAAACCTGTTTCATATTGCATTACGCACCTTCCAGCTTAGCGTGAGTGCCTCTTCTCATAACCTCAAAAATCGCTGCGACCTTCTGATAGCACCGGAAGAATGCAGCGAATATGACCTGCTTAATGCAAAACAAGCCGATGAATTGTTTGAAATGGGCTATGAGTATGCAAAAAATATGGACCTTTCAGCAATAACAGGATAAGATATACGCTGATATTATGAAAACCAAAAAACACAATACATACCGATAAAACAGACAATGTCTGAGATAATTTTCAGACATACCGGTAAAATCGGGAAAGCATGATTAAAAAATACGACATGAAAAGAAAAATGTTTTTTCCTGCTCTGATTATGCTGGTGGCTGTTACAAGCTGCACCACTACTTTCGAAAGCCGGTGGCACTCAGCAGCCTTTGAGGAGCATAAGGATACACAAGATTACCAGTATGATAGCGATGCAGGCATTATGTACCTAATCTCCAACACTAAAGACAGCCTCTATGTGGATCTGAAATTCCCGGATAATATTACCGCACGCAAAGTGCGGGCCGCAGGGCTTACTGTCTGGCTCGACCCCGAGGCAAAGAAAAACAAATCCTATGGTATCCTGTTTCCCTTACCTGTTAAAGGCGACAACCCTGAATTCAGGCGTGCGGCAGAGATGCCTGAAGTAGTGGAAGGAGAAGACGGTTTTAAACGCCTGAAGTATCCAAAACAGGGAAGGGGCGGCAGCGCCCAAAAGCTCATTAGAGAAAATCTTGATATGCAGCTTACTGGCTTCGGCAAAGAACGCAAAGGGCCTGTCGTGCCGGCCCATCAGGCAGACATAACGCTGCGGCTGTTTTATGACCAGAACAATATACTGAGCTACCATATGGCGCTGCCTCTTCAAAAGATTGGTGAAGATACGTCATTAGAAAAAAATACACTGAGTGTTGGCATCGTCAGCGGGCACCTTAAACGTCCTGACCGGCGAGAGGATATGACCCGGAGAAACCCCGGTACAGGAGGCCGGCGGGGAGGCCTGATGCCGGGAAGGACACAAGGATACCATCAAAGCCGCAATCACGATTTTTCGCGTCTGACCATCTCCTCAGAAGTGTGGATAAAAAAGGTGTACCTTAAAGAAAATGAATAGGTGAAGCCTCCGATAGCTGCCCGAAGAAATAAAGGGCGCCGGCCGGCAAACCTTCGCTATTTTCATTTGTTACGGCAGTATTGCAGTCTGAAATAATAATTTTTGATACTTTCGCAATAAAAGAGAATTACAACAAAAAATTAAAAACAGATATGAACTACGATGTAATAATCATTGGCAGCGGACCAGGAGGTTATGTAGCCGCCATCCGGGCCTCACAGTTAGGTAAAAAAGTAGCCGTTGTGGAAAAAGAATCCCTTGGCGGCGTTTGCCTCAACTGGGGCTGCATCCCCACCAAGGCGCTACTGAAAAGTGCACAGGTTTTTGAGTACGCCAACCACGCCAAAGATTACGGCGTAAAAATAGGAGGAAAAATCACCCCTGACTTTAAAGGCATGATAGGCCGCAGTCGCGATATAGCCGACAGTATGAGCAAAGGCATCCAGTTCCTTTTCAAAAAAAATAAAATTGATAGCATCGAAGGGTATGGCCGCATCACCAAAGACAAGAAAGTAGAAGTAGAAGACAAAGACGGCAAAAAAACCACCTACGAAGCCGAAAGCATTATTATTGCCACAGGAGCCCGCGCCAGGGAATTATCCAGTTTGCCCATCGATGGGGAAAAGGTGATTGGATACCGCAAAGCCATGACGCTGGAAAAGCAACCCGAAAGCATGATTATTGTAGGCTCGGGCGCTATCGGCGCTGAGTTTGCCTATTTCTACAACGCCATTGGAACTAAAGTAACGCTGGTGGAATATATGCCCCACGTGGTGCCGGTGGAAGATGAAGATGTTTCAAAGCAGCTGGGGCGCAGCTTTAAAAAGGCCGGTATCAAAGTAATGACCAACTCATCGGTAGAATCTGTGGATACCAGCGGAGAGAAAATAAAAGCCAAAATAAAAACCAAAAAAGGAGAGGAAGAAGCCGAAGCCGACATTGTCCTTTCTGCCGTTGGCATCGCTGCCAATATTGAAAATATCGGATTAGAAGAAGCCGGGGTAAAAACCGAAAAAGGAAGAATCATCGTAGACGAATTCTACAAAACCAATGTGGACGGAATTTATGCCATTGGCGATGTGATTCCGGGTCCCGCGCTGGCCCACCTGGCATCGCATGAAGGCATAACCTGCGTGGAAAAAATCGCCGGAAAAAACCCTGAGCCTATCGATTACGGCAACATCCCGGGCAACACCTATACCGTCCCGGAAATAGCCTCGGTAGGTATGACCGAGAAGCAAGCCAAAGAGGCTGGCTATGAGGTGAAAGTAGGCAAATTTCCCTTCACGGCATCCGGAAAAGCCAAAGCCGGCGGCAATCCCGATGGTTTTGTGAAAGTGATTTTCGATGCCAAATATGGCGAGTGGCTCGGAGCCCACATAATTGGCGACAGCGTTACTGAAATGATAGCAGAAGCTGTAGTGGCGCGTAAGCTCGAAACTACAGGCCACGAAATAATTAAAGCCGTACATCCCCACCCCACCATGTCGGAAGCCGTAATGGAAGCCGTTGCCGCAGCTTATGATGAGGTGATACATATTTAGATAAGGATTGAACACCCTTTTAAAAGGGTTCTGACCATACTTCTTAATATCCTGATGCTGTACACACAGCGTCAGGATTTTTTGTTTATTACCGAGAAGTTATCTAACACGTTCTGATCATTGAGACCGGCCTAAAATGAAGCAATTCTTATATTAAATAACATAATATATTGACTATATGATTCCTAAATTCAAGAAATGAATGCAACTTTTTGAGAAGATAATATAAATAGCTCTATCCCAAATTGAGCGATTCTCGCTCACGATAAAGAAATTGTAAGCATTTCACCTTCCCGCAATTCTGCGGGACAGGCTACCCAATTGGTGAAATACAACAATTTCTAAATCGGGGTTAAACCTAAGTAAAGCGCTTTTTCACTTTCCCGGAAAATAAGTCGGGACAGGCTGTTCAAACCGCTCAACTTAGGTCTATATTAAATTCTAATATTTTCTAATTTTGCTATACGACTATCTTGGTGAAACTTGGTGTCTTCGTGTCTTTGTGGCCTTCTGGAAAGCCTGCCAGTAAGGCACGAAGACTCAAAGATACACAAAGGTTAACTCTTAGTTGATGTTAACTTATTGAAATACAACATTCCACTATTCCGATTTTTAAGTGCGAAACTTGAGTTAGTTAGTTTATAAGTTTGCAGGTTATTGATTAGAAGATCAATAATTTAAACTGCTTATCCCTTTAGGTCAAGTTAAAAAAATCATTTAAATTTTGGCATGGCAATGGTTGAAAAATATCCAAAAGACTTTCAGGAGTTTCTCGTTCAGTTCAGAACTGATGCCGATTGTTGGGATTACCTATTTGAAATGCGCTGGCCCAATGGGTTTGCGTGTCCTAAATGCAAAAGTGATAAATATTGGATTACAGAAAAAAAATTGATTCATTGTGTTGAATGTGGGCATCAAGCTTCGGTAACGGTGGGCACTATTTTTCATGCAACCCGTAAACCATTATTGTTATGGTTTCACATTATATGGTGGGTGGTTGCCCAAAAAACAGGTGCAAGTGCGCATAACCTTGCTGATTTTATGGGTTTTGGCTCTTATGAGACCGCATGGAGCTGGTTGCACAAGCTTCGAAGGGCAATGGTACGGACAAATAGAGAACTGCTTACGGGAACGGTAGAGGTCGATGAAACTTTTATCGGTGGAAAAGAAAAGGGCGAAGGTACCCAAGGCAGAGGGGCTGAGACTAAATCTTTGGTCGTGGTAGCTACTGAATGCATAGGGAAACAAATAGGACGCGTCCGGTTTAAAATCATACCCGAGGCATCGGCAGATGAACTCCGACTTTTTATCAATGAGACGATTGAACCAAAAAGTACAATCATAACGGACGGTTGGAGCGGGTATAACTTTTTGTCAAAATCGGATAACTACATGCATAAGGTTAAGATTATCACTGGTAGTGGCAAACAAGCACATGAGCTGTTGCCTCATGTACATATGGTAGATTCTCTTGTAAAGCGTTGGATATACGGAACTTATCAAGGAAATGTCTCACCCAAGCATTTATCATATTATCTGGATGAATATGCATTTCGATTTAATCGAAAGCTATCAACGTATAGAGGCAAACTGTTTTACCGCCTTATACAACAGGCTGTATCCATTACCCCTAGACCATATGACGAACTTGTCAATCCATCAGCTTGACCGAAGGGGATAAGCAGTTTATTTAATTTAAAAAAATGTGTTTTTAATAATGCAGAATTCAAGCCACTAATGAAAAATCCGCAAATAAGCTAGTCTGCCAACATTTTAACGTAGTTTCTTAACCGGATTTATAAGGTCAGTGCGCTAAATTCGTTAAACAATAATCAGATTCTATCGCATATTTTCATATCTTGCATAACCAAGTGTTCGGGAATTTTCCCTTACTTTGTGTTTTGGAGTCAGGAAACAGATACATCTATTTTCATGGAGATAGTAAAAACAAGCATCCCCGATGTACTCATCATCAAGCCACAGGTTTTTGAAGATGACCGCGGATATTTTTTTGAGTCTTATAACAAAGAAAAGTTTTTGCAACACGGTTTAGATCAAAATTTTGTGCAAGACAACGAATCCAAATCGGTAAAAAATGTGGTGCGTGGACTTCACTTTCAGGCGCCGCCTTTTGCCCAGGGCAAGCTGGTAAGGGTAATGAAAGGTGCCGTGCTGGATGTTGCTGTGGATATCCGCAAAAATTCGCCTGCGTATGGAAAGTGGACTTCCGTGGTGCTTACCGAGGAAAACAAGTGGATGTACTGGGTGCCGCCGGGATTTGCACACGGTTTTGCCACTTTAGCCGATGATACGGTATTTTTCTATAAATGCACCAACGTTTATAACAAAGCCTCAGAAGGGAGTATCCGCTGGAACGACCCGGACCTGGAAATCGACTGGCAGCTGGAAAATCCTGTGCTCTCAGAAAAAGATAAAACATCACCATTATTCGCCGATTTTAAGAGTCCGTTCTAGGTTTGCTGAAAGGTGGTTTTAGTCTTGTTGTTTGTTAGCGCACGCCATAGGCCCGGCGAAGGCAGGAATTGAGTTCGGGGATGCACAGAAGACAAATACCGCTCAATGGATAGAGCTTCGCTTTGATAATAAAAGCCCAAAAATATTTAACAAATTGCTGCACGGTTTTTGGTATATCCTAACGATTCTCATTTACGGATTATTTACTTTTGTAATGTTTAAACAAGAAGCAGAAAAATGAAGCGAATAGCAATAGCCATTGTTGCAGCGGCGGCGCTGATTGTGGCAGGAATTTTAGTAAGTGGCACCACCAAAGAAAAAACCATTGGTAACCGTGGCCATATCAATTATGACAAAATAAACGGAGCCATGCTGCCGCAAAGCATATCCTTTGCCGGGGAAAAAGCACCTCTGGACAAATTTTACGTCCGCGAAGCGCTGGACAAAGAGATGCAGGTAAATACCTACTGGCACTCTTCCACGCTCATGCTTCTAAAACGCGCCAACCGGTGGTTTCCTCAGATAGTGCCTATCCTGAAGGAAAACAATATTCCGGAAGACTTTAAATACCTCGCTTTAATTGAGAGCGGACTGGAAAATGTGGTGTCACCTGCCGGAGCCGCCGGGTTCTGGCAGCTAATGGAAGGTACAGCCCGCGACCATAACCTGGAAGTAAACAAAGATGTGGATGAGCGCTATCAACTAAAAAAATCCACGCAGGTGGCTTGCGATTACTTAAATAGCGCTTACCAGCAGTTCGGAAGCTGGACTATGGCAGCAGCTTCCTATAACGCCGGAAAACGCAGAATCCGCCAGGCCAGCCATAAACAACAGGTAGATAACTACTACCAGCTTTACCTCAACGCAGAAACATCCCGTTATGTATATCGCATCCTGGCTGTTAAAGCTATTTATGAAAACCCCGGGCAGTATGGCTTCGCGCTTCGTCCGCAAGACCTTTACCAACCTGTAAAGACCCGTGAAGTTCATTTCAATGATGAAATCGGTGATTTAATCGTTTTCGCAAGGGAACACGTCACCACCTACAAAATGCTTAAACCCTGAACCCCTGGCTTGTCAACAACATTCTCAGAAACAGCACAAACAAGGATTATGTTATTCTTTTGCCTGACGAAGAATAAGCGTCAGCAAAGTTATGTTGGCCGATACATTTTTCTGGAATTTTTCCTTTTCGGGATTTGCCGGCTGCTTGCAAGCGGTTTATCAGGTGGGCGCAACAGACATGCGCCGGCCACATCGAAGAATCACACAGTGGTGACGTCAGATTAATCCGTTCCCTCAGTGCACAAATCATCATCTTCAAAAGACTACACTTCTATAAAAATACCCCATCCAATTATCCATATCCTCAAACCGATTCAAACAATCAGGACGCGGAATGAAATATTACTATTAATTTTGCACTTTGTTTTGAAACAGAAAAAAAATACATGAAGGAAGAATCCATCCATGATACAGTTATAGACCTTGTAGGAGAACAGCAGCTTCAGGTGATGGGCGCCCGCGTCCATAATCTGCGCAATATCGATGTCAGCATCCCGCGCAACCGGCTGGTGGTTATCACCGGATTAAGCGGAAGCGGCAAGTCATCCCTGGCTTTCGACACCATATATGCCGAAGGGCAGCGCCGTTATATGGAAACATTTTCAGCATATGCGCGTCAGTTTATTGGTAATCTGGAGCGTCCCGATGTAGATAAAATATCAGGACTAAGCCCCGTAATTTCTATTGAGCAAAAAACAACAGGCAAAAACCCGCGATCTACAGTAGGCACTATCACAGAGATCTATGACTTCCTGCGCCTGCTCTATGCCCGTGCTGCCGATGCCTACTCCCATGTTTCGGGTGAAAAAATGGTCAAATACACCGAAGAACAGATTATTGACCTCATCCTGGAAAAATTCAATAGCTGCTCTATCCTGGTGCTTGCCCCGCTGGTAAAAGGAAGAAAAGGACATTACCGCGAACTTTTTGAGCAGACCCGCAAGCAGGGCTTCCTGAAAGTACGCGTTGACGGAAAAATCCGTGATATTGAGTTCGGAATGAAAGTGGATCGTTACAAAGTGCATGATATCGAAATTGTAATAGACAAGATGACGGTAGCCACTGAAAAGCGCAACCGCATCAGCGAGGCGGTAAAAACAGGCATGCGCTTCGGCAAGGGAGCTGTATTGATTTATGATGAAAACACCGGGATAGCCCACCACTACAGTAAAGCCCTGATGTGCCCGGTATTCGGAATCTCTTACGAAGAGCCGGAGCCCAACTCTTTTTCTTTCAACTCCCCCTATGGGGCCTGTCCCCGCTGCAATGGGCTGGGCACTATCTCAGAAGTGGATATCAAAAAAATTATCCCTGACGCAGAAAAAAGCATCAGGCAGGGAGGCCTCGCCCCACTGGGGCCATATAAATCCACCTGGATATTTCGCCAGGTCGAAGCCATCGGCAAGCGTTATGACTTTACGCTGGATACCAAAGTCAGTAACCTCTCAGAGAAAGCCCTGAATACGATACTCTATGGCTCTGAAGAAGTTTTTGAGATAAAAAATGAATTCGCCGGGGTAACCTCCTCTTACTCGCTGCAGTTCGAGGGCATCATTAATTTTATTGTCAATCAGCAGGAAGCTACCACCTCCAGAAATATCAGGAAATGGACCGGCAGCTTTATGAACCGTATTACATGTCCGGAATGTAATGGCGGACGGTTAAAGAAAGAATCACTGCAGTTTTTCCTTGACGGAAAAAATATCGCTGAAATTGCCGAAATGGATCTCTCCTCTTTTCATGGATGGCTTGGGGATGTGACCCAACGGCTCGATAAACGAAAACAAGTGGTAGCCACAGAAATTATCCGTGAGATAAAAGACCGGGCCACCTTTCTGCTGGAAGTGGGGCTGGAATACCTCACCCTCAACAGGCCTGCAAAAAGTCTTTCAGGAGGAGAGTCGCAACGCATACGCCTGGCAACACAAATCGGATCGCAGCTGGTAGGTGTGCTTTATATCCTGGACGAGCCCAGCATAGGCCTCCACCAACGCGATAACAACCGGCTGATACGATCCTTGAAAAAACTGCGCGATCTGGGCAACTCCGTCATTGTGGTGGAGCATGACAAGGACATGATCCTGTCGGCAGATCACGTCATAGATATTGGCCCCGGAGCAGGCAGGCATGGCGGAGAAGTGGTGGCGCAAGGAGAGCCACAGACGTTTAAGGACTGTAATACGCTTACCTGCAACTACCTGAGCGGCAAAAAGCGAATAGAAATCCCGCAAAAGCGGAGGAGGTCTAACGGAAAACACCTCACACTTAGCGGCGCCTCAGGGCATAACCTGAAAAATGTAACGCTAAACCTTCCGCTGGGCCTTCTGGTGTGTGTTACCGGTGTGTCGGGCAGCGGAAAATCCTCCCTCATCAATGAGACGCTCTATCCTATTTTAAGCCGCCATTTCCACAACGCAGAAAAAAAGCCGCTACCTTACAGCGATATCGCAGGATTAAAAAACCTGGACAAAGTAATAGAAATCAACCAATCGCCTATCGGCCGCACACCACGCTCCAATCCTGCAACCTATACCGGAGTGTTCGACGAAATCCGCAAGCTCTATGCTGCGCTCCCCGAAGCAAAAATCAGGGGGTATAAACCCGGACGCTTCTCTTTTAATGTAAAAGGCGGACGCTGTGAAGGCTGCAAAGGCGCCGGCCTCAAAACAATAGAGATGAACTTTCTGCCCGACGTATATGTTCACTGCGAAGACTGCAATGGCAACCGCTACAACAGGGAAACCCTGGAAGTAAGATTTAAAGGCAAATCGATTAGCGATGTGCTGAACATGACGATTAACCAGGCCGTGAACTTCTTTGAAAATATCCCTTCCATCCTGCTAAAGCTTAAAACCATTCAGGAGGTAGGATTAGGCTACATTACGCTAGGGCAGCAATCCACCACCCTCTCGGGAGGTGAAGCGCAGCGGGTAAAACTCTCTACGGAACTATCAAAACGCGATACCGGCAAAACACTGTATATCCTGGATGAACCAACCACCGGCCTCCATTTCGAAGATGTGAAGGTGTTGCTTGACGTAATCCAAAAGCTGGTGGATAAAGGCAATACAGCTTTAATAATAGAACATAACATGGAAGTGATTAAGGTGGCCGATCACCTCATAGATATTGGTCCCGAAGGAGGGATGGCCGGAGGATATATCACTGCCGAAGGCACCCCGGAACGTGTGGCTGCCATGAAAAATAATTACACAGGGTCATACCTTAAAGAGGAGTTGTAAGATGAATGATAAGATAGAAATAATTTGCGAAAACACGAGTTGCAGAGAATATTACCCGGTGGGCACTACGCTGAAAGAAATTTCTGAGGATTTGAATATAGACACAGGCAAACCGATACTTGGGGCAATGGTGAACAACAAAATCAAGGAACTCACCTATCAGATATACAAACCCAAGAAAGTGCGGTTTATCGATATCACCCACGACGAAGGGATGCGTATGATTGTGCGGTCTTTAATTTTCGTGCTCTACAAAGCCGCCAACGAATTGTTTCCCCATAAGGTATTCGCCGTGCACCACCCTATCTCTAACGGTTATTATTGCACCCTGCGCAATAGCAACAAAATACAGGAAGCCGAAGACATTAATAAGATAAAGGACAGGATGCAGGCCATTGTTGAAGCCGATATTCCTTTCATCCATCATGAGATACTCACCGAGGAAGCCATAGAAACTTTTGAGAAGCACAACCTGGAAGCCAAAACACCCTTACTGAAAACGCGGGGTAATGTTTTTACTTCTGTCTACCATCTCGAAGATCACGTGGATTACTTCTACGGACAACTCGTCCCTTCAACCGGCTACCTGAAAGTATTTGATGTGATACCGTTTTACAACGGGATGTTGCTGCGATTTCCCGATCCTTCCGACCCGGAAAAGCTGAAGCCGCTCATCAGGCAAACAAAATTGCTGAAGATATTTTCTGAATTCAAAAGGTGGGGAAAGATTCTCAATATAAACAACATAGGCGATCTTAACCGGGCTGTTGAATCGGGGGAGATACAGGAGATTATTAAGATATCGGAAGGCCTTCAGGAAAAGAAAGTGGCTCAGATTGCCGATAGAATCCGTAAAAACAGGAACAACCTCAAGCTTATCCTGATATCGGGGCCCTCTTCTTCCGGTAAGACCACCTTTTCGAAAAGACTGGCCATACAGTTAAAAGTCAATGGATTGAATCCTGTGAAAATATCGCTCGATAATTATTTTGTAAACAGGGAAGATAATCCTGTTGATGAAAACGGAGAATATGACTTCGAAACACTGAAGGCTTTAGATGTGGATCTTTTTAACAAAAACATGCTCGACCTTCTGGAAGGAAAGGAAATAGAGCTGCCCAAGTTCTCGTTCGAACAGGGTGAACGGTTCTATGATGGCGAAAAGCTGTCGGTTAATAAAAAAGACCTGATTATTGTAGAGGGAATTCATGGCCTCACTCCTGCCCTTTCGGAGCAGATAGACACTAAACACAAATACAAAATATACGTCTCAGCGCTTACCTCCATCTCTATCGATGGCCATAACCTGATTAAAACATCGGACAACCGACTTATAAGAAGGATGATACGCGATGCCAAGTACAGGGGTTACAGCGCCCGGGAAACCATAGGACGCTGGGACAGTGTACGCCGGGGCGAAGACAGAAATATTTTTCCCTACCAGGAAGAGGCTGATATCATGTTCAATTCTGCACTGCTATATGAACTCTCTGTGCTAAAGCTGCACGCAGAACCCATATTAAGGAAGGTGAAGCCCAACGAGCAGGAATATAATACGGCACAGCGGTTACTGAAATTTTTCAGTTATTTCGCCCCTGTCGACGATGATGAGATACCTCCCACATCAATTATCAGGGAATTTTTGGGAGGGAGCAGCTTCGACTACTCCTGAAAAACACTTTTCAGCAAGTGCGTCCTGATATCCGGAAGCACCGGATTATTATATAATCATCACACTACCAAAGAACGTGAAAAAAATAAGTTTTGCGCAACACTCCCTTTGTCAAAACTTTAAAAGGATTCATTGTTAAATTATAATTGATGTAGTATATTTGCACGCTTGAAAAAGAAAACTAACATTTAAACTTAGCAATCTCATGCAGAATAAAGGAGCAATTAAGTTTTTTGCTATTGCTTTTGCTATTGTGAGCCTGTTTCAGCTTTCCTTTACTTTTTTTGCCAAAAACGTAGAAAGTAATGCTAAAGAATACGCTCATAATGAAGTAGCCAGCCAAGAGGCAAAGCAACTTGCAGAAGAAAATCCCGTAAAGGAGACTTATTTTTACGATTCAATCGCTAAAGCGCGCGAGCGCTTTTATTTAGACTCCATAGCCAATGAAACGGTTTATGATATTCTTATCAGAGAATATACTTATCAGGAATGTAAAGAACGGGAAATAAACCTGGGGCTCGACCTTAAAGGGGGGATGAACGTAATGCTGGAGTTGTCGGTTAAAGACATTGTACTTGCCCTGGCCAACGACAGTGAAGACGAAACCTTCCGCGAAGCTATCCAGATGGCCCGCGAGAAACAAAAAACCACCTCCCGCGATTTTGTCACGCTTTTCTATGAGTCGTTCGAAGAAATTGATCCCAATGCAAAGTTAGCCGCCGTTTTTAATACTGTAGAACTCAAAGACAGAATAACATACAACTCCACCAATCAAGAGGTTATCGATGTTATCAGGAAGGAAGTGGATGGTGCTTTCGATCGCACCTTAAAGATATTAAGAACGCGTATTGACAGATATGGTGTTGCCCAACCCAATATCCAGCCTATAGCTTCTTCCGGAAGAATAATGGTGGAACTCCCCGGTGTTAAAGAACCCGAACGTGTAAGAAAACTTTTGCAGGGTACCGCAAAACTCGAATTCTGGGAGACCTATAAATTCAATGAAATTTCGCAGTTCTTTAACGAAGCTAACCAGCATCTGGCCAAAACCCTTTCGCAACCAGACGATAAGGATGACGCGGAAGCTGACAATCAGGCAGCTGAAGAAACGGCTGCAACACCTGATGAGCAACAAGAAGCACAAGAAGACGACACCCTCACCGACGATGATGAGCTGCTTGAACAGCTGGAAGAATCTGACACCACATCCGCTGAAGGAGATCCGGATTTTCAGGCTTATGCCGAAGAAAACCCCCTCTATGCTTATCTCCAGCCTGCCTTCTTCCAATCGGATGACGGGCAGTATTACCCCTCAGAAAGTGCAACCGTGGGGTATGCAAAGATTCAGGATACTGCACGGGTGAACAGTATGCTCAACAAGGTTGAAAATATCTTTCCGCGCAACCTGAAATTTGCCTGGATGGTGAAACCCCGCGAGAAAGGAAGCAATGTGGTGGAATTGCTGGCATTGAAAGTATCCACACGCGATGGCTCAGCACCCTTAACGGGGGAAGTAATTACCGACGCGCGCCAGGACTACGACCCTAATGGCAACGTGGAGATCAGTATGAGCATGAACAGCGAAGGCGCCAGAGTGTGGAAACGACTGACAGGCGATAACATCGGAAGGCAGGTGGCAATTGTTTTGGATGGATATGTCTATTCGGCCCCCAACGTTAATGATGAAATCCCCAGCGGGAGGTCATCGATTTCCGGAAACTTCACCATCGAGGAAGCTAAAGACCTTGCCAATATTCTGGAAGCAGGTAAGCTGCCAGCCCCGGCCAACATTGTGCAGGAAGAAGTTGTAGGCCCTTCGTTGGGACGTGAAGCAATCAGCTCAGGGTTAAATTCCTTCATCATTGCCTTTGTTATTGTATTGCTCTTCATGGTACTCTACTATAACAAAGCCGGATGGGTTTCGAACCTGGCCCTTGTTACCAATATTTTCTTCATCCTCGGAGTGCTTGCCTCACTTGGTGCTGTGCTTACGCTCCCCGGTATTGCAGGTATTGTGCTTACCATAGGTATGGCGGTGGATGCCAACGTTATCATCTATGAGCGTATCAAAGAAGAAATCAGGGCCGGCAAAGGTATACGCCTGGCCATACAGGACGGGTATAAAAATGCCTATTCGGCCATTATCGATGCAAACATCACCACGCTGCTTACAGCCATTGTCCTGTATACATTCGGATCAGGTCCTGTACAAGGCTTTGCTACCACATTGATAATCGGTATTTTATCATCACTGTTTACTGCAATACTCATATCAAGGGTTATTTTTACCTGGGCACTGGATAAAAACTATAAAATTGCTTTTGGTAATAAAATCACCCTCCATGCTTTCAGTAAAATCAACATCGATTTTATTGCTAAAAGAAAGTTATTCTACGTTTTATCCGGTATTATCCTTGCCATAGGCATATTCTCCCTGCTTACCAAGGGATTGAACCAGGGCGTTGATTTTGCCGGGGGCAGAACCTATGTGGTACGTTTCGACAAAGCAGTGAATACCGTAGACTTGCGCCAGGCATTGGCTTCACAGTTTGGGAACGAGCCTCCTGAAGTTAAAACATTTGGCCCGGATAACCAGGTTAAGATTACCACCAAGTATTTGATTGATGATGAGTCCACAAAATCAGATTCGATTGTGGAAAGCCACTTATATCAAGGGCTGAAGGATCGTTTCGAGACAGAGATATCACGAAGCGAATTCTTGTCTGATGCCGATGATAAGGTCATCGGAAAGCTGAGCTCGCAGAAAGTAGGGCCTACTATTGCTGTAGACTTACTGCACCGGGCCTATATGGCTTTGGCGATTGCCCTGGCCATCATCTTTGTTTATATCGCCGCGCGTTTCCGCAAGTGGCAATATGGACTGGGAGGACTGGCTACCCTTGCTCACGACTCGTTGATAGCAATATCTATGTACTCTATCTTCTCAGGGGTGCTGCCCTTTAGTCTGGAAATCGACCAGTCAACCATTGCAGCTATCCTCACTATCATAGGTTACTCCATTAACGACTCGGTAATTATTTTCGACCGTATCAGGGAATATAATACATTATATCCGAAAAGGCACCTTAAAGATAATATGAACTCCGCCATCAACAGCACTCTTGGCCGTACGTTTATGACGTCGGGTACAACCTTGCTGGTGCTGCTTTCAATATTTATTTTTGGAGGTGAAATTATCCGTGGGTTTGCCTTTGCATTGATTGTAGGTGTTATTGTTGGTACCTATTCCTCTATCTTTATCTCTACACCGATAGCTTTCGAGTTATCGCAGAAAGAGGGTAAAAAAGTGGTTAAGAAGAAGCCGCAGCGCAAAAAATAGTTAATGCATTATATTACTCATGAAAAAAAGCCCTGAAATATAATCAGGGCTTTTTTTATTACTTTTGTACCAATAACCGGAGGTAAGGATTATGGTTTTAAATACGCTACTCTTTTTCGATATCAGCACGGGCGAAATATTTATCGTCCTAATGGTCCTTTTCCTGATCTTTGGACCCCACAGAATGCCCGAAATCGCAAGGAAGATTGGCAAGGCTATCAATCAGATGAAAAGGGCAACGAGTGAACTTTCAAGAGAATTTAACGAAGAGTCCGATGAAATAAAAAATACCTTCGATAAAGAAGCGAAAGAAATCAGAAGCAGCTATTACAATCAGAAAAAAAAGTTTGATAAAGAAAATAAAAACCTGGAAAACGAGTTAAGCATTAAAACTGACATTAAAAGGCGCAGAAAAGCTACCGGAAAACAAGCCGGAAACGACCAAACGGATGAGAAGGAGCATAATATTGACACAGAGAAAGATCGCAATCAAAAAGATGAGTAATATTTTCTATCCCATATTCACTTTATTAATTTTCACCATTTCCGTATCAGGCCCTTTGCATGCTCAGGAAACTGTCAACCGGCATATTGAAGCCGCTGATATCGCCTATAAAAACCAGCAGTATCAAACGGCTATAGAGAAATATAAAAAAGGGTATTCTAAAATTAAAGGGAAGAAGTATGACCTGAAAGGAGAGATTTCCTTCCGCCTGGGCGAATGCTACCGGCTAAACGGCGATTTCCGCCGCTCGCGGGTTTATTACTATCGTGCTATCCGTTTCGACTATGCTACTATCAACCCGAAGGTGCATCTGTATTATGCCCAGGCCATGCAGATGAACGAGAACTATGAAAAAGCAATAGAGGCTTTCAATGCCTATCTCGAATATGAACCCGATGCTGAAATTGCCGTTAATGGAATCAAATCATGCGAATTAGCAGAAAAATGGCAAAACAACCCTACAGGATATCAGGTAGATAATATTTACAGGATCAACTCATCTGCCGATGACTTTGCTCCCGCCTATGCCGACAAGTTTTATACCTCTATAATTTTTACCTCTACCCGTGAAGAAGCCACCGGAGAAGAAACCGATCCCTGGACAGGAGACCTTTTTAGCGATCTTTTCTATGCCAAGCAAGACCGCCAGGGTCGCTGGGGCGATGTGGTGAATATAGACACCAAGGAGAATGTAAACACCCCAGCCAATGAAGGAGTACCTGTACTTACTGCAAATTTTGATGCGATGTATTTTACCCGCTGCATAGAACGGAAAGAGAAAAAAGCAGGATGTAAAATTTATAAAGTTACACGATCAGGGATGAACTGGGGTAAACCAGAGGAAATTGAGTTCAGTAAAGACTCTTCTGATGTATTTGGACATCCTGCTATTAACGAGGACGAAACATTACTTATTTTTGCCTCCGACAAACCCGGAAGCATCGGAGGAAAAGACCTCTATTATTCTGAATTTGAAGATGGTAAATTTCAACGTCCCGTTAATATGGGCGATGTTATCAATACTTCCGGCAATGAGCTATTTCCTTTCCTCAAAAACGACTCCGTTTTGTATTTCTCTTCTAACGGACATGTAGGCATGGGAGGGCTCGATATTTTCCGTACTGTGAAAAAAGAAGGGAAATGGCAACAGCCGGTAAATATGAAATATCCCCTTAACAGTGTGGGCGATGACTTTGGCCTCACTATGCAAAAAGACCGGGAAGAAGGCTATTTCAGCTCCAACCGCAGAGGGACACGCGGCGACGACATTTTCTACTTCCTCAACCCACCGGTGGAATATACCTTTAGAGGCACCGTAACCGACGAGCAAACACTGCAGCCAGTTGAAAAAGCTGAAATCACCCTCACCAATCTTGATGAAGAGACCACCGAAAGAGGGATTACCGATAAAAAAGGGTTTTTTAGTTTCTCCCCGGGACAGCTTGATGAAGAGACCATTTATGAGATAGAGATAGCTAAAGCAAACTATTTTCAGGTCAGCGATACACTCTCTACCATCGGAGTAGTGACAAGCACGGACTTCGAGCGTTCTTACAACTTGTCGCGCATCCCCGACAAACCCGTTGTTTTACCCGATATCCTCTTCGAAACCGGTAAATGGGACTTACAGGTGCAGTATCAGGATTCCCTGCAGGGGTTAATCCAGCGTCTGGATGCAAATAAAAATATCGTGATAGAGCTGGGCGCCCATACGGATGCCAGAGCTTCGGAAGAGTATAATGACATCTTATCTCAAAAACGTGCCGAGGCAGTAGTAGACTACCTCATAGAACGCGGTATCAATGCAAAACGACTGGTCGCCAAAGGATATGGGGAACGTCAGCCCCGTGAGCTTCAGATAAAGATAACGCGCCAGGGAATCACATTCGCATCCGGAACAGTGCTTACAGAGGAGTATATTAATGATTCTCTTGAAACACAAAAAGAGAAAGAATTAGCGATGCAGCTCAACCGAAGAATTGATTTCAGGGTATTAAGAAAAGATTTTGAAGCAGAGACAGACCCTACAAAAACAGGGAAGAAATCGGCTGTAGCGCTCATAAAAGATCCCGCCTCTAATAAAGTGAATTACATTCCCGGGAAAGGAACCAGTATTTTACTTCCGGTAATCATTAACGGATATGCCTACAATGTATCCTTTTCTAAAGATAATGGCGATCTGGTCATCTCTCCCGGATTTGCAAAAAGCCTGCTCGACAAAGGCATGATCACGAAAGAGGACTTTAATGAGAGAGCCTTATCTTCACTAAAGAGAGGAAATATCCCCAACCAGGCCCTGATTACACTTGACGAAGTGCGTGTGGGTGCCACATCGCTGCGAGAGGTCACAGCAACCGTATTTAGTTATTTTGATGGTGAAATACAGATTGGCCCCGATTTTCTGAAAAAATTCGGATCGTATGAGATAGATGAAGAAAATTTCCAGATTATTTTTAAAAAATGATTATGAACCCTGACTCTAAATACGATGCCCGTGGCGTTTCAGCATCAAAAGAAGATGTACATAATGCAATAAAGTCTATTGACAAAGGGCTGTACCCTAATGCTTTTTGTAAGATAGTCCCCGATCTGTTAGGGGGCGATAATTCCTTTTGCAATATTATGCATGCCGACGGTGCCGGCACCAAGTCATCACTCGCTTACGCCTATTGGAAACAAACCGGCGATCTCTCTGTATGGAAGGGAATAGCCCAGGACGCCATCGTGATGAATACCGACGATCTGCTGTGTGTTGGAGTTACTGATAATATTTTGGTCTCCAGCACGATTGGAAGAAACAAAAACCTCATCCCGGGAGAAGTAGTATCAGCCGTCATTAACGGAACAGAAGAGTTCCTTCAGAAATTACGGGATTTTGGTGTAAGCATCTATTCAACTGGCGGAGAAACGGCTGATGTAGGTGACCTGGTGAGGACCATTATCGTTGATTCTACAGTAACGGCACGGATAGCAAAAAAAGATGTTATCACTAACAAAAAAATTCAGGATAATGATATCATTATAGGATTAGCTTCATCGGGGAGAGCTAATTATGAAGATAACTATAACGGAGGCATAGGAAGCAATGGATTGACAATGGCCAGGCATGAACTTTTCAATAAAAGCGTGGCTCTGCATTATCCGGAAACCTATGACCCAATGATTCAGGAGCATTTAGTCTATACCGGATCGAAATCACTTACCGACCCTTCTCCGGTGCACGGTATAGATTATGGAAAACTGCTGTTGTCGCCCACGCGCACCTATTTTCCGGTTCTAAAAGAAATTCTGGAAAAAATGCGCAAACACATCCACGGAGTTATCCACAATAGTGGCGGCGGACAAACCAAAGTGCTGAATTTTGTAGAGAATATGCACATCATCAAAGACAACCTCTTTGAAACACCTCCACTATTCACAGCTATCCGTGAACAGTCAAACACAAGCTGGAAAGAGATGTACAAAGACTTCAACATGGGTCATCGTATGGAGATTTATACTTCACAGCAGCATGCCCGGGCAATTATAGATATTGCCGGAAAATATGGGGTGGAAGCAAAACAAATCGGCTATTGCAAAACGGCAGATAAAAAACAACTAACAATAAAAAGTACTTACGGAGTTTTTGATTACTAATCATTTAAAGAAACAGGGAATCTTTCTCTATATTTTCTCTGGTTTACCTGTTGTGTTGTCAGTATAAATTCCTATCTTTGCACCCGCTTTAGAGCACAACGTTCTTTTTTTCCGGAAGCCATTCAGCAAAGCGGCGCAGCGCCTGTGATTCAGGCAACACGCGAAGGCCTCCGACCTGTGAAAAAAGTTTTCGAAAAA
>Ga0307970_1000271_pt1 | contig 31972 bp, 33 predicted proteins | sample OrgLakmetagen712_FD_202093 | JGI IMG/M metagenome (GOLD analysis project Ga0307970, IMG submission 202093) | Saline water microbial communities from Organic Lake, Antarctica - #712 | ecosystem: Environmental > Aquatic > Non-marine Saline and Alkaline > Saline | place: Antarctica: Organic Lake... | reverse complement strand
TGTATATTATGAAATATGCTCATATTTTAATTCGTCGATCACGTTTGCACGGATGTACGACATATGCGTACGACTAGTAGGCATGCGCTTGCACACTCGTACTCGTACTCGTACTCGTACTCGTACGACGATTGACCGGAAAAAGGTTGTCGTCTGTTGTCGTCTCTGGTCAAGCCCGCATGCAGCACCTGTACAGCACTGTCGTGCCTCCCGAAGGGCTTGGCCGTGTTATGCGAACGATCTGGCCGGGCCTCAGAGCCAGGTATTCCGCCATCGCGTCTGTTTCGAGGATGATGGGTAAGTGGTAACGGGACGCGAGTATGTACCTCTTCAGGACATCCTGGATCTCTTTTTCGTCACGCACCGGCTCGTGCTTGGGCACCAACGAGTGTTTGGATAGGTTGTACTGGAGGCGTTTGACGTCGAAGAACTCGACGTCAAAGCCACCCGTACCACCGAGCTCCTTGACAGATTTCTGCGCCGCGGGAGTCACGGTCTGTTTGTCGCGCACCACCACCAAATACACCTTGACTTGTTCGTTCGCGGGGTCCAACAATTTTCGGATGTTTCCCAGTTTGAACTTCGGGCTCATGTCGTATATGATGCGGTACCCAGACGTGCTGTCGTCGATGTGAAACAAGAGTTTGCCTCCCGCCGCGGCAATCACGTCATCTCCCGTCAATCTTTCGAGATGGGTCGACACAACTCCCCGATCTCGCAGCATCTCCGTTATCGTTCGGAAACTTCGGGCGACGTCCTGGTTGTAGGTGCTGGCCATGGCGAAGGCTAGGATGGGATGTGTCAACCTTTGTGTGTTTTATGCGGATATATATATATCTTTTTCACGCACTCGCGTTGGCTATATATCTCTATCTCTCTCTTGAAACCGTTCGTTTACGTAGAATCGAGGCGCAAAACCATGAAACACATCTTGCCAAAGCGCTCGACGTGTAAAAGACGGATAGACGAAGGAGATAGAAACGGTGCCTGCATCACCGCCGCCCTATATGACGAAACTCTATAGTCCGGACAAGAAGTCGTGTAGCAACTTGATACGGATCCGTTGTTGCCATCATCGTCTTCGCCTTCGTCTTCGCAGTCGTGCTTACGACTGCGTGCGTCTCTACTGCTCTCGTCTAATCCGCAGTTAAGCGCGAAGGTCGAAAAATCGAAGTTCAGAGGCACCTTCAGGCTCACCACTCTGGCACGGCGACCCTGTGCCATCTTGCGCAGGAGCACAGAGAGCTCTATCCCAGAAAGAAACAGAGACAGACACTTGTGCTGTCCGTAAGATGGACCGCCCCATGGCGGGTCAATGAACACGACGTCCAACGGCGAAGCTTCGCTCGGTGTGCTCACCGAACACGGTGGTGGGAGGAGCACGTCCAGCGCGTCGGCCCACTGTGTCGTGACGTTCTTAACGCCAAGTACCTCCATGTTGGGCAGCAGGTGTTCGTGACGCGCTCGGTCACGTTCGATGGCGTGCACGTGCGCGAAATGCGTCGAGAACGAGAGCGTGTTTCCTCCCGCGCATGCCGTGGCATTGGTTACCGTGCTCTTCGCCGAGACATACCGCAGGAGAACCCGCGAGAAAGCGTCCGCCGTCCTTTGGTCGGTGACACTATATAGAGCCACCGAATCCAACCGTAACAGATGCCGCACTTCTGGGTCGACGTCCGGGAACAATTTGGCCAAGCGCTCTCGATACTGACGGAGACGAGATTCATTGACCGTGTTCGTCGTCGTCGTAGCCATCGCCGTCTTTTTGTACATAGGTTCGTTCTTGGGAACGATGTCACACCAGTCCACCTCCGTCATCGTACGTGTTCGTTCTTGGTCCCTTGTGTTATTAGACATGTCACGTACTTCTTATTATACGTGACATGTCTTATGTTTACGCCTTCTTCGCGCGCGGTGGTTTATTTGAAATAATAGAACAAAAGAGAACAAAAGGGAAGAGCGATGACCACCTTTACACGAAACACCGAGTCTGGAGACGGGAGGACGTTCCTGGACCGCCACGAAGACGTGTTGAGCTACACGCCCCAAGAGAACGCCAAAGAGCGATACAGCCGCATCATGGGCTTTTACCACAGCGCCCCCGTCATGCTGATGGTCGTCCTCGCGATTGGCGCGGTGTTCATGCTTTTCGTCGCTTTCCCCTTCATATTCATCGCGGTGCGAAACGTATGGAGGACGCCCATGTACAGGAGGAGGGGCATCCACATCGTGTTCATCGGTCTGTGTGCCGGGGTCGCTATATCGGGGTTGTACATCCTGGTGTTTTTCTTGTGACCCGCACGAATTGGTTCTCCAACAGGGCCTGGTTCCGGATGTCGATCAGCTCACCCAATGCGTCCGAGCGCCTTGTCGGATCGTCCTCTTGTTCTTCTTTCTTTTCCTCTCTGTCACTATCCACACTCAGACCCGCGCTGATCAGGTGCGACTCTCCCGGTCGGACGGCCATCAGACCTCCGTTGTCCTCCTCCATCGCCATCGGGTCAGACGCTTCGGGCGACCCCAACTTCTGTCTCTTCAGGCGTGACACGTGCCGTTTCATTTCGGACCTATCACCATCGAGGAATACGAAACGCGTGCGCAACGCCGCGAGTTCGGCGTCAGTTGGGTCATAGCCCATAACGTCCCGGTGGAGTCTCTCGAGGTACGCGTCGTGACTTTTGTCGTCACCAGAGAGAATGATGTTTTTCGCGTTGTCGACAGGCACGTAACGGCCTCGTCCGCCATCTCCGTCCTCACTTGTGCTGTCGCTTTCTCTGAGCTCGCGTGCGATGTCGGCCTCGGTGATCCTCTTTTTTTCGAGCTTGCGAAAATAGCCGTCGAGCTCTTTTTCCGTGGGAGTGCGGTTGAGTACCTTGGCATATATTCGCATGACCCTCCGCTTCAAAACCAACCTTCGCACGCTATCGACCGTCCTCTCGTCTTTTTCGACGCTCTTAGCCGTACTCTGTACCGGAGAGACGACGACGTTTGTCACGATGTCGCCTTGAAGCTCCCTGTACTCGCGTGTTTCCTTCAGGATCTTGTCTATGTCCGCGGGACTGAGCTGATCCTCGTCCAAGAGACGCACGTAGTCTGCTTGTTCTAAGTTGCTGGGATACCTGTTCAAAACCCGCATGAACACCTTGTCGACGACGTCCTCCAGGTCTCCTCCGTAGCTACCGCCTTCGAAACCTTCTTTACCTCTCGAGCGACCGAAAAGACGCGCGTCCCAGAACACGACCACGACCGCCATCACGACGACGAGCACCGTGAAAACGACGGTCAAAGGTCCGAATGTGGACGCAACCGTATTATTATGTTTCATGTCGTCTTCCTACTACTTACTATGATGGATGGAAAAAAGGAGGATGGACATCCCGTCCTTCTTTCTTGTGATTCGTCTCGTGCTCGTGCTACGCCATGACACGCCACACGCCACACATCACAGCCATCACAGCCATCACAGCCATCACAGCCATCACAGCCACTTGCGTATCGGATCGATTGTCGATGTGGTCGATGCGGTCAATGCTTCTGACACTTTGTACGCCATGTCTTCGAACGGGTGTTCGTATTCGTACCCGAAATCCATCGTATTATCCGCCGTGGTTGTGGCCGTGTTCGTGTTCGGGTCGACACAGACGACCTCGATGTCGCTCAGAGATGTCGGTTCGTTGTCTCTGAAGACGGCCAAAGGTGTGCAGCCTGTCTCTAAATGACGATACAAAAACGTGTCGAGGTCCGGGTTGTCACGCGTCCTCCTAGACAGTGGTCCCTGTATGTGCCGCCTATATCCGACGCGGACGTAACCCATTATGGACACGATCTGTTGGGTTTCCGCGGGATGGACGCGTTGGAACACGTGGAGCTTCTCGTGGAGGAGCGTTTTGATCAGGGCGTCGGAGTCCCAAACGAACATTTCGAGGGGCATACATATCATGTCGTCCAACGTGTGAGGGAGGCCTCGTCTGATGATGGCGATCTTCCATGGGATGCGCGCCAGGCGCAGACAACCCGCGCTCTCACATAGTCGGTCAGCTTTGGCCGCACGGTGACGGATGTGCGACAGCGCGATCTCGGACGCGTCCGAAGCGTGGGGCGTGTGAAGAGCACCCGCGACTTCTTCGGGAAGGACGAGCGAAGTGGCGTACGCTCGACGAGCTTCGTAGAGGGACCGGTGACCGCGGGCTACTACGTCTGCGTACGTCGCATGTTCTTCTGTCAAGTAGCTGCTTTCCTCGAACGCCCTGACAAACTCGCGTTGTGTCACGAGGTGGACGGACGTATTGGAGGAAGCCGTAGCCGTAGAAATGGAATACGCGTCGGGATAGTTGACAGAAGAAGAAGAAGAAGAAGTTGAGAAAGAGAAAGGTCCGGTGTGGTTCCGGTTGTCCTTTTTCTTTGCTCCGCTTTTGATGTACAGAGCCGCGACGGCGACGGCAACCAACACGAAGCCGATAACCGCTAGCCAAGGGAATATCGCTTCCGTCCAACTACTATCCGTATCCGTATCTTTACCAACGTACGTACGACGCATGCTGCGTGTGTTATTGTTTTGTGGGCACAATTTAATTCCGTATAAACGTGAACAAACGGAATATACACGTCGTAAAAAGAAAAATGAACGGAGCGTCTGACGTGCAGAGACGAAGTATGTACGACATGGTGCCGTGTTCACATTGTCCGCTCATCGTCGACGCGCGTATGTACCCCCTCCACCTCGAGATATCGCACACTCGACCGGTGCCCCGACTCTATCAATTTCCCGTAGTTCGGTCTCCTCCATTGCCGTCTAGGGAGCTGATGGCGTCGGCGGCTAGAAATGTTAGGCGTGGAAATCGTAACGGACTGCACACGGACAATGACGACGACTCGACCTTGCACGAAATATCGAGTTTGGCATTGTCCGTAGAAAATACAATACTCCTTACGGCGCGTGACACACATTCGCCTCGAGGCGTGAACGTGGACACCGTGTCGCGCACGCTATCGCAAGAAGAACACAATCGATTCAGAGGCTCCGACGAGGTCTGCCCCATTTGTTTAGTGGATATGTTCGAACCTTCGGCGACACGAGAGATCCACGTCCGCCGTTTGACTTGTGGACATTTGTTCTGTCACGCGTGCATATCGAAATGGATCCCAATGAATCCCAAATGTCCTCTTTGTAATACGAATCTCACAATCTACATTGATCGAATGACATCTTCGATGCACCGCGCCAATTCACCGTAAGTCCAGCGGATGGTATCTTCTACTCCCTCGTCCTGCACCTGATGAGCCGTCTGGTAGCGCACGCCTTCGGCGTGGTACGCCACGAAAGCGAAAGGATGTGCCAGGTGAGGACGGATGTGATCTAACTCCACACAGGCTTGCGCCGTAGTCGAAGGATCTCGGACGTCACGCAAGGCGCTCACGAATCGAAGGAACATGCCCAACATAACGCGGAGATCTTGGTATGGGAAGGCAGACGAGTCGATCACCACATCTGACTCGTTATCACCACGATAACAAGTCGAAGTCGAAGTCGAAGTCGAAGTTGTCTGTCGTCGTTGACGAAGTCGGAGCCACTCATGTGTGGCCACACAGCACCACACCAAACGCAAACCATGCCTCTTGACGCCTTCGAGCTTGAGGTGTAAAGCACGGAAAGACAAAGGGGTTTCTGCACCGACGCCGTCGACGAGCCACCCGAAGCATTGGCGTATCGCGTCGCTCAACCGAAACTCCAGCGTCGGGATAGTGACTTCACCGAGCCTCACGAAAGCGGTCATGTCGCTAGAGCTTACGTTAGCAGTCTGTCCTAGACCGTACACCCTCCTCCAATCGTCGGGACCGAGGACCGACACGCGCAAGATGTCAGCGGAGCTTTTGATGGTGGCAGAGTGTTCATTCGACGGCTCCAGTTCGACCGTCACATCGTACTTCAGCTTGAATGATCCACCGTCTTCGTTCTTGTTGGCGTAAAGGGGGAGGTTCGGGTCGATCGGATAATCCCTGCGCGACATACGGTCATGTTGTACCCGTGTCATCACCAAAGTGTCGGTGGTTTTGAACACGGTCCCTCGAAACCGACAGTCGCCTGCGTCGGGGGAAGGCAAGCTCCAAGACGCGGTGTCTCCGTGTATTTCGGTGGGCGTCGAAAAAGCCCGTATCCTTGGGTCGACTTTTTCGCGGAAATACGACAAGACGTCGGCCCGGTTGAGGAAAGCGATGGGGTTCCACACCTCCGTGTTAGTCAATCCGCGTAAGTCATTCTCTACCGCGCGCAACACCTGCGCCACGATGAGTTCGACGTCTCGGACCAGTTTGACGTCGGTGACTTCTCGCAACAACACGATGTAGTCGTGTGAAGGCCACAGACCTCTCGTCTTCTGCCGGACGGCTTCCGGAAAACAGTCGATGTCCTCGCCTGAGCTGACCACCAACGCGTCCACCCCGTATCGAAGCTTCCGCAAAGAACAGTAGTGTTGTAACGCCAACTCCAACCTCGTGAACGTGGATCGCGAGATAGTGTTCGATGGCGTATGACCGTAGACGGATCCACTCCTGAAAACGGCGGTCGCATACGCTTCGGTTACAGCGGCGTCTAACTGCCCCTTCCTCCCTCTCGTTTCTGACATCGAACGTGACTCCGAAGTCGCCGATCGCAAGAGTTCGGACCGGCGTGTGGCGTCGGCCGCCACGTCTCGAGCAAACACCATCGTTCGTTTACACGGGCGAATGACGGTGTCTCTGTCCCACTCGTCCGGTCCTCGCCGAACGTTCTTCGCATGTCCTGGGATTGCGTCGGAATCAGGTTCGACGTCTTTTCCGCGTTCTTCTCTCTGGACCATCTCCTCGAACTGTTTCCGACACGTTTCCGCGTCGCGGCTGCCCAGGTACGCCACGTAGCTGTTGTGCAAGAGGCGCGCCACTTCGCGCGCGGGGAAAGCGTGTCTGAACATCGGCATCGTCTTGCGGAAGCGCGCACATACGGTCTTCGCGTCGACGTCATCTACGGCATCGACAATGACCATATCATCTCCCGCCGTTCTGATGGCCATGTCTCTACCGGGTACGATAAGCGTTATGGAGAATATATGTAAACCCACTTCGTTTTATGCCAAGCGCGTAAACAAAAAAAAATTGAGCCGGAGTCCACACCTGAACACGAGTTGTCATTTTCACCGTCACCATGGCAGCCAACACAGACAAGGTAGAGGTGCAGAAGAAAAGAGATGGTATCGCCGAGGATGCCAAAAAGTCCTTCGCTTACCTGGGGGACGTCAAGGGCGCAGACCACCTCAACGCCATTGCACAAGTCATTGCCAATTTGCCACACACAATCGACACGTCCAACAAAGAGTGCAAGAACTACTACACTACCAGTTCGGGAGGGGCTGCTTCCTGTAGGGGCATTGCCGAGGTCATCACAGCTTGGATGGTCGAGACCATGGCACGCGCTCCTGAGCCCCATCTAAGTATGACCATCGCGTTGGATGCGGTGAGTGCATCGCAACAGTACGCGTTGGATGGCAAGAACATGCAGGGAGGAGACTTCATCCAGAACGCCATGTTCGCCACCATCCTCGCGCACAAGCTCCGACAGCATTACCACAGTGGAGAAAGCGCTAACCTGATGGACCACGCGCGCTACCTGTTCGCAGATTATGTCGAGATCGCGCGCGTGAATCCCAAGTCCAACATCATGGATAAGTGCACCGGCTTGGAGATGTTCACCAAATACGATTACTCCGTGACCTTTTCAAAGGCGGCGGTAGATGACTTCACGCAGTATCTTTCCACTTCCCTGGGTTGGAAGCACCATGACGGGCAAACATGCTCACACCTGGAAGACCAGATGCGGTCGCACTTGGGCAAGAGCCGCGTGATGGACCTGAACGTCGCAATCCGCACGGTGCTCTGCTCGTTTTGCCTCAAGATCCCCTTTTGCCCCACGGTGAAGCACCACTTCGTCCCCGTGCCGAGCATCGGCATGATCAAGGGCAAGAGCACGAACAGGAACAAACGCAAGGCCGAAACCGAAGCTGAGGTTGACCTGGACGATGCAGATGTGCATGTAGATGTGGGAACGGACTTGTGCACTGATGGCGAAAGAGGGGGTCGGTCTATTGCACTACGACGCCAGGTGGTCAGTAATGACACAGTGGCTATCCAGTTTGCCCTGGATTTTGCCCGTGTGGTACAGCAGGCGGACGAGCGCTGTGCCTCTTCCTCCGTACATGCCTCCACACCTGAAACAGCGGATGACGTAGCGGATGACGTAGCGGATGACGTAGCGGATGACGTAGCGGATGACGCAGAAAAGGTCCGTCGCGTACAAGTGCTGAACTTACTAGAGTGTGAGCTCAACCTTTCAAAGCTCCCACACCCATCCACGCCATGGCTCACTACACTCGACCTGCTGGACATTGAGCTTAGACGGTCTGAAGCGGCCAAGGCTACGTTCAAGGAGTTCGCTCTTGGTCTGTCACCGGCTTAGAGACGGACGGCCGACTCGTCCCACTTTCACTTTGGTTTGGCTGAATAAATCTCACTTATTTTTTTATCGTTGTTGTTATCGTGTTACAGTGCCATTTTTTCTTTCCATCCACTATTTGAACCACCTGATCGTCGATATGTATCCCATCCCCACAGTTGACTCGTAGAAAAACAGCCCTCCGATCCGCAAGGTGGTAGGTGTACGTATCAACGTTTGAATCAAACTGAAACCAGCAAGTTGCCGCCCATTGTATACAAGCGGGAGAAACTACCGCTGAATGAAGTAATCTTATACGATGATGGCACACATACTACTCACGCACATTGTAACAAAATCACCTTGCCGCGGAGTGTATCGTCATACGCCCAGGGGCGCAATGTCTGCTGCTTCGAAGTAAGACACCAATTTCAATTTCGAACCGAATTTAGATAGTGCCGCGTTATCGTAAAGACAGAAACCTGTCTTTTTTTGTCCGTTGGTCGATGGGTCTAAGAGGGAACGTTCCCCTTCTTCTGGGGAAGCACGTAAACTTGCGAGCGTGAGGAGCGTGGTGTACGTCGCCGTTTCTCCGCCACGCCACTTCGTTTTGTTCATCTGAGGAACGGCCATGTTGTCTGACACGGAAGACGAGGCGGAGTGGTAAAGGCGCGCCGATATGATACATCTCTGGAACGTCGAAAACTTGCCGTTCGCAGGAACGGTGAGTAAGGGGGTGTCGTCTAATATTGCCCGCATGGAGCGTACCTCAAAATGGCGCATGGCGTCGAAAGTGGCTAACGCGCGTGTCTCGATCTTACGGACGAGGGCCTCGTTCAACATGCCGGTGTACAAAAAAGGCCGGCCGTCTCCCACGTGACGGCGTTTTTGATCGTGGCCGCCTTGTTTGCGTCGACTGGCTTCACGGAACACCGCCAAGAGCGAAGCGTGTTCGCTGTCTACGCTCAGACGCGCTGCGCCGACCACGGTCCGCTGCGCCGATTGCGCCGCGTCTTCGCCTTTGTCGGTGAACAGACTCGCCACGTCTCCCGTGCTTTCCTCCAAGATAGCCGCCAAAAGCACCATGTCCTCCATTCCGCCGTATACCAGACCAGAAAGGATGAGGAGCGCGTTCCAGAAGCCGAGCTTGGTCTTGCGCATGACGTCCAGCGCCACCTTACCTAGTGTCGTTATCCTTCCCGTGAAAGCGCTCTTGCCCAGATGTGGATCGGTGGCCATCGCCCCGAAATCCACGTCGTGGAAATGCCTCCACCTGGCCCCAGGAGGTCCGTTAGCTCTTCGGAAGCCGTCGTGGTGCTGTTGCTGTCGCCCGGGTTCGTCGGAGGCGACCGATATCGACATCATGCCGTAGAAAGACAACATCGAAGCGCTCGACGCGATCTGCGTCGAGGTCGGGGGCGTGATGAACTGCGAGAGGTCTCTGCACGCTGACTCGAAGGTGTCGTCGCGCATCATGGCGAGGAGTTGGTCGGTGAGGTCTGCGGTGAGAATGCGAGGGTCTGGATAGAACGGCTGCTGCTGCATGCGTTCGAGCGAGTATATGTGATAGCAGGTGCCGGGTTGGACACGCCCGACACGTCCCTTGCGTTGCATGATCTGCGCCTGCGTGCACATAACACGATTCATGCGATACGCGTCGTGTTGCGGTTCGTACACGTTTTCGAGTTCCAGGCCGGAGTCTATGACGGTCGTCAGGGAGGGTAGGGTGAGCGACGATTCTGCTATGTTCGTCGCGAATATGATCTTGCGGTCGTACCCATCCGTTTCAATGGCCAGTGCTTTAGCCGCCTCCTGTTTCTCTCGAGACAGCCGGCTGTATAACGTGCTGCAATCCAACGCGGAACAGTTGGCGGGCATCAACCCTCGAGCGCACACGTCGCGAAGCACCTGGCACCCCCGGTCGGCCTCTCTGGCCGTGGGAACGAAGAAGATGATGTCTTCTCCGGGACCGGTCCGTTCGAGTGCCATGGCCAGAGCCCGCATGCCGGCGTCGGCGAGGTAATCCCCTTTGCCTGGTCCGTCGTCGCCGTGGTCGAGACGAGCGTCCTCTTCGGCCGTCAAAAACACAGACTCGACGGGATGATATGGTTCTCCGGACACGCCAATAACACGGACCGACGTTTCCGAAGATGACGCCACGGACGTTTCCGCAAAGTAGTCAACGAAGAGAGAGGGGTCGATGGTAGCGCTCATGACGACCACGCGCAGATCAGGCCGCAATAGAACCGCCCGTCTCAACATGAACAACAGCGTGTCGATCGGTACCGTCCTCTCGTGCGCTTCGTCCACGATGACGACCGCGTAATCTTCGAAAGCCGGATCGCGACGACTCGCGGCCAATAGATAGCCATCCGTCGTGAACAACAGACGGGTGGAGTCACTCCTCGAGTCGGGGGGCGCGTCGCGGAAAGCGAAACCCACCTCTCCGCCGACCGCGACATCTAGAGTGGCCGCGGCGAACCTCGCGTTCCCTTCGGTGATGCTGCTCTTCGGGTTGGTGACGGCTACCAAGCTCTTTTTACCGCCAGCGTTAATGCTGCCCGTCTCTGTGTCTAACATATGACGGAGTGCGAGTTTGGGGATGATGGTCGTCTTTCCGCTACCTGTGCCCGACACGACGACCGTCACCTGGCACGAATTGATGCTGTCTACTATCTGACGGAGTTTGCTCTTGTTCTGGTACACAGGCATCGCCTTCCATTTCTGTGCCAGCGCCAGGTAGTTGTCGCTAACGGGCAGACCCGTCAACCAATTCAATGACTTCCCTCGGGCGTTCAACACGTCTCCTCTTCTCGGTTCGGGGGTCGCACCTACCACCTTTTTTTTCCCCTGCATCATAATTCTACTACCCTGTGGCCACATTAAAAAAATTGAAGCATCAGGGAAGCAACCAAAACAACTTAGCCACCTACTGAATACAACTTCCGAGTACCAGTACCATGGCGACACCTGCGTCCACGAATGCTAGCGAGAGTGGCTTGTTGCACATCGAGTACATCCCTCACCCCAGTTCTACACGGAAGAAGACCAACATGATGTCGCTTCTCAATGAAGATAACATATGGGACAACAACGTGTTCGCGTCCATGTTCAAGAGATTTGTCAGTGCCATCAACGCGTCTGGCGAGGGCTTCGCGCAAACCCTGTTCCCAGATGTGCGCTTCAAGAACGCCAAGATAAGCAAGACCGGAAGCTATTTGGCCCTGGCCAGGCTGCCCAACGTCACCATCGTGATCCTGGACATCTTGGCAGCAAGGGAGTTGAAAGCCAAGGTGAACAACATTCCCAGGAACGCTGAACCCTACATCCACTTCGCCCTGTTGAGCAGCACAGACGAGGTGGACACTCGCACTATCCAAGACAACGCCAGCTGTGTCAAGTCCATCTCCAACATCGTCCTCATCAACTACATCGTCCAGTTCATGGAGATGGTGGATATGGCCATTGGGCTGGAGGGGGGAGCACGAGACGGCGATGGAGTCCAATTATCCCCGAGGGCACATGGCATTGTCAAGGCCTTTCTGGAGGCGTGGAAGGACTTCCAGGATAGTGATGTCGACGAGCGAGACGACGATAGCGTGTCCATCATCAAAAACCAGATCTCGTGCACCTTACACAAGCACCTGGACTTTTTCAAGAACTTTGAACACTACATCACCTTCCTACTCTTCAACATCCAAGAGGACATCACCATCACCAACAACAAGGCGACCTTCACGCCTCCGGGCACGTCCAAAGTCAACGTGGTGTCTCCCATCGAGGTGCTCATCCTGGGACTGGCCAAGGTGTTGTCTAATAACGTCCCATCCCAACTGCTCAAGCCTAGCGTCCTGGAAGCCACGCACAAGTATGGTGCCGTCCTGCCGACGATGGTCAAAAATGTGCAAAACAACAAGAGCACCAATAAAAAGGGGTCCACACGAAAAGCCACCGTGCTGGATGCAGCTGACTCTGAAAGCGAGCTATCTGACCGTGATGTTGAGTCTGGCGGATCAGACTCCGAAGCAGAAGAGGCAACCTTCAAGACACCCGTATCAGAGAACAAGAGTAAAGGCACTAAACGCACACGTTCTGCTCCTGCTCCTGCTCCTGCTCCATCTGTCGCCGTCTCTTCAGTTTCACCCTCCGGCAGGAAAAAGAGATACCAGGAGAAGAGAACGGAAGATCAAAGAGATGACGGCAATGATGTCATGGAGGTGGCCAGGCGATACGTCCGCGCCCTGTTCGAGCCCATGTACAATTTATACTAGACGACCGTTGCGGCAGGTCAAGCTTGTTTTTTTTGGCGAGAAGACTCCAGTCCGGCGAGGACGGGGTCTACGTAAACAGCATTGAGGTCGTTCAACACCGCGTCGGTGGCGTCCTTGTGAGAAGCGCTATCAGACGCCAGGAGTTGTAATTGACTGATACACATGCCGAGTAGTTCCAAGGGAAACGTGGGATCACAGCACTTTTCGAAAAGCACTGGATATTGTGCCGCAAAGTTGGAAAACAACTCAGAGAGCATTCTTTTCCTGCTCTCCACACTGTAAGAGCTTTCGAGCAGGAGGATGCTCTCTTTTCGCACGGCTTTGGCGCATTGGGCGATCTCGGAAGGGGACATATGCGGGAGACTGTCGTCGTGGATGCCCGGAGGGGGAGGCGGTAGCTGCGAGGCATCTATGATTTGTTCCTCTTGTACCATGTCGGTATGCAATTTTTGTTCTTCTGTTGTACAACTTTTTTGTTGTGTTAACTTTATATACAGACACGCTGTACGGCCACCTAAAATATGCGCCAACATAATGCCAGAGAGAGCGAGAGCGAGAGACCGATGCACCGACAGAGAGGAGCGTCTAAGTGTGTGGCCGCGGCGCCTATGCTCAAAAAAGACGATGATAAAATTAGACCCGTGAAACTGCCTCCTCCTCGACCCAACGGAGGACTATACACGGGTGAACCCTTTCTAGCGGGTGCACCTTGGCGCAACTTTCCGACCGTTCCCGACTCCGGACACCTCATCCACCATAACCTCAGGAGCGCTAATCCTCCCGTTGACGCGCTTTACCAATATCCGGGAGGTGGTCTTCGTCTCGGTAATAACTACCCCGTGCACCCCGGCATTTCCAGGTTGGGACCTCTTCATCAAGACGTCTTGTGCGCTCCGTGTTTTCCTGACGCCCCTCAGACACAACACAGGTTTTCGAAATACTCGTACGTCTCATGATGAACGCGATCGAATTCCCGCACATCCGACACAAATATGTATACAGTCGTAAGATATGGGCCATGGATGTATTGCGTTACCTGTACTCTTCGGATGTCAGGCGCATCGTGGGCCCGGTGTCAATGTATATGTACGAAGTGTCGCTCCGTCCCGATGGCCACCCCTCGGCAATCCTCCTCTTCGGAGACCAACATCGAGATCCAGCCTCATCATCCTACTCTAACGACTCGTCGTGCACGTTGAACGACACAGTGGATCCGAAAAGTACGGTCTCTATACACGGGATAGTGTGTGCCCTCCGACGCGCTTTCGCGCGTTTCGACCTGTTCCTCGAGGCACCCTTCATCGTCAGACGAGGACATCTTCGCGACCACTTTTTACACATCGCTGACAAGCACATGGCCACCGACCTCAGGTTTCCATTTCCGTCAGATAAGGAAGATCGGCCAGTCGAGGCAGTCGAGGCAGTCGAGGCAGTCGAGGCGACAAGTGGACGCATGTCCCCTCGACACACAGAGACCGATACAAAGAGGTCGTGGCTGTGTATGTGTCCGGTCCGTATATCACACCCGAACGCTTACCAGAAACAAAAACAAAAGCAGCAGACGTACCGGGAACGTCAGCGGCAACTTCAACTGCAACTCCAACTGCAACGACTATGGCGGATACCCCTTCCCTGGTGTTTCTTTAGGCGGTCTTTGAACCACCACGTCACCGAACAGAGAGAGTCCATGAAAACACTCCGCCAAGTCAAAGGGAGGACGTCGCACCAAGACGTATTGAGGGGAATGTACAGAGCATTCCGCAATAAAATGTATCACTCGGGAGGGATGCGATGGGACACATACAAGGCGATGGACATCAGGTGGGAGCCCAACGCGTGGATGTACTTGAAAGTTCCCCGGGACGACACGCCTGATATACTCAATCGCTGGTTCCATGGTATTCACAAGTTCGTCCCCGACGTCTCGACTTACGTGCACCTGATCGAAACATTCTTATACGGCACCGACTTCGTTGCTTCTATCCGTCGAATGTACGGGTCGAAAGCGCCCCTCGCCCTCGTGTCGCTGGTTCCTCGAATCACCGACGAACGCCCCAATAAAGTGCTTCACGTTCATCCCATAGCGCACGAGTATCACAGTCTCTCACCCGAACACTCCGCGATGGTCAGGGCGTTCCTCGACGCGCGCATCAAGGACGTTGCGGCTATAATGAGAGACGACCTGGGCTACGACCACTTGGCGCGCATCATAGCGAGGAGGAGGACTTCGAGGACCAGGGCGATCGCACAAAGCGCGTTACTAGATATTATACGGGAGAGTCGCATGTCGACGTACAAGCCCTCTCTACTCCTCGTGGCGCGATTCGTCACACCCGTCATCCTCATGGACGCCTACCTGTTGTGCAACCTTTTGAACACGTTACGTGACGAAGAAAGCGACGGAATAGGATCGGAAAAAGAAAAAGAAAAAGAAAAGAGACTAAGAGATAGAGATAGAGATAGAGGAAGAGTACGTGCAATGGGAGAAGAGCTACCCGTGTCACGTCTTTTGCGTCAGCGTGTGTTGTTGGTGTACGCGGGTAACTCCCACATCGAGAGCTACGTTCACTTTTTTGAAAATTACATGGGTCTCGTCCCTTTGGTCGATATCCCCGCTTCCTCTGAACGAGGGCGGAGTTCGACTGACAACGACACACCCGACTATGGCCCCGGGATAGAATTCAGTCGGTACGTTGACGTCGATTACAGCGCACTGGATGCGCTGGTCGACGACTCCGTCTGACCCAGCTTCCGATCCTTGTAATGCGAAACATCTTCCAGTCTAAACGAACGGAGGTTAATGGCCGTTATGATCACGATGCACGCCCACAAGAGGGTCGCTATCGCGACGATCCAAGACCATATGCGGCAGTCACCCACCATCATGCAATTGACGGAATATACACCCAGAAAGAACGGGAAGAACAAGAGGACGACGATGAGGATGCGGTTACCGAAGCTGTAAGGCGTCTTCACGTACTTGTTGTTTTGTTGGTCGTACACGTACATGTCGAAGGGCACGAGCACGACGATACACAGGATGATGTAGCCGACCAGCGCGACCACCGCGGGCCACGTCAGACCCATGAAGCCGTTGGCGTCGACGAGTCCGCTCAATGAAGCATAGGCGTTGTCGCCGGTCTTTTTCGCCATCGTCTAGTCGATTGTATATGATATACTGTTTGAAAAAAAACTAACCGAGCGCTGTCTATCTGCAATAGTTCGAGTTCGCCGCATAATATACCCAGTAAAACGGACCGAAAAACAGCGCCAACAAAAACCCGATGATCTTTTCGAGCAAACTCCCCGACTTCCCGAAGCACACCAACGAGTACACGAACGCGATCAGCCCCAGGATGAACCACAGGAGCAAGAAGAACACCAACGCCTTGGCGAAAGAAGCTCCTCCGTTCCCGCCATCGGTCATGCGCTCGACTCGCTTGGGCGTGTTCACGTGTCTGTCTATCGAATTGCCTTCTTCCGTAGTCATGTGGCCGTATTATATGACGCGTGTTCGTCTTCGTCGTTTACATTACACCGATATTTAAAGACGACGGTGTACGCTGCTCCCTCATCCAATCATCCAATCATCCGATCATCCGATCGATCCTCCTTGGAACGATACGCTGATACCAAACCGAATATGTCCGTCCAAAATTCTGCCGAAGTCACTTCCGGCGCCGAGCCGGAGACGTACGCCTTCCAGGCCGAAATCAACCAGCTCATGTCCCTGATCATCAACACCTTTTACAGCAACAAAGAGATCTGGCTGCGCGAGCTGGTCAGCAACGCGTCCGACGCGCTGGACAAGGCGCGTTACAAGGGTCTGACGGACAAGACGTTCCTGGAGGGCGAGCCCGACCTCAACATCCGTATCCGTTTGGACAAGGATGCACGTACCGTAACTTTGACGGACACCGGTATCGGTATGACCAAGGAGGAACTGATCGGCAACCTGGGCACCATCGCACGCAGCGGCACAAAAGGCTTCATGGAAGCCTTGTCCGCGGGAACCGACGTCAGCATGATCGGCCAGTTCGGCGTCGGCTTTTACTCGACTTACCTGGTGGCCGATCGCGTGACGGTCACCACCAAACACCCCCAGGACGTCCAGTACACATGGGAGTCTCAAGCGGGTGGGTCGTTCACCATCGTGCGCGACGACTCTGGAGCCGCCGAGTCTATCGCGAGGGGCACGCGCATAGTGATCCACCTCAAAGAGGACCAGAGCGAGTACCTGGAAGCCGGGCGCATCAAAGAATTGATCAAGAAGCATTCCGAGTTCATCAGCTATCCCGTCATGCTATGGACGGAAAAAAAGAGGATGGTCGAGGAAGACGACGAAGACGAAGACGAAGGAAATAACGAAGAAGACGGGTCCGTCGAAGTCGAGAACGAGAAGGAGAAGGAGAAAAAGAAGAAGAAGAAGCAGGTTGAGCGTGTCGAATCGGGATGGGAGCAGCTGAACAAACAGAAACCTATTTGGATGCGCAATCCCGACGAGGTCAGCGAAGAGGAGTACGACTCCTTTTACAAGGTATTCACCGGCGACTGGGAAACACCCCTCCGCGTCACCCATTTCGCCGCGGAAGGTAACCTGGAGTTCAGGGCGATGCTCTACGTCCCCAAGCGCGCGCCGTTCGATATGGGTGGCGAAGCCTCGAAGAAGATGAACAACATCAAATTGTACGTGCGCCGCGTGTTCATCACCGACGATTGCGAAGAGCTCATCCCGGAGTACCTGGGATTCGTCAAGGGCCTGGTCGACAGCGAGGACCTCCCGCTGAACATATCGCGCGAAGTGCTACAACAGAACCGCATCCTCAAAGTCATCCGCAAGACGCTCACCAAAAAGGCGCTCGACCTCTTTTCGACTCTGGCCGAAGAGGACAAGGAAGCGTACGCCACGTTTTACGAGGCGTTCGGTAAGAACATCAAGTTGGGCGTCTACAGCGACGTGCCCAACCGCGCCAAATTGGCCCAGCTGTTGCGTTTCCACTCGACCAAATCCGAAAGCCAAAGCATGACGGGTCTGTCAGATTACGTCACGCGCATGAAAGAGGGCCAGCCGGGCATCTATTACATCACGGGCGAAAGCCTGGCCTCCGTCGAAAAGTCGCCCTTCCTCGAACGCATCAAACGCAAGGGCTACGAGGCGCTCTTCATGGTGGACCCCATCGACGAGTACGTGGTGCAGCAGCTCAGCGAGTTCGAGGGCAAACGCCTGATATGCTGCACCAAGGCGGGACTGGACCTCAACGATAGCGAAGACTACCGCAAAGCTCAAGAAGAGTCCGCGAAAGATTATGCCGCCCTTTGCGAGACGATGAAGGAGGTACTCGGGTCTAAGGTCGAGTCGGTCAGGGTCGGTGACCGCATCGTAGACTCGCCGTGTGTACTCGTCACGGGTGAATACGGATGGAGCGCCAATATGGAGCGAATCATGCGCGCCCAGGCATTGCGCGACGACACCATGAACGCGTACATGATCAGCAAAAAGACGTTGGAAATCAACGCCACGCACCCCATCGTCCGAGACCTCAAGAGACGCGTCGACGCGAACAAGAACGACGCATCCGTCAAAGACCTGACGCTCCTGATGTACGACGCCGCGTTGCTCTCTTCGGGTTTTTCGATGGATGACCCACACCTCTTCACAGCTCGTCTCTATCGTATGATGAAAGCGGGTATGGCCATCGACGGCGAAGACGACGATGATAAAGACAAAGACAAAGACAAAGGCGGCGATGACGCCAATTCCGATGCCGCCGTACAAGAACTGGACGTGTCCGGCACCATGGAGGACGTCGACTGATGAGTCACCCCACTGATGTTGGTGAGTGGTAGATAAAGTGGGCGTGTGTTTTTATTTTTTTGTATTAGTCGTGACAACTCATGAACCAATCGTGTTTGGGGTCTCTACCGAGCGAAATACTCGACGAAGTACTGAGTCACCTCCCTCTGACAAGCCTGCGTTCGGCCCTCTTGGCGTTGTGTGGCCACCGGCGAGAGCATCCTGGCTTGAAGGCGCTTTGGTTGTCTAGACAGGACGACCGGACCATCCAACACTGGCTCTTGAACATGGGTGGTGACCTGTCTTCTCAAGACACCATATTTTTGACCAGTCACAGACCAGAACCTGCCGAATGCGCACTCTACGTCGCGTGCACGAACGGGCACGCTCCTGTGGTCGAGCGTCTGCTGACAGCAGGGGTCCGGCCAGGTATGGGGATGCTCGTCGCGGGCAGGTCTGGGCAGTTGGCCTTGGTGGAGCGTATGTTGGAGGCGGGTGCCAGTCCAGACATGGGAATGGTCGGGGCGTGTACGTCGGGGCACCTATCCCTGGTCGAGCGTCTGCTGGCGGCGGGTGCGAGTCCAGACACGGGAATGATCGGGGCGTGCACGTCCGGGCATCTACCCCTGGTCGAACGTCTGTTGACGGCCGGGGCCAACCCCAAGCCAGGTTTCGTACTGGCGTGTGGTTCGGGGAGTTTACCCGTCGTGGAACGCCTTCTGGCGGCAGGAGTCCGTTCGAGCCTGGGACTGCTCCGGGCTTGTCGCGAAGGCAGACTTCCTGTAGTGGAGCTCCTTTTAGAAGCGGGAGCCAACCCGAACATGGCGTTGAACGACGCGTGTTCGAGAGGGGACTTGCACTTGGTACGACGTCTAGTGGAGGCAGGAGCCACCGTCTCAGCTCGAGAGCTCACATCTGCACGCCGAGGCCGCAATCCCAGAGTGGTCGAACTGGTCGAGCTCTCGGCCGGGGCGGCATCGTTGCCACGAACATAGTTTGAACCGAACACACCTGTTGTTTGTTTGTTGTTTGTTTTGTAAGAGCAAACGGATATGCATCTTTGTATCCGCATATAAGGGCAGCACGCCTCCCTCGATGAAATGCAAGACACATACCAAAACCGAGAAGAGCGTGCAGTGAAACAGTCACGCCATGTCGAAACGGCGGTCCAAACGACGCGCTGCTTCGAAGAGCAGAACTGCGTGTTCGGACCGGACGAGTACGTGTCGAAGAGCGTGTTGTTCTCCATGTTCTGGTCGTTGTCGGCCTTCCAGCAGTTCGACGGCGACGAGCTTTACGACATGGCATGGTCCGTGATCCGTCAGGGTGGTCACACGGCAGGTTTCGCACCCACCCAGCAGAGTTGTTTGTCCGTCATGTTCGAACACGTGTTGGTGCCGGCGCTCCTAGAAAGGGGGTGCAGAGTGTGCAATATGTCGCAGTTCGTACCGGACGTCGTCTTTTTGGGCGTGTCCGTCGTTCCACGAATTGACGGCGTCGCCGAATCGCGCAACAACACGAATAACGTTATACAGGGTCTCGTCCGTCGTATGGAACGTCAGAAAAAGTACATCGACGTCCTTTCTCGGCGCGTCGAAGAGATGTACCACGTGCTCGGGATGCCAGGCCACTTTGCCGCCGCGCAACGCGTCGAACCAGACTCCGAACCGGACTCCGAGTCCGAGTCCGACACGGAGTCCGATACTGTCTACGACAGCAGTAGCTCATCTAAGTCTCCGTCTCTCAATAAAATTCCGGATCTTTACATCTAGATAGGGTTGCCGTGCGATCTGGGCGCCGCGTTTCGAAACGCACTTGGCATATAAGGGATAATGTGCACTACAGTGTAGTAGCCTGCTCACTTTGAACCGCAGAGATGGAGTTCGTTGCCGACGTGACAAAAGACGCCGACGACAAGTGGGTGGCCGAGGTGTACAACATTCACCTTACTTCCGTTCCTTCCGTTTTGAAAAGCGAAGACGAGGACTCTTTGAGAGATAAGATCGAGCTTCGCGTGCTCAATGAGGCAGCAGCCGATTCCTTGAGTTCTTCTTCGAATCACGACGACTTCGACGTCAAGTTCCGCGTAAGGACGTTGCACATCAAGGTCGTGCCAAAGAAGAGGGACGGAGATGACACAGCAGTGTGTGCGGGGAGAAGGCATATACAGCTTCATCTAACTCTAGTGTTTTGTCCCAGTCCCAAATATTTTCTTATAAAAACGTTCTCTGATAGTCTAGTAAAGGATGTATTGGATAAAGCTCTTTGTCTCGTATATCACAGTCACACTTATGTAATCGATTACTTTCAACTTTCTATCCCCGACCCTGACGGAGGAACGATATTGAATCCAAACAAACAACTTGATCGACAAGGCGTCCATGATGACATGGAACTCAATGTGGAAGCAAAGCTGAAATCACGAGCTCGTGACATTTATGAGATCGGAGGCATGCTTCCCATGTTTACGAATTGAACATAGCAAGGTTTTGTGGCTCGTTCCGTCTAGTTGGCGGAAAATTATATAAGGACTAGACCGCCCTAGTCTTTTGCTATTCGCATATTTATTTTATGTCGATCAGAGCTGCGTTCGTGGGCACGAGGTCCGGTCGAGGCAGCGTCCCCTCCGTGACTCGCATGCCCCACGCCACCATGACGTACAGCCGTGATGCAGTCGAAGCGTCCATGCCTTCCATATCGTCCATATCGTGGCCTTTGTGGACACGGTCGAGTAAATAGTTTTCGCATAGGGCGGGACGTATATTGGGAGGTGTTTTGGTTCTCTGAACTTCGTATTTGCCACAACAAAAACGAAACGGAGGAACTATCATCCGCGCTAAGCGCTATCGTTCTGTCGATCTATAAGGCAGAAAACTGTCATAAATTACAAAAAACAAATTTTATTTTTTCCATCTAATTTGCCGCGCAATGTACGTGTGCACGTATACGTCCACCGAATGCCGACCTACGAAACGCGCCTGCTGCATCTGCTTGGAGGATACCGACCTCATGGGCTACGTCAGCTCTGTCATCCTGGAATGCGGACATGTCAACCACACGAGCTGCTTTGACTCCTACGTCTCCTCCCGCGTAGAAGCATCCCCTGAAAAAGAAGTGACATGCCCTGTGTGTTACAAGAGCTTGAACCGCATGTGGACGCGCGTGATTTGTAGGTCTGCCAAGTAAATTATACATCCTCCATTTCAATTACTCCGTATGGGCTTCCGTACTTTCCCGAAGTGTTCATTATTCACGGTGATGCGTACTCGTTCGAACGGGAAAGTGTACAATATAAAACAATGCCATATGATGTCGTAAAGATGCAAAGGCGCTATGACGAACACGAACAAGATAACGGTATCTGTCGCCTAAAGTTGCACAGGAGGTTTGCTCGCCGATGCGCTGGTATCCGTATCCGGGGCATCCAGCTATTTCGAAGGAGGTATTACATGTTACAGCCTCGAACAAAAGTGTAATCACCTGGGAGTCGATCGAGACGAAGCGGCGAGGTGCAGCTGCGTGAGCGAAGGCGTCGCACGCCAGATGGCGCGTGGGTGTGCTCGAATGTTCGGAACGCGACTCGCAGTCAGTACGACAGGATTCGCTGAACCGTATCGCGTACCACATGGACTTAGCGGGGACCACGTGACGTTTTTCCCGGTCGCTTTCGTGAGTATATACGACGCACACCGCGATTCTTACTGCGACGTCCGGGTAGAACATGACAACGCGATGGACAGGAACGCGTTTCGACGACACATCGTGAATGTCGCAAAGGAAAAACTACAATCTATTCTACAACAGCAACAGCAGCAACAGCAGCAGCAACAACAGCAGCAGCAACAACAACGAGAGGGATCGTGACGCGATGCTCAGAAAATAAATATGTTTGACTTATTATATATACACGTCGAGCGAACCCATGGATCCGGAAGATAGATCATTCACCGTTGAAGCCTCCTCCGTGGGAGTGACCGGGGGCAGGTATATCAACCGCGCTCCGAGGAGATCCGCACTCAAAGCGGCTCGTATATTGTTCGACTCGTCCGAATCGAAAGCCGGCAAGCTCGACCAGTTGAGGGTGCAGATGCGTGAGACCACGATGGGTAGCCCGGACCGACTGTTCGCGTACGAGGCCACGAAGAAAAAGGTGAACAAGACGGTGAATATAGCGGGTAACGAAGTGAACATCCGCCAAGAGATCAACCTGTCCAAGGTGCCCCTGTTTCACGGCGACGGCGTGCGCAAGAAACCCCTCAGGTTTAAGGCGAATAAGACAAAGACAAAGACAAAAGGCGGTGGATCAATGCTATCGACAGACACGAAGGAAGATGGCGATACCATCGAGGCGTTCTACGAACGGGGTACGGATAAAAAAGAGTACAGGTACATGTTGATAGACGCTCACAAAGAAGAGATCGATCGAAACATCGACACGAACAAAAAGGGAGAGAAGAGTGGACCTGTGATCCAGAGCGAAATTTCATTCCTCCCTGGTGGATCTGGGAACGATCTACACTATTCGGCGATAGGGTCCGGATTGAATGCGGTTGCTCCGCATCTGAGCAGTACGATTTACAGACCCACGTCACGCGACCTTCTGTTTCCGGATACTCCGAAGTACATCGCGATCACATACAGAATAGACCATTCGATAGGCCCCGATTTCGGCCATGTCAAGATTATGGGTATGAAACGAGCCGACACAAAGGAAGTCGACGCGATTCAAGCCGCAGAGAAAGAAGGAGCCGTCACCGAACAAAACACGACTGCTAAGAAGGAAAGAGAGATAGTCTTGACATTCTATTACGATGTCACCGACGACGACGGGACCATCGTATATACACTTCCGCACGATAAGTGGGATGACTTCCCCAGTTATATCACAATCCCTTATTACATCCAAGTCGATCCCACAAAAACCGATGGAAACGAACACCACACGTACACGACGGAGCCAGAAATGGAGACCGGGGATATGCAGCTACCCGCCGAGTTTTCTGTTCCCAACGGACGAAAGGACAATAGCGGGAAGCCTTCGAAGGGAACGAAAGCTATAGAGATTGCTTACGTCGTGAAACCTAGGTCTTCCCTCGAGGTTAAAAAGATCAGGCTCGATCCCTGAGTAGAGTACGTATTTGAATCACACCGCGCCATATCTGCGGATACGTAACGCGCACTCTGGATCTACCGAATCGCTTTGTTTTTGAATGTCCTCGTCGTGACCACCGTACGTGGTCGTCGTCGAGTATTGCCCTCGTTGCCCTTGACGCATGTTGATGGCGTCGTTCGATTCGGAATCTATACCCGCCTGCTGTCCGACTTGTCCAACCTGTCCGAATTGGACCGACTGCTGTCCGGAATTATGTCGTGCGGGTTGAGTCATTGCCGTTCCCATGAACGTGTTCGACGGATTCAAAGGATTGAATGCCGTCGTTAGCGGCTGTTGCTGTTGCTGTTGCTGTTGCTGTTGCATGAAACGTTGCATGGACAACATTATGTCGATCGTCTGTCTCTGTCCTACTACCACCTGCTCTAGAAGGTTCATGCGGCGCTCGATGTCTTCGACCTTGACGAGGGCCAGACTGGTGGCGTCCATGGGTCTATCGTTCGGTAGTATTTCTAATATAGAACAAGGCGCGAAGAAAAATGAAAGTCGACGAACGAACAGACACGCGGATAACACGCGGATGACACGTGTCGATTACGTCACGTTGTGCGACGCAGTCAGTGGGATACGTACATCTTGAGGATCCACATGACCAAGATGACGACCGCCGGATAGGCTATGCGGATGGCGACTTCTGCATATCTCGGAATGTCGCGCGAAGAGCTCGTCGCGCGATCTATGTAGTGCACCGCCGCCGCATTCGTCCCCAGCGCCAGCACCACGACGCATGCCAGCACCAACAGCTTGGCGATGTCTCGACGTTTGGACCACGCCCGGGTCCAACAAGACGCGTTCCGAGACGTCGTCGACTGTACCAATCTCCGGAGCTGCTCGCGTTCTTCCGCCGTCAACTCCCCCCCTTCGTCGCTTTCAAACCTCTCCCTGCCTTTATTTTCTTTACTCTTTTCCTTCGTGTCTCTGACGGAGCTCTTGTTTCGGTGCTGCGACTGCGATTGTGACATCGAATTAGACGGTGGATGACGTGCTTGATTGTTCCGCCAATTATTTTGCCGTGATTTAGAGCCAGCCGCGATTCCTGTAGCGGAAGTAGGAGCAGAAGACATAGGAGGAGGGGCGGATGCCATAGATGGAGGAGGGGGGACGTGGCCAGACTGCTGTTGCTGTTGCTGTTCCGGGGGTAGGATAGGAGAGTAAACGGTCGGGGCCACCTCTCTGACGGGAACTTCTTCGTCTCTGTACATTACGTCGGCATCGACCGCGGCCGCAAAATCTTGTGCGCTGCCGTGCGTCTTGAATTGGTTTTCGTAAGAAGTTGCGGAATCTTCTTCTTCCGCACCGTACGGGTCTGCGACATTATATGCAGAGTACATCTCCATCGTCCATATAATTGCGGCACAAAATAATGTGCATGACGATTGTCATTTGAAATATTTTCTAAGTATAAATTCATAGAACTAAGCACGACCGCGAGTCTGTGAGCCGCATCATGAGGGACGTCCTGATCATATTCGTAGTACTTTTGGTGCTCTTGATCATCATCAGTACGATGGGAGGGTCCATCCGACACCTGTCCCCCACGCCCGTCGTTCACCCTTCTGTACACAACAAACGGGACGCAGAAGAAGAAGGCTTCACGGATCGTTCGGCCTACGACCAGCACAGCAAAACGTCGGGGAAGAAGGTGAACGAGACATTCAAGGAGGGCGCGGGGGGGGACCAAGATGACGTCGACGTGGATGACGACACGGTGAGAACGACAGAGAAGTTCGAGGAGGAGGACGAAGACCACGAAGACGAAGACGGAGAGGACGATATCGAGGCCGATGAAGATGAAAACTTCGGCGGTTACGACGACGATGGGAAACGCTCGAGAAAGTCAAAAATCACTTCATCGGAGGTGGAGGCGTTCAAGGGCGACGAAGACGAATACGACGACGATGAAGACGACGACGACGACGAAAAATTAGTCAAGGAAGGTTACGACGATTCTTCCGCAGCCAGCGTGAATACGAAGAAAAAGTCAAAGGGAACCGAGTCATTCTGGTCCGGCACGAAACCAACTCGGAAATCTAACAAGAGCTCCAAAAAGTCGGAAGGCTTACCCAAACCGGCGTCCACGTCCGAACTAGAGGGCTTCGTGGGAGGCGGAGATGGGTCATATGCGGCCTGGTAATTTCGTAATACAAATACATCCACAAATCCGTAATCTCAACTTTATTTTTACACCCATCCCGTATGGATCATTCGTTCTCGTAAAGCCTCATATTTTCTCGCGTTTGTGTAAGTGTGTGAGTGTGTAATCCAGCAGCTACTCCGTGAAGAGAATGGCGTCGTCCGAGCGAAACGGGAATATAACGATTTCTCGTTTTCTGAAGCGGGACGTGTACGCCCGGCTCGGACGCGCTCTTCGTGAGGGTGACGTCGAAATAGCTTGTTATATGTCCATAGAACTCGCCTGCACCGGGCCCTCCGAACTCGGAAACCTGTGTGAATACCTCGTCGACATATTTTCGTCCGATGCTCTGCCGCTTTTGTCAGTTTCGTGTGCCCATTCTTCCGTGGACGCCCTTTTCATGGCATTGAAATCCACCCAGGAACGGTGCATCCCTTCCTCCAAAAGAAAAGGAAGAGGAAGAGGAAGAAAAAAAGGAAGAACGAAAAAGACGGACACGAACACGGACACCGAAACCGAGGTCGAAGTCCAGGTCGACACCGATATCGCCAAGAAAGAGATTCATGCAAACATCGACGCGAACACATACGTAATCAACGATGATACCACCTCACAACACGCACTGTGTTCAATAGTCGTCTGGGTATGTGAGGCATTGCGCGAGGCCCGCGAAAATTGCCGTGCATTGGCCTCCCGAACTGACGTCGTGAGCCCGATCGACACGCGTGACATGATAGGGACACACGACTCCGAGACAATACGCAGACTTCGCGTGTCGTTGTCTCCGACAGAAAACGAGCTTTCGGACGAGTGTCTGCACATTTTTGCGGACGCTTACGCATTGTGCGGAGAACTGAGATCCAAAGAATGTACCGACTTCGTGTCGGCGGTGCTATCACGTTCCTCTCCGGTGGACCTACCCCCTGTTACCGCAACTGAATTTTCTGATCTACCCGCCGTCACGAGACGAGATATAGTCTGGTATTTTTGGCTTCTCGTCATCTTGTCGTGCCCTCGTGATAGGAGAGAAGAGCTCCGTAAAACACTTTACCTGTTCCAGTTCCGGTTCAAGAAAAAACACCGTAAACACCGTATCGAATTGCTTCTCGCTGCATTTCGATGGCTCGTCGATGTCCTCGAGCACGAAAAGACCTGTATCAGAACCACAAAAGTGGGTAGTCAACACGGACACGGACACGCGGCTGATTTGACGACGACGACAACAATATCTTTCGTAGAACGCATACGAAGACTGGTGCACCTGGCACAGAAAGACATCCATATAGTGTTCGAAGACGTACTGAGATCACCTTTGACATGCGCTGTCGAAGACGACGCCGATATACCTTTGACATGCGCTGTCAAAGACGACGCCGATATACCTTTGACATGCGCTGTCAAAGACGACGCCGATACACCTTCGTGCGCTGTCAAAGACGATGCCGACACACCTATGGCACGGGTCAAATGTGAGCGACCGATCAACAGGGACATATCAGCACCAAATATTAGTAATAGTAAACGGGTCGTCGCCACTCCTTCGTCTTCCACTTCCACTTCTTCCTCGTCGTCTCCGGGAGTCGATTTTTTAAAGTTTTATACTTGCGTCGACGAATCTTTCAAACAAGAAGTTGAAGAAGAAAAGGAAAGGCTGCGTAAGAAACACGGCTTCGTTTCTGAGAAGAAAAACATAGTTCTAAAATGAGCGCTCATTCGACTCGAAATAAGAGCAACATGGGAGGTCCCCGTAGTATGGGTCGTCTTCGGCGGCAGCTATGTCGTCGTCTTGTCTATAATAGCGCGCTATTCTCAAAACCGCTAACGTGGCGGTAGCTACAGCCATCACACCCCACGTCATCCTGGTGAGCATAGGCAATATACCGGTTCTTCGAGAACCCGATAGTGGAGAGCATGGCTCGGTTTGTTCTTCGTCTTCGACAAGAGTTTGATCGACGACGGGTAGGTCGGTTATGCACACCCATCTTCTATTCCCACATCGGTCGTGCACCAACACGCGGCCATTGAGGACGCGCAAATTCTTCCCCGTTAGATCAGATATCACTCGTTTCGACTTCGGGTCGAACTGCGCCATTATTATTGGAATAAGTGATGTACGTGGACTGTACTTTATGCTGTGTCATTCGTCTTCGTCTACGAAAGCGAATGCCTTTTGTTTGTCAGGCCCGTTTATTGGACCATCGTCACTGTCATGGTCGTCTTCGCTGAAGGCATCTTCCTCGGACATTCCGAGGGCGGCTTCGTATTGGGTATCCATGGGGTGTATCCGGTCGACCAGTGTGTAGCCGCGTTTCCTGTAGTACGCGAGTCGTTTTTTGGCCTGTCCCTGAAACACGGAGAAAGAGTCTACAAAGTCGATGACCAACGGCGTATTTGCGCGGTCGCTCGCTCTTTGTCTTAGAATCCTCCCCACAGACTGTTCAATGTCTGTCTTGGGAGACGCGAGGACAAGTGTGTCCAGTCCAGGAACGTCGAAGCCTTCGCTCGCGAAACTGAACGTCGCCAGGATGACGTCCTTGTCTTGCGATGCCGCCAAAGCATCCGACTTCATGCCCCCGATGTAAAACCCGCACGATACAGGAGAAGCATCGAGTCTATCGAATATGTCACGGAGTTGTTTCTTTCGGTCGCTCAAGACCAGGACCCTCCTCTTGCCTGCCGAAGGACGAGATGCCGAAGGACGAGATGCCGAAGGACAGACCGCTTCCAGGATGTGCGCCACTATGGCTATCGTACGGGGAACGTGCGCGGTGATGTTATTGATCATGCGCGCCGTGTTCAGGCTTCCTCCGTAACCTTGTGGCTCTTCTCGGTAAGTCTCCCCCTCCGGAGTACCCGATGCGTCGTAATAGCGCTTCGCGAGCACGTTCACCACATCTCTGCGACCTTCGACGGAGAATACCACGTCCCCGATAAACCACGTGAACACCTTGGTCATGCCGTCCTTTCTTTTGACCGTCGCGGAAAGACCCAACGACATCTTGACGTTTGTTTTGTAAAAGGCACGCGAGAAGACGTTGGTCCCGGTCCGGTGTACCTCGTCTACGATCAAGAGGCCCACGTCCGCGAACAGATCGAGATCGTAAGACTTCGTGCTGAGACTTTGGACGCTCGCTATGACGACGTCTTTGTCACGGACGTCACATACATCCGCCTTGACGACGCCTATACGTGCCCCGGGGAGGAACGTCTCTATCCTTTCCCGCCACTGCTCCAACAGGAAGTTCTTGTGCACCACGATCACCGTCTTCTTCCCGATGACCGACAATATGTGCAGCGCGATGACGGTCTTTCCGGCACCGCACGGCAACGACAACACCCCCCCCATGTGACGAGGATCTCTGGCGGCTTTCAAAAAAGCGTTCGCTGGAGCGAGTTGTTCGGGACGTAACCCCCCCGAAAAACGGACCGTTATGTCCACGCCGTCCGGTATCACACACGTCTCTGGCACACCGAAGCGTTCCAGTCCATAATGTTTCGGTACGTACAGTCTAGACCTGCTTTCCAGCCATAAAGAGAATGACGGAACGACTGGACCACTTCCTCCTCCTCCCGGAATGATGGGTGTAACCGTGAGCTCTCGCTTGACGTCTTCGACCATCTTTTTTCCCAATGCGTCCTTGCACAGAGAGTAACCCTGTGACGACAAGCGGGTACAAAGAAGATGGGGCACTTCCGCGATAACATCCCGAACTTTGGCTTTCGCTTTCACTCCTGCACTTGAATCCTTGTCCTTCTTTCCATGATTTCCATGATTCGGAACGGCGGTAGAAGCACCCTCGATGTTTCGGATACTCCGTAAATAATCCTGTGCACTCAGTTTCTTCCGTCTCTGAGTAGGTAAAGGCATCTCGAACGAAAAAATAATGCGACCTTTACGTAATAGAACACAGAGGGACACGACCCGTCCACTTTTAAATGTCCGGCATCGACGTCGCGAAGGTGTCGAAACGCCTGTACGATGTCACGTTAGAAAATGACGCCGAGGCGGTTCGTCGAAATCTGTCCATACACAACGACGACGAGGCACACGCTCATCGCACGACCGGAAACGAGGTGTCCGCTCATAACATGGCTTCACAAGAGGTCGCATACGAGACAATGGTCAGCATGATGTCCCTCCTGAACGAGTCGCGGAGCGCCAACGCGTACATCAACCAGGTGCTGGGCAAAGAGTACACACGGGTCAGTGAACTCGCGACAGACTCGCGCAAGCGCGTCTATATGGCGCAACAAGCATACATGTTGACCGCGGCAAAGCTCCGATCCATTCAACGCTCGATCCGTATATTGTTCATCACCGTCACCGTCACCACCGTGCTTTCCGCACTATTGGGGGTGTGGAAAGATCGAGTCATCGGCAACATATTGTTCGTCGCCCTGTGTGTCGTCGTGTTCGGCGTCTACACCTACTTTATCGTTGCGGTCATGTCCCGTGACATGTTCAGGACTCACGCCGACACCTCCAAACTCGACTACATAGTCGACGAGGCCGAACGGGCAAAAGAAGACCGAAAGACGAAGAGGGAGAGTTGCTTCTACGACAGTACCTGATCGAGTAAATTAGCCGTGATTCATCGCCGTTCACACTTGCGATCGTCCAAAGAAGGAGGCTTCCAAATGGCTCCCTTCCTGGTCTTGTCCCTGGGGGACAGGAGCAACCAAGCCGCCAAGAATATAACGGATATTACGAACATGCTTACGACGTACGTAAAAAATCCGATGGCACCGTTACGATATGCGGCAGTCGTCATGATCATCGCACACACGGTCAACGTCACGAGGGACGCGCGAAAGTAATGCCTGGCCATCGTGGCTTGACGCTGCGACATGTCCACCTGCAGCCTCTGAGCGCCGTACACCTTCGTCCGAGACTGGGCGTTCAGGAGGTTGAGGCGCTCACGTTCCTGAGCCAAGGCGGACATTATGTACTGGTTGGCATTCCGTGCTTCGTACATGTAACCCAACGTGTCCACGACACCCTGGAAGGTGGCTTGGGCGGAATTAAAACCCGCATTGGCGCCATCCTGGACCCTGCTATCAGCCGACTGTCTGTTCTCGACGACCGACGCGACATTCTCCCTCATCCCGCTAGACTGACGACCGGTGTTTCCCCTCAACATGTCGTCCAATTCGACGCCGACGCGGTCAGCGTCGTGTTCGGTCTGGCTCAACGGAACTTTTACCATTGTCCTCTATCTCTTTACACTGGCACTACAAAAAAATGGACGTCCCTGTCTCCTGATCTCGCTGCTACCCCCTTTTGAATTCCGTCTCATTTTCGAAGTAGCCGACGGTGCGCGTCGGACTATATGTTCATACCCTTTCATTTCATTTCGCGACGGTCTTGCAAGATTCTTTCTCGTGTAAGTGGGACTGCCCCCAATATCTTCCTCCCGACACGTTCGGACGCCGACGATTCAACATCGCGAGCACCCCGTATACTGACCGCGTATAAGTCACCAATACCACCGCCACAGACAATACGTATAACCATGTCCACATACCGTCCATCCAAGCCGTGAACGTCAAGAACAGTAGACAGGTCGCGAGTAACGTGAGCAACATGACGTAGCGTATCGATGAATAATACCACGTCTCGTGCTCCATTCCCACCTGCATCTGCTGGGACTTGTAGACCTCAGAACGGGCGGCCTTGTTGTAACGGTCGAGTCTCGAAGACTCGGTGTTCTGTAATCCGTGGATGTAGCTGTTGGCGGCGTATGCTTCGTTGGCCTGTCCCAGTGCTTCCGTCAGCTCTTGGTACGCTCGCAATTTATCCGCGACTTCGGCCCGAAACGCGGCGGTCGTATCCACGGAGCCCTTATGGGCTTCGTCGGTTCCTACGCGCTCGAGAATCTTCCTCACCTCTCCAGATTCTCCGTCAACTTCCGCATCGGACACTATTTCTTTCACACGCTGCACCGCTCCAAACACGTCGATTTCGGTGGAAGGGATCATTGTGTTTTTCCTTTGCTATGATAGAGCATTTTTAATTTTACAGCAGATTTCAAAAAAAGCATGGGACACTTGCCCACCCAAAATACTACAAAAACAGACTGCTGTAATTCGTCTTCCTAGCTTTACAATACAGCATTGCATATACTGCAGAGTTAAACCATGG
>Ga0307970_1000251_pt1 | contig 33374 bp, 58 predicted proteins | sample OrgLakmetagen712_FD_202093 | JGI IMG/M metagenome (GOLD analysis project Ga0307970, IMG submission 202093) | Saline water microbial communities from Organic Lake, Antarctica - #712 | ecosystem: Environmental > Aquatic > Non-marine Saline and Alkaline > Saline | place: Antarctica: Organic Lake... | reverse complement strand
GAATGACTCATCGTTTCTGACAACACCACGATCCAGCCAAGAAACGGCTACTTCAGTTTCACTTTGGTGTTTTTGGCGAAGCGATGCAGCTTGGATTCGTAATGACTCATTCATGTCTAGCATCTCGTTTTCCAATCTTAATGAATTACCTGTGCATTGTTATTCAGAGTCGTTCTTCGCTCTAAGTACAGCTCGAAGGATAACCAGGAACCCAGCCCCCAGCGTGGTGCCAAAAAAGAGCAATCCTGTTATTGAGGGGCCATCCCCATTATCCAGTCCCGACACCATTGCTAAAAACACCCCGAATACAATGACGATCATGGCAACCGTCATATCCCATGCAAAGCCTTGTCTAAAGTCGTGAAACTCTGGCCTCGCTGCATCGAGACGATTCATAACATCGTTAAACCATTTCATTGATAACTCCTTTTTCACCAACTCATGTTGCGGGAATGCCCGGTTTCCCATCATCGAATGGTCATAAAAATGCGCGAATTCGCGTTGGCGATAATCGCCGCAGTTTCTTCAGTGCCAGCACTTTTGAAATCAGCAAGGTCGGTTTGTGCGATCTGGATTCCGACACCCATCTTGCGACCCTTCATCTTAAAAAAACGGAGCGCGGCACGCTCACCGGGTGTCAGTGATTCTGGACTTTTGCCAGTCAAGCGTTTGGCTACCTGGCGTGGATAAAATTTACGCTTTTTCATATACAACTCTCCGGAACCGGTTTCCAACTATGCCGATTCTTCTTCAGTCGGCTGACGAATTTCGATGCCAGCCTCCTCAAGCTGGAACCAAGCTTCATTTCGCTCATTAATAGCTTTTTGCAGCTCAGCTTCGAGCCTTTCGATTTCCCGGGCCGCTTGTTTGGTGAGAGCCGAAGCTGTATCGCTTTCCCAAAGGCTTTCAATCAGTTCTTTGTTAGCCATCTTTCCGGAACCTCCCGGCTTCCAATCATCGATTAGTTTCTGAGCAATGGCTTGCCGTGTCGGGCGCGAAGATCATTTTCCAGGGTCAGCCTTCCGTCCTGGTAGTATCGCTCTATTTCGATCGACACATCTCCGTGTCGAGGACAAATATGCTCGTCATCAAGATGGAAGTAGCATTGGCCGACAATGGCACCATCCGCGGTTTGTTCGTTGATAGGGCAGTTGGACATCCTAATCTCCCGGTCTCACAAGTTGATCTCGACTGCACTGGCCGGAACCAGCACCCCAAAATGTTGCTCTACTTTGCACCGAAACGTTTCCCAGTCAGACAAAGAAGGTTGCTCATGTGTGCAATAGAGACACTGTGACGCCCCAGCCAACTGCTCGGTTACCGACCTATGGATATCCATCCCGAACCGATTGTCGAACCGAGCAACCGTCGATCCGTCAGATCCATGTACCCACACCCGTCGCCGGAGATCATCTAACTGAATTTCATAGTCATCAGACAAAACCGAACCGAACCCTCGTATTCCTACCTGGTCAGTTCAGCCCAAAACAGCCAGGATTTGCTCCGCACCGAATGCCAGTGAGAGCCCCAACCCCAAAATGCCAATCCACATTCCCATTCCCATCTTAACTGTCATGCTATAACTCCGTTCCAGTTTCCAACTTAGTTGTTAATTTGTTTCTCGCGTCGATAGTGCGCCCACATACCTAGCGGGGCGCAAACCATAAAGATCACAGAAAGCCACCACATTTGCCCGACCATCTGAGCTGCACCTTCTGCGCCAGAAAAAGGCCCCCAAAGCAACACGACAACGCTGACAGCTATGGTCAACAACACCAAGGCTCGAACTGGAAACCCCTTGCGCCATGCAAACCAGGGCATTGCCATAAAGAGCAGCGTCCCTATACCTTTGATGAGCACTGTTGCCAGTAGAATAAATAGATCCATCGTCAAACTCCGTTTTCAATTACCTTTTCTTGCTTCTCAGGGCATATGCAATCAAGCAGATTCCCCAGCACACCACAAAGGCACCAACGACAAACCATGTATTTGGGTCTGGTAACTCGCTAAATTTAGGCACTTTCCAATTACTCCCGTATCCCTAAAAATTGTCCTCAACCCACTTACTATCGGCAGCAGATCCGAAACGACCCTTGTACCAAAACCATCCAGATACGGCCCCGACAATCACGAAAAGAGGGGCTGTCGCATGCCCAGCACCATTCGCCGGAATGAACGGAACAAGCACCCCAAGGGCGATTGATAGCAAGGCGAGGTATCCCGCTCTCTGGTAGGCACTCTTAGACATTTTTGTTCTCCTTGATCGGTTTCCAATATCTGTACGTCCCGGCCAATTAGGCTTTCCTGTCAAATGTGACGATGCATTATTCATCTCTCACCTCATCCACGCGACCTGCCCCAAAAGCAACAATCATTTCCCGGATATAGCTGTCCGCAACATCGCCTTTTTCTAAAAGATTTATGTTTTCATCCAGCCAATCTACCTGAGCTTCAATGTCCCAGGTGGCCAGCGCCTTCCCTAAGGCTTCCAAAACTCTTTGAATAAAAATAAGGGAGGCATCGGACTTTCGGCCTTTCTTCCCAATAAGATGGGATGGACAAATTATCCCGTCGAGAACAGCTTTGGGAGTGAATGTGTCATAGGTGAACGCCTCTGGCTTATAGACTTTGATGGTAGCGTTTGGCGGTACAGGAAGGTTCTCAAGAGTTTCATTGTCTCTCGTTTGCCTTGCGATCGCTTCAGCGCATTGCGTTGCCTCATCTAACTGGCTCAAAGCAAAGACCAAAGTATAATTGCTTCCGTTCAAAGCCCCTCTGGCAATCGAGATGGTGTCGCTTGTACAGATCGCCGTTTTTCCTTGAGCGTAGGGTAAGCTCCAGTTGCGGTATCTAACGAAAACCACGGGCTCTGCAACTGGCTTCATGATTTCGCCATTTACAGACACGGTATTTCTAAACTTATGACTAAGATGAGCAACAATCGTTTCACGGTCGTCTTTTATGTATTCTTCAGGCTGTCTCAAGGTTTCAACGTTTTTTCTTTTTTTCAAATCATTAAATTGTTCCGCTGCTATCTGATGCTCTTTGACTGGATAGGTGTTCATCGGCCACCTACAAAAAAGCCCATGATTTCCATCCGATGCAGCTCTATCGAGTTTTGTTTGCAAATCTATATCGTGAACATAAAATTGACCGGCTTTCCAGAAGTATTGAGTGCCATCGACCGTGGCAGCGAGATCGAACATAACCTCTGAGATCACGATCTCGGCTTTATCTGCAATAAAGATTTTTCGCGAAGTTGTTTCGCCTTTCGGAATTAAGGTGCCACAGTAAACGATGTTCACTGTGTACTTGAGCCCTGATGTCTTAGCTGAGCGCGCCCGACCTTTATGGAATGCATTGTTACTGGTATCTCCAAGTTTGGTCATACACCCAATCCTTCTGTCTGAGCCTGATAGAAAAGGTACGGCATATCGGTTTCCAATTATGCAGATTTGTTTGTGAATCGCTTTTCAATACCGGTTTCATAGATTCGATGTCCAGCATCGTCTTCAACCCAGCCCCGCCAACCGTGGTCTTCGATTATGGCGATCTTTTCAAGAGCTTAACTTCGGAGCATGGGGCTGTCTGCTTCAGTCCTAACCTTGGTGAATATGTAAGGGTTGCCAACGACATATCTGACATTCCATTTTTTGTGCGTGGCCATGAGCTTTATCCTCGTTTTCCGGTGACCGATGAAGTGTGCTCAGGGCTTCAACTGAATGTCCGCCGGAACCCGTCGACATACATTTCTCCAATGTCTTTAAAAAATAGAAAGGGAGTAAAGCCTGACCCAGCGACACATGACATTGCCATCATAAATCCGAAACCTATCAACCCAGCAGAGATCCAGGAATCGTAGGAATCCGACATCATCAATAAGACTGCGATCAAAGGAATGAAGATGTTAATCCCCCAAAACATCTGCATTTCAGTACGGGCAATTTTCGCTCTGCGGTAGTCTCCGTCCGTTTTAACTCGCTCCTTATCCATCGATCTTCTCCGATTCTCAATTTGGCTTGCGTAAAGCATCTCACGTAATTCTGAGATGCAATCCTTACGGCAACACATCTATTCGCAAGGTGCCGAATTCCAATGTTGCGTGGCATCTTTTGGAGTGCCTACTGATGAGTCTCGCAGGTATCTTTTCCGATCCTCGCAGATTTCATGCACTGGTTGCCGGACTTCGTGATAGCTGAACATCGATCAACCGTCTCTGTCTCAAGAAAGCTGTATACGATCAATTCCCCGTTGCGCCGGAGTGTCTTTTCGTAGACATCCTGTGCAGTGAAATTCCAGAATTTATCCAGCTTTCCGCCTTTTATTATTTCGATATTCCCATCAACTTTCCTTCCCCAAGTTAGGGTTGGAAAACGGATTTTCTCCTGAATATGCCGTGCATCGATGTCTTCCAGGATATCCTTGTCCAATGGCCCGCCTTCAAGATATAGCGACGCTTTCCCCTTGCTCATTCAGTTGCCCCAGTTAAATTGCTGCGTGAGAGTTCCCGTCCACTTGCTACGCCGATGTCGAATTAGTCTTCTGTCAATCAACAGGCACAGCGGCCAAGTGATCTCCAATATCAAAAAGTAGATTTGGTTCAGCTTTCTGTTTGCACCTGCCGGAATCGCGCAGAGCTTTCTTATAGGATTGATAAACCTTGGCATCCCCCGGTGTTTTCACGAAGCCACGCTTTATAGTGGTACTCGTTTCCTTGATAAACCCGAGAAACTCATCTTCATTGGGCAGGTACACCACATAACCGAGGTATTTCGTTTCCGCTGGCAGCCCAAGTTCTTTAATGACCTCATCAACTGGTCTTTCGCGCACATTCATAATTGCCGTATTCCATCATTAGTTTTCGGCTTAACCTGGACTCCATCAGCTCAGTAACAGGACTATGCCATATCCTGTAAATGCGAGAATCACCATCGCAACAGAAGGAATGGAAACCAGTTCAGCTAACTTTTTTGCTTTTACACGGAGATTGCGCATCGTTCGGATTTCCCATCTAGCTTTTGTCGGCTTTCTTCAGAAGCCTGGCAGTATTCCAGTCCAGCGAATTGAACCACTGTTCGTTATCAACATCCTTCTGGCGGGCGGGCACCGCCTGATCAACAGATTCATCATCAATGTATGCGTGAAACACGACACCACGCGAGACGATCTCAATCAGGTCACCATGGGAAATGGCATTTTCGTCTTGATCAACGTCGGGCCGTAGGTCTTCTTCGTCTATAAATGGGTGAGTCATAGCGAAACTCCGATTTCCATTGTTAGTCTTTGGGTTCATTTTGGTGTCCAATTAAAGGGCTTAGCGATTTCCCAAATGACCCCAGCATTTCATGGATGCTTTCTGTTACCCGTCGAGCGGCATTCTGGGCCGCCTCTTCGGGCGTCTCACCGGATGCGCAAATCCCCGATAAATTCGGAACGTTTATGATGCAGCGCCACTGTGACTTTGGATGCTTTGATGGTGGGCTTATAGAGGCCGCGCCATTCGTAGCACCGTAAGTCCACCCAAGATTATCCCAAACCGTTACCTTCCAGTCTGCACCAAGTCGTTCTTGCAAGTTTTTAGCGGCCTGAACCGCCATTTGGTATTCGGCAACCGTGCAGCCGCGACCGCAATTTTTGGCACAGTAAATGTCGCCTTCTGAGTGCACTTGCTTGTTCTGAACAGCAACAAGGGTCGGGCTTTGATGTTGATCGACCAGCATGGTTGTACTCTCCGCATTCCAATGTTCATTCGGTTTCCCGTATCCCTAAAAATTGTCCTCAACCCACTTACTATCGGTAGCAGATCCGAAACGACCCTTGTACCAAAACCATCCAGATACGGCCCCGACAATCACGAAAAGAGGGGCTGTCGCATGCCCAGCACCATTCGCCGGAATGAACGGTTCTTCTTGCTCAGCAACTGTGAAACCATCAGCAAGCAGGCTATGGCGAGCGCTAATATCTTTAGGTCAATCATCGGCGTATTCCCATGGTTTAAGCTCTACGGTTTTCTCTAGCAGCTAGCCATATTAGAGAAAATCCATAGGTGACACCCAAGAGGAGCCCAAAAGTAGAACAAACGAGCATCCAGCTTGGAGCAATTTGTTCAGTAATAACAGCTGTAATTGCTCCTGGTGCCAAGAGGGTGACCACTGAAATCAACACCACAAAACGGTAACGATCAATGATTGGGTTATTCTTTTCGCAGTTCATGCACGCATTCCCATTATGATTCGCCCCGTGAAAGGCCATCGCTAGAACGTGAGGTTCCACCATCACCCCCATCAACGTGCCCATCAATATCGGCAACAATAAGTCGCCCTGGGCCGCCGTCATCGTACCGGAGTGTCCCTGTACCGTTGCCGCCAAAAATCGCTAGGCCCAACGCGTCAGCCTGTCTTGCATATCGACTCAGACCTTTCGCTATCCGCTCAACGTCCTTAGCGTCAAGCCCGGCGGCCTTACATTCTTCATGACTCACATACATAACCGTATTCCAAGGTTCCCATCGGGATTTTAATTGACCGGCACAGCCGCATATTGAGTGCCAATATCGAAGAGCAGGTTTGGTTCCGCCTTCTGTTTGCATTTGCCAGCATCCCGCAAGGCCCGATTATAAGACTGATAGAGTTTTGCGGCTTCCGGAGTTTTCTCAAACCCCCGCTTAACAATCGCGCTGGTTTCTTTAAGGAATGCCAAGAATTCATCCTCTACTGGCAAGTGGATCACGTACCCGAGTAACTTCGATTCGGTTGGCAGACCAAGCTCTTCAATAACCTCTTGGATTGGGCGTTCTTTTACGCCTTTCACTTAACCACCTCGTAAACGATCTTAAAGACCGAATTTTCAGCGCGTAAATCCATGGCGATTGCCGGGGTATGATCCAGTCCGTCACTGGGGTCGATACCTATTTCGTAAACCTGTCCTGCTGAGCGCCACTCTCCAGATTTGAAGCTAGGCTCAGAGTCGTGAGCATGCCAGATGCCATCAAACCCTTCAGCCTGGCTTTTTGTGCAAAATATAGGCTTGAACCCATTTGGAAAAGGCACTTCATCAATCATTAGTTGTTGCAATGTCGCTTTTCTCATAACCCGCTCCGGTTTCCCATGATTCAGCCATTCACAATGGCTTCATATTTTTCGGTTAGTTCATTCAGAAACTGATCGACGGCACGAAAGCCTTCTGGATCGTTGCGTCCGATGGTCATCGCTTCAACAATGTCTTCAGCTACCAACGTTTCGATGCCTTCAGATGCTTTCATCATTTTCACCAGCTTTGCCTGAACGCGATCCGTTACCGGGCCTCTCGCAAACTGAATTCGTACAGGGGCGCTCTCAGCCATTACTTTCTTCCTCTTTGTTCGTTCCCATCACTGGTTGACACCGATTCGATTAGAAAATTTACCTTCATTAATCGAACTGCCATTCTGAAAGACGCCAGTCGTTTTCCTGATAAGGGTTATCATCAGGCGTTTTCCTGTCTCGGAAGGCTTGGTGGCCTTCATCAGCAGGAAGATCCTCGGTTGAGTTTTCAGCTTTAATGGTCATCCTGAACTTCCCATCAATAAATGCATTACCGCTTTGGCTCTAGGTGATCAACACGAGCCGTGTAAGCCACTCCAGAGTCAACTACTTTGGCCCTGCATTTTGACGACAGACCATTCCATTCAAGAACCTTTACATTGGCTGTAACGCCCCAGTCGAAATAGATGGCGCCCACGCTGATTTGGTTAGACATCGTGACTTCCTCTCGGTATAGATGGTTTCCAGTTTATGGAGTACCGGCCTGTTATTGGTGTGCCGAATTCCAATCATGCCGGCTCGACTTCAGACGGCTGGCGAATTTCGATGCCCGCTTCTTCAAGCTGGCTCCAAGCCTCATTGCGATCATCAACGATCTGCTGAAGCTCAGTTTCCAGCCTTTCGATTTCCCGGGCCGCTTGTTTGGTGAGAGCCGAAGCTGTATCGCTTTCCCAAAGGCTTTCAATCAGTTCTTTGTTAGCCATCTTTCCGGAACCTCCCGTTTTCCAATCTAGTCATCTGGTTAAAGAATGGCCGTCGCTGCAATCCATCCGATACCCAGAAGGTACCCCACGGATGCAATACCCATTGAAATTGCGGCACCAATTCCAATTTTTACAAATGCCCCATCAATCACAGCATTCTCACGCTCCCTGTTCAGGATGAGCGGAGGGAAAGCCACCACAATCAAAGCCAAAGCCCCGACAGCAATGTAGGTGAGAGCTGTGGCGTGGCCCGCAATGAATGGCACCGAACCCTCAATTGCTGACTGGACATGAGGCTGGGCCAGGATAGATAGGAGTGAGTTTCCTGCCAGGCCGCCGACAATAAGAAAAGCCATTATTCCTAACGCTTGCATTTACACCTCCTCGAATGAGCACGATAAAAACATTAAAACTCAAATCGCACGTCAATTAGAATTTCGTCGTAAGTTTTTATCAGAAATATTTTTTGTAATTTCGGTTGAAGACAGACTAATCGTTATTTCAGAATATGAAAACGGCGATTTAGAGATCAAAAATCACGAAAAACATGTGCTTGAAGTTTTAACAAAAAAATACGAGATGCAATATCAACATGTGTGGTGTCGCATGCGGAATGGACGCACTTTAGAACTGTATTACGTGAAAACAAACAGTAGTTTTAAAGAATGTTGGTTGAGCCCTTTTTGTGTTTCTTTCGAGCAAAAACCGCTGTGACACTTATATATAAAAGTAATTTACAATTAAGTATATAAGCTGAGGTGCATCCGCTCAATAATTGCGTCAATGCCGCCCACCTTTTCAAGGTAATCCCCGTCGAAAAGGGGTGGGCGCACTCGTACAGGGGTATGTCGATCGAACAATCTTCCTCAAAAAAGTATTTCCAATCTCGCATACTTTTGGAAATCAGAAATCTCGCAAACGCCTAATAATTATACAAAAAATCAGATAAGTAGGGCAGCAAAACGCGAGAGGGAAAGAAGGAGTCTGTACTGGACTCCGGTGCAGATATCACTTAAAAGAAAGGTTCGCCAGACGATCACTTGAGAAAGGGGCCATCTCCATCTGTTCCAGCGTTTGATTCCTATCCCTGGCGTCCTGCATAGACACCGAGGACAAAACAACAGAGCTGGCGCACAATTCAGAAATCTCCTTAACCACCAACGACCACTCTTTATCCGTCGGTATGCCCATGCCATGCCAGCCTACAAGAGACGAATAGATGAGGTTTAAAGGCTCGGTGCTTGTCTCGACACACCCGGCAAACCGATTACGAACAAATGTGACCGAAAGCGGATCTAAACCCGAAGCGTGACCGTCAAACTCAGACATGACAGTTTGCTCAAGATCCAAAGGAATTCCTCGCGCATTAACAATTGCCTGATAGCCAACAGGGTAAATGTACACCCCAACTATGACCGCCACAAGTAACCCTATCGTCAAAAAATATGCAGCCCCGGGCGTTCCGGGCGCTCTTTCATCACTCATTGCTCACACTCCCATTACCTATAACATCCGAACAAACCAGAGCCTCCTCCAACTCTCCCAACTCACCGTAAACGCTCCTGATAGAGTCGCTTCCAGACGCCACCGCGTCTCGTATAGCAATGATCAACTGGGCAGCACTGTCTACAACATCCGAGGCTTGGCTATCCTCCAGATCCAAGTTAGTCGTATCGACTTGGACGCCCTTTTGTTTATTTGCCAGGCTCATTAATAAAAACCATCCCGACTGACCGGGCCTTCTTGTCAAAAGTCAATGTCGAGCTGCATCCCCGGTTTCCGCTGATAACAGCAATGAGTGCATCACTGAAATCGGCATTTCCACCTGAAAAGCGTTTAAGCGCTCGATAAATCAGGTCGGCTTCATCGACCATGAGTTGTCGTGTAGTCAAAAGGCCGTTTACTATCGTCTCAATCGCACTTTGCGTCTGGTCGTAACAGGTCTCCAGCACCCAAACCACTTCTACCAACACAATTAACGATATGAAGCCGGGTTTACGCGACGTCAACTGTTCTTCAATGATCTGATTGGCCAGTGCAGTCTGGGCCGCATCATCTTGCGTCAGGTAGCGCACCAGAACATTGGTATCAAGCCCGATCATCTTCCCGCCTTTTGCCGGATGGCTGAATCCATTTCCTCAATGCCTACGACTCGTTTGGCTTCCACAATCCCTCGTAGTCGGCTAACTTCCTCAACAGCCGCAAGAACCTCCCAGTGGCCATCTGACACCTTTATGAACTCGACTCGATCTCCTGGCCCAACTTTCAATTCAGCCCGCACATTGGCCGGGATCGTTATTTGACCTTTACTGGTTACGGTTGCTGTGGTCATTGCCTGCCTTTCCTTTAGTGGTAATCCTTACTTTATGTAAGGTATCACGCAGGTAAAAAAATAGCCATCCGGCTCCCGTCAAATTGTCGATCCGAAGATCGTAGAATCTGCGGCCAGGAGTGCCTTCTCAGCATCACCGAGATCACTCCACCGATGACTTTCCAGGAACTCTTGATCTCGACTGGAAGGCTGCGGCTCCCATTCCCACTCGCCATCACGACTCAAGCAGTTACCGTGGAATCGCACGGCATAGGACGGCTTATCTCCGGTTCGTGACGTTCGCTCGATTCGCGCCCCCGTGGCCGGGTCCATCCATTGGGTTGCTATCAGCGAGGAGCCAGGGTGCCTGGACGGGTCTTGGTTCGACCAGTGCTCAGCGGAACCCACAAAAACAGACAGCGCCGGGCCGCAATGACAATCACAACATCGGCCCTGTCTGTTCGACTGCACTTTGTTGCAGAAGTAAGTGCTCATTCTCCGAATTCCCATGCGTTAGATTGTGCCGTCGAGCATCAAATGAGCCATACCTGCGGACATCCCAATGACACCCACGAAAGCAGATACCGATATAACGGCCAGTTGTTTCCAGCCAGACGGAGGTTTCCCGGCTAGAGCAGGCAGAGCCGGGAGAATCCCTAGCATGCCTAAGATCAGGCCAAGCCCCATCGGAATTACCCTCAGTGTCTCCAAAATCGCGTCCATAAATCGGTTTACCACATTAAATTTAATTATCTCACGATCTTTAAAACCTGCAACCCCTGCGGAAAGAGGCAGTTACCAAGCTAAACGTCTTCAATCATTCGTTATTCTTCAGGCCCGCCGGGATTTCCACGCCATCTCTCTCAGAAATGACCCGGAACCAGATACCTACAGCATTCACTCCGTTGCCAAGGTGGGTCACTACCCCTTCAGTATCTTCAACCTCACAACGAACTTCGTCTCGGTAGTTTTCAACAATCGAGGCGCGGACTATTTTAGGCGACAACTTTAAAAACTCCTGAACCTTTCGATGCTCGAATGGCAGGGGAATATGCTTCGGCTGTGAAAGCTTTTCAGAGATACGTTTAACTAGATTCATTTACGAATTCCAATCTAGTCGTGAGCCCCATTCTGGGGCCGCCCAAGAAAACTAATGACAGATGCGATCAACATACCCACACCTATCCATACACCCGGTCCAGGCCCAAATGTTCCATTAGACTGCCAGTAAAAAGGATTAATGATTAACAAACCCCCAAGCAACACCTGGATTCGACACGGGTTGCCTAGCGCCCTGTTGCACACCTGACGTATTTTCATCATTGAATCCCGATTCATTGAGGAAATCTCCTGCCAAGTAACACCATGCATAGCGCCCCGATAATAGCGAGAGCAAGCAGACCAGCGAAGAGATAAGCAGCTCCCACTTCGATCCCCAGGTTGTTGACCATTTTTGTGCCGCCCATCCACACAAGAGCCGCACACCAGACTGACAAAAGTGCTACGGCAAAACTCAACTTCATGCACCAGACTGGCCACAGTGGGCGAAAACAGCTAATGGTTTGGTTCATTAGGAACATTCCTTATTTTTACGAAGGTGGTTTATATCCCGCATTCCAATGTAAGTTAATCGTTGACCATTTGGCTTAGGTAATTAAAAACCTCTTTGGCAAAGGCCGGTGCAGACTCCTTGGCTTCCTCTATGCTTTTAAAGCCAGATCCCACCAGTCCAAGAAAATGAAGTTCGAAGGCATCGGGTTCATCATCTGATTTTTGAATCGCCATCATTTCTTGCCCAGCAAATCGAGCATATTGAATGAGCACCGAGTTTCGCCCGTTCCAGTCTTGCTGAGGAGCTTCGAGGTTTAGCTTGCCCACGGGGCCAATCTCAATTTCAATATCCACCGCATCTGCCTCCGTAACCGGTTTCCCACTTACTCAATGAATTTCTCGATCACACTATCCGCCCCGATTAGGGGAATGATGCGAACCAGCACTTGATCCATTACTCCGATCTCTGCCTTGGCGATAAAATTAGCCTTACGGTCTTTCCAGGACAGCGTTTGAATTAGGCTCGATGCCACCACCGAAGGCTTGTCCAGGTTATCCACCGCAACCTCAGTCGCGGTGCCGCGAACGCTTGTGCTGATCGGGCAGCAGATCAGTAGCCCGGTCTGTTTGTTGTACTGCTTGGACGACAGAACCAGTGCTGGCCGATATTTACCGTATTCCTATTTTGCCACGCGAACGCGGCTATAAATGTGTTTGAAAACTTGCTCAAGTTCTTGAATGGCAGGTCTGGTTTTTTTGTCGATCGTTTCTTTCTGTTTTATCCCTGAGACCAGCATCAAATCCTTGTGATGGCATCCAGAGTCGTACATGGCTTTAACCCAGCTATCGCGGAACGTAGCCACCGTCGCGCCTTCGATCCCGGTCTTCTCAATGTACGTCTTCAGCTTGGCTGACATAGCCCGTGCCTGATAATCCGTTGAGCCCTTCTTCCTCGGTGACAACTTGTAGGGCTCGCCCTTGTCATTAAGCAAAAACTGACTCTTAGGGTCGGAGCCTCGGTACCAAGACTGGTTGCTCAAATACAACCCCTTAGATACCCGCCAATCTATGTATTGCTCAAAGAAAGGCAGCACATGGTCTTCAGTGTGAAGCTCCCGCGCTTCACCGTTGTAGGCGACACTGAGAGGCAGCGTCCAGATACGGAAAAAGTCACCCGACTGATCCATTATGTCCTCAAGCCTAATCAAACTTAATTCTGAAGGGGTAAGGCCCCAATACAAGGCTGCCATAATTACAGCACTATCGCGTTTACCGAACGGAGGTGCTGCGTTCATGTCTATAAGGCGCTGAACATCTCTCTCGTTAAACAGTCTCTCAATTGGCATTTATAAATTACTCAAAACAGTTTATGACCGAATATGTAACTTACAATATCACAGCTTTGGACATGTGCACAACAGCTCATACTCTGTTTTGTGACATTGTATGATCTGACTGATTGGCTTTTCTAGCGCCAAGCGCAAGTTGTCTCTGGACTCATGGGAATGTTTAGGATAGCACACTGCCAGCCACACTTAAGGTAAACGCCTTGTTCAGTGAACGGCTGTTCCTGCGATTCAAGATCAATGCCGATCAAATCGCCGCTTACAACGATAACGTTGATAGAGTGGGTGCAAATTCCACAGCCTGTGTCGCCAATCTCCATGCAATCGCCGATCTATTCGCTCAGGGCATTGCTTACGCGCTTGGAATGGATGCCACTGACAAATCCCAATTCCCCCGTCAGCCGGTAAACGCCCACGCCATCCTCGACCGCCTCAGCCAAAGTGAAGAAACCAGACGCCTGGCAGACTTGCTGGAAGAACTCATCAAAAACGATGATTTTGCTTACCTCGCGGATCTCAACAACCAGAGCAAGCACAACAACCTGGTCCGGGCTGGACTAATGATGGATGCCAGAGAACAAAGGCAGCCTCCGTATTGGTCTGCCTTTGAAGCGTTTGAACGTCGAGACAGGACGCACGACCAGAAGGATGCCCTGGAGACCCTGGAGAGTGAGATGGATCGTCAAATGGCCCTGATCATAAAAGCCGGTAACGCATTAAACGAGATCCTGACGACCAGAACCACCAACGCCTAAAAACTGTTTGGTGAAGCGTTGGGTCCGGTCAATCCCCTCTACAACCTTCTCGAATCAGCGATTAGCTTTTGAGCCCCTTGGGCAAGTAGCCCTTGAAGCTGAACTCAGATTCGACAACCGCTGTAAGGATGTCCCCTTTCTTTTCGGCTAACAGTTTCTTGAAAGCCCCTTCGCCGTGACTCTCGTCATAATCCGACGCAAAACCAGAGTGCTTCAAAATCTGACCAATCACCGGCTTGGTGTGCGGCTTGAGGTACTCCGCATCGATCACAAAATGCTTCGTAAGATCGCACTTGCGGCTTTCAGCGACCCATTCAGCCAGCGATCCGAAGGTGTCCGTACCGTTGGAGCCAGCACCAAATTTGGTGGCCTCACGCAGTACCCTGGCGGCCAACTGGCGCTGAAGCTCGTTCAGCTCATCGTCGGACATCTGGTCAAGCACCCGAGCTGCCTTGGCCCGGTCAGCACCGGTAATGTTCTGTGGCCACCCGTCCGGTGCGCTCTTGAAGCTAATGGCCGAATCAGCCAGCAGAGACAGAATTGCCACAATCTGTGACAGCCGCTGCTCACTGACAACCGCCTCGCTGGCAGCAACACGGCGCACCTGATGGTTTCGCTCAAGCGTGATTTTCGGCGTCGCATCGGAGGCTACCGCTGCCTTTTTCGGCTTGGCGGGCTTGGGGTTTTTCTCGCCGTTCTTACTTATATCCACGATGTTGGTATCTGCGGCAGCGTCGGACGAGGACTCCGTTTCGACCAGCGCCCGGTAATCGGCCACTTTCTCGCCGTGGCACGGGAGATTGAAGCAGACATTTCTGGTCACCCGGCCCTCGTTACCCACCTGACTTCCCACCAGTGCGCCGTAATGATCACAGCTCACACATGCCTGCACCTGATCCGAACCAACGCCAGAGGAGCCCGTAGAAGCGATAATAGCCGTCGTGCCTTTGGCCACATCCTTGTCCATAGCTACAGTGTTGTAGCTTTCAGCCAAATCGGATTTGATGGATTTGAGCTGATCTGCGGTTTTCCGGTCAAAGCATGGCTTATTGAGACACCGCCCATCGGAGGTTCCCGCGTCGAACAGTGATGTCTGCACAGAGCTGTTATGGGGGCAGGTGGCGCAATCGGCCGTATCGAAGATCGCGCCGGACAGCTTCAGGGACATACCCTCAATCAACCCCCGAAGATCGTCGACCGAAAGACTTTTATCCTTGATCGCCGCCAAAGCGCCTTCCTGCGATTCAGGACGCAGACCGGAAAGAAGCTGGGCGTGACCGATTGTAATCGCTTCGTCGCAAATGGCCTGGGAAACGGCGTCTATACAATGCGTGAGATGGATGCGGCCATCGAGCTTGGCGCGACTCCAGCCAAGGATGCTGCAAACCTCACTTTTATCCTGATACTGGGTCAGTAACGTCTTGGCGGCGTTGCCCTCGTCCATCGGTGTCATTTGATGCCTGATCGAATTTTCAACACTGGCCAAGGTGAGCAGTTCTTCGTCCTTGATGTCACGGATAAGGGCGGGAATGATGGGATGACCCACCTCGCCATTCAGATCAAACCGGGTTTCACCTGCAACCAGCTCGTATTCGCCAGTCAGAGTCGGGTGTGGACGCAGCAAAATAGGCTGAAGAACCCGATTTACGCGGATGGATTCGCGCATATCGTCCATCTTGCTCTTGGAGCGCACCTTACGAGGATTATGATCTTTACGTTTGTGGATAAGGCCCATATCGACAATGGATACGGTATCTTCTTGAGCTTCTGTAATGCTGGCGGTTTGAACGGACATGAATCGCTCCCATGTTTGTGTTGGTTATCTGGAACCAACTTCTCATGGGAGTTAACAACTGCAAGCGTCTGGAAGGTGCCTATTTCAGCAGTGGAAAGGCAGGATTTAAGTCGTGGAAGCCCGTATCGGAACAATCTGCGCAGCAACCGGCCCTTTCTTGGAGCCCTTGGGGCGGAAGTTAACCTGGTCACCAGTCTGGATATCCTCGTTGCTGGCTACCTGATCCCTGGAAAAGGAGAATTCAGCCCCTCGGTGATCTTCGATCAATCCAGATCCAGTGTTCTTGTCGAACTGCAAAACCGTTCCTTTCATCAGATACCTCGTTCTAGTTGGACGATGTTTCACTCATGTCTGGCCAAGTGTTCCGTTTGACGCGCATTTCCCGATCACCACCGCACCGCTTGCACAGGCTGTGGGTATTCGCGCAGTCCAGGCACAATGCATCGGTAGCCGTACTGCCGAAGGTCTGGTCTTTTCCACATCCGGCGCACTCCCGATTGGTAATAGCGGCACCGCCCAGCTGGGAAAAGTAGTGACAGGCCTTACACAAACAGGCCTCAATCCGGTCTTTTTTCTCGCTATCAGACCGAATCCGCTCGGCCAACGCAAGGTGGTAAGTCACCCGCCGCTTAGCCGTGGAACTGGCCCCTGCAATGGTTGCCCTCGCTAAATTTCCCTTGCGATGTCGCATGATTTTATCCTTTCTGATCTGCTTCGTGATCGTTACGCGCCGCTCTCTTTGCACACCGGGAACAGACCATAAAATCCGTGCTGTCAGAGACGCCGCCATTGCTTGTTCGCCGCTCACGATTGCACGCTGAGTCCTTCGAGTCGGCAGGAAAGAAGTGGGCCGTATTCGTGCTGGGGTGTCTCTGATATCCGGCTCTCAACGTCATAAATCCCCCTTTTCAAGGCGGCGAGCGTAAAGCTCAAGATCAACGGCACGGCACAACCAGCCTTCATTCTTTTTGCTGAATGTGGAGCGAGTCATAAAAATGGCTTCCCGAATAGCATCAGCGATCACGCTGGACTGCTTCTGAGTCGCAGTCTCCATCACAGCCAGAGTAGCCGGATGTAAAGGGTTGGCACCCACGAATACGGATTCCGGGGCGTCGGGCCATTCCTTGCGGATCGCGTCAAAATCCCCGTGAAACCAGACTCGCAGAAACTCCACGCCATCGGAGTCGGGCTGCAACGCAAAGTCGATGGCCGCAACCGCCGCATCGGTGGTTCCTTTATCGTCTGACTGTGACCCCATGCGAGACTCCAGCTCACGGCAAACTCTGTCCAGCTCCGGGGATTCCGCCCGATCCTGGTCACTTGGAAATACAAAATCTGACATTCCTGACTCCGTGTTCTTCAGCGTGTTGGTTTAAGAGTGTCACCCCGCCACAGGGCGAGGCGACAGTCACCCGGCGTAGTACCCATCAACAATGAGCCGAGCTTTCGCTAACAGCTTGTCGCTGCCAGCCCCAAGGACAGCTAACTGGTCACGCTTTTCTCTCATGTAGACACCAGAAAAAACGGGATCACAATCCGCAATGTCGTGGGTGTTGTCGATGATGTCGGCCAACTTGATCGTCATGGCCTGTGGGGACGCTTTGGCCAGATGCGCCCGATCCAGCGCCTTGCGGGCTTTGCGGTTCCCATCAGATAGCACGGACACATCCGTTACCTGACGCACAAGATCAGCGACATAAAGGCCGAAATCCCACACCAGATCGTCGTAGCTCACCCGAGTATCCTCAAGGGTGTCGTGAAGCCATGCAGCGGCAATAACGCGAGGATCGTCTGTCACCTGGCCAACCAGGTGAGCAACCGCCGCCGGGTGCGTAATGTAGGGGGAGCCAGTGTACTTACGAACCTGACCCACGGCACCGTGCGCCGCACCGGCGTACCCCTGTGCCTTAGTAATCAGATCGTGTTTCATACATTTCTCTCGCTGCTTGAATGATTGAAACCAGTATACGGCGCTTACCTCAACTGCAAGCGCCGCCCCGGCCTCCGTCACTGAGCAAGCAGAGCCAGGTAGTCCGACTCGGACAGGATTGTGGTGCCAAGCTGCTCAGCCTTGTTGAGCTTTGAGGCCCCCACTTTCTCGCCTGCCACCAGAATCTCCGTTTTTTTGTTCACGCCACTCTGGTTGATTGCCCCAAGGGATTCTGCGTGAGCGATCATGTTGCTGCGAGAACCCTGAGTCATGGTCCCGGTGAAAACGATGTGCTTTCCGCTGATCGGGGAGTCGGCGGCGGCCTCGCTCCGGGCAGGGGTGACGACAATGTTGGTCAGATTGCGCTCAAGGAACTTCAGGTCATCGGCAACGACCGGGATCGCAGCGGTGATCGCCTGCGCGGTCAAATCGCCAAAGCCTGAGATGGCAGTTATATCGGATGCTTCCAGCGACACGATATCCTTCAGAGCAACATGCTTGAGAAGGCGCTTACTGTCGCCACGGCCCAGATGTTCAATGCCCAGCGCGGCCAGAACCCGGAAATCATCAACGGATCGGCTGCGGGCTTCTTTCAGCTCCCGGCAGAGATTCTTCGCTTGGCCTGCACCAAAGCCCATAACCTCGAAATCCTCTGCCGTCATGGAAAAGACTTCACGGATGGAGCCGATGCCTGCTTTAACAAGCCGCTCGCATGCGACAGGGCCAAACAGGTCCACCGTCCCAAGGATGTGAAAGAAGTGATTGAAACGGGCACGCAGGCGGTCAGGGCAGCCATCATTCCCACAGATCAGGAAGTCCCGCTGCCGGGTGAGTATGCTGTCACAGCAAGGGCACTGCGTGGGAAGCTCTACATCCAGACATGCCTTTTTGATGCCGATTATGGATGGAATGACCTCGCCACTTCTTGTGATCTCAAGTACCGCGCCGGGGCCGATACCGATTGCCAAGACGTTCCCGGCGTGGTGTCCACTGACATTAGAGATCACCGCGCCCGACAGCTCAACAGGAGAAATTTTTATAACTGGCGTCAAGCGCCCGGTGCGGCCTACCTGCCACTGAATACCCCTAACAGCAACATCGGCTGTCTCGGTAACAGTCTTGCTGGCGAGCATCCAATGATGGTGATGCGAGCTTGACCCCATCGCATCTCGCAACGCGGAATCCTCTACCACCAAAATCAATCCATCGGTCGGGTAATCGCACGATCCCAGTACCTGTTCGCGAATTGTGGGCAATGCCTCAACCAGCGCCGCTGTATCGGTATGAACATGCTTCAGGGACTGATAACTGACAAAGTGAATCGACTGATCTTCAAGCGCCTGCCGAGCTGCCGGGCGAGGGGTGTCAGCGCCGACTGCTCCGGTAACGACATTACGTGGGTGCTTGAACTCATCAGACAGGTATTCGTCAAAGTACGACTGGAGCATGACCAGTTCGCCATCCCCGTCGCCGGAAACAACCAGACCTTTCTGAAGCATGTGAGTGATGTCATTGCCGTTCGCCCCGTCGCCCCGGGACGCCAAAACACCGCCTTCCAGCCGTCCCGCCATGCCGTCGAGCTTGGCGTTGATCTTGATCGACACAGGAACATCCATGCCCAGATCGGCAGCTACCGCCTCAACCCGGCGTATCCAGCGAATCAGTTCAGCATCGGTATAGGCTTTATCAGTCGATAGCATAGGACGGGAATGGCGAACCTTACCCAGACCAAAATCCTCCTCCGGCTCAACGGCGGCCAGGAAAGGGTGGCTTGGGTTGCGACGCATCAGCTCCGCAACGTGCATGTCGTATGCACCGTCCGGCATCATTGAAGTGTCAGTATTGCGGTAAGCGTCGTTAGCAGCGTTCAGTGTCTGCTCAAGGGCTTCGTCGGTCATTGCGGCGGGGTTGCTGTTGGTCATCATCATTCTCCGTGTTATGTGTCTTGATGCCTCATTATCCATGGAATTTTTGGACTGCAAGGACACAACGTACACAGGGAAGGACTCGTTTTTGGCGCTATTAAGAGCCGCCAGTTTTCGTATTGAATTCCAGTTCTGCCTGATCCGTTTTATCTTGTTTTCGCTTGAGATTGTGGAAGGATTTATTGCCTGTCAAAGGGTCGGTTGTGTCTCGCGACACCCGGATATGGAGGTCCGTTTTGTCTTTTGGCAGGGACAGGTCAAAGATAAAACCGAAAACCGGAACAACATTCTTCTTGAGGGAACTGTCGAACGGAACGCCTTTACGCTTGGCATGAATCCGCAAAATTTCGACAAGATCTTTCTGAAACCGGTCATAACGGCGGTTTGGCCAGAGGGTGTTGTGCAGGACGCGCAACGGCTTTGAGTAAATACGTTCCGGCTCATTGCACAGTTCGGGGTTCTTCCGCCCGATAATGCTCGACATGAAATTATAGATCGACTGGGCCAGGCCAGACGATTCAGACATTATTTCTGGATGCGCGAGATAGAGGCGGCGCGTGTTTTTGTCCAGAAGCCGGTAATAGAGATGGCTGTCGATGGAGACTTTCCATAACCGGACACGCTTCAGTTCGTCTTCTCTAAATGGGTCTGCATCGTTATCGGACACTGGGCCGAGAGCAGTACCAGGCTTAGAGGGCGTTTCCGACTCACTAAGGTGGTGCTGGGATTTCAGGTCCTGGATAAAACGGAAGTCCATCGCGGTGTCATCGAGCCCGAACAATTCCATAACTTCCTTGGCTTCGTCGGAATCCGGGTTTGAGATGTATAAGCGGAAATTCGTGTCCGCTAACCGGCGCAGGGACGCATTGACCAGTTTGCGTGTCGTACTGGAATGCGGAGACTTGTAGTTCATCACCTTCGCCAGATCGACACTGTCGAGCATAAATTCGTTGAGAACCACCTGGGCATTGGTCAGGGAAAGGGCATCCTCGCCTTCACCGCCGTCCCACTCGGACGGTATAGGGGTAAACAGACCGCCCTGAACGTCATACGTTACGCTGGGTGCCTTCGAGGTGCGCCGAAGAATCTCCGCTTCCCGTCTGTCTTTATACTCGTCTAACTTAGTGTCGATGATATGTGCAATGCAGGTAACGCAGGCGCGAATGACTCGCTGATCTGATAGAGCCGCGAGCTGATGGTGAGCGGTCGCCATCACCGTTAAATGCGCCTTTTTCACCCGCATTTTAACGATGATTTCGTTGCCAGGAATGGCTTCGCGGGTACTGAAACGCATTCCGCGGTCTAGGATGCCGGTAAAAAGCGAGTCTGAGCGTGCCCGGGTTTGAGAGATTTCTTTCACAAGCTGGGCGTCGGATCGCTTCAGTTCGCGCAGTGCGCCGCCGATGTTGGTTCTGCGCTGGGTGCCTCGTCCTTGGCTTGCCTCTTGATACAGGGCGTGCTCGGTTGTGTTGAACGTCGGCTCATGGATGGATTGAAGTCGGTACAGCTTCGGTGGTTTTCCGCCTGAAACGTTATCCATCTCCATGGCGCTGAACAGCCCGAGCTGAGTCAGGGAGTTCATGCGTCGGACAATGGAAGATCGGTGGATCGAACGCTTCTGGGATTTATCGTTCGTTAAGGCGTTTTTGCGCATAACGAAGGTCTGGAGTTCTGTATAGGGAATTTGAACTGTGGCGTTTGATGGGCTCTTCTGAGCTGCCAGCTCCAGGACAATCAATACAAAATCAGCTTCTTTTGGGGTGAGCTGATTGGGCTTCTGTGTCGTCAGACGATCCAGCTGTTCCTTAGCTGCCTCTGAGTGTTTTAAAACGGCCGAAGGGATCTCAAACACACTGGTGGTGTTTTCCCTGACAGTAGTTTCGTTCTCGTCCATGTGAGCTGTTCTGCGTCAGATTAGTAGGTATCGCGATAAGAACACAGGAAAAATGGTTTTGCAAGACCCCTTATTCTGCACTTTCGTTGTTTTCTAGGGTAATTCAGAGTTTGAGCAATGCCGGAGGTTATTAAAAATGGTTGGAAATGCGGCGCTTATACTGCACATCGCGGATTATTGTGAGGGTGGAATTTCTCGTTTCCTGGGCAAAATAGTATGCGCTTAACATAAAAAATAGGCTTTGTCTCAACACACGATGGTTGTGAATAAGCCGCTTATTTTGCGCAACGTGGAGATGTCGTTCCTAAAGTATTGAAAAATATGTCCATTTAACGATAAAAATCCTAAACAAAACGCAAGTTATCCACAAGCGGGCTGTTGGTAAGTAGCGAATTCAAAGATCCAAATATTCTAAGGTTCTTTAAATACACTAATTAAGAGGTAAAAAAGCGCATTAGAAACAGCATCTTGCAAGGCAAAAAAGGAATGTGCAGACCATTCTGAAGCAATGCACAAACCATAGCGCCGGCTGTGCAGACCATTCTGAAGCAATGCGCAAACCATCTCGTTCGCTGTGCAGACCACTCTGAAGCAATGCGCAAACCATAAATTTGGTGCTTTTCCACAGGGTCAGTCCAGAAGGAACCCTTTACTATCAAGGGATTCCATCCGCTTATTGCCCATTTCTATACCATTTCGCAAGTTTGATATTCCGCAAATCCTCTGGAACCGCCGGGGTCGCGGCCGGACGCTGTGCAAACCATCCGCAACAATGTTCAAAAGCAATGTGCAAACCATATTGAGGGTGGGCAATGTGAAACCATATTGCGGTTTTCGACTAGGCCTGATGGCGATGTGCAAACCATCTTTACTGGTTAATACCTGCGAGCAATGTGCAAACCATTTTCAGGGTGGGCAATGTGCAAACCATGTTTGCGGTGATAACCAGGCTCGCTTCCTTTAAATCGATGTGCAAACCATTAAGCGAGCCTGTCGCTGCCCAGACATTGTTCAAAGTATTGTCAGGCCGTCAGGTCTAACTCAATTGGGAGAATCGGCAGTGAGCCGCTCAGGTTGTAGATCCACTGCTGAGCCATCTGCCGCGTAAAGTCAGTACGGACGGCCTCGGCAGCAACTGGTTGCCATTCAGGACCTGGCGACTCCGAGGCAATCCGAAATTCACCAGGTGCCACGGTATCGGTCGGTTTGTAGTAAGCGTACATCCGCGTCGCGGGATCCTGGCACTGTTTCAAGAACCAGTCCTCAACGGCAGGCTGAATAAGGGAGTGGACGAAGGCGGCTACGGTGCGAGGCATATTTAAAACTCCTGTGTGTTTACTATGATTTCATAGTCACACGGGAATACTGATCTGCAAACGAATCAGGTTAGGGGCCAAGAAACCTTCGCCGATTTCATCCCAGCCTGGAAGTGAGTCCGAATCAGGCGGCTCGAACTCCACGCTTTTTGCCCAAGGCGGTCACCCTGCGATAGTTGCGCTTCACGTCTTTCGCTGTGGCCAGGCCATATTTGGTCAACAGTGTGACCAATGCATACGTCTCGTCACTATTGCACCAACCATAACCACACTGGCGCCAAGCCAAACCAGCTGAGGCACAATCAGAGTCATGATTGGCATCGCTCCATCGCCAGTGCTGATAGCAGCCTCCATCGCCATGTAAGTCGCGGTAATGGGGAACCACCACAACACAGCTGGATCCTCCAGCATAAGGGGGAGCAGAAACAGGGTGAACCACATGCCCATTTCCATCACGGTGACGGTACGCACCTGAGAAATAGCCGTGAGGTAGACCCCGGTGGCAATGACCACCAAAAAGCTTGCCAGCAAGATTGCGGAAACAAGGAAGCCTACAATCTTCGGAACAAATTCGGCCCCAGCACTAATGACGATATCAAGCGGGTGATTTATACCCGCGGTTCTACTCACTACGTCCTCGAACATGTACGCAATCTGCGGGTCGGACTGTATGGCTGCCACTACAGCGGCTATTAACACTATGACGATGGTCACGATCAGAACCGAAATGGTTGCCAATACCGTCATCGACAAGGACGCAGCCTTCCCGCTCAGATATTCATGAGGGCGTACGCCGTTGCCCAGTAACCACTCCAGGCGGCCGGAGTTTTTCTCTTCAAACACCAAGGTGCTGGCGATTTTAACCGGAAAGAAAACGAAGAAAACAGCCAGTCCCCAAAACATCAGAGAGTTAGAGTTGTTGCCTGGCTCGGATCGTGGTGGCCGAATATTTTCTAACGGAATGGATTGATCGTCGGTGAGAAGAGCAAGCGCACCGGTACTAACGATTAACGTCAATGACTCGCTAGTATCTACAATCAATACAGCCTTGCGGTCGAGGCAAATGAGGCCAGCGAATGCTTGGCCGTTGCGTATCGCTGTATCGACCTCCGGCATACTGTTTTTAGTATGGATTACCCATGATGGCGGCCAAATGCTGGGACACTCTCCGAAGACAGCCATATCTAATGATGTTCGTCTTGATTCAGTGGACTCCTCTTTTTGAATCGAACTTTCACTGTCCGCGTCAGACGCCACACTTAATCCAGTGAAGTAAGTGAACACCAAAAAGATCAATGAGAGCGTAACCACGGTCACACACAAATAACAAATCCAGGCGAATTGACGCCATAACGATTTAAGATCGGCTAGAATTAGGTAGCGCATAACCTTCCTGATGCAGAATTTTCCAGTAGCAGTCTTTGAGTCTTCGACCCGGCGTAGTTTTACGCAACTCGTCAATCAGGCCGTGATAGAGCACTAACCCTCCATCCATGATTGTGATGCTGTCGCAAAGGTTTGATGCGGTTTCCATGTCGTGTGTAGCAATGATAATGCCGGCCCCGTTATAGCAGGCGTTTTCCAGCAGAGTGTCTATAAGGTAAGAGCGCTCTATATCGAGACCCGTGGTAGGTTCGTCGAGGACCATGATGTCTGGTTTCGTCAACACAATGGTGCCAATGCGGGCAACCTGGACCTGCCCAAAGGATAAGGAATCGGGAAATCGCGGTCCCAGCTCGCCTAAGCCATTATCGTCGAGCCATTTTTGAACATCCTGATCAGACAGGTTGACCCCACGCATTCTTGCGACCAGTGAAATGTTTGTACAGACAGACAAATCGTTTTTGAGCCCACCACGCGAAGGTAAATAACCGATCTTGGGAGTCGTCTGAGATTTCCCATCAAGGGACCAACGAAGGCGTCCATTAGGCACCTTATAGAGGCCAACCAGGGCCCGGCAAAGTGTGGACTTTCCACTACCGTTTCGACCGGTAAGGGCGTGAGGCTTGGAAAGATCAAGAGTGATGTCGAGGTCAGATAGCAGATTCAAAGGCATCTGCTTGACGCCCCTCCCGGGTTTCTCGACATTGCATGTCCACATACATTCACATCCTGTTGAGAGTTTATCGACGATTATGCACAAAAACTCCGGTAGATAATGACTTAAAGAGGCACAAAAGTGGGCTTTTGTTTGCTGGCCCAGGGACCGCGAAGGCAGTGCCGGGCCTGACCGGATCAGAAAAACCAGCGCTTTTCAATTCTCGGACAGATATCCAAGCGCACCTTCAGTGAGGCCAGCGGTGCGTCGCATATCGACGCAAAGATCCGGCCATCCCGGGCCGCTGTTTTCTTGATACGCGATTCATCCACAGTGATCGGGGCAGAGCCAACGCCGGTCCGATTGGTCGCCTGCTCTGCGATTGTCCTTGCGGCGCCCCAGGCTCCTTCAGACCCGGACGCGAATACCGCCGTTTTGCCTCTACCGTGATGGCTGTACAACACGATCAACGCCCTGACGAACAGGTCTTCCACACCCTCAAACTTGTTTTTTATAGTGGTCATGCCGCGAGTGCGGCATAGGGCGATTTCAACACCCCAAAACGGTACCTGCACAGAGTCTGGCCAGGACTTCACTGAGCCGTTCACGGTTAGTCGGACCTGGAAAATAGAGGAAAGCTGGAAATACGAGATCAGCGCCTGAAGGTCCGTGCGAAAACGATCCCAGTCGGACGGATCAATGTCAGCAATAGTATCAATGTCGTAGTGCGACGATAGAAAATTAGTCACGGCACCCACCTTAGAAAAACCACTTCGTTGGCTCCCGCCACAGGGCCGGTGAAGCTTTCTTTGCCGGAATAATGGCATCGGTTGCAATGGCGAAAAGAGGTTCATCAACAGCGGATACAGCCCATGTTGCATTACCATCAGACGCAATGACCGGCGCAAGGTTACCGCTGTCTACCAGTGCGCAAACGTACTTTTCCTTCTCGAAAAACTGGATATCGGTCGCCAGCGATAACAATTTTGCCGCAAGACACCAGCCCTCGTACGAACCTCCAGTAATAATTTTAAACTCAACGGAGTGAACACGCGCATAGTGTGAAGCAAGCAGCAGCGCTGCCCGCTGGAAAACATCAAAAACAGCGGTGCAGTCGGTGGCGGATCGTATCTGTGCAGCGCCATACCAGTCTTTAGGCCACTTCCGATAAACCGTAAAAAGATTCTCCTGCAGGCAAAACTGGAATTGATCTGGAGTGATGTGTTTACTGGTTTGTGGCAGGTTAACCGTCAGCATACGGTTATCTTCAAGCGCATTGGCAACCTGGGCCACCCGTTCCCGAATAGAGGTCCACCCAGAGGCCGGAATCGCTTTGTTGATTAAATGAAAATGAGTGGGCCTGAGCATGAGTCCTCCTAACTGTTTACAAAATCAGGATCTCATGGCGGTCGTCACCTGCAACGGCTCAGAAGAACCAGGAGAGCGAATGCTCAGGTTTCCAGGTTACGAGGAGGTTCCCGGCAAGCAGATCCTCAAACATCTTCTTGTCCTGACTGGACGCAGGGGAGCGATAACGATTGTTAAAGGTGAACCGCTCATCAGAAGCGAGATCCACCTCCAGGCCTATCATTCGATGCACGTAATCTGAGACCAATCCCCAGCCCGCCTGGGAGCCATCAACCTCAATGAAGCCCTCCGACTCACTGAAAGCCCCCATCCAGGCCAGCAGCAGACACCGGATCATAAAGTCTTCCTCGAATGACATTGACTCAAACAGAGCTCGCCCCTCTTTGAGGCGGTAGTCACGACGATTCGCAGCAAGTTTCATGATCGATGTCCGGCCAGTACGAAATACCGAGAGAGACAGGCCATCAGACGATAGAGCGAACCTCAGCGGACTGGAGAAACTATCGGACTGCTTGAACGAAGCAACCAGATCCTCCGCTGCATCAAGAAAGCGCTGCCAACGAAGGCGAGAAAGATCCTTCAGTACGGCGAGACGGTGTTCAAATAGGGTCATAGAGCCAACCTCAGAAGAACCACGAATGACTGACAAACGGGATATTGAAGACGGACGCTGGAGCTGAGTCTATGGCTGCCTGGTCTGGTTCTCCAATATCCGCGGCGGCAGGGACACCTGTTACTTTCGCGGCCAGCCCCGCCAAGTGGGTGTCTCCCGTGGCCAGAAGTGGCGAACCAAACCCTTTGCAGAGTTTTTCATCGGCAGCCATGAGGTCGATATCGACCGCTTTACCCGTCGCATGCTCGAACAGATCTCTGGCCTCTACCCAACCATCCAAGCAGCCGGTTGAGCGCAATTCAAGACGGGTGCCCGTCGGGGCATAGACAGCGAGAACCAGATAGACGCTCCGAATAAAAAGGTCGCTCAACGCATCAACTTCCATGGTGCCGGGAAGCTTAGGGGCATCGTATTCCTTTTTTTGCCATATCCTCCGGATCTCCCGCTTCTCGTCTCCGAGGGTTAAATACAGGGCGCTTTCGTCACTACCAACCGCGATTTGTGCAGAGGAGCCGGAAGATCCACTCATCGGCTCCACCAAGGCGTGCAGTTTGTCGACTGCCTCCCGGATATTCCTCCAGTTAGCTTTCGGGATGCCTTTAATACGATGCTCGTAAAGGAAGTGCCTGGAAGAGGGCATGGAAAACTCCGCGCTTGGTTGAATGAATCCAATGTATCCCGGCCGGCGGCACCTGCAACAAACGCCCACAAAAAAAGGCGCGTGTCGCAAATATGAGCAGTTGCGATCCGGACAATAAAGAACGTCATTCATAAGACCAGAAACAGTCCGGGCCTATTAAGAGGGTATTCAGAGTGAAGAAATTTTGGCTAATAGCCAGCGTCCTAATCGGAAGTGCAGCGTTAACAGCATGCACTGCAGAGGGCGACGGTGACGATGAGAAAAATGGCGAAACCGCGAACATAGGATATGTCAGTATCAGGGATGCAAGCATCAGAGAAGGTGACGAGAAGGCTACGTATCAGCACGATATCCGTTTATCCACGAATCTGGATAAACCGGTCACGGTTAACTATGAAACCCGAAATGGAACGGCCAGAACGGGCGAAGACTATGAGACCCAGAGCGGCAAGGTGACATTCTCTCCGGGCACCAGGCGGGTAACCATAGAAATTCCCATACTGGGCGACGTGATACATGAGCCTGATGAGTATTTTGAAGTACATTTGAGCGGGATCACCAACGCGCGGATGAATGCGGCCGAAACGAAGGCAGCGATCACGATTCAAAATGATGATGAACGGCCTTCGGTTGCTTTTGTGTCGAACCAGCAGTCAGTTTCAGAAACAGTGGGAACAACCCAGGTAACAGCCCGGTTATCTGCGAAAAGCGGCTATACCGTTGAGGCTGAACTCTCTGCCATCGGCACAGCGTTGATGGGTAACGATTACACAATCAGTGAACCTTTAATGCTCACCTTTGAGCCTGGCGAAACGGAAGTGAACCTGAACGTTGATATTCTCCAGGATACGATCCCTGAGGGTGGCGAGACGATCAAGTTTGCGTTCGAGAATGTAAAAGAAGCTTCCAGACCAAACGATAGCAAGCTTGCAGCACATACAATCATCATCCTGGGTGACACAGCCCTTAACGATACCGGGCTAATGACGTTCTCAGATGGCAACGTAACCGGTTTGAGTATAGAGCCGTCAACTCACCCAGGGCAGGACGCTTCTTATGGCCGGGATACTGAGTACCACCCGGACTTTGACGGCCAAGCTGGGTTTTCCTTCACCAAACTGGACTACGATGGCAACCCGATGGCAGCCAATTCCCCTGGGTGGAACTGCACTCGAGACAATGTCACAGGCTTGGTCTGGGAAAATAAACGGCCTGACCAAGATCTTGGTGTGAACGTTGTTCTCGATGAGGAGGGCCAGCCCTCCTACGAGGAGCCGGTGGTTAGAGGAACCGGATTTCGAGCCGGCAACTTTGTTTATGGGTGGCGCGAAGACGACGATACAAATAACGGTGGTAGCCCGGGTATCGTCGAAAATAGAGCAACACAGTTAGAGTCATCAAACCCGGTAACCGCCTACCTAAATGGCAGTGAAGAATATCCCGACCGGAACGAGCTACCGGGTTATTGCGGCTACGAAGCGTTAAGTGGCCGATTTTACTGCAACTCTCGAACTTATATAGAGCAGATGAATATTTGGGGTGTTTGTGGCTTTAATGACTGGAGAATGCCCAGCATTGAGCAGCTGCGGTCCCTGGCAAACCACAACCCTGAATCCGGCATAACAAACCCTGAACCTGCATTTTTCTTCAACATCAAGTCAAACGCCCGCTATCTCAGTGACACGCCGGCAGCGGACAACGAATCGTCAGCGTGGTGCTACGACTTTGGTGAGGGGGAAGTGAAGTTGTGCCAAAAAGGCAGCTATCGCTCAATTATTGCCGTGAGGAATAAACAATGATGCTAACCAGAGCAAAACTGACCATCGTCGCCGTGATGGCCGCGGCTATAAGTATCCCGGTGGCGGCTCAGACATGCAAAACCAACAGCATCAAAGCCACGATAAACCCAGACCGTTTAATCGAGAATGGCGACGGTACGGTAACTGATGCTGAAACAGGCCTTATGTGGACACAGTGCACCATCGGGCAGGAGTGGACCGAATCCGGATGCAGCGGAGCGCCAACAGACTTGGACTGGGAGGCGGCACTTCAGGCCTCTGACCAGTTCAATCATAATGGTGGGCTGGCGGATCAAACCGACTGGCGGATGCCCAATATCAAAGAACTCGGATCACTGGTTGAACATAAATGCCACAGCCCGGCGATTAATCTGGTGTATTTTCCCGATACGCCATCAGCCACTTACTTCAGCTCCACTGTAAATCCGGATCAACTCGGCAATGTCCTAAGTGGACGCAGTATCGACTTTGCGTTCGGGTCGGACCTGACCCCGCAAGTAAGCACTCGTCGCCACGTTAGACTTGTTCGAAGCAATTAAAGACCATAAAAAAACCCCGGCCAGAATCTGGTCGGGGTCCTCTCCCAAGTGCCCTGAACGAACCGGACCAAGATCCGTCAATCATCATGATTGGCAATCTCCTGGAGCCTGATCTTGGACAAGGCTTGAGAAACTACGTATACATCGTTTTTACGCAGGTTGCCTCTACGCCAACCCCTGAGGCAGGGGGTGAAGGTAACGTGGCGCTCGCTGTTGGTGCTTGCGGGCAACCAACAAACAGAAGTTTATACAGTCACAAGTAAAGGGATATGCGCAAAAGGTGTCATTTAATCGGGGAGTTTGGTAATTATTGAGGAAAATCAATAATAACCATACATTTGATAAGTTAGATCGTCTATTGATTCATCCGACTCGATAGAATCCAGCTTCACGCCATCATCAAGAAAGTCGATATTGTCATCCTCGGCCATGATGTCCTCTTCAGAAGCGGTCTGTTCAGGCTCACGCGTACTCTCCATCGAGAAGAGCCGGGACAATGCTGTGCCGGACAATGCCATGGATATCCCAATGAATGCAGGGTTAAACAACACAGCAATGGCGGTGTGGCTATACGCTGCCGTTAAATCACCCACAGTCGCGCCGTAGACCAATATGACGGTTAGTCCTGCCAGGTGAGTCCGGCTCCCCCATTTTACAATTCCCAGTTTTTTGTTCGCCATCTGAAGCCCCCTCTTGCTGCTCAAAAACAGAATCGCACGATCGAACTTAATTGCAAGTTAGTGTTCTGGGAAGATGGTCTGCTGGTAGTCGATTACCGGGAGGGGCGGTTGTGCGATGAAACCATAGCGCAGGACCTATGGCTCACCAGGCAGTCAGTAAATCGAGCAAACCAACTGAAATTGACAGTGTCATGAGAATGGGCAAGGAGATAGCGGTGGCCGTGCCAAGCCGTTCCCAGCGCCGCCCACTAATTAATGACCGCATTTGAATACTCCGGAAGTTGAACACGAATGTCCTGGATTCGCCTGGCGTAAGCGCGAGCTTCGTCTTCATGCCAGGACCGGTAACGTCCAATCCCAAGCTCTTTGTCAGATCCGGACAACTGGAGCGTTTCTGCGAGAAGGTAAGCGGCCAAGTGAAGAGAACGGCTAACGTTCAGTAGATCGGAGGGGTGCTCAACCCGGTGACCATGCCAGCGACGATTTATCTGGAGGGGGCCTATGTCGTAATTCCGAATACCGGCTTTTTCCCATTGCTCTATTTGCTGAGCAGCTTCTTTTTGGGAATTGAAACGCAATGTTTTGCCCTTGATGTGAAGTTGATAGGGCCAGGGCCTGAGAATCTTTCCATTCGAGTCGAGAGTGCCGGATTCTTCAAGTGTTATTGCGTAAAGCAGCCAAGGATCAAGGTCATGTTCAGTGGCAGCGTCCACCCAAGCGGTGCCATCCAGTAAGGTGGCTGGGACCGATCTAATCCAGATTTGAATGCTATCGGCCATTGCGCCATACGAGCTGGTCACAGCTAAGATAAAAAGGGGATATTTCAATAACTTCAAAAAATACATAGCAATAACCTGAGCACAAGGACCAGGTTAGAGATTACTGCTATGAGGGTGAGAATGTTCGCGAAACGCAGGCAGATTTGGCGATGTTTTTGGTAAGTATCACTGCCTTGCGATAGCTTTGTGCCGTGGAAACAGGGGTTGTACCACGTGCCGACGACCACATGGGTCACGATTGAATGCTTGACTACTATTTCGAGGGACAGCAGCCAGAAAGATTAAGCGCGGATTGTAAATTCAAGACAAAAGAACCAAAGCCAGCAAAGCTGGCCTTGGTATCCTTCAGTGGTGATGCTTGGGATTTTTATTCTCTTGGTGTTTAGACCAGAGCCCGTGGGCAGTAAGAACTGCTCCTCCAAAAATACCAATGCTCATCGCTACTAATATGCCAGTCTCAATGGACATGACAACTCTCCTTCCATTTTAAGGTGATCTTACCACATTAATGTGATGCAACAACAACAACCATTTTTCATACTAATTGGAATCATCGTTTGAATCACCATTACTGTCTTCGTATGCCAAAAGGACATGAGCGAAAACCTGAAAGGCCAGCCACCAGACAACGATGCCAACCACTACCATACCGCTAACGCCTTTCGTCCATCCGAAGAAGCTGAAAATAACAGCTCCTGCCCAGGATAGTTTCACGAATTGCTTAGCGAGCGAGATTCGAACTCGCTGCCCGAATTTCAACATAATAGCTACTCCTTATTTGTTGAATTGACTTATACAACAATGCTTTGGCATTGAGGGAAGACCGGACTATCCGATCTCCAACCCTTAAAGCGCTGGGCTAGCGCATCTACTCCTGCAAAAGCAGGGAGTCCAACTCGGAAAACGAGCTGGTGCCACAGAGGGCAAGAATTTGTTAAGCCAAGGAGTAGGCAGTAAGTCAGTTATCGCATGTCTGGAAGCCGAGATTTGGCAAGAAAAGCACGGTTTTATTGCGGAGTTTGGATTCGTGATGTACGACAGCCTGAAGCCGCCTGTGGGGTGCGGCCGAAAATCCCGGCGATCGTACAATGCGGAGAGATTGGTATCAAGGAGTGATGTGTACTGGAAACGGAAGCAACCTCCAACGCCAACGTCAACGCCAACGTCAACCGGCTCGCTTTCTTTCCGTCTCGAACCACGCCAGCATGTCGATCTCTGCTTCCTTTTGAGATACAGCAGGTGAAGGTTTCGCAGTCAGACTCAGAGCGGCATTGGATCGCTGGTTCAGACGTTCCCTTGCAAGCTGCTCACGCTGCTCACTAAAGACAGGCCCCAGTGCTTCCACTGAGATATCGAAACCGTCATGGTCATTCATCTGGCGCCTCAGTTTTTTGAAGTGCTCAGGATCAGGCGGACTGGCAAGTACCCGGATGCGATCGACCTCCAGGATCTGGTATTCCTCCGCCCACAGATTGACGGCCAGGGCCCAAGCCTCGCTGAAGGGGTGATGCCGGAACATGAATCGCTTGCTCGGTTTCCCGGCGCGGGACACCATAAAACACGGCTCCCATTTGCCACCGTGCCAAAGCGCAAATCCGGCGGTGATCCCGTGGATGCCCAAACCCCGGTAGGGTTTGGAGGTGCCGTGGCTCTTGGTAACGAATTGCTGGTACTGGTACCACAGACTATCGGCTTCCCACTCGGCTTCTTTGTACTCGGCTTTAAGGCGTTGGTACCGAAAATAAATGTCCTCATCGGACTGAGATTTTGCGGGGATAGTGGAAAAATAGGCTTGGCGATAATCACCATTAAATGACTTGGTGACGCGGAACCCAACAAAGCCACCTCCGTGGTCGCCGCGCCCATAATAATGCACGCTCAATAGAGTGCTCCTTCAAAACAGCTTTACAAATGATTAATAAGCCACCAAAACGATATTGTCTATTGCTTCCCTAGACAAACCACCTTTGGCGTCAGAATATTCGACCTAACCCATGCAATTGCCAGCCAGATCAGGCTTTATCTCAATCAGAGAAGTGTGGACAGGGTATTTCAGGTTCATCGTCATGCCGTTGAGCTGAACGCCGTAC